>JACKQG010003926.1_pt1 | contig 17714 bp, 19 predicted proteins | sample 8237621 | NCBI WGS metagenome assembly JACKQG01 (sample SAMN15677084, study PRJNA649215) | marine metagenome | biome: marine; feature: Black Sea; material: saline water; isolation source: suspended particulate matter (SPM) from the Black Sea western gyre | collected 2013-06-09/2013-06-10 | depth...
CTTGTAATTATAATGCCAACAGTTTTATAAATTATTAAAGCATCCATAAAAATAATTAATTATTTGTTATAAACTAAATATTTACAGGTTAAATCTTTTATATGCAAAATGAACTATTTAAAAGTGATTTTATAGTGCTTATTATAACATTAAAAAAATACTTTTTTAAAAATTTCTAAAATAATTCAGCGATTATTTAATAATTTATTTATTTTTTAGGCAGCTTTGGAATCAACCATGACAGGAAAGCATCAGTTGACCTTGATTGGATTAAAATACGGCCTGGACCGGTTATATCCACAACTAAGCCTTCTCCGCTAAAAAATGTTGATTTAAGTCCGCCAACTCTTTTTATATTGAAACCAATCCCTTCATCAAATGCAACAAAATGACCGGTATCTACGGTGAATTTTTCACCTGCGTCAAGGTTGACTTCATGAATTGCACCATAGCTTGACAGGAGTAGAGTTCCTGTACCGCTGGTCTTAAGCAAGATTAAACCTTCAGAAGCAAAGAAAGTCTTAGCACCTCCCCACTTGGTATCAACATTAACTGACATTTCAGAAGCTACATAAGATCCTGATTGAACAAGCATGGATTGATTGTTTAGATTAACTATAAACATATCTCCTGGGAGGGCGGGTGAAAGATTAACTTCACCACCTTTTTCAGGCGCCTTAAATGTATTCATGAAAAATGATTCTCCTCCTAAAACTGATCGGGCCAGGGATTTAAATAATCCACCCTTCATTTTAGTTTCTATGGATACCCCATCTCCCATTGAAACCATTGCACCTGATTCTGCTTGAATCTCTTCACCGGGTGCTAATTTAACGTTAGCCATGCTGTAGGAAGGCTTATAAAGTATTTTTGTTTCCATGGATTCTCCCTTCTTTTTGATTTAATAATTGGTTAACTGGTGGCATATTAATTTATCTTGCCAGTGTTTATTATTCTAATAATATAAAAAAAAATCGTAAAAGACAAAAAGATTTTAAATTTTTTATTTTATTCTGGTAATATGTAGTAAGATTTAATGCAACTGTAAAGTTTAGCAGAGTATAAATATGGGGGTAAGCAGAGTATTTTAGTCAGCGGAGGAATTTAATTATTATGAAACTTGATTTAAGAAAAGATGTAATAGTTACAATTGTTGCAGCAATCTGCACTACTGCTCTTGTGATTATATCTAATATTAGAAATATCCAAATGGAGTTTATTTATTACCTTATACCTATGTTTGTTTTGGTACTTTATTTTATAATTACAAGAGAGAAGAAAAAGAGTAAAAACTTTTTTATGTCCCCACTTTTCTGGTCGATTACAATATTTATTATTGCTGCAGCAGTGTATGTTCTTACAGTTTTTAATGTGATATAGGACTGGCAGAATTTTGTTAGTTATAAATTATTGGATTTGTAGCTTTTTATTTATAATTATTATGTTAAGAATTATTTATAATTATTATGTTAAGAATTATCAGATTAAAATAGAATTGTTAAAATTTTTAAAAAATTACGAAGAAATAAATTGACAAAACACAAAATATAACATAAAATAATAACATCTAACAATAATAAACATTATAAAATTATGCTTTCTGCTGAGAGAAAATTAAAAATTGCAGACATTGTAAGTAAAAATGGCGGTATAAAAACATCTGATCTTTCTAGTACTTTTAATGTTTCCGAAATGACAATTCTTAGGGATTTGGCAATGCTTGAAGAACAGGGGATACTAAAAAGGGTATACGGTGGTGCTGTTTCTGTAAAGAGTAATACAGGAGAGATTTCAAGTATTTTAAGAAAAAGGATTCATGCCCCTGAAAAAGATGTAATCGGTGAGAAAGCGCTGGATTTAATATCTGAAGGGGATAGTATTTTTTTGGATGGATCAACTACAGCACTTGCTCTAGCTCGAAGATTATATGTTATGGAAGATCTTGTAGTTGTTACCAATGCTTTAGAAATTATTAATGAGCTAAGGCAAAACAGTAATATAGAGTTAATTTGCACAGGCGGGGAATTTAAAAAAATAACAGCAGATTTTTTAGGACCGGGAACAGAAATGACTTTAAAGAATTTTAATACAGATAAAGCTTTTATTTCTTCTGCTGGAGTATCCTTAAAAGCAGGTATTACGGTTCAAAATCCCCTGCAGGCATCTATAAAAAAAATCATGATTGAGAACTCGGCTGAAAGTATACTACTGGTAGATTGCAGTAAATTTGATATTGTAACTTTAAATAAGGTGTGCTTGCTTGAAGAAATTGATACTATAATTACAGACAAGAAACCTGGTGGTAATTATCTTAAGTTCTTTAAGGAAAATAATATAAGGATTTTATTTTAGAGTAATAAAAAGATTATTAATTTATATAATTAAAATAAGGTTATCTGGTTATGAGACTTGGAAGAGTTATAGGTAATGTAGTTTCTACAATTAAATATGAAAAGCTAAAAGGTATAAAGCTCATGATTGTAGAGCCAGTTGATCCTGATGCTAATGTGGCTGGAAAGCCTTTGATAGTTGCAGATTATTTAAATACTGCTATTGGAAGTCTAATATTCTGGATAGAAGATGGGACAACGATATGCAAATGGAAAGGGGTAAGGAGTATACCTTTAAGGGGATCAATAGTGGGTATTATTGACAGATTAGATATGAGACATGCTAAAAAAGTAATTAAAGGTTAATACACTGTATAAGGGTTAAAATATTATGAAACTTGTAAAAGTTATTGGCAGTATTACATCTACAATAAAAGATGAAACTCTTAGAGGGTTCAAGATTTTAGTTGTTCAAAGTGTAGATGTAAATTTAGAAGAGATAAATGATTATCATGTTGTTGTTGATACAGTTGGAATGGGAGAAGGAGAATTGGGCTTGATGGTAACTGGCAGTACTGCTAAGGGAACTGAATCAACTAAAAGTAAAAATGTAGATGCAGCTCTTGTAGCAAGGGTAGACAGGATAGATCTTAAGTAAGAAATGGCTAAATTAGAATTAGAAATTATAAAAAATGCAGGGATAGTTGGAGCGGGAGGCGCTGGTTTCCCTACCCATGTTAAGCTTGACTCTAAAGTTGAGACTCTAATTATAAATGGAGCTGAATGCGAACCGCTGATAAATGTAGATAAGCAGATTTTGACAGAGTATTTTGAAAAAGTATTTGAAGGGATAAAAACTGCAGCGGAACTTACAGGAGCTAAAAAAATAATTATTGCACTGAAGAAAAAATACAGGGAAGCTATTGAAGTTACCCAAAATTTCAGCAGTAAAAATATAGGAAGCAGCGGCATAGGAGAGGAAATAAAATTTGAAATATTTGAGCTTGATAATTTCTATCCAGCTGGAGATGAGCAAATTTTAGTTTATGAGGTAACGGGCAAGATAGTCCCCGAAGATGGGATACCCCTGCAGGTAGGTGTAGTAGTTATAAATGTAGAGACATTACTTAATGTGTCAAATGCTCTGGGTGGAGAAAATGTGATAAGAAAATATGTTACTGTAAATGGAGAGGTTAAAAATCCTTTAACACTTTCAGTTCCTGTTGGTACTCCTGTTAAAGAACTAATAGAGTTTTGCGGCGGGATAACTGTAGAAGAGTTTGGCATCCTTGACGGCGGACCAATGATGGGCAAGGTAGTTGACATGGACTTGTATGCTGTTAAAAAAACTACCAAATCAATTATTGTCCTGCCGGAGGAAAATATTGTTATAAAAAATAAGAGAAGGAGTATAAAGAGCAATTTAAAAAAAGCACAGGCAATCTGTCTTAGCTGCAGGATGTGTACAGACCTCTGCCCCAGGTATTTGTTGGGGCATGATATTTTCCCTGATGAGTTGATGAAAAAAATGTATAAGGGAGAGCTTGATGAACAGGAATTAGAGATATATGATTTTGCATATCTATGCTGTGACTGTGGTTTGTGTGAACTGTATGGATGTGTTGTGGATCTTTCACCAAGGTCAGTACTTAATTATATAAAAGAGGAGCTTGCAGGGAAGGGCATAAAAAATACTCATAAAAGAAAAGATACAATAGCAAATGAATTCAGGGAATTTAGAAAAGTGCCATTTGACAGATTAGAAAAAAGATTGGAAGTAGATAGATACAGCAGCAGGGCTCCTTTAACTGAATATAGCCGGGATGTTGGCAGTGTAAAACTGTATCTAACTCAGCATGTAGGCAGTCCTTCTGAGCCTGTGGTACAGGTAGGAGACAGTGTTGATAGGGGACAGCTGGTAGCAGAAATACCAGAGGAAAAACTTGGTGCAAATATTCATAGCTCAATAAACGGCAGGGTAAGTGAGATTAATTCAGAATATATATTAATTAAGAAATAAAAATACAGGGATGTATAAATAGATAAATGAATAGTGAAAATAAAAGTAATATAGCAGTTATAGAATTTAAGAGTATATCTAAAGGGATTGCAGTTACTGATGAAATGTTAAAATCAGCTGAAGTAAATTTGGTTTTAGCTTCCACTTTATGCCCGGGCAAATATCTGACAGTGCTGGAAGGCGAGGTAAGTGCTGCTGAAAATGCTGTAAGAACTGCAGATAGATTAGGTGGAAGGCATGTATTTAGTTCAGAAGTTATAAGCGGTATTAACTCGGAAGTTATAAGAGCTATAGGCGGTAAATTAGCATCTATTCCTTTAGGGTCCATAGGAATAATAGAAGGATTGCAGATGTCTAATTTAATAAGCTCAGCTGACAGGAGCGTGGATAGTGCAGATGTAGTGTTTTTAGACTTCAGATTGGGTAAAGGATGCGGTGCTGTAAGCTTTTTTGTTATTACTGGTATCCTGTCTTCAGTAGAAGAGGCGGTGGAAAACGCAATAAGTTATTTAGGCAGATGTGGTTCTCTTATAGCGTATAAGATTATAAATAATCCTGACAGGCAGGTAATTAGATGGCTGCGGTCATCTTTTAATAGATGTTGAGATTTGTAAATAATTTAATATAATATGTTTTAATATATTGTTAAAAATTTTATAATTTAGATTCTGTTGGTAAATTTTATTATTAAAAGATAAAAAGAAGGAGAAGAAAATGGCAGGAGAAGCTATAGGCTTAATTGAAACAAGAGGACTTGTAGGTTCGATTGAAGCAGCTGATGCAATGGTAAAGGCTGCAAATGTGACCCTGATGGGTCAGGAAAGAATTGGCGGAGGCCTTGTAACAGTAATTGTTAAGGGCGATGTAGGTGCTGTAAAGGCAGCTGTAGATGCAGGAGCAGCAGCAGCTAAAAGAGTAGGCGAACTGCTTTCAGTACATGTTATACCAAGACCGCATTCTGATCTTGATATGATACTACCGTAATAGACAAAATCTGAGTAGTTGCAGTTAGGTATAGAATAAAAATTAAAAAGAAATAGGAAAGGTATTTATAAGTGGATACCGAACAATTAATAAGAGATGTTGTTCGAAATGTAATAGGTAAGCTAAAAAATGAAATGCCTACAGGTAGTTCCATTTCAGATCAAAGCAAACCGGGCTGCTCTGGAAAAGTTAAAACATATGGAAGCAAAGATTTAAGCAGTGAAAAGACAGTGCCCGGTACTTCTACCAGGAAGATTGTCTGTGGTATATCGGTAAGACATATTCATCTTTGCAGAGAGCACCTTGATGTTTTATTTGGCAGGGGTTACAAGCCTCAAATACTGAAAGAACTTTACCAGCCTGGAACTTATGCTTACAAGGAAACGGTGACTATTGTCGGACCAAAACTGAGTGCAATTCAGAATGTCAGAATTCTAGGGCCGCTCAGGGATAAGTCTCAGGTCGAACTTGCTAAAACTGATTGTATAATACTTGGAATTGATGCTCCTGTTAGGAGATCGGGGGATCTGGCCGGCAGTTCTTCAGCTGTAATTATTGGACCAAAGGGAGCAGTTTATTTGAGTGAAGGTGTGATAAGGGCAAACAGGCATATTCATCTAAGTGAAGAAGATGCTGCGTATTTTGGAATTAGTAATAATCAGAAAGTAGATGTCAGAACAGGAGGTCCAAAGGGCCTTACATTTAATAATGTTCAGGTGAGAGTAAGTCCTGATTTTAAATCCGAAATGCATGTTGATACTGATGATGGAAATGCCGGGGACATAGTGAATGGTACTTTAGTAGAGATTGTGGATGCTTCGTGTGTATCTTCCATAATTCCTCAAATGGCTAATTCTAATAATATTCCGCCACAAATTCCTGATGGAAGCTTTGCAGGGGAAATTACTGATCCCAATGTCTTAAAGAGCATGAATACATTTTTAGATGGAAAAAGCGGCGAAGTATCTGTAAGCCCTGGCGGCAGTCAGAGCAAAGCAAGTCTGTCAGTCAAAGGTACTAAAGCAGAAAGAAAGGTGGTTATAACAGTTGAGGATCTGGAACAATACAGGCAAAGTGGAATAAAACTTACAAAAAATGTAATCCTGAGTCCATTGGCCAGAGATGAAGCCAAAAAAAGAGGCATAAAAATTTCATAGTTTTAGCTTAAAATTTTCCTTATATTTAAATATAAATAGAAGGGAGTAAAATGTGGAGATAGATGAAAATCAAATAGAGAAAATAGTAAGAGGCGTGGTTGAAAATTTATTTTCAAGTTCTAATGCTTCCAGTTTAAAGGCTGCACCTTCTTACAGAACTGGAGACGGGTTGTTTGAAGATATCAGTGATGCCATAACTGCGGCAAAAAAAGCTCAGGAGCAGCTAGTAGCTTTAGGCAGGAAAGCAAGGTTTAAAATAATAGAATCCATAAGAGAAGCCTGCCTTAGAAATTGTGAGAAATTTGCAAGACTTACCGTTGATGAAACCAGGATGGGCAGATATGAAGATAAGATTCTAAAAAATAAAGTTGCAGTGGAATTTACACCCGGGCCGGAGGAACTAAAGGTAAAAAGTTACAGCAATGAGAACGGCACAGTTATAATTGACAGGGCACCATTTGGGGTAATTGGTGCTATAACGCCGATGACCAATCCTACTCCTGGTGTTATTAATAATTCCATAATTATGATTTCTGCAGGCAATTCAATAGTATTTTTACCGCATCCTGATGCTCATAATTGTACAATGGAATCTTTTAAGGTAGTACATGAAGCTATTATTAAAGGAGGAGGTCCTGCTAATTTAATTGCTGCTGCAAGGAAGTCAAAAATTGAAAATGTTTCTAAAATTTTTAAAAGCAGTGATATCAGTATGATTTGTGCTACAGGAGGACCTGGTATAGTAAGGCTTTCAATGAAGAGCGGTAAAAAAGTTATTGGAGCTGGACCTGGAAATCCACCGGTTATTGTTGATGATACAGCTGATATTGAAAAAGCAGCAAATGATATTATGGAGGGTGGCTCTTTCGACAATAATATCTTATGCAATGAAGAAAAAATTATAATATGCACGAGAAATATTTTAGAAAAATTACTTTCTGCTTTTGGCAGAAATAAGACAATAGTGCTTAATCCAGAACAGGCAGGCAAGGTAACTGACCTTGTAGTTAAAAAGGGAGAAATAAACAAGGACTATATGGGAAAAGATATTTCAAAAATACTTGCTGACGCAGGTATAAGTGTAGATTCAGAAGTAAGGCTTGCAGTGTTTGTTGCTGATAATGAGTCGCATCCGCTGGTTCAGCACGAACAGCTGATGCCTGTTATACCAATACTTGCAGTGGACAGTTTCAAGGATGCTGTAGATACGGCATGCAGAGTGGAGCATGGATTTAAGCATACTTCAATTATACATTCAAAAAATATAGAGAGGATAACAGAATTCGGGCAGGCAATTGATACTACAGTATTGATTGTAAATGGAGGTTCCCAGACGATTGCAAAAGAAATTAACCAAGGTGGAACTTCATGGACAATAGCAGGATCTACGGGCGAGGGTTGCACCACGCCTATGTCATTTACCAGAGAAAGAAAGATTGTTATTAATAATTCAATGAATTTTGTCAAATAGATTATTTTTAATCTTGAAAGGAGAATATTGTAGATGAACGGTGAAGCAATGGGACTTATAGAAACAAAAGGACTTGTGGGGTCAGTTGAGGCAGCAGATGCAATGGTAAAAGCTGCAAATGTAAAACTTGTATCCAAGGAATATGCCGGGGGCGGCCTGGTTATGATTACAGTAACAGGAGATGTTGGAGCAGTAAAAGCAGCAGTAGATGCAGGAGCAGCAGCCGCAAAGAAAGTGGGAGAAGTTGTAAGCGTTCATGTGATTCCAAGGCCTCACGGGGAGTTGGATAAAGTTGTATCCGGGAAAAAAGTCAGAACAGGAAAAGGAACAGTAAAATCAAAAGAGGTAAAATCTCAATAATTAATTTCGTACAGAAGTATTTTATTAATTTTTTTTAAAAATTTATTTGTATGGAAAAATCTATAGGAATAGTAGAGTTTAGGTCTATTGCAATTGGAATAGGAGCAGTGGACAGGATTGTTAAATCTTCAGATGTTAGAATTCTGGATGCAAAGAGTATTTGCCCGGGAAAATATTATATTGTATTTACCGGCAGTGTTAGCGCAGTAACAAATTCAATGAATGTAGTCGTTGAGGAAAATGGTAATTTTCTTATAGATTCAGCAGTTTTAAATAATATATATCCTGAAATTTTTACAAGCCTGAATCAGACTTCACAGATTAAAGATTTAAAGGCAATTGGAATTATAGAAACCTTAACAGCCCCATCCATTTTTGTAGCTGCAGATGCTGCAGTTAAAGCAACTTCAGTTGATCTGGTAGAAATAAGAATAGCGAGAGCACTTGGCGGTAAAAATATATGCATTATAAATGGCGAAGTATCTTCAGTTAGTGAATCTGTGCGGGTAGGAATACAGTATGCGGAGGAGAAGGGGTTTCTTGTGGACAGCCAGGTGATTGCGTCTCCCCACAAGGATTTATATAGAGCTATAATGTAGTTCGGGAATATATAAGCAGGTTTAAATGAAATTAAAACTTGACTATGGCAAAGGTAAATTAGAGATAGATATAGATAAAAATAATTTACTTTATATAGTTTCAAGCAGTCCAGTAAACGCATTAGCTGAGTCAAAAAAGAAAATAGTAGAGAGCCTTAAAAAACCAATTGGTACCCTGCCTCTAAAGGATAAGATTGGGGGCAGTAAAAAAATATGCATTGTTATTTCTGATAGCACAAGAGCAATCCCTACTAAATTAGTCCTTGAAGCCCTGCTTGGCGAGCTGCACAGTTATGGAGTAAGTAGAGATTTAATTACCATACTTATTGCAACTGGTCTCCACAGACCTAATCTTGGAAAAGAACTCGAAGGGCTGGTTGGAAAAGATATTGCAGCCAGTTACAGGATTGTTAATCATAATGCAAGAGACAGGGAATCCTGCAGGTTTATTGGAAAGACAAAAAGAGGGACTCTAATAATACTTAATAAGGTTTTTTTAGATTCGGATTTTAAAATACTTACCGGCCTTATTGAGCCGCACTTCATGGCAGGTTTTTCAGGGGGAAGAAAAGCTGTCTGTCCCGGGATTAGCTATATGGATATGTTTAAGCATTTCCATGGACCGGCAATTTTAGAATCTCCCAGTGCTACAAATGCTGTTCTTAGAGGGAATCCTTTTCATGAAGAATCAACAGAAATTGCAAAAAAAGCAGGTGCTGATTTTATATTAAATGTAACAATTAATAAAGATAAAGAGATTACTTCTGTATTTAGCGGAGATCTGGAAGAAGCTTTTTACAGTGGTGCGCAATTTTGTATTAAAAACAGTACATATAGTATTAAAAAAGAAGCTGATATAGTAATAACATCCGGCGGGGGGCTTCCGCTTGATGCAACTCTATATCAGGCAGTAAAGGGCATGGTTGGCGCAATACCAGCAGTAAAAAAAGGTGGGATGATTATTATTGCTTCAGAGTGCAGGGAAGGAATCGGAGGTGATGAGTTTATAGAGTTATTAACTGGAGAAAGGGATCTGGATAAATTTTCAGAAAAGATTAGTGACAAAAATTACTTTAAGATAGATCAGTGGGAGTTAGAAGAATTAGCTAAAGCTGCAAAAAAAGCAAAGATATATTTATACAGTGAGTATATAGGTAAAGTACAACATGATATACCAGAAACTGCCCTGACAGTTACGGAATCAGTCGAGAAGGCAGTTGCTATTGGTACCGGAAAATATGGAAAAGATGCAAAAATTACTGTAATCTCCGAGGGTCCTTATGTAATTCCTGTTTTGATAGAAGATTAAGGCTGCTATTGGTTTTTAAGCCTGTATTACATTAGAATAGCTTGAAGAGAGTATATTATGGTATTATAATAGCTTAATTCTTGAGTGTCCTTATAACTTTTATAGTCATATAATTAAAAATAAACCAGAAAGTATATATAGGGAGAAAAGTTGGATATTATTATTTCAATTAAACAGGTACCTGAGACAAGTAATGTGAAGATGGATGATGAAACAGGTACAATGATAAGAGAAGGAGTGGAAAGTATTGTAAACCCTCTTGATCTTTATGCAATTGAAACCGGGATTCAGTTAAAAGAAAAATATGGCGGCAGTATAACAGTAATTACAATGGGGCCTCCAGGTGCGGAAAAAGCTTTAAAGGAAGCAATTTCTATGGGGTGCGACTGCGGTATACTGCTTACTGGAAGAGAATTTAAAGGTGCAGATACATGTGCTACCTCTTACGTACTTTCTGAGGCAATAAAAAAAATTGGAAAGTATAATCTGGTACTGGCAGGCGAGCGTGCAACAGATGGTGATACCGGGCAGGTGGGCCCTGGCATAGCTTCGTTTTTAAATCTCCCTCTGGCTACCTATGTAAGTAAAATTACAAGAGTTTCTACTGATAGTGTTGTTATAGAAAGACTGACTGAAAATGGATACGAAACATTAAAATTGCCGCTGCCAGCTCTGCTGACCGTAGTTAAAGAAATTAGTTATCCGCGGCTTCCAACACTGCACGGCAAGCAGAGAGCCAGGAAGACCGATACCCCGGTATGGTCGGTAGATAACATGGAGCTTGACATATCAAAGCTTGGTCTTAAAGGTTCGCCTACAAGAGTTGTCAGGATTGGTCATCCAAAAGTTACAAGAAATGGTACTGTCATAAAAGCAAATAGTGAAGAAAGTTTGTCAGAAGCTGTTGATAAATTGATAAAATTTATGCAGAAAAAAGAATTAGTTTAAGGAGGAAAATAGATGGATTATCATGGTGTGTGGACTATTGCAGAAGAGAACCATGGTAAGATTAGAGAGGTATCTTATGAGCTCTTAACCAGGGGAAAAAAACTGGCTAAAAAATTAGGAGTCAAGCTTGCATCTGTGCTTATTGGAAGCGGTATTAGTGATGATGAGATTTGCCAGCTTATCTACAGAGGAGCAGATAAGGTGTATGTTATTGACAGTCCACAGTTAAAACATTTTATTGTAGAAAATTACAGTAACGTTTTAGTTGATATTATAAATAAATACAGGCCGGAGATTATAATTGCAGGGGCTTCAACAAGCGGAAGGACTTTAATGCCCCATGTAGCTGTCAGGACTGGTGCAGGGCTGACTGCTGATTGCACCGGGCTTGATATTGAAGAGAAAACAAATAATCTTCTGCAGACAAGACCTGCTATTGGCGGTAATATACTTGCAACAATTAAGACACCGGACAGCAGGCCGCAAATGGCTACTGTAAGAGTTAAATCAACAAAACCATCCCCGGTAGATAAAAGCAGGACAGGTGAAATTGTTAAAATTAAACTTAAAGATGAATTGATTGATGGAAGAGTGGAAAGAATAGGATTTGAAAAAACTGAAGAAGAGGCAGTAAATATTCAGGATGCAGATATTATTGTATCAGGCGGAAAAGGTTTAAAAAGGCAGGAAAATTTTGCCCGAATTAAGAAACTTGCAGGTAATTTGGGCGGAGTTGTTGGTGCTTCACGGGATGTTGTTGACAGGGGCTGGATATCTTATCCGCACCAGGTAGGACTGAGCGGGAAAACTGTATCTCCCAAGTTATACATAGCTATTGGGATTTCAGGAGCAATTCAGCATCTGGCAGGAATAAAAACTGCTGATAATATAATTGCGATAAACAATGATCCCGATGCTCAGATTTTTAAAGTAGCTGATTTTGGAATAGTTGGTGATTTATTTGAAGTTGTGGATTTGTTAAACGAAAGATTGGCAAAGGGTGTTAAGTAATATGAAATATAATATTGTAGAAACTAAAACTATAAATAAATTAATTGAAACTGTGGGTAAAAAAAATGTTTTAGTTGACAGGGAGAAAATGGAGGCATATTCACATGATGAAACACCTGCCCAGCAGTACGGCCATATGCCTGATGTTGTTGTAACTCCAAGGACAGCAGAAGAGATAGCAGATATTGTTAAATTAGCCAACAGGGAATTGATACCAGTTACCCCCCGGGGTGCAGGCAGCGGCCTTTCAGGCGGAGCAATACCTGTCCATGGAGGCATAGTGATTTCTCTTGAAAGAATGAATGAGATTTTAGAAATAGATTATGACAATATGATGATGGTCTTAGAGCCGGGTGTAATTACCAATGATATAAATGAACTTATTTTAGAAAAAGGTTTATTTTATGCAGGTTACCCGATGAGCCTTGAAACCTGTTTTATTGGGGGCAATGTAGCAGAGAATGCTGGAGGCGGGAAGGCCATCAAGTATGGTGTTACAGGCCGTTACGTTATGGGACTGGAGATAGTAACCCCTACCGGTGAAATAGTCCAGCTGGGGGGTAAGCTTGTTAAGGATGTTACAGGTTATGATATAAAACAGCTGATAATAGGATCTGAAGGCACCTTAGGAATTGTTACCAGGGTAATTATTAAACTTTCACCGCTTCCTAAAGCCAAGGTGGATTTGCTTGTATTATTTAGGGATGTTAAAACAGCAATAGGAATGGTTCCCCAGATAATGACAAAGTGCGGGATTATACCTACTTCTGTTGAGTTCATGGACAAGCTGTCTGTAAAAACATCATGCGAGTATTTAAACGAACATCTGCCGTATCAAAAAGCAGGCGCAATGCTGCTTATTGAAGTTGATGGCAACAGAGAAGATATAGTTGATGATGATGCTGAGACTATTGGTGAGCTGTGTTTAGAAAATGGTGCAATAGAGGTTTATGTAGCAGATAATTATACCACCCAGGAGAGAATCTGGAGTGTGCGGCGCAATATTTTCGAGGCTTTTAAAGTTATCAGTCCCCACCAGAGTCTGGAGGATATTGTGGTACCTATAGCAGCTATTCCAGATCTGATGCCGCAGCTTGAAAAGATATCAAAAAAATATGATATTTTAATTCCCTGCTATGGGCATGCTGGCGATGGAAATCTGCATGCAACTCTTGTTAAAAATCCTGAAAGCACAATGGAAGAGTGGTATAAGGCAGAAGCCAGGGGCCTTAAGGAATTATATAAGGCTACGAAAAAACTTGGCGGAAGTATTAGCGGTGAACATGGCATTGGTTCCAAGAGGAAAGATTTTATGAAAATTACAGAAAGTCCTGTTGAGCTGGATTTAATAAGTAAAATTAAGAAAGCTTTTGACCCTAATAATATAATGAACCCTGGTAAAATAATTGATATTGAATAAAAAAAAATAAGTTAAGTTATGAAAAAAATTAAAATTGAAATTGAGCCAATTGGAAAGAGAATATACATAGATAAGCCAACCAATGGCATGAAGGCAATTTCTGATGCCGGTATTGAGATGAAATCAGTATGCGGTGGCAGGGGCACATGCGGAAAATGCAGAATAACTGTCCTAAATGGACAAAAATGCCCTGTTAGCAAGCAGGAAAAGGATATACTGAGCCGAGATGAAATAAAGCATGGGGTAAGGCTTGCATGCCAGCAGGTTTTTAAAAAAAATATTAGTATATATATACCTTCTTCATCTCTTAGTGAAGAGCAAAAATTGCAGGTTACCGGTAAAGAAACAAAGATTCGAGTGGATCCAGTCTGCAGGAAATATTTCATAAAACTTAAGAGGGCAACTCTTGAAGATATGGAATCAGATTTTAGCAGGATTAAAAATGCCCTTAGAGGTGAACATGGCATTGATATAGACTTAATTGATTATAAAGTGTTAACCTGCATGCCTCAAGTTACGAGGGATAACTCCTGGGAAATTACTGTTACAGTAAGGGGCAGTGAAATAATACTGGTTGAAGGAAAAGATAAAACTAAAGAAAGTTACGGAATAGCGGTGGATCTGGGTACTACAAAAATAGCAATTTTTCTGGTTGATTTAATAACAGGCAGTACAGTTGATAAAAAAGGTGTTATGAATCCTCAGATAAGTTTTGGCGAAGATGTGATGAGCAGGATAAACTTTGCAATGCAGGGCAGAGAAAATGCGGAGAAAATTCAAAAAGTGGTTACAGATAAAATAAACGAATCTATAAAAGAGATTACTAAAAGGAATAATTTAGAACCGCAGCAGGTAGTTGAAATGACTCTGGTTGGAAATACAGCCATGCATCATTTATTTTTAGGGCTGCCTGTAAGGCAGCTTGGACTTGCTCCCTTTATTTCTCTAACGGACGTGGCAATTAATATTAAAGCCCGTGAACTGGGAATCAAGATTTCACCTGGCGCTTATGTATACCTGCTTCCCCCGATTGCAGGGTATGTTGGTTCAGATCATCTGGCTATGGTTTTAGCTTCAAATATAGCGGAAGGGAAGGGAAATTATTTAGGCATTGATATTGGTACAAATACTGAGATTGTCTTAAAGACCAAAAAAGGGATGAGGAGTGTTTCCACTGCTTCCGGTCCGGCATTTGAGGGTGCACATATAAGACATGGAATGAGAGCTGCATCTGGAGCAATTGAGAGGGTAATTATTGATTCAGATAGTTGTATCCCGAAAGTTCAAACCATAAATGATAAAAAACCTGTTGGAATTTGCGGTTCTGGTATTTTAGATTCTATAGCTGAACTGCTGAAGGCAGGGATAATAGATGAAAGAGGAAAATTTAGGCCAGATTCTAATTGTATCTATAAGGACAGCCAGGGAATTTTCCAGTATATGCTGAATCCAAATTTTTATAAAAACTCAAGTTCTAAAGATAATAAGGGTTCAAATATTTCAATAAATCAGAAGGATATAGTAGAAATACAGCTGGCAAAGAGTGCAATAAGAACAGGAATAGAAGTACTCCTGGAAAATGCAGGAATTGAGTTTGGTGAAATTGATAAAGTAATTATTGCTGGTGCATTTGGTTCATACATAGATCCTAAAAATGTTATAAACATTGGCATGTTTCCAAATGTTTCATTAAAGAAAATAAGCCAGGTAGGTAATGCTGCAGGGGTTGGAGCAAAAATGGTACTAGTATCTGGCAGGCAGAGGGAAATTGCAGAAAAGATAGCGGTAAAGATAAAATATCTGGAACTGACAGTGTTTCCAAGTTTTTCTGATCATTTTGCAAAAAGTACACTATTTCCTGAAACTCGTGAGATTATATAGGATAATTTATTTATGAGACTTAAAAAAATAATAAAAATTTTACTGGCAGCTGCGGTGTTGTCTACTACTATCTTCCTTGCATTGTATTTATTTAACTGCAGTCTTTTTAATAGTGATAATGAAAGGCTAAAAGGGAATGGAAATATTTTTAGCAATGAAGGCAGCAGTGTTTTAATTGTTGGCAGCGATACGACATATCCACCATTTGAATTTATTGAAAATGGCGGGATTGTTGGGTTTGATATAGATATCATTAGCGAAATTGCTTCCAGGCTAGAAAAAGATTTAGAAATAGTATCCATCTCCTGGGATCCTGAATATAAAGAACTAGTAGAAGGCAATTTGGACATGGTAATTTCTGCAGTTCCAGTAACAGAAGAAAAGAAAGAAATAATTGATTTTTCCATCCCTTATTACAAATTAAATTATTTACTAATTTCCTTGATTGGATCTGAAAAAATGATAAAGGAAGATCTGGAGGGGGTGAGAATAGGGATTTTAGAAACAGGCAAGGATAATTTAGACGAAGATTATTTATCCAAGTATGAGATTATCACTTATGGGGAGATTATGGGAATGATTGATGATCTGCGAAATAAAAAAATTGAAGGAGTTCTGGTTACTGTCCCTATTGCTGTGAATATATTGAAGGATAATAAGGAGATGTGTCTGGTACTGGATGAAGTTAAGTCAAGTAAAGAGTTTGCCATAGTCTTTGATAAAGGCAGTGAATTAAAAGAAGAAGTGGATAAGGTTTTAGAGGAAATTTATGAAGATGGAACTTATGATACAATTTATAACAAGTGGTTTAGCTACCAGTTTTAATTTTACCAGCATCAATAATTAATTTTTTTCATATTAATGCTATAATTACTGGACAAAATAAATATAATTATTATAAGAGAAGGGGGAAGATAAATGATAATTATTGGCGAGAATATAAGTGTTGTTAACAAGGTGGTCGGAAAAGCCATAAAAGATAGAAATGCTGAGCCAATAATAAAAATGGCTAAAGAACAGAAAGAAGCGGGAGCAGATATTATTGATATAAATATAGGACCGGCAACAAAAAAAGGCGAAGAACTGATGCAGTGGATTGTTAAATCTGTTCAGGATGCAGTAGATTCCCCGCTTGCATTGGATACTAAAAATATTAGTGCCATTAAAGCTGGCCTTGAGGTTCACAAAGGCACTGCTATGATAAATTCAGTAACAGGAGACAAGGATAAATTAGATGTTCTTATGCCGCTTACAAAAAAATATAATGCAAAAATAGTTGGAATCGCTCTCTCAGAGAAAGGTGTTCCCCCTGATGTGGACAGCAGGATAGAGATAATAATGAATATAGTTACATCTGCAATGGAAAACGATGTTCCACTGGAAAATCTATATCTTGATCCCATAGTACTCCCGGTAGCAGTACTGCAGGAGCAGGTCTATAATTGTATAGAGGGCTTGAAGGCTTTTAAGCAGTTAAAAGATCTGATGGGCCTGCCAGGTTCACCAAAGACAATAGTTGGACTTAGCAATGTTTCGCAGTCTTCCCCTGAAAAGCTTAAGAGCCTGCTTAACAGCACGTATCTTTTAATACTCTTAAGTAATGGACTGGATAGTGCAATTATAAATCCACTTGATACAGAGATGATGAATGCAGTAAAGACTTTTGATATACTGACAAATAAGATACTTTATGCCCATTCATATCTTGAGAAATAGTAGGGGGATAAAGTTTTTATAAAAATTTTGTAATTTAGTATTGAAATATATAATATAAGTGTGATATAGTAAATTTGGGGTAAGCTAATATAGGCGTCCAGTAACCTGAAAACTTGCCCCCTTTTTTTATGCTTAAAATAAGCATAAATTCGGAAAGGAATAATCCATATTTTTAAGGTTCCATTATTCTTCTTTGGGAACATAATCTAGTATTTCTGCAAATATTATAAGCCGCCTTATCTATTTTTCCTCATCCAGGAATCTAAAACACTTACTTCCCTTCTTTTCATGATCATTTAAAAATAATTATAAATATATTTTTAAAATAATAACATTATTTATTTTATAAATACAACAGAAATAAGGCTGGGGGAAAATTTTTTAAACAATTTTTAAAAATTTTTAAAAAACTTGACATAAGTATAATAATAGTTTTATAATTATAAAATAAAAGAAAATTAAAAGTAAAATAAAATAATTTTATTAGAAATTTAGGGCTGTGAAACTT
>JACKQG010003927.1_pt1 | contig 17699 bp, 18 predicted proteins | sample 8237621 | NCBI WGS metagenome assembly JACKQG01 (sample SAMN15677084, study PRJNA649215) | marine metagenome | biome: marine; feature: Black Sea; material: saline water; isolation source: suspended particulate matter (SPM) from the Black Sea western gyre | collected 2013-06-09/2013-06-10 | depth...
GATAATAACGTGAACCCAGTCTTTTGGTAGACCCGCTTCGTAAAGGCAATCGGGCAGATTCAAACAGGATAAGGGGGTGGTGCGAGCGGGTTTGGCAAGGACCGGACAACCCACGGCTACGCCAGGTATGACTTGATGGACAATTAAATTGAATGGATGGTTGAACGCACTGATGGCAGCCACGACTCCAATGGGTTCCCGGGTGGTGAAGGCCATCCGGTTCATGGATGAACGAGTCAGGTTCATGGGGATTTCATGTCCTGTGAGCTGCCCCAATGAATTTGCGGCTTCTCGTATTCCCTGCACTGCACGGGCGAGTTCGATGCGGGAATCGATCAATGGCTTACCGCCTTCTTCTGCAGACTGGCGAGCATATTCTTCAGCTCTTTCTTCAACCAGGTCAGCGGTTTTATTCAGAATAGCAATTCTTTCTGGCGTTGGAATAGGTTTGCCCTGTTCGAGATCGTGAGCCGTGGCAAGGGCTTTTTCAATGCGAGATTCATCATCTAAATTAATCTCTTTTATCAAATGTCCATCATAAGGTGAATGGACTTTCAGTGTCTCAGTCATGGGAACATCCTTTTTTGAATGGCATTTATAAAATACAGGTTTTAGATTCTAACTCATCTATCAGAACCTTTTCATTTTCAGAATAGTCTACAGGAACTTCTATCAAATGAACTCCGGAGGCATTCAGACAATCGTTGAGCAAGACAGGAAGCTGTTCGCTGGATTGGACTCGATGCCCTGATGCACCATAAGATTCAGCGTATTTTACAAAATCCGGGTTTCCATAATCCAATCCAAAATTCTTAAATCCCATTCCCGCCTGTTTCCATTTTATCATTCCATAGGCATCATCGCGGAGGATGACGACAACCAGATCCATTTTTAAACGTACGGCGGTTTCCAGTTCCTGAGAGTTCATCATAAACCCACCATCTCCACAGATCGCCATTACTTTTCTATCAGGATGGACTATTTTTGCTCCCATGGCCGAGGGTAACCCCGCACCCATAGTTGCCAATGCGTTATCAAGTAGAACGGTATTGGATTGGTAGGCTTTATAGTTTCTTGCAAACCAGATTTTATAAACGCCGTTGTCCAGAGCAATAATCCCATTGTCGGGCATGGCCTTTCTTACCTGAGCTACCAGGTGCTGGGGGAGAATGGGAAAGCGTTTGTCGTCACTTCCTGTTTTAACATGAGCTTCTACTTCTTCTTTTACGCGTTGGAAATAGGACCCATCCCAGTTTTTACATTTTTCGATTTTATTGGCCAGACGATTGATGCTGTCAGCAATATCTCCCGTCATATTCAATTGTGGAAAATAAACTTCATCCACTTTGGCAGAAAAATGATTTACATGAATTACTTTTGTTCCACCTGGTGACATGAAGAAGGGCGGTTTTTCAATGACATCGTGACCGACATTAATGATCAAATCAGAGCGGTCAATAGCGCAATGCAGATAATCACCGGCGGAAAGAGCGGCTGTCCCGAGAAAGGTGGGAAGCCTTTCATCGACAACACCCTTTCCCATTTGCGTGTTGAAAAAATACAGCCCGGTTTTATCTATTAGTTTTTTTAATGCTTCACAGGTGCGGTTTCTATTTGCCCCGGCACCGATCAGAATAAGCGGCATCTTTGCTCGCTGAATCATTTCACAAGCTTTATCGATGGTTTCTTCATCTGCATGGGGGCGACGGGAATAGACAGGGTCGTAGGGATGAGTATCGCATTCCTCGGCGGCAATATCTTCTGGTAATTCCAGGTGAACAGCCCCTGGGCGTTCTTCTCTTGCCAGACGCATAGCTTCATGGACGAGAACAGGAATATTATTACCATGGACAATCTGCTTGGTAAACTTGGTCAGAGGGCGCATCATTTCGATAACATCAATAATCTGAAATTGTCCTTGCTTGCTTTTTTTAATAGGCTTTTGTCCGGAGATCATGAGTATGGGCATAGCCCCAAGTTGTGCATAAGCCGCGGAGGTAACAAAATTGGTAACTCCTGGCCCTAAAGTGGAAAGGCATACACCTACTTTCCCAGTCAGTCTTCCATAGGTTGCTGCCATAAATCCTGCAGCCTGTTCATGCCGGGTGAGAATCAATTTAATTTTTGATTCTCTTAGAGACTCAAGAAAGTCGAGGTTCTCTTCACCTGGGATTCCAAAAATAAACTCGACGCCCTCATGCTCGAGAGAACGAACAAATAGGTCGGATGCTTTCATGAGGTCGTCTCCTAGGTTTTTGTAGTTTTAGTAAAGGAATAAATTTACTGCATTAACGATGATCCATCAACTTTAATGAGTATAGTTAACGAGAAGTAGTCGGAAGAATGGTGGAAAAATTACAGGAAGATTTGGATCGGGGTCATGATTAATAAAAAAAGCCCTGATGATAATTCATCAGGGCTTTTCTTTTGTCGTTACTATATGGAGTATTACTTATTTCCCCTGTCGAATTACTTTGGGGTCTTTATCTCCTTCTACCATCAAATGACCAATAGCACCCTTTGCAACACGATAGATACTATGATCGACTAATACGTAGGAACCAGGATAATCCACTTTGAATTCCACAATGGTCGCTCCTGCAGAAGGCACCAACGTGGTTTGAATATTGTGGTTAACCAAACCTCCTATGCCGCCTTCATGGTAGACCGTGTCAAAAATTTCACCGATGATGTGAAAAGATGAAATGCTATTTGGTCCGATATTGCCAAAAAAGATCCGAACTGTTTCACCAACCTTGGCCTTCAATGCATTTTTTTCCAACAAGGCACCTTTTTTGCCATTAAACAAAACATAGGTTGGGTTTTCATCCAGTCCTCGTTGGATATCGAAAGCAGCTACACCATTTTCAGGATCAGAGGCGAAAAACTCGCTCTGCATGACATAATATTCCCGATCTACTGAGGGCAACCCGCCTTCGGGTTCAATCAAAACCAAACCATACATGCCGTTCGAAATATGATCGACAATGGCTCCTGCTGCACAATGGTATATATACAATCCCGGTGCTTTGGCTTTAAAGGTGAATGTTTTTTCTTCACCGGGAGAAACAGAGGTCAATGCTGCTCCGCCGTGAGCCCCATTGACAGCATGGATGTCAATGTTATGAGGCTGGCTGCTTTTCTTGTCGTTGGATAAATGAAACTCGATGCTGTCACCAACGCGGGCTCGGACCATCGGTCCGGGAACGGTGCCGCCGAAACTCCAAAAACCATATTTGACGCCTTCTTCGATTTCGCTTTCATATTCTTTGGCCGTTAAATTGACCACAACGGTTTCCGCTTTGCTTCGCTTGATGGCAGGGGGAACATTGGGGGCTGTTGTCAATTTCGCAACTTCAGCGAAGGCTGTAGTGCTGATTAAGTAACCCGCCATGAGCAACAATGGCAAAATTTTAAAACTTTTTGTCATCTTTAAAATGGTCATTTAGCAAACTCCTTGTTAATATAAAGTTGTTAGATAAAGTAAGAAGAGTTCTGTTTTATTTATTTTATTTAAGAGAAACTCATAACAAAATTTTACTTTAAGCATTAAAATAGATAAAAGTATATTTATATCTGTTATTGCATTTAATATAGAATTTGATAAAATAGATGTCAAGGTCTTTTTATCTTTTTAGGGGGGTGCTTTATGATATCTCAAACTTCAGAATATGCTCTCCGTTCCGTAGTATGTCTCGCGCAAAATCCAGAGAAACCTCTTACTACTGTAGAAATTGCCAAGCAAACCAAAGTGCCGGAACATTATTTGTCCAAGGTTCTACTGATGCTGGCGAAACACGAGGTGGTTTATTCAAAGAAAGGGTTGCACGGGGGTTATATGTTGGCGCACGATCCAGAGAATTTGCCACTCTTGAATGTGATCAATGCGGTGGATCCCATCAAGCACATAAAAACCTGTCCGTTAAAGTTGAAATCACATGGAACCAACCTTTGCCGATTACATAAAAGGCTCAATGACTCGATCAATTTAATTGAAGAATTGTTTCGTACTTCTACAGTGGGGACAATTTTGAGCGATCCCACCAAAAGCATCCCGCTTTGTGAAACTGGTAGTAAATAAATTTTTTGTTCTTTTGGCATGATTAATCAGGAAAGAAGCTATCCCTGATTTTTAAACACCTTTTCAATTGTAAAAATATTGGGAATATTCTGCTTTCATACCTAGCCTGAGATGCGGCGCAAAAGTTATGAATTTTCGGTAGTTATTTGCTTAGTGTAAATGTGTTCCATCCATATCCGAAAAAAAATAATAGTTAATAAAAAGACTGAAACTTTTTGGTGATACAATGGGCGGATAATCACTTATTAATTCCGATCCGTCATTAATTGAGAGAATTATTCCTTTTTTATTATGACCTCTAATACGCAGGAAAAAAGTTTTCGTTCGATAAATATTGAATTTTTAGCCAAAGGGACCGGAGAATCTTTTGATATTTTTTTAAAATCGGATTCTGAAAACTTTGTAAAGTTTGCCAGCACCGACCCAGAACATCAGGATAAAGTTTTGCGTTTGTTGGAAGAAGGGGAAATCGAGCAGGATTTTTATATTAGAGAAGAGGATCTTTTTAAATATTACAACTATGCTACGCAGTCTCTACGCACCGTTGTTGGTAACCCCAATGTTCCCGTCGAAACCAAAACGAAAAAAATTTATGAAGTGTCCCAGGGGGTGATGAAGGAATTTTTCGATTATAATGCCTCCGCAAAGATTCTCGAGTCATCGGAAGAGGTTATGGAAATGATGGAAGACTGTCTTTCCAATGCCGATGCGGGGTTCGCCGGGATATCTCAAATTACCAGTAAGGATTATTATACCTACACCCACAGCGTGAATGTCGGGTTGTACTGCATGACTTTTGGGACCAAAGTGGGCCTGCCCAAAGAAGATGTAAAACAACTCGGGCTTGGTGGGATGCTCCATGATGTCGGGAAATCCAAAATAGATACGGCCCTGATAAATAAAAACGGTAAATTGAATGATGAAGAATTTGAACAGATCAAATCTCATTCTCCCATGGGTGCAGAATTATTGACCGGAATGTGTTGTTATAAAGATATTGTAGTTAACATGGCTGGCCAGCATCACGAAAAGTTTAAGGGTGGAGGATATCCGCAAGGGTTATCAGGGGATGAAATATCTATGCATGCCAGGATATGTAAAATTATGGATGTGTACGATGCCCTGACTACGCGAAGATCCTATAAAAAAGCTTTGAATACCATGGAAACTTTGACCCTCATGACCAAACAAATGGCAAATGATTTTGACCCCAAACTCCTGGAATTATTTATAAGGGTGATGGGACCCTCAATGGTTTAGAGGATGGATCAAGACTCAAAATATATTAATAGGGTGCAGGGCTATACCGATACCTTGCATGATGTTTATGTGAAAGCACTCAGATTAGATCCGTTTGAGATGCTTTGTACCTTGTTAAGAGTGGATGCCACGGAAGATTTGGATTGGGAGTTGTATGAAGATTCGCGAAAGGCTTTTGAGGAAGGTCAGGGATTGAATAATATCAGGGCAAATGATCCATTGGAAAAACGCGGTGAATTGACCTTGTATTGCCACAAGGTAGAAATGACTGCGCCCCATGAAATGCTTGCAAATATTTTAAGAATTCTTGCGTATAAAGATTATTTGGTAAAGCCTTTCGGGTGTCTTGGCAGACCCAAAAGCGGCCTTTCTTTTTCATGGGTCGGCCCCACCACACAGGAGAAGTTCAGCGAATTAAAACGCCAGGCTAAGGCAGTAGGAGAAGTAAAATTGTCTGAATGCATCGATCAGTTTTTCGATGAAAGCCTTCGAAGCGCTATTTCCAATTCGGAATACGAGTTTCAAGATGAATTTTTTAATTGGACAGAGAATGGGGAAAAGCTTCAAAAACCGAAAGATGAGGTGGATGAAACTCTATACAACGGCCTTGCTTTTTATACCGCTTTTTTGATCAACCACAACCATTTTAAAATGATGTTTCGCGAAATGCCTCGGCTTCATAAATGGCCTGACTATCAGGTCCTTGAAATATTATCTAACGAAAATACCGGGTTATATGGTTTTAACATTCATTTTCCCAATGGAACAAAAGCGGAATTTTCCCACAGTGAGGAAGGAATCACCTCGCAGAATATTTTCCACAATCCGGATGGCTCTATTCAGTTCAACTCAGGCTTTCATGAAACTGAAGAAGAAAAATGGAAGATTAATGGGGAAGAAATTTTGGATTGGCAAGAATTTTCCAATGCAACCTAGTTGAGACTGCCTTTACTCGAAGGGAACTGTGTTTCCGATACACAGTGTCCCTAGGAAGTTCTTTTTTGTTTTCCCTTCAAATACTTCTTCATCCGGAACATCCCAGATTCCTGAAGCATCGATAAAGAACTTTTTCGAAGTTGAGTTTTTTGATGTCGAGGAGTTTACAATTAAATCTGCTTCCAGATTTCGCACCGCAAGAGGCCCCACATTTCGGGTCGCAATTTTTTCTGCCAGTTCTTCTTGGTTTCCTTCAAGCAGATACTCCAAAGGGCGTCCCAATAAAGATTCAGGATCATATCCTAAAAAATGGAAGGAGGGGTTGGCAAATGTGATTTTCCTATCGATATCCAGTTTGAGAATCAGTTGGGGAATTTTATTGACAATATTTCGATAAAGGTTTTCATTCGTAATCAATTCCTTTTGAGATTTTCGAAGGCGCAGTTGGTTACTGATTCGGGATATGACTTCAGCGGCTCGAAAAGGTTTCGTGATGTAGTCCACGGCACCCAGTGAAAACCCTTTGACGACGTTAGCAGATTCGGTAAAAGCTGTGATAAATATTACAGGAATGTCTTTGGATTGATTGTCGAATTTTAATCGACTACAAATTTCAAAGCCATCCGTATCGGGCAATCCTATATCCAAAAGAATCAGATCCGGGGCAAATTCGGGCACCATGTCCAAGCCCTTTAAACCTTCATAAGCTATAGCGGTTTCGAGTTTATGTTTTTTGGCTATCCTGGAAAGAAGGTTGGCATTATCAACCATATCCTCGATGATCAATACGCGCATCCCTGCAAACTCATAATTTGTTGACATCAAAAACTCCAGTGTAAAAACTTAACTCTTTCAATGTAATTTTAATAATTTTGATTGTCAAATTACTAATGGAGTTATCTGAAGTTTTTTAAAATTTGGATAAGGCGAAAAAAAGGTTCACGGAATTTAATGTGAACCTCTCAATATTTTATTTTATGCAGGAGTTTGTATTTTGAAAAAAATTACATGGTGCTGCCTGGCATATAAATGGTTCCATCTGCAGTTTCGTGAGAATGAATCTCTCCGCCAAGCCCTAGCATTTCTGAGGCTTTTTGGGCTTCTTCCGGGGTTTTATATATATGGTCCATTAAATTGCTACTGTTACTAGACCCTTCTTCCTGACGTTGGTCTCCTTCCGAGCCCTCATCCTTATGACCACCAGACCCTTCCCTTTTGCCTGGGTGTTGACCTTGTTCAATCTGGATTAAGGCTTCGTTCAATTGTGAAAAGAACCTGGGTTTTTGTGTGTAACCTTCAAAGCGACCTATTTCCTTTTCTTCTTTCGAGTCCCAGATTAAAAAAGTCGGGGTGCCTAAAATTTCTCCCACTCTTCCATCATCCAAGGCTTGCGCCATCCATTCTGGAAAGAGTTTTCCTTTAACGGGCACTATTTTTACAGGAAGGTTTTTTCCAGAGGCACTCGATTCGTATTCAGGAAGTACTTCTTCCTGCCATCGTTTAGAGTTTTGAGATTTTTCGCCGCTGAGGACAAGAAGCTCATGGGCAAACCCCATACTGGTTAAAATGGTAAGACAAGAAATGACCACTAATAAAATCAATTTTTTCACAGTGCACACCTTAAAAATGGGAGAAGTATTAAATTTTATGGGTACACTTATTTAACCATAAAATAATAATGGCGTCACCCTTACTGTTTGATTGGAAAATTGAGAGAAATTCCCCCCATAACATCCCCTACCTTGAAATCCTTTTTAGGGCTGTTGGGGTGATGGTTATGGCAATTCACACAGCCGGGAGAAGAAGCAATGTCCGCATAAATAGCCTGAAAATATTTTTTATTTCCGACCTGGGTTAATTGGGTAAAGGGCCGTATGGGATGAACTTCTACATTCTCGAGGCCATGAGCTTCAAACTCATTGGCAGGTCTGTTTTGCAAATTAATGGGATAATGACTTATCAACCAGAAACTCAATCCTAACTCACTACCCTGTATTAAATCTGCGGTATTTAATAGGAATTGAGCGGGGAGCATAATAGATTTACTATCCGCCCAGTTTTCTTTAATTTCAAGAATGTTTTCATGGGTCAGGCGGTCAACGATATGTTTTGAATAGATCGTTCTATCGGATTCAAGAACGGAATGAATGTAGTCGGCAACAACTTCCGGTTCCAGTAAAAATTTTTCATCCGCATTTTTTTCGGAACGTCTACCTAGAGGAAGGTCGATGATGATCCCGCCAAGTACATCGCCTTTTTTGAAATCTGTTTTTGGGCTGTTGGGGTGCTGGTTGTGGCAGGATACGCAAGTATTTGAAACCGCTTTGTCGGGATAGATCGCTTCAAAATACCAACGTCCTTCTCGGGGTACAATCCATGTGAAAGGTTTGTTCGGGTTTTTGGCAACCTCCTCCAACCCTAGTTTTTCACTGGCCGTTGCAGGGGAATTATTTTTATTAATAGGCCAAAGACTCAGCAATCGGTATTTCATCCCTATGCCGCGAGAATTTGAAAACTGGGAGGACATGGCAAGAAACTGAGCCGGTAGAGGAAGTGATTTTTCCTGCTTCCAATTTTCGGTGGCTGTGAGAACATTTTGTTCGTTCAAGTGTTCGACAATATGTTCGGAGTAGGTGGTTCGTCCTGCTTCAATGACAGCATGAATAAGGTCTGCAGCGATCCGGGCAGATATGCCGGAATTTTTATTCTGTCCAGAGACCAATACGGGAGATAACAGGTTTAGAAAAAAGAGGATTAGAACGATGGACAAAGCTGATATTTTCATGGAAGTTCCCCTCCCAGATTGTTTTTGTAGTCAATAACAATATAAGCCTTAGACAAAAACAAGCAATAGAATCAGGTCGAATTTCGGAGGATATCCGATGGTATCAAATAAAGAGAGGAAGTTTAAACCAGGCGTTTTCTTTCTTCCATTCTCCTTTCCCGTTGTCTCCGATCCTGTTGTCGCCTTTCTCTTCGCGCACGTCTATCTTTCATTTCCGCGCTTAAAGATTTTAAATCCAGGGAATCCAGTTGTCTTTGATCAATACTTTGTCGGCGGTCGCCAGCCCGACGTCCGTTATTTTCCTCGTTAATATCTCTGCGTTCGTTATTCATTTTGTCTTATGTCATTTTATGGAGTTAATAAATTATTGAAGCGTAAAATTTCGTTCCTACTTCTGTGAAAATTATATTATTAATTTGGCTTTGATGGATGGGTAAATAATAGGCAGAAAAATTTTAAGAGGTGAAATGGGAGGTGAAATTTTAAAAGGGTTGAAACGAGGGCGATAAAATTTGGGTCGCTTCCTACTTTAGTGCCCCAACCCTGCCAGCATGACGCCGACCTCAAAACACCAAAGAAGGAAGCGAACCTATCTTTGGAGAAGTTACTTTCTTAACGGCAAAAGGTTGGGGAAGTTAAAGGGGAGTTGATGGAAAAACTCAATTGCTAAAGAGGGCGAAAGCGAAAGACACCGCTGAATAAATTACACAAAAGACGCAAGCGAAATAAGGTTTTTTCGATATCTGTAAAAGTTTATTCATGATCCAAGTTTAATTTGTTTTAACTCAACCCGCAATATTGGGAAGTGTTTTTCAATTTTTATTTTATCAGGATGCTCCTATCAATTAAATCTGAATAAAATCATTCTGTTTTTAATGTTTGAAGCCGTATTTCATCTGAAATTTTCTTGTCCAGATATTTTAATTTAAAACTCCAGTAAATATAAAATTGGCATGGATATTGCTTTTTAATATTGATAGTTAATAACCGTCAATATTTTGAAAGGTATAAAACTCATGAATTCAATGAATAGAAAGCAAAACACCAGTTCTAAAGGCTCTAAAAGCATTGTGTCATCCGGCAAAAATGGCACCACAAAAACCAAATCTATGAGTGCAATCGCTAAATTGATGGCCACTTTCTATGGTATTGATCCCAAATAAATAAAATGGGGAAATAAAGATATGTCTACATCCATAGGGCAAGCGGCCTTTGCCCGGAAACCCAAAAAAAATAAACTGTATGCCAGCGAATTTGAAAAACAGCTAATGGTCGACAATCTAAGGTCAGCTGTAGAAATTTACGGGAAGGATTGGTTGCGGGATGGATTTAAGGTTTTTAAAAATAAGAATCCCGCCAAAATGTTTTGATCAACTCTTCTTCCAGACCCTTGGTTTTCTAAAGGTAGATAGTATCCTGATCTTTATAAAACTATCTGCTTAATTCAAAACTGACTCAGATAGGCTTGAACCGAATCCGCAAAGCGATCTGTTTGTTTGTAGACCTGCATTTCTGCTGGAAGAGCAGAGAGAGCTTTAGCCAGTCGTTTCGCTATTCCTTCGAATTTTACAATTTGCTTTAATGGACGCAAATGGATGCGGATTGTGAATAAAATTGCGTTTGTCCCTCTTAATTTCCTAAGTGTCTGCCGTTCCACTCTTAACCACAAACACTCCCCTGCATTCTCTGAAGTAATGCCGGTATTTTTATCTATAGGCTCAGTTCCATTCTGTCTTAAAGATGGATTGTCATGCAAGGACCAATTGCGCCGGGAAAATATTTCATCACAAGGCATCTGGTCAAAAAAATTATTGGTTGCAGTCTGAAGTTGGTCTTTATAGAAAGGTACGGGGGCATGAATGCCATCCATAGTTTTCCCAAATTTTTCCTTCAAGCTCCAGCGTGAGGGGAATGCTGCACTTCCTGCCGCCAACCACCACCCTTTTTGTTTGTTATTGGGAGGGAGCATTATCACCAGATCTTCCTGAACCAATCTGGCCGCCAGGTCCAGGGGGTGCATCCCATTTGTTTTTAAATCCGTTGACAACTCCTCTCCCTCAAAGCCGGTATGAGTTTTAAGGTGAATAGCATCTTTTTTGCGCGAGTATAAATCTGGTCGAACCGTTGGCAAATTGTCCAGTATCAAGTTAAGGGCATCTGTGGAGGCTGAAAGGGCGCAAGGGTCTGCCATGAAGATATCCTCATGCATGCTTGCTATAAGCTTTCTTTTTTCTGCTAATTGTAGTGCTCGTTCTTGCAGATCAAAAATTTCAAACCATTCGGAATTCGGTACTTTGAGCAGTCCCATGGATAAGCTAAAAGGGGGGGCTTCGAAAGGAAAATGAGGAGGTTTATGCCCCACATTTTTTAGGGGCCTTTTTTGTTCCTTAGACATTCTTTTTTGTAAATAAGAAAGGGGCAGGAAAGTACTGAGAGTTAGCAGGGGTTTTGTGCTTCACCCAAGACTTACCGGGTGACCATGTCTTTTAGGGTAACAAGTCCAATTACCTTTTTTCCTTGAGAAACAGCAAGATGCTTAGTCTTGTTTCTTAGCATAAACTCATTGGCCTCGCCTCGGGAAACGTATTGATCCAGGGATAATAGGGGTTGCGACATGATCGATTTTGCCAAGGTGGTTTTTGGATCAAGCCCTTCTGCGATTGATTTCCTGACAAGATCGGTTTTTGTAATTATCCCGATAAAATTATCGCCTTCCTTCACCAATGCCGAGCTTATTTTATTGCCCAACATCAACTTTGCGACGTCTACCAGATTGGTGTCACCCGTTACACTTACGATTTTTTCTGTCATGACTTCATTGATCGTATCCATAATGACTCTCCAAATATGAGTTTAACGAGTAATCTAGACTATTTTTTTCTTTTCAGATTATTTTAGAATTTTAGCAAAAGAAAAGGGTAAAAGGGCATATTTCTAGGAAATTTTCGGAAAGTTTAGAAGTAAACTTCATTTTTCTAATCGGAACCTTGGCAATGTAAACGCATCCTATATAGAACAGATTTCCTATAAATCGAAAGATCCATTATATATGCAAAATAAAATAAAGATTGGGGTTAGTAGTTGTTTGGTAGGGGAAAAAGTTCGATGGAATGGAGACCACAAGCAAAACCATTTCGTTCGAGAAGTCTTGGCAAAGTACTTTGAATACGTTTCAATTTGCCCTGAAATGGAAGTAGGGATGGGAGTCCCAAGAGAAACCGTTGGTCTTTACGGAACTTTGAAAAACCCTCGCATGATAAGTAAAAAGACTCAGACTGACTGGACAAAGCCAATGAAGCGTTACATTAAAGATCGTATCAGCACCTTGGAAGAAAATGATCTTTGTGGATATATTTTTAAAAGCAAATCTCCGTCATGTGGCTTGGGTAGAGTGCCTGTTTACTCTGAGTTTGGAAGTGACAGGGTGCGGCATGGCCCTGGAATATTTGCCGACGCCTTCACCCGTAAATTCCCTTTGGTTCCAACTGAAGATGAAGGCAGATTGAATGATCCCAAAATCCGGGAAAATTTTATCGTTAAGGTGTTTAGTTTTTACAGGCTGCAAGCACTTTTTAAAAAACAGTTTTCTTTGGGAGCCCTGGTAAAGTTCCACACGCAGCAAAAATTTTTACTCCTGGCCCATAGTAGAAAACACTACGATGCCTTGGGGCAGTTGGTCGCAAAGCCGAAATCCATGGGAATGGAAGTGCTTAAGGAAAAATATGGAAAGATTTTCATGGAAGCATTTACTCTCAAGGCTACCCCGAAAAAAAACACCGATGTTTTGCTTCACATGATGGGGTTCTTGAAAAAAAATCTGTCTAAACGAGAGAAAGAAGATATTTTGAGTACGATTGAAGATTATCGAAAAGAGCTCCTTCCCTTAATAGTCCCTATCACTTTGATTCGTCACCAGGTAGAAAAGCACGATATTGAATACTTGGCCGATCAGGTATATCTGAACCCGCACCCCAAAGAACTCATGCTCAGGAATCATGTCTAGAATTGTGAGAACAATTACTTTGGGTAAGCCTGAGCGATTGCCCTGACCAGCCATTCCAGCGAAATTTATCTTCGTAGATTTCAAGTCGCAGCCTCAATTTAAAAAACATAATTAATAATTATTAACTCTGCGTTAATGCGGTCTTAATAAAAAGATCCTATGTTTAATTATGAGGACCAAAATAAAAACTCTCAGCCAAGGATCGCCCGCCTTTCTCCTGTTTTACATCCTCCTCCTCTATGCAGTGGAGAAAGGCTGAGTGGTCTGTTTTTTCAATTGGCAATATTGAAAAGGCAATATTCATGAGCCAGGGATTAATGAATAAGGGTTCTTATTTATTCTGGAAGCTAAAAGGAAACTTGAAGAGATCCCTTAGAATAGATGTAATTTTAAAACAGGACCCATTTCTTAGATGGTCGGGGGCCTTCATTCTGATGGGGTGGTTGTTGCTCGTTTTGCTGATTTTGTTTTACCCAGATAACCTCATTTTTGAATAAAACGTGAAAAAGGAGTCACCCATGAAAAAATTTATCGGCTATTTAATAGTTTTTCTGCTTGGATGGGCGGGTGCTGTATGGAGTTATTCAGACTCCATCTACCCAAAAGTTGGAACGGCAACAGAAAAAACAATTTCGCAAGAAAGTGGCAGCGGAAAGAAATAAGGAAATTTTGCTTTTTGGCTACAAATGTAAAAGGGGTTTGCGAGGAATCTCGTAGGCCTTTTTTATTAGGATCGAGGCGCTGGTTTTAATTTTTAAAAATGAAAATATTGTTTAATTGCAATGGCTATGGCAGGATGGGCTATCTGTTTATCTATGTTTTCCCCGGTGGCAAGTTTGAGCGATAAGGCTATGACTTTCCAATCAGCTTCAGGGAATCAATTGGACGGATAGATAAGAAAAACACGACGATTTAAAATCACACCTCGCGATGATTTGTGGAAATGCGCGGGTGACAATAGAGGAGAATAGTTTGATGAGTAGACCCGAAGGGCTAACGGATCCGAAGAAGTTTGATGAGATTATGGAAAAAATTAATACCAGATTGGCAATAGGTGCCATTCCGCTTAGAGAAAGGCCACTCATGTCGCAGGCTATCCTGGGTGATGAATTGGACTATGATATCGCAGACGATGACACCGTTTACCCACAAACATTAGAGTGGTATCGAAAAACATTTCCGGACGAAAAAATTTAAATAAAACCGATAAAATTTATATGTCCAGGGTTTTGTATGAAGGGTTGAAAACTCTAAGACTGGAATCTCGGGATTTCAGGCTGGTTCCGTATCACCTTATAGGCCTTCTATCCCTTAGATGCGCAATTAATTTTTTGGCCTTTTTCTGTTATTTTTATATTGCCAAACGCTTAAAAAAGGTGATAAATGGATCAGTCTATTTGCTTTTCCTAAATCTATGGGGAAACCTACATGTTTACAGCCAGCTTCATCTCAGTAATGCTTTTCCAAAAAGCAGGAAAGACCCGTTCTTTCTTCCCGCGCCGAAAAGGCTCCAACCTTACATCAATGGGTACTGTTGATAAACTAGAACAGTCCTTTTTTGCCACAGGTTATATGTAATTCTCCGCTGTCTCCCGTGAAAGAGTTTTTTTTCTTCAATCTTGCGGGCTGACATTTTCCCTGAAAACTATTTCTAATTAAATCACAACAAGACGCAACAGCATTGTCGTGCTTTGTTCCATTGTCGTGGTGCGTTTGTTTTCTATTTGAAAGGGGGTATGGGGATTCCGCCTAAATGGTCGCCTATGGACGGAAATTGGATCCACTTAAAGTAACAACATAGTACAAATTTTTTTTATTGAAGAAAGGTAATTAAAGAATGAAGAACCTTGTATCAGTATTTATGTCTGTAGCGCTTTTAGCTGTTTTTTTTGTTGGGCCCGTTTTTTCTTCTCCTCCCACTATGGATGACAACGAGCCTGCCATTTCACAGGATGAAGTAAAGGATGGGGAGTCCATTCTTGACTTGATTACTCCGGATGAAGCAGAAGCGGCACCTCTTGAAAAAGATGCTGGCGATCCTTATGAAGAAAATTTTCATAAGAGAGATGATCTTCCTTCCCATGAATCTGAAACAGAAGACAGAAAGATTCAAGAGGAAGAAGATGAAAAAGAAAAAACCATTATGTAATTTAATTTAAATTTGGGTCGCTCGGAGGGGGGCGGCCTAAAAACTAATAACAAAAGTTTCATTTATTTTGAGGTAAATCATGAAGATTAATATTTCTCTACAGGCTTTCATATTTGTTGTTCTTATTGGTCTAATTTCTAATTCTTTCGCTTGGGCCTCAGTTGAAAAAACTGGTTTTCAGGGGGAGGGGGAAAGCATTTTTTTAGACACGATCAATGATCAAAATAGCTTTGTGGGTGGAGATAAATTAGCAGAAGAACCCTTTCCGGCAATTCTGGCTGAAATGGATGATTCTGGTAAAAAAAAGAAAAAAGCAAGGAAGAAAAAATCCAAAAAAAATAAGAAAAGTAAGAAGAAAAATATAAATAAATCGAAAAAAACAAACGATAAGGTGGGTGAATCCGATAAAGGTGGGGACAAGAATGAAGAACCTGCTGAGGGACATGGTAATTAGAAGCAAGTTTTCTGTTTAATTGAAGACGGGGGGATTTCCTCCCCCCCCCGTCTTTACAAAAAAAAGAAACTTTTTGAATCATTTTTATGTTGAATTTTACAGAGACTGAACTAGAATTTTTGGTGGGTATTTAGAATTACAAAAACTTTAACTTTATAGAGAGGCTGATGAAACATCATGGGTAAAAAGAGTGATGGTAAAGGATATTGGGATAATGATGATGATGATCAATATTCGAAATATGACAACTATTCAAAGTTTGGTGAGTTTGATGAATTTGATGACCTTGAGGATTTTGGAGGTTTTGGAGATTTTGAGAATGCTGAGGGATTGGAAGAATTTGGAAATTTTGACAAGTTTTCAATGAATCACTTGGAGTCCAGTTTTTTAAAACCCGTCAAATTTAAAAATAAGGGTAATTTTGAACAAGCTGAAAGGGATAGTCGAAATAATAAGCCAAAAAAATCTTCCTGGAAAACAAAATAGAAATTGAGAACTTTATATAAAACTTATTTAGGATAGAGGCCATCGACAGAAAACCGTAGATGGCCTTTTGTAAATAAAATATTGTTGAAGTTGCCCACATAGAGAATAAAAAAAGGACCTGCAGTAAACTGCAAGTCCTTTTTTTACTGGTCGGGGCGAGAGGATTTGAACCTCCAGCTCCTGTAACGATTAAGCTAAAAGTGGAAATAATAACTTAAAGAGTGGTACAACTTGATGGGGTAGGCCACTTTAGTATGGTAATATCACCATATGAATAAACCTCTCACATTTGGAGTTCAGTGTGTAAGTAGCTTTTGCACAACTAAACATTAAAGCCAAACGAGATGACTCTGGTGAGTTGTCTCGTTTTTGAATGAAATTTAAAGGTTTTGCTCTTTCTGAGTAATAATCTATATAGCTATGCTTATTGGAAAAATAACCAAATGAAACGACAAATAGGGGTATTAATTTCAGTAGGGATATTTTTCATATATGGGCTGGGATTTTTATCGGGATATATAGTTTGGGTTAGCCCCTTCGGAAAACAAGTTGATGCGTTGTATTCAAAAAACTACTTAGGGCAGGTAATTAGTGGTAAGTCAAAAAAGAAAAAATCATTAGCTTATCTTGATCCTCAAAAGGCTTATGTTGAGATGGACAATTATGTGTGGGGAGTTCCCCATATAATGACTCCTTTTGTAAATTATGGATCCAGGCCAGGAAAATATAGAGCTGCTACAATAAATTCAATGCAGTTTAGATCTTCGAGAGAGTTAATTACTCCTAAACCTAAGAATAGTTTTAGGATATTTTTAACTGGAGGTTCAACTGCTTTTGGTTCTGGGTCACCATCCAATGAACAAACAATTGGTGGATACTTAGAATCAAATCTAAACAATAAAAACCCAAATTCTGATATCGAGTTTGAGGTTTTTACAATGGCTGTTCCCGCTTGGACTACTACTCATGAAAGAATAATTATAGAAAATCGATTATCGGAAATGGATCCTGATTTGATAATTTCCTTTTCTGGGCTCAATGATGTTCATTGGGGGTTTCTGGGGGCTAATATTCAGTGGTTCTCAGCTAATAATGTATTCATTAACATCACAAATATTGCCTTAGGTTTTTTTGGAAAAGATCCCATGCCTGATGTCATGGATAAAGTTTTAGAGAGAATAGATTGTGATCAGGTTAGTTATAGATTGAAGAAAAATATAGAAATAATTCATTACACAGTTTCTAAAAAAAATATCAATTATATATTTACATTGCAGCCGAATATATCTGTGACTGGAAAAAAATTACATCCTATGGAAAAATCACATGATGAAAAGAATATTATGAAAGGTGTTAAACCATATTTTAGAAATTGCTACAATAAAATTGATGAAAATTTAAGAAATATGAAGGCAAGTAATTTTCAATATGTGAATCTAACGAAAATATTTAACTCAAACCCAGAAGATGAAGTAATATTCTTAGACTGTTGTCATTTTGGAGATCGGGGAAATAAAATTATTGCTGCAAACATATATAATTCTA
>JACKQG010003928.1_pt1 | contig 17699 bp, 15 predicted proteins | sample 8237621 | NCBI WGS metagenome assembly JACKQG01 (sample SAMN15677084, study PRJNA649215) | marine metagenome | biome: marine; feature: Black Sea; material: saline water; isolation source: suspended particulate matter (SPM) from the Black Sea western gyre | collected 2013-06-09/2013-06-10 | depth...
ACCTTTGAACGTTGAACCTTTGAACCCAACTTTTTGATTAGAGATGGAGCGTTTTATCTAAAATTTCACCGCATCATCTATAATTATTTGCGCGATCTGTAAATTAGGATGGGGACAAAAGTGTTGCATCGCAAAATAGGAATTGATAAAAAAACCCCGCTCTATAGTTGAGCGGGGTTCACCTTAAAATCGAAAGCTATGTTACCGGCGACTTCTTTTGGAAGCTTTGAGCGGATTAATTTTTGCTTTGCTGCCGTTAGAAATTTTGGTAACATGAGAAGCAATGTTGCAATCTCCGTTTTTCCACTTCAGCGCAGGATCAGGACAAGCCGTGCAGTACCATCCGGCTGAAAATTCCGAACCACGATTGCAGCCATTACATTTCTCTACGATTTCATGGCAAATCCCGCCGTTGTAAGAACACCCCTTTGCAGTCATAAAAGGGCAATCAAAACCTTTTCTGATCGTTGTACACTCCATCGGAACCACCCCCTTTCTTTCATTTTGGATTCACTAAAAAAAGGCCCGGAGACATCTGCTCCCGGCCCAGCAAGACAGGTAACAAAATTTTCGGGAATATAACCATGTGCCTTTATCTTGTCAACAATAATTTTGATGGCGTCGCAAAAAGTCCCATCTACTGGGCTTATCCGCCTCAGGCGGGTTGTAGTATTTTTATCCCGCCGAAGTTTGGCGGGGGTATATGAACCTTTTTGCCTTGGCACGGCGTAGCTATGCGAAGACTGCTTAGCCATCTATAGTTGAATTCGTGACTTTTTATGAGATCATCAATTTTTTAGTGCCTTAACGGCAAAGTTTATGTATATAGAGTCCTTGATTTTTAATTGCTAAATTGACAATTTATCGGTAACATATGATGAATTCGTAAAAGTCGAATTCATCATATGTTTGATATTTAGTGTTTAGTGTTTAGTATTTGGTGTTTAGTAAAAAGGCAACTTTTCCTGCTTTTTGTAAAACGATCGACCTTAACTAGTGCCCATCCATAAATAAATTTGAGCACTAAGCAGTTTCCAACTCATAAATGAGCAATTTTTTGGATGAGTCCCGCCATGGCGGAAACCTGCGGAGAACGCTGCTCATCGGAAAAACAGCCATTTATGGATGGGAACTAACTTGCGAGGAACAAAAATATATGCCCATACAACAAGCAATTGAGGTTCTCAAGATAGAAGCCGAAGGCATTTTGAAAATGGCTGACCGCATTGATGACAATTTTACCAAAATGGTTGAACTTATCTATAACTCTAAAGGCCGTATAATCGTCAGCGGTATCGGCAAATCGGGTATCGTTGGCCGCAAAATCGTCGCCACTTTAAACAGCACCGGCACAAGCTCTCTGTTTTTGCATCCAGCCGAGGCCATGCATGGAGATCTTGGCGTGGTCGGCCAAGAGGATGTTTTCCTGGCCCTTTCCAATAGCGGCGAAACCGATGAGCTCAACAGTCTTATCCCCAGTGTCCGCAAAATCGGGTGTAAAATTATCGCTTTTACAGGCGATAAAAATTCCACCCTGGCCCAAAACAGCGATATTGTCCTTGATGTCGGTGTCGAGCGGGAAGCATGTCCTTTAGGCCTTGCTCCCACGGCTAGTTCCACCGCCCTCCTTGCCATGGGAGATGCTCTTGCAGTGGTTCTCCTTAACAAGAAGCATTTTAATACCAGCGATTTTAAAAAGATCCATCCCGGAGGTACACTCGGCCAGCGCCTTTCCAGCCAAGTTAAAGACATCATGTTAACCGGCACATCCATACCCCGGGTTGTTGAAGGGACTTCCCTGGAAGGTGCTATCCGGGAAATCAATCGCTTAGAATTAGGGGCCGCCTTTGTTGTAAGCTCTGATGATATCCTTGTGGGTATTATCACCGATGGTGACTTAAGGCGTTTTCTTGTTAATAATGAATCGGTTAGGGGAAAAAGTATTGAAGACGTCATGAGTAAAAACCCACGAACAGTTAGCCCGAGTTCTCCTGCCTTCGATGCCCTTAATATAATGGAGAAATTCCAGATCACCGTTTTGCCCATAACAGATTCTGATGGAAGAGTTCTGGGAATTTTGAATTTGCACGACATTTTAGGCAAAGGCGAATTTAAATTCAATGGCACCTAACCCGGACAAGCCGGAACCAAAAACTATTTGCCACCAAGGCACGAAGACACAAAGGATATAATTATGACTCTTTCTTCGTGCCTTGGTGTTTTAGTGGCAATAAAAAAAGCTTCGGCATAAAAACATAAATTACATAACCAAGGAACTAAGCAAAGAGGATATTATGCATTACGGAGACTTTGACACCACGATACCCATCCTCGGTAAGGCCAAAATACCATCACCGATCCAAGGAGGCGAAAAAGGGGCTTTCAGCCGAAGCTTTGTAAATGACTCCGAAAGGATTATAATCGATGTAAAATTAAATGACCTGATAACGCTGGCTGAAAAAGGAAAAGACTTTCCTTCTTTTGAACTTGCCGGGCCCAGAAAAAAAATATATTTCGATCCCAGCAAGTTAAGATGCGCCCTGGTAACATGTGGCGGATTATGCCCCGGTTTGAATGATATCATTCGGGCTATCGTTCTGGAACTGTTCTACGGTTACGGTGTCAAGAACATTTTGGGCTTCAAGTACGGCCTGCAGGGCTTTATTCCAAAATATGGGCACGATGTCATAGAGCTTCAACCCGAAAATGTCGGCAGCATTCTCGAAATGGGCGGTTCCATCCTCGGGTCTTCAAGAGGTCCTCAGTCGATCGACGAAATTGTCGACACTCTGGAAAGGATGAACGTCGGTATCCTTTTTATGATCGGGGGAGACGGGACGCTTATGGCTGCGACCAAAATAGCAGATGCCGTCACCGCAATGGGCCTAAAAATAAGTGTTATCGGCATCCCCAAAACCATCGATAATGATATCTACCTGGTATCGAGGTCTTTTGGTTTCGAAACCGCTGTCGATGTAGCCACCAAGTCCATTCAGGGAGCCCATAACGAAGCTGAGGCTTATCCCAACGGTATTGGTCTGATCAAGCTGATGGGCAGGCATTCGGGTTTTATCGCCGCGACCGCCGCCCTTGCTCAGCAGGATGTAAATTTTGTGCTGATTCCGGAAGTCGATTTTGACCTGGAAGGCCCTAAAGGATTATTCAGTGCCCTTGCCGAACGTCTGAAGCTCAGAAGCCATGCTGTGATTGTTGTGGCGGAAGGGGCCGGTCAAAAATATTTCGAAGGCCAGGACGATGACCGTGATGAGTCCGGAAATATCAGGCTTAAGGATATCGGAGTTTTTCTGAAAAATAAAATAGGATCCTATTTTATGTCCAAAGATATGGAAGTATCCATTAAATATATTGATCCCAGCTATACGATAAGGAGCCTGCCTGCAAATGCCAATGATCGTGTATTCTGCAGTTTTTTAGGGCGGGACGCCGTACATGCCGGCATGGCGGGAAAGACAAAACTGCTTGTGGGCCGCTGGAACAACCATTTTATACTTCTTCCCATGAGTGCATCCGCAGGAAAGCGCAAGCAGGTGAATCCCAAAGGAAAATTGTGGCTCAGCGTTCTGGGCGCCACCGGCCAGGGTTCTTTAAAAAACGATTAATCCGGATTAAGGAGGCGATAGATCACATCTGCGTGTTTGCCGGCAGCCCCATGGTTTGACATTACCGCTTTTTTTGCCAAAACTCCGATACGATCAGCAGCATCCGGGTTCGTAAGATAATATACAGCTTTTTCAGCCAGATCCCGCCCATCTTTTACCTGGATGCCGCCGCCTGTATTATCGAGAAGCTCTTTGGCATCGAGGAAATCCTCCATTGAAGGACCGTACAGCACCGGTTTGCTCCAGGCGGCGGCTTCTAAAACGTTTTGCCCACCCAGCGGGACCAGACTCCCGCCACAAAAAACGACTGAAGCGACACTGTAAACGGCCTGCAGGTCTCCAATGGTGTCAATGATTACGATCGATGCCGTCCGCAAACCATTGCTGTTTAGATCTGTTCTGAACTGGCATGAAAATCCCCGGTCCTTAACCATGGTGGAGATTTGATGTGCCCGCTGTACATGCCTTGGGGCGATAATAAGCAGGGTTTCGGGTACAGATCGGATAATTTTTTCATAAACATCGAGAACGATTTCTTCTTCCGAGCTGCGGGTACTTCCCGCCACAAAAACCGGCTGGCCTCCTTTCAAGCAAAAAAGCCTCTCCATTTTTGTTTGAACAGATGTATCCGTATTTTGAAGCAGCAGATCATATTTTGCATTCCCGTTTATTTCGATTCTCGCTGGTGGAGCTCCCATCATTTCTATCCGTTTCGCATCAGCCTGGCAAATCATGCTAAAGACGCTAATATGTTTTAATGTTGCCTTTATTAATGGCCGAATTTTTAAGTATCCCTTTATGGATCGCACGGAAATTCTGCCGTTCACCAGGACTGTTTTTATCCCCATTCGTTTGGCCTCAAGCAGCCAGTTAGGCCATATTTCAGTCTCCAGGCAGACCAGAACGTCCGGCTCAAGAGCTGCCAAGGCTTTGCGGACAGAGATGACAAAATCGACCGGTGCATATATGCAAACGCCACGTGATCCCAGTTTGTCTTTGGCAAATGCCTGGCCATGTTCGGTCGTGGTTGAAAGAATGACGGCGCAGTCCGGCATCAGCAGAAAAAGAGATTCAATAACGGCCATAGCGGCACTTACCTCTCCCACTGAAACAGCATGAATCCAGATTCGAGGCGATCCGGCAATACCCTCTACAAGTTCGTCAGAGTATAGTCCCAAACGCTGGTTCAAATTGTCGCTATAGCGGCCGCTGAGGCGGGTATATAACCAGAAGGGCGGAAAAAAGGCTATGAAAATGATAGAACTAAGGAAGCTATATACGCTATAGGCCAGGTTCATCAGGTTGAGTTATTGTTTGCGGGTTACGGGTTATCCAGGCTTCGCCTGAAGGCTACGCCTGGCAAGCGGGTTGCGAGTTACGGGTTACTGTTTACCCCGCTAAATTCCGTTGGATCATTTAACAGGGGACTACTGATCACTGATTGCTGTTCTCTGTTTACTGGCTCGTGCCGTTCTAATTCGACAAAACCCCTGCCTTTAATTTGAAGAAGAAATAATTTTTTGCGTACATCTCCGCTGCTGTCAAATGCAGTTAGGCCGGTTACCCCTTCGTAGTTGTTAAGCTGCAAGAGTCCTCTTTTAAGCGCACTTCTATATCGAATTTCGGGCCGGCTTACCATTTCAAATAGAATCATAGCGGTGTCATAGGCGACGGCCTCAATGAATCCCGGGTCTTCCCCGTAAGTCTTGCGGAAATCTTTAACAAAGTCTTTTACATTAGCTGAATCGCTCTGTGCAAAAAAACCATCCGTCAATACGGCACCCTGGGCATATTGCCGCGACATTTCGATCAGACTGTCGGAATGCCACAAATTAGTGCCGAAAAGATAGATGTCCTGAACATCATAATATGCCAGTTGAGGTATTATTAGTCCGGACTTTGTGGGTGCATCAGGGATGAAAACGGCATCAAAGTCAATAATGGGTTCAGGTTCTTTTTTCTCTTCATCTTTTTGATCAGTCTCTTTAGTTTGTTCATCAGCCGGCTCTTTGGCTGGTTCTTCCGCTGGGTCAGTATCATCGGTATCGTATGCAAACTGGAAGTCCATATCGACAAAATTATCGATCAGGTCAAGATCATTTTCATCTTCATATGCCCGATTCTTTTCGGTTTTAAGATCCTCAGGCACTTCATAATAAAGCCCCACGAGTTTTTTGATGGGATCGGCAAAATCAGTATGTGTCGAGTTGTATGATTCAACGCCGACAATTCTGCCTCCATGGGCAAGCACTTCATCCCAGAATAAATTCATAAAGGTCGTTCCATAATTTTCGTCAGGATAAAGAATTGCAAAACGTTTCAGGCCGAGGGATTCAACGGCAAAAGATAAAATAGTCTTTACCTGCATTGCGGGGGTAAAAAAATTTCTGAAGACATAGTCGCCGATCTGAGTAATGTCTTCTTTTTGGGTTAAAGTGATGATGGGGATTCCGCTGTGTTGAGCCTCCACACCAGCGGTTTCGGCTGTAACCAGCGGACCGATAATGGCGGCGACATTCTCTTTGAACAGTTCTTTTACAGCTTCAGCGGCTTTATCAGGATCAGACCCTGTGTCTTTAAAGATTATCTTGATCGCATGGTCGACATTTTGGGAGCTGAAACGGTTCAGAGCAAGTTCAACTCCTTTGAGTGCCCGGTTGCCATAAGCTCCGTAAGGGCCGCTAAAAGGCAGCAAACAGCCTATGGTGTAGCGGCTATAGACAGAATTTTTGCTGATCGTTTCAAGCAGAATTTGAGCCTGTTGGCTTTTTTCATGCCCTGGGAAATTTTCGATAAAGATCGACAGCACTCTTTCAGCATCCTCGTAATCTTCTTCTTCCAGGTGGTTGAGCCCTAGCTGGTACAGGAGATAACCGGCCGGAAACCCATCCTCCGTGCGGTTTAAAAGAAAGAGGAACTCTTCTGATTCAAGCTGTGCAACAGCCTCCTCGAGTCGGGAAATAACACCCTTTTTTTCTGAATCCTTTGCTTTTTTATATGCCAAGACATAGTTAGTTACGGCATCCACCGGGGAGCCCATGGCTAAATAAGTATCCCCTAAAAGTAGATGTGTTCTGAGATAAGATACTCTGGGAACAGTTCCTTTGAGAAAGTCGGCCGCCTGCTTGATAACTTCTGAGTACATGCCTTCGTTGTAATAGCTGATCAGGATTTCAACCCGGGCATCCCGGGCAAATGAACTGCCCGGATATGCGTCAATCAGTCGTTGGTAAACATCGCGCGCCTTTGAGTGGCTGCCAAGGGCCTCTTGGATAGTCCCTATTCTTAAAAAAGCGCCGCCGGCCAGAGGTCCGTCCGGAAACCGGGTAATATATTCATTATAGGCCTCACGGGCTTTCTGGTAAGACTTTGCCTGAAACAATTTTTCAGCCTTTGAAAAGAGTTCCTTTCCGGGGCCGGTCTCTACGGGAACAGTTAAAACAGTTGTTTTGGGCAGACAGCCCCCCAAAACGATTTGCAGCAGCAGAAGCAATATTATGGCGATCGGCTTTGAGGGATTCATTCCTAAAAAAGTCTGTGGTTTAATCAATGTTTTGGATTTGATGTCGCGCTGAGATTACATGCATTATCACTCAGATATGATACTTACTCTGATTTTACAACAAAGGCAAGATCAACCTGCACCAGACATCTTGATTTTCAAAAATGGCATTTATATTCAGGCTGACCCTTGCCAAATACTCAATGAATATGATAACTACAATGATCACCCACACTTATGAGAAGTTGGGCGATTTGTTTCTAACGAGTTGATATATCTGCATATATTTCAAACAAAACGCTAAATCCCAACACCATTAAGAGGCCTTTGAAACTGGAAGTATAATGAAAACTGATAATTCAAAGCAAACATCCCGGTTGTCGACAGAAAATGAAGCAGGCCGTGATACCGATCAAAAACTTGAAGATTTACGACGACAAATCGACAACATTGATAGTCAAATCGTCGCTCTGCTTGCAAAACGTCAAGTTGAGGTCCAGAGTGTATTATCCCTGAAAAAAATATATAATATTCCAGTCTACCATCCGGCGCGGGAAGAAAACCTGATCTCCGACAGGCGTATTCAGGGAGATGATGCCGGACTCGACCCGGATTACGTTGAAGAGCTTTACCGGCTTATCCTGCGCCAATCCAGGGCGGAACAAACAGCTCGAATGGCCAAAAAAGGTGTCCGTGACGGTGCAACCGTTCTTCTCGTCGGCGGCCGGGGCAGCATGGGACAATACTTTCGGCGATGGTTTTCCGATGCCGGTTACAAAGTACGCCTCCTGGATCAAGACGACTGGCCGCATGTCGGCAAACTGTGCACCGGCATTAAACTGGCGATAATCAGTGTGCCCATTGAGGTAACCGGCGCAGTGGCCCTGAAACTTGGTCCGCATCTGCCCGCTGATTGTGTTTTGGCTGATATTACCAGTATCAAGCAGCTGCCTTTGACTGCCATGCTGGAAGCTCATCAAGGACCGGTTATCGGTTTGCATCCACTATTTGGCCCGGCCACTTCAACTATGGACAAACAGATCGTTGTGGTCACTCCCGGCAGGGATTACCAGGATTGCCAATGGCTGATCGACCAATTCAGCCTCTGGGGCTGCGTTCCCATGGAAGTAAATGCCAAAGAGCATGATGATATTATGGCCATCGTTCAAACGCTACGGCATTTTGCAACTTTCGCGTTTGGTCAGTTTTTGTGCCGCCGTAATATCGATCTGACTCGCACGCTCGAATTTTCCAGTCCCATTTATCGTCTTGAGCTGGGAATGGTGGGACGGCTTTTCGCCCAAGACCCCTTATTGTACTCTGAAATCATATTAGCTTCTCCTCAACGGCGCGTCCTTTTGAAAGATTATCTGGCCTCTGTGGCAGAAAATCTTTCCATGATCGAAAAGGGTGATAAAGAGATGTTTTGCGCTGAGTTTAAAAAAATCGCAGACTGGTTCGGCTCTTTTAGCGAACAGGCCATGCGGGAGAGTACTTATTTGATTGATAAGTTGATCGACCGTTTCTAATCCTAACATAGAATCGCGAAACGATTGTATAACGGAATGATCTGATGGATGAAAATCGTAAAAGTGCCTAAAGTTTGAAGTGCCTATGTCTGGTTAGCCGGTTAACCGGTTAGCCCGTTGGCCAGTATTAAATTACGGGCTAACTGGCAGAACGGGCTAACGGGCACAACCTTTTTTAACTTGCAGGAAAACAGCCCCTTCTAAGGGCAAACCAAAGCCTGGTCCTCTGGGCTAGGATTCTTTGCACTATGAACGAAGACCATAAACAGAACTTTGTCGATGTGGCCATATTGGAAAATATCATCGAAGCACAGGTGATCGAATCCATTTTGACGGAACAAAATATTCCCCACCGCATCCGTTCATACCATGATACGGCTTATGACGGTCTGTTTCAGGTTCAAAAGGGGTGGGGGCAGTTGTGCGCTCCGCATACTTACAAACAGGAGATAATTGACATTCTTAACGATATAAGGTCCCGAGAACAAACAGGTAATGTTGATTCTAACCACGAAGACTATGAAGGTCACGAAGAAAAATAAACAATATTAATTACTTCAGCAGTCGGGGATTTTTTGCTATAATGCCTGGTGAATTAGCGAGCGGTCTTACAGCGAAAGCTCCCTTTTTACGAACGTTTTAAGTTTTAGGTTTTAAGTATTTGCAAAGAATCGTAAAACAATAACCTAAAACCTAACACTTAAAACCTATAACGTGATGAATTCGACTTTTTACGAATTCATCAAACTTATTACAAAGGAGGTTAAGCCATGTCTGATAAAAAACTCGGCAAGCAAGCAGACTTTGAAAAGGCCCTTGAGATTGGCCGCCCGCCGAACGTGGTAAAGCTTTTTCCGAACTCAAAAGCACTGATTGTCAGCGGAAAGTATATTGACCGGGCCATGTTAGCAAAAGGCAAAGCTATCTCCATAGCCGCCAACGGTCGCAACAACTTTGTGATCAAAGGAGCCCTGCGTGCCGCCCAAAGAGCAAATGCCGCCATCATTATTGAAATTGCCAAGTCGGAAGGAGGGAGCAACGCCTATTGCGCCGTAAATTACTGGAACATCGCCCGACAAGTCGATGCCTTGTGCAATGAAATGGCCGTCACCATTCCGGTGGCTATCCACGCCGACCACTACGGCATCAAGAATTCCGCAGATATCGAAGCCGCAAAGATAGAAATTCCAACACTCTTTGAAGCCGGTATGACATCCATTGCCATCGATGCATCCCATCTGCCCGATGACCAGAACCTGCTGGCCAATCTGGAACTCAACCCTTTTGTTCCTCCATGGGCCGGCCTTGAAACCGAAGTCGGTGAAATTAAGGGCAAAGCAGGTCTTTCCACCGTGGAAGAAGCCCTTTTTCTGATACAGGGCCTGAACGCTCATGATATTTTTCCGGACTGGATCGCTTTGAACAACGGTACAACCCATGGTATTGAAGCAAGCGATGAGGGCATCCAGATAGATCTAACCGCCCAAATCCATGAAGCGCTGGCAAACTATCACATCTCCGGCGCCCAGCACGGCACCTCGGGAAACAGTTCTGACAGGTTGAGAGCAATTGCCGCCCAGACCCGCACCACCAAAGCTAATGTCGCCACCGCCCTGCAGATGATTTCCTGGGGCCTGGAAGTCAATGACTATGGCAACGCCATCCTTGACGATGCCGGCAACTTTCTCAAGGTTAAAGACCAGGGTGTCACGGAAGAGGTATGGGCTGAAATGATTACCTATGCCCAGGCGCATGAGCTTAAAGGCGGAAATTATAAGAAACTCAACCTGCCCTTTGAAAACAAACTTTTAGGACAGCCCCGGCCGATCAGGGAACGGATGGTCAAGCGAGTCGAAGATTTTATTTATAATATGCTGGTTAATGTACTTAACGCCCAGGATACGGCATTGCTTGCTATCGAAGCCATCCTTGCGGCGGGAACATATGATCCGGGGCCCAAAGCCACCCGAATTGAAGATCCTGCTGAGTGGACTTTTGAAAAGATTATCCGGCGGGCAGAGACAATAGTTTCCGATAAAGGGCCGGAGGGAGATTTCGACGATTAATGCGAAAAAAAACAAATTGTCATTATTGCGGGACCGGACTAATCGAAAAATTTTGCGAAGGTGCTCTGCGCCTTTTTTGCAACCGCTGCAAAGAACCAATATATGAAAACCCCCTACCGGCCACATGCCTGGTAGTTGTGGACAGTAAAGACAGGGTGCTGCTGGTCAAACGCCGCGTCGAGCCTAAAAAAGGATTCTGGTGCCTTCCGGGCGGATTCATGGAGCTTGGCGAAACGCCCGAACAGGCGGCCTTAAGAGAACTCAAGGAAGAAACCGGGCTTGCGGGCCGGATCGAAATGCTCTTAGGAGTTTATGCCAACCCCAGTGTCATTTATCATACCGTTCTTATGGTCGGTTATCTGGCAAAAAGTTATAGCGGCACCCTTATTGCCGGTGACGATGCTATTGATGCCGCTTTTTTCAATTATGATAGGCTGCCGGAGATTGCCTTTGAAAGCCATATAAATTTTATCCGGATCTATAATGCTGCCTATGCAGCTTGAAATTACGGCTATCTATCTATAAGCAAATGGGCAATAGGGGAGTTTTTTTATAAAGTTTAGTCTGGTAGCGGAATGGATGATCATATTTTAAAGCGTGTGCTGTTTAGGTGTATTAAGGATCGTTAGAAAGAACAGGCAATCTGCGGAAATATTTTCTGGGCAGGAGAACCGGCCGCCTGCCAGATCTGTTGTATTAATTGCGAAAACATCTGTTCTTTTTTACGAGCCTTTATGCACGAGTTCACACGTTTTAAAATATGATTATCCATGCAGCGATCTGGAACGAAAACTCCCCGACCCCTCAAGTAAATAATTTATCGCACTAATTTCTTTGCTAACCCAAGATTTCTTTAGCCTCTTCCCACAGTTTTTCTTTCTCTTCTTGGGAAACGGATTCTATGTTTTGCCGATTTTCTAAAATAACCTTTTCCATATGCTTAAAGCGTTTTTCAAATTTCTTGGTAGAACCCGTCAGCGCTGTTTCGGGGTGGATATGGGCAAACCGGGCGACATTGACAAGTGTAAAAAGAACGTCGCCAAACTCCAGGTCTGTCTGTTCCCGGTTTTCCCCGCTTTGACGCTCCTCTGTCAATGCGGACTTGAATTCAGCCCATTCCTCTTCGACTTTTTGGATGACACCCGCAATATCATTCCAGTCAAATCCTGTTTTGGCAGCACGCTCTGAAATTCTGTAAGCGCGCATTAAGGCTGGAAGCGTGGCCGGAATCGAGTCTAACATCGACGTTTTGAGATCATTGTTCTTTTCTTTGATTTTAATTTTGTGCCACTGTTCACGGACCTCCTCAGTGCCGGCAACTTTGCTGCTGCCAAAAACATGGGGATGGCGGCGAATCATTTTCTCGGTATTTACGGCCGCCACGTCTTTAATATCAAAATGTCCCATCTCCCGATAAAGATGCGCGATGAAAATGATGTGAAACAGTACATCGCCAAGCTCTTCGCAAACATCATCAGGGTTTCCCGATTCAATGGCGTCGATCAACTCATATACTTCTTCCGTCAGGTAAACCGCCAGGGTCCGGGGAGTCTGCTGCTTATCCCAGGGGCATCCGTCTTCTCCTCTTAACGTTTCTATCAGCTTGAGTACGGCATCGATTCCCATTATTTAATTTTTTTCCAGGCTTTTTTAAGTTCCGCTAGTTTGGCTGTAAAATTATGCTTCATATCTTTGGAAACAACTTTAGCCATTTTTTCGGAAATCAAGGTAACATGGGGGGCGAGCATGGAATTTTTGATGACAGGTGCATTCTTAGGGAGAAAGGCGGTAAGGGTAATCAGCAGCACCGAGGCAATCAGTATCCCTTTGGTAATGCCGAATCCGGCTCCGCAAATGCGATCAACCCAGCCTAAAAAGGCGATATTAAGGACATATTTGATGACCACGCCCAGGATACTGATAAGGATTAAAATTCCACAAAAAATGATGGAAAAACTCAATATATTAAGATAGGCATCATTGGATATCCACCGTGATAAGGGTCTTGCAAGCACCATATAATAACTGTAAGCGGCGTAAAAGCCGCCCAGCACACCGATAATAGAAGACAATTCCTTAATAAGCCCTCTGAAAACTCCCCTTATTAAACAAAAACCTAAAATAATTATAATTGTAATATCAAAAAAATTCATAATAAACTTAATTACCCGAAAACATAAACAAATTTAAGAAATTAAATTAGCCTCTTAAATTAACAGAGCATATTTTGTGAGTCAAGGTGTTTTTCTTTTTGATATGTACCTGAAAATTGAAGTTTGCAATCACTTAAAAGGTTGTGATATGAAAAGACCTAATTATGGATGATAATTCAGACAGCCAACCCACCAGATTAACTTTTCCTGACAATGATCTGGCAAAGCAGCTTTTTGGTGATTATAACAGCAACTTGCAAAGAATTGCAGATGCCGTTGATATTGCCATTCACGCCCGGGGCAACACGGTGTTTATTCAAGGAGACCGTATTGCCGCCGACCTGGCAAAAAATGTACTTGATCAGCTGTACGGTTTGTTAAAAGAAAAATTTCCGATTTACCCCAATGATGTCGATTATGCCGTCAGGATTCTCAGCGCGGATGATAATATCAAACTCAAAGATATTTTTCTGGATACGGTCTACGTTACTTCAAAAAAACGTTCCGTAATTCCCAAAAGCCTTGCGCAGAAGGAATATATTGACGCCATACGCAGCTCCGACATGGTTTTTGGAATAGGGCCGGCCGGTACCGGCAAAACGTATCTGGCCATGGCGATGGCGGTTTCAGCCCTTTCCAAAAGAGAGGTTGACCGCATCATTCTTACCCGTCCGGCGGTCGAAGCGGGTGAAGCGCTGGGTTTTCTACCCGGAGATCTTGCCGAAAAGGTTGACCCTTATTTAAGACCCCTTTACGACGCACTTCACGATATGATGCGCTTTGAAAAAGTGTCGAACCTGATTGAAAAGAGTATAATCGAAGTAGCGCCCCTTGCATTTATGCGGGGCAGAACCTTAAACGACTCGTTCATCATTCTGGACGAAGCCCAAAATACAACTTCCGAACAGATGAAGATGTTTTTAACTCGAATCGGATTCAATTCCAAAGCTGTCATCACTGGAGACATAACCCAGATAGACCTTCCCTCTGGCAAGCCTTCAGGGCTGATTGAAGCCAAAAATATCCTCCAGGGCATAGATGATATTAAAATCGTCTTTTTTTCCAAAAACGATGTTGTCCGGCATGGACTTATCCAGAAAATTATCAAAGCCTATGAAGATCTGGACGCAAGCAGGGAGAACTCAAAGCACCAAGCGGGGTAAAAATTCCGAGACGTTATGATCACAGAAAAAAGCAAAATCTTGTTTGAAAAGTTTTTCGCCTCCAGCAGCTATGTTCGCTGGGGTATTCTTATCAGTGTTACCATGGTATTTACCATTTTTCTCTACCCGAACCTGGTTGTTAAAACCCATATCTATAAACTGGGAGATGTTGCTGAAAAGGATGTCAAGGCAACCAAAGATTTTTTAATCGAAGATAATGATTCCACAGAAGCCAGGCGCCGTGAAGCGGTGGATATGGTATTGACGGTTTACGATCATGACACCGACCTGGCTGCTAAAATCAGTCGCAATGTTAAAACAGCCTTTGACGATCTTCGGGCGGTTGCCGAAGTTGATAAAGAGAGTCAACTCAAAAACACATCCGAAAGGACCAAGACCGGCTCAGTTCAATCCGGCGACAGGAAAAAATTGATTCATGAAAATATCTGGAAGGTGAAAAATGATTTTGAAGAAAAAATCGGCATTACCGTCAGCGACGGTGCCTATAAAATTCTTGAAAATGAATCTTTTTCCGAAACAATCGCAGCTCTTATCACCAGAATTACAACAGAAATTTTAGATAACGGCGTGGTAACCAGCAAAGAACTCCTCCTCAGAGAAATCGATAAAGGGATAGTTTTAAGGGATATCGAAACAAAAACAGAAAAAATCATCAACAAATTAAAGCTTTTTTACGGCCTTGACCAGGCTGAAACCATGGTCAGAATTATCGGCCAGCCCCTTCTCAAAAATAAAAATTATACCATAAAAAACCTGATCGTCGATTTTGCTCAAAAGCTAATACAACCTAATATAACCTTAAACAAAAACGAAACCGAGGAACGCAAGCAAAAAGCCGCTTTAGAAATCAAGTCGAGCCTTTACAAGATAAAAGCCGGAGAAATGCTTTTGCGCGAAGGTGAAAGGGTTACCAAAATACAGCTTTTAAAAATGCAAACTTCCCAGGACAGGATACAAAACAAACAGATGCTGGGAAGCAGTCTCGGCGCAGCCATGATTATTTTTAGCATTCTTGTGATGACATATATACTCCATTTTAAGCATCAGGACCAAATCGATCGTAATCAAAACAAAAATTTACTTTTCATTGCCAGTGTACTTATTACCTTTTTTTTCATTGCCAGAATAGCAGCATCTTTATCTGAATCGATGGGCCATTATACACCATTCGATATATCCGCTTCATCAGTGGCCTTCGGTATTCCCCTGGCTTCCGGCGCCATGACCGTTTGTTTGTTTGTGGGGCTTGACCTTGCCATCCCCTTTGCCATGCTCCTCGCCATCGGAACGGCAGTCATCTTTCAAAACAGATTTGATATTTTTATATACTTTTTGGTTAGCGGTTCAATGTCGGCCTACTGGATGCAGAGCTGCCGGGAGCGTAAAGTCTTTATCAAAGCAGGCTTAAAACTCGGCCTGTTGAATGTGGTTCTGGTAACGGCAATAAATGGTTATATGTCTGATTTGGAGGGTTTGAAACTCCTGTGGGACTGGGCCTTTGCGTTTTTAGGTGGTGTCGGCGCAGGGATCGTTACCGCCGGTATCGCCCCGCTGGTAGAAATCGCATTTGACTATACTACTGATATTAAACTGCTTGAACTAGCTAACCTTGATCAACCCATTCTACGCAAATTGATGATAGAAGCTCCCGGAACCTATCATCATTCTGTAATTGTAGGTTCCATGGTCGAAGCGGCGGCGGCTGAAATCGGAGCCAATCCCCTGCTTGCCAAAGTATGCGGATATTACCACGACATCGGCAAAATCAACAAACCGCTGTATTTTATTGAAAATCAGATCGACGGTATCAATAGACACGATAAGCTCGCACCGTCTATGTCGAGCCTTATCCTGATTTCTCACATCAAAGACGGTGTAGAAATAGCAAAGCAGCACAAGCTGGGGCAAACAATTATTGACACCATCAGACAATCCCATGGAAAAAGCCTTATCAGTTTCTTTTATGAAAAAGCCAAAAAGCTAAAAGGAGAGGATGCCGTTAAGATTGAGGACTTCAAATACCGCGGTCCCAAGCCCCAGACCCGGGAAGCCGGCCTTGTCATGCTGGCGGATGTTGTTGAAGCCGCCTCAAGAACCATGACAAATCCAACGCCATCCAGAATCCAAAAGCATGTGCAGGACCTGATCAACAAGATTTTTTCGGACGGTCAGCTTGACAATTGTGAACTGACCTTGAAAGACTTGAATAACATTGCTAAAAGTTTTAACAAAATATTAAGCGGAATATACCACCACCGCATTGAATACCCCGAGCAAGCCTTTTTGAATAACGGAAAGGGAAAAAATGGGAGTCCTGATCGACAACCGCCAAAACAGATACAAGATACCTCTAAAGAAAATACAGAAAAAAGCCCAGGCCGTCTTAAGCGCCTTGGACTGTCCTGATGGAGAACTTTCCCTGCTTGTTGTTGATGATCCTCAGATAGCAAAGCTGAATAAAAAATATCTCAACCGAAACGGCCCTACCAACGTTATCGCCTTTCCCATGCGCCAGGGTGAATTTGCAAATTTGACCCCGCAGCTTCTCGGCGATGTTGTTATTTCCGTTGAAACTGCTGCAAGGGAGGCGAAAAAATCAGGTATCAGCATGCAGGAACGTTTTACGCAACTTCTGGTGCACGGCGTCCTGCACCTGTTTGGATACGATCATGAAGAAAACAAACAGCAAGCGCGCAAAATGGAAGAAAAGAGCAATGAACTAATCAAATTAATAGAAACATAACCCGGGTAAGCCTGAACCAAAAAATATTTGCCACAAAGGCACAAAGACACAAAGTATATATTTATTATTTTTCCTTCGTGTCTTTGTGCCTTAGTGGCAATGAAAAAAGTTTTGCCACAAAACACAAAATTACAATTAAAAAACCGACTATACTCAAATAGGGAGGTTCACAGATGGCTGGATTAGCTGTAAATGTCGACCATGTCGCAACATTAAGAGAGGCCAGGAAAATCAATTACCCTGAGCCGGCAGCAGCAGCTGTCCTGGCGGAACTGGCCGGAGCAGAAGGTATTGTGGTTCATCTGAGGGAAGATCGGCGCCACATCCGGGATCGCGATGTCAGAATCTTGCGCAAAATTGTTCAAACCAAACTTATTCTTGAAATGGCTGCAACCAATGAAATGGTTGGGATTGCCCTCGATATCCAACCCGATATTGTCACCCTGGTGCCGGAAAAGCGCGAAGAGCTGACAACTGAAGGCGGACTGGATCTTTTTGTGCACAAAGACGCTATTGCCGAAACCGTGGGAACACTTCAAAACGGCGGTATAACTGTAAGTATATTCATCGACCCTAATCCGGAACAGATAAAGCTGGCCCACCAGGTCAATACCGACATGGTCGAAATCCATACCGGAATATTTTGCGAAGCAGGGACGAATAACAAACGACGCCAGGCGTTTGCCAACATTGTCGATGCCGTTAAACTCGCCCGCAAGCTGAAGCTCGGCATCAATGCAGGTCATGGGCTGTGCTATAACACCATAAAATCTTTCAAAGATCTCCACGAAATCGATGAATTCAGTATCGGACACAGTATCGTCTCAAGAGCCGTGCTGGTAGGCATGGAAAGGGCGGTTAAGGAAATGCTGGATTTGGTTAAAGCACTCTGATCCGAGCTT
>JACKQG010003929.1_pt1 | contig 17695 bp, 13 predicted proteins | sample 8237621 | NCBI WGS metagenome assembly JACKQG01 (sample SAMN15677084, study PRJNA649215) | marine metagenome | biome: marine; feature: Black Sea; material: saline water; isolation source: suspended particulate matter (SPM) from the Black Sea western gyre | collected 2013-06-09/2013-06-10 | depth...
CCTTCATTATACATTTTTTGAATATACGCCATCCAGCGCCCGTCCTTTAACTACATGAAAAATATGGAGTTTATTTGAAATTCCTGTTTTAGAATTTCTCTATGAAACCCGTTGACACGGACCCCTAAAAAACTCGATACTAATCTTTAGTGGCGAACCACCTGACGGACGTTTCTGGAACCCGTTGCGTAAAGCGGGATTGAATTGTCAGGGGTTTGTTAGGGGAGAACTCCGGTCCCGCCAAAAGATGCGGCGGGTCTGGCAATAAACAAGGAAATACCAAGTGGAGGCGACCCATTCCATGGGGAGGAGTGAAGACGACGCCCGACAGGGGCTGAATCTTCCCGAAGACATCGACACATCCGCCGAGAGCGGTGAATCCCGGGGCATATCAGAAGTGGATGTGCAGCGTGCGCATTTGTACGCCCTGCTGGCCCGCCTGTTGGGCGCGCCGATGGACGACGAAACCCTGGAAGCCGTTCGCGCCCTTGAAAGCGAATACGCCGACGCCGACAGCGATCTGGGCAAGGCCCTGACATCGCTGGGTGGGCTCGCCACACGGACCGTGCGTAGCGCTGCCGATGGCGAATACACCAGTCTGTTTTTCGGCATGGGTTCCGGCGGCGAGTTGAACCCCTACGCATCCTTTTACCTGACCGGGTTCGTCTACGAAAAACCGCTGGCCAATTTGCGCCGCGACATGATGGAACTGGGCATTGCCTCTTCCGGGTCCTCCGACGAACCGGAAGACCATATCGCCTATCTCTGTGAAATCATGCACGGGCTGATTACCGGAGCCTTTGGCGGACCTAAGGGTCTGGCACAACAGAAAAAGTTTTACGAAGCCCACATGGCGCCGTGGGTGGGGCAGTTCTTTACTGACCTGGAAGGTGCTGAACAGGCCGCGCTTTATATGCCGGTCGGGACCATTGGCCGGCTATTCATGGCCATCGAAGCCGATGCGTTCGAGATGGCGGCTTAAGGCGCCGCGATTAGGGAGACGATCACTTGAGTGGCGTCTAAGCCGGCGCTGTAGGGTTGTAATTTTAGAGGAAACTGTCGAGGAGAAGAGGATGACAAACACTAAAAAACCACTTCCCCGCCGTGACTTTCTCAAGGCTGCCAGTCTGACCGGCGGTGCCGCCGGTGTGGCGGCTGTGGCCTTGACATCGAAGTCAGCCAAAGCGGCGGTTCCTGAAAGCGGGGGCAAGTCCGGCTATCAGGAAACGGATCACGTCAAGAAGTACTACGAACTGGCTAGGTTTTAACGTAAACCAACAGGAGACATCCAAATGCTCACAAAAACGAGCGACGGGGTTGCGAAAGGCCCCCGTTTGAAGAAGGCCTTGGCCGGCGTTATCGGGGGTTCCATGGACCGCCGGACCTTCCTGAAGCGTTCAGGGGTCACCGCCGGAGGTGCCGCTCTGGCTTCGGTCATGCCGCTAGGCATGGTCAAGGAAGCCAAGGCGCAAGCCGCTGCCAAGACCATGAAGCAAGTGAAATCCGTGTGTACCCATTGCGCCGTCGGTTGTACGGTCGTCGCCGAAGTCGATAATGGCGTCTGGGTCGGACAGGAACCGGGCTTCGACAGCCCCATCAACCTCGGCGCCCACTGCGCCAAGGGTGCATCCGTCCGCGAGCACACGCATAATGAACGCCGTTTGCGTTATCCGATGAAGCTGTCGGGTGGCAAATGGGTCAAGCTTTCTTGGGACCAGGCGATCAACGAAATCGGTGACAAGATGTTGGACATCCGCAAGTCGTCCGGCCCCGATTCCGTGTATTGGCTCGGTTCTGCGAAGTTCAACAACGAACAGTCCTACCTGTTCCGTAAGTTCTATGCCTTCTGGGGCTCGAACAACGGTGACCATCAGGCGCGGATTTGTCATTCGACCACGGTTGCGGGTGTTGCTAACACCTGGGGCTATGGCGCGATGACCAACCACTTCAACGATATGCACAATTCGCGCGCGATCTTCATGATCGGCTCGAATGCGGCCGAAGCCCATCCGGTGGCCGTGCAGCACATCATGAAGGCCAAGGAACAGAACAACGCGGCCGTTATCGTTTGCGACCCGCGATTCACACGCACGGCGGCACATGCCGACGAATTCGTGCAGTTCCGTCCGGGCACCGACGTTGCTCTGATCTGGGGTATTCTCTGGCACATTTTCGAAAATGGCTGGGAAGACAAGGCCTACATCAAGCAGCGTGTCTGGGGCATGGACAAGGTCCGCGCTGAGGTCAAGAAGTGGACGCCCGAGGAAACCGAAAACGTCACTGGCGTTCCGGGTTCCCAGTTGCGCCGCGTCGCCAGGACTTTGGCCAACAACCGTCCGGGCACCATCGTCTGGTGCATGGGCGGCACACAGCATCACAACGCCAACAACAACACGCGGGCGTATTGCACCTTGATGCTGGCCTTGGGCAACATCGGCACACAGGGCGGCGGAGCGAACATCTTCCGCGGCCACGACAACGTGCAGGGCGCGACCGACTTCTGCATCCTGTCGCACTCGCTGCCTGGCTACTACGGCCTGAAGACCGGTTCGTGGAAGCACTGGGCCCGTGTCTGGGACGTTCCTTATGACTATGTCCTGAAGCGCTTCGCGTCTAAGAAGCTGATGGAGTCCAAAGGTATCCCGGTTTCGCGCTGGATTGACGGTGTTCTGGAGAACAAGAAGAACATCGATCAGCCCGATAACGTGCGCACCATGGTACTTTGGGGTCATGCTTGCAACTCGCAGACCCGCCTGCCGGAAATGAAAAAGGCGATGGAGAAACTCGACCTCATGGTCATCATTGACCCGGTGCCGACGTTTGCTTCCGTCATTCCGGACCGCAAGGACGGCATCTATGTCCTGCCGGCGGCGACCCAGTTCGAAACCTATGGTTCCGTGACTGCGTCCAACCGGAGCCTGCAATGGCGTGACCGGGTTGCGAAGCCGATCTACGAAGCGAAAACGGATCATGAAATCATGTATCTGTTCGCCAAGAAGTTCGGATTCGACAAGCAGTTCTTCAAAAACATCAAGGTGAAGAACAACGAACCGTTGATCGAGGACATCACCCGCGAATTCAACCGCGGCATGTGGACCATCGGCTACACCGGCCAGTCGCCGGAACGGCTGCGAGCCCACATGGCCAACCAGCACACCTTCGACAAGACGACGCTGCTGGCAAAGGGTGGTCCGGTTTCGGGTGAGTACTACGGTCTGCCTTGGCCTTGCTGGGGCACGGCGGAACTCAAGCATCCGGGTACTCCGGTGCTGTACGATCCGTCCAAGCCGGTGGCCGAAGGCGGTCTTTGCTTCCGCGCCCGGTTCGGCGTCGAACGCAAGGGAGAAAATCTCCTTGCCGAAGGCTCCTATCCGGTCGGTTCCGAGATCAAGGATGGTTATCCCCAATTCTCCATGGCCATGCTCAAGAAGCTGGGTTGGGATAAGGATCTGACGGCCAGGGAACTTGAGGCGATCAAGAAGGTTGCCGGTGACAAGACCAACTGGAAGACCGACCTTTCGGGCGGGATCCAGCGGGTTGCCATCAAGCACGGTTGTGCACCGTTCGGTAACGCCAAGGCGCGGACCGAGGTCTGGACGTTCCCGGATCCGATCCCGCTGCATCGTGAGCCGTTGTACACCAACCGGCGTGACCTGTTGCCCAAGTACAAGACGTACAAGGACAAGCAGGCCTATCGTCTTCCGACCAAGTACGAGTCGATTCAGAATATCGATCACTCGAAGAAGTTCCCGACGATCCTTACCATGGGACGCCTGGTCGAATATGAAGGTGGCGGCGATGAAAGCCGGACCAACAAGTGGCTGGCCGAACTTCAGCAGGACATGTTCTGCGAGGTCAATCCCACCGATGCCAACAACGCCGGCATTCGGGACGGCCAGGACATGTGGGTCTACTCTCCGGAAGGCGGCAAGGTCCTTGTTAAGGCACAGGTCACCGAGCGCGTCGGGATGGGTGTGGTCTTCATGCCCTTCCACTTCGGTGGACACTGGCAAGGTAAGAGTCTGAGAGACAAGTATCCGGCAGGTGCCGATCCTTATGTGTTAGGCGAAGCCGCCAACATGTGCGGGACCTACGGGTACGACTCGGTCACTCAGATGCAAGAAAGTAAAGCGACACTGTGTCGCATTGAAGCAGCGTAAGGCTGAGGAGGTATAATCATGGCACGTATGAAGTTCCTTTGTGACGCCGAACGCTGCATCGAATGCAACGCTTGTGTCACTGCGTGTAAGAACGAGCACGAGGTGCCCTGGGGCATCAACCGGCGCCGGGTCGTTACCATCAACGACGGTAAACCCGGCGAGCGGTCCATTTCGGTAGCCTGCATGCATTGCTCTGATGCGCCGTGCGTGGCGGTCTGCCCGGTGGACACGATCTACCAATCCGAAGAAGGTGTGGTCCTGCATTCCAAGGACCTGTGCATCGGCTGTGGGTATTGCTTCTTTGCATGCCCCTTCGGCGCCCCGCAATTCCCGCAAGCCGGGAATTATGGTTCGCGCGGCAAGATGGACAAGTGCACCTTCTGCGCTGGTGGTCCGGAAGAAGACAACTCGTCTGCGGAGTTCCAGAAGTATGGACGCAACCGTTTGGCGGAAGGCAAGCTGCCGTTGTGCGCAGAAATGTGCTCAACCAAGGCTCTGCTGGGTGGTGACGGTGATCTCATCGCCAACATCTACCGCGAACGGGTTGTCGCCCGTGGCTTCGGCTCCGGTGCCTGGGGTTGGGGTACGGCCTATCAACTGAAGGCCGGGTCCTAACATTCCGGGTCGGTAATTAGAGGGTTGGCGGCGGTGCGGACACATGTGCCGCCGCCTCCCTCATTTACCCTTTTTCCGGCGTCAACGTTTTGGGTGACCAAGATTGGGGCCAACCAAGCGGGAGACTGACATCCGATGACTTATTCAAGAATTTTCACGGTCCTTGGCGCGGTGGCCCTTTCGGCTGCCCTGCTGGCCGGTTGCCGGTCCGAAGAACAGGGCCGGATTACGAATTACCAGCCGGGGGTTTATCTCGGCAAAAAGGATACCGAGCTTTCCAGTGCGCAGATGCGTGATTTGCGTCTTCGCAGCGTCTATCAAAGCGATGCGGTTAGCCGCTCCGTTGGCGGTGGCGCGCGGAAATCCGATGTCCGCAAACCAACACCTGGTGGGCGCACGAAGAAACAGGGAAACCCCTATTAACACCATCTGCCGGGCGGGGGGCGTCCGGTGCTGATGCGTTGGGGTTTCAAGGAAACTTACGAAATAGGGAACAGTCAAATGACTTGGTCTAAATTGCGTCACTTTCTTGGGCCTATCGCCTTTGCGCTTCTGCTCGTTTACGGAGCGGTGGCGGGTCTGACGGGGTCTCCGCTTCTTGAGACGGCGCCGGCAGCGGCGCAAAAAGGCGGAGCCGTGCCGGGCAACTTTTCCGGAAACCTCAGCGATGCCGAACTGTGGCGCGCCATCCGAAAGGGAGTCCAAGGCCGATCTGACATGCAGGACCCGCAAGCCGGCGTCCTGGTTCAATCGCAAGGCGACAACTGGCGGGCGTTCAAGAACGGCCCCTTGTCCCAATTCGGCGGCTGGCTGCTGTTGGCTGCCATCGTCGTGCTGGGGCTTTTCCGTGCCCTGCGCGGTCAGGTGAAGATCGATGAAGGGCCATCGGGCCAAACCATCGAACGCTTCAATCAGATCGAGCGCGCCGCCCATTGGTTGTTAGCGTCGAGCTTCATCTATCTGGCGCTCACCGGGTTGAACCTTAGTTACGGCCGCTACTGGCTTCTGCCGCTTATCGGCCCGGAAACATTCTCGACCCTGACCTATTACGGCAAGATCACCCATAACTACGTCGCCTTTGCCTTCATGGCGGGGCTAATCTCTATCTTCGTCCTTTGGGTTAGGGACAACATTTTGGATGGGAGCGATTTGCCGTGGATCCTCGCCGGCGGCGGCTTGTTGTGGAAGGGCTCGCACCCACCGGCGAAGAAGTTTAACTTCGGCCAGAAGGTCATCTTCTGGATCGTCATCTTCGGCGGCGTATCGCTCGCGTGGTCGGGGCTGTCCTTGGTATTTTCCAGTGTTATCGCGCCGTGGGGCGTAACCTTCGGCTTCTTGAACATCTTTGGGTTCGGCCTGCCAACGGATCTGACGCCGTTGCAGGAGGTGCAATTGTCGGTGCTGTGGCATTCCATTACATCGACGATCATGGTCGCCGTCATCATTGCCCACATCTATATCGGCACGACACTTGGCATGGAAGGCGCCATCGGCGCTGTCTCCGATGGCCAGGTCGATGTCAATTGGCTGAAGGAACATCACAGCCTCTGGGCCGAGGAAATTGGCGTCATCGGATCGAGTTCGCATACGGGAGGGGGGGAGCAACCGGCGGAATAATCGCCAACGGTTGGTTCTTCACAGGAGCAAGGGCGGTTCCCTTATCGAAGGGGCCGCCCTTTTTCTGTTCCGGTTTTATTTCTGGATAGCGGGCAAAAAAAGCCCCGGCCATGGCCGGAGCTTTGTGGGTCTTGAAAACCTCTTACAGCCTGGTGCTGGAGGTCGAGAACTTCTCGGCGCTGGTGGTTTCAACCGTGTTCAATACCGCGCCTGCGACAATGGCGATGAGGACGGCGGCGATGCTTCCGATCCAGAACGATTTCATTATTTGGTTCCTCCCCGAAAATGGTTCAGCCTATTTCGAATCGGCTGAACTGAAATCATTTTAATACATCCGAAGCCCGTTGCAAAGGGTTTGCAATATGCCAGAAGCTGGTTATTCCGCCGCTTCGCTGGCGGCATCCGGGGCCGATATGCGCACCGCGCAGAATTTGAATTCCGGGATCTTGCCGTAAGGGTCCAATTGCGGATTGGTCAACAAATTGGCCGCTGCTTCGTTGAAGCAGAACGGAATGAAGACCATGCCTTCGGGCACGTCTCTGTCGGCGCGGACCGCAATGTCGATGTGGCCGCGCCGCGATTCCACCCGTACCCGGTCGCCAGGCCCGAAGCCCAGCGCCGCCATCTGTTTGGGATGGATGGAGACCACGGGAACGCCTTCCAAAGTGTTCAGTGTCGCAGCCCGGCGCGTCATGGCCCCGGTGTGCCAGTGTTCCAGCAACCGGCCCGTGGTCAGCACCAACGGGAAGTCATCATCGGGCAATTCGTCCGGCGGCGTCACCTGCGCCGGCACCAGCTTGGCGCGGCCGCTGGCGGTCGGGAAGCCATCGCCGAAAATAACGTCGTGGCCGGGTTGGTCTTCCGCATCGCAGGGATAGGTGACGCTGTTTTCGCGCTCCAGCCGGTCCCAGGTAATCCCGTTCAGCGATTTCATGGTTTGGCGCATTTCATCAAACACGTCGGCCGGGCTTTTGTAGGACCAGTCCAGTCCAAGCCTTTTGGCGATTTCCTGAATGATCCACCAGTCCTGGCGCGCATCGCCAGGTAGGTTAATGGCCGGGCGGCCAAGTTGCACCTGGCGGTTGGTGTTGGTGAAGGTGCCGGTCTTTTCCGGAAAGGCCGACGCCGGCAGGACGACGTCGGCGAAGGCCGCCGTTTCGGTCAGGAACAGGTCCTGCACGACCAGATGATCCAATTTCGCCAGGCCTTTGCGGGCGTGTCCGGCGTCCGGGTCCGACATCGCCGGGTTTTCGCCCATCACATACATGCCGCGAATGACGCCCAAGTGAACCTGGTCCATGATTTCGACCACGGTCAGGCCCTTCTTGCGGTCGAGCTCCCGGTTCCACAGGTCTTCATAGACATCCCGTACCTCGTCGTTTTCGACCGATTTATAATCGGGATAGACCCATGGAATCAGCCCCGCGTCCGATGCGCCCTGCACGTTATTCTGGCCGCGCAGCGGATGCAGGCCGGTGCCGGGCCGCCCGACCTGTCCGGTTATCATGCTGAGCGCAATCAGACAGCGCGCATTGTCGGTGCCGTGCACGTGTTGGGAAATGCCCATGCCCCAGAAGATGATCGAGCGCTCGGCGGTGGCGTAGGTGCGGGCCACGGCGCGGATGGTTTCGGCATCGATGCCGCAAACGTCCGCCATTTTTTCCGGCGGGAAATCCTGGATGGATTGTTTTAGCTCATCGAAGCCTTCGGTGTAGCCTTCGATGTACTGGTCGTCGGTCAGGCCTTCCTCAATGATGGTGTGGATCATCGCGTTCAGGAGCGCGACGTCGGTACCGGGCTTGAACTTAAGCCCAAAGGTGGCATGGCGCATCAACCGCTGGCCGCGCGGGTCTATGACAATCAGGGTTTTGCCCTGCTTGGCGGCGTTTTTCAGGTAGGTGGCGGCGACCGGGTGGTTCTGTTCCGGGCGCGCGCCGATAACGATAATGACGTCGGCGTCCTCTGCCGCCCTGAACGGCGCCGTCACCGCGCCGGAATTGATGCCTTCCATCAAGGCCGCCACCGAACTGGCGTGGCACAACCGCGTGCAGTGATCGACGTTGTTGGTGCCGAAGCCCTGGCGCACCAGTTTCTGCACCATGTAGGCCTCTTCGTTGGAGCCCTTGGCCGAACCGAACCCGGCCAGCGCCTTGCCGCCGTCGGCGTCTAGGATGGTTTTCAAACCGTCTGCCGCACGGTCGAGCGCCTCGTCCCAGGTTGCTTCGCGGAAGTGGGTCGACGGGTCGGCGGGGTCCAGTGTGGCGTCCGCATCCTTGGCCAAGCCGTCCTTGCGGATCAGCGGCTTGGTCAGGCGGTGCGGGTGGCGGGGGTAATCGAACCCGAAGCGGCCTTTGACGCACAGTCGGTTTTCGTTGGCTGGTCCGTTGCGCCCTTCGACATAAAGAATTTCGTCGTCCTTGACGTGAAACGTGACCTGGCAGCCGACACCGCAGTAAGGGCACAGGCTGTCGACCTGTTTGTCGGCGCCGCCACGATAGACACCCGCGTCGTCGAGCATGTTGGCCGGCATCAGGGCGCCGGTCGGGCAGGCCTGGACGCATTCGCCGCAGGCGACGCAACTGCTCAGGCCCATGGGGTCACCCATGTCGAAGACGATTTCAGACGTGCTGCCGCGCCCGGCCATGCCGATGACGTCGTTGACCTGGACCTCGCGACAGGCCCTGACACACAGGTTGCAGTGGATGCAGGCATCCAGATTGACCGCCATTGCCGGGTGGCTGGTGTCTGGGGAAGGGGTTTCGCGGGCCGGGAAGCGGCTGGTCTTGATGCCCATGGTTCCAGTCCAATCCCAGAATCGGGAATCCGGCTCGTGCGCCTTTTCGGGTGCGGGCTGATCGGCCATCAGCATCTCGAACACCGTGTGGCGGGCGGATTTTGCGCGCTCAGATGCGGTGTTCACCACCATGCCGTCGCTGGGCTTGCGGATACAGCTTGCCGCCAGCACCCGTTCGCCTTCGATTTCGACCATACAAGCGCGGCAGTTGCCGTCGGCCCGGTAGCCGGGTTCCGGCGAATAACACAGGTGGGGGATGTCGGTGCCTTCGCGCTTGGCGATCTGCCAGATGGTCTCCTCCGCCGAGGCTTCGACATCTTTTCCGTTCAGGCTGAATTTGATTGTTTCGCTCACGCTTATTCCCCGGTTTCGCTATCTTTACAGATAAGATCGGCTTGGAAATGCGCCAACACCATTTTCAGCGGATTCGACGCCGCTTGGCCCAAACCGCAGATCGAGGCGTCCGTCATCGCCTGGCTGAGGTCGCGGAGCAGGCCTTCGTCCCAGTCCTTCCGTTCCATCAGGGCCACCGCCTTTTCGGTGCCGGCCCGGCACGGCGTGCACTGGCCGCAGCTTTCTGACCGGAAAAACCGCATCAGGTTCAAGGCCGCGTCGCGCGCGCTGTCCTGGTCCGACAGGATGATGACGGCGGCCGAACCGATAAAGCAATCGTGCTTTTCCAGGGTGCCGAAATCGAGCGGGATATCGGCGAGGCTGGCGGGCAGGATTCCGCCCGACGCGCCGCCCGGAAGGTAGGCCTTGAAGGCGTGGCCATCGGCCATGCCGCTGCAGTATTCGTCGATCAGTTCGCGCACCGTGATGCCGGCGGGCGCAAGCTTGACGCCGGGCTCCTGGACACGACCGGACACGGAAAAGCTCCTTAACCCGGCGTGGCCGTTGCGGCCGTTCCCGGAAAACCATTCCGGGCCGTGCTCACAGATGTCACGAATCCAGTAGAGCGTCTCCGCGTTCTGGACCAGGGTCGGGCGGTCGAACAGGCCGACTTCGGCGACATAGGGCGGACGGTGGCGGGGCAGGCCGCGCTTGCCTTCGATGCTTTCGATCATCGCCGATTCCTCGCCGCAGATATAGGCGCCCGCGCCGCGCCGCAGGTGTATCGTTGCATGACCGGACAGGCCTGCTTCATCGGCTTTGGCGATTTCGTCGAGCAGGACCTGGCGCAGGCCGGGATATTCGTCGCGCAGGTAGATGTAGATTTCTTCCGCTTCGACCGCCCAGGCGCCGATCAGCATGCCTTCGATGAAACGGTGCGGGTCGGCTTCCAGATGCTTGCGGTCCTTGAAGGTGCCCGGTTCGCCCTCGTCGGCGTTTACCGCCATCAGGCGCGGTCCGGTGTAGCCGCGGACGATTTTCCATTTCTGCCCGGTAGGGAACCCGGCCCCGCCGAGGCCGCGTAGCGCCGACTTGTCGAGCGCTTCAATGATGTCTTCGACGCTGCGTTCGCCGTCCAGACAGGCTTTCAGCAGGGCATAGCCGCCGTCGGCCCGGTAGGCGTCGAAATCCTTGTAGGGCGGGATGACGGGATGGGTATGGCCCCCGTCCACGGCGGCCTGGACCTTGTCCGTGTCGGCCTGGGTAATGTGGTTGTGGCCGACTTCGGCGACGGGCGCGGTGTCGCAGCGGCCCATGCAGGGCGCGGGGACGACGCGGATTTTATCGCCGTGTTTCTTTTGCAGTTCCGCCAGCAGTTCGCGCGCCCCCATCATTTCGCAGGTCAGGCTGTCGCAGACGCGGATGGTCAGTGCCGGCGGCGGTGTTTCGTCTTCGCGCACAACGTCGAAATGGGCGTAGAACGTGGCGACTTCGTAAACTTCCGCCATGGACAGTTTCATGTCCTCGGCCAGGGCCGCCAGATGGCGGGCCGAAAGGTGTCCGAAATGGTCCTGTATAAGGTGTAGATGTTCGATCAGAAGGTCGCGGCGGCGCGAGGCATCACCTAGCAGGGCCCGGATTCCCTCAAGGGCTTCCGGTTCAACCTGGCGCCCCTTAGGGAAAAACGGCGAGGGACCGCTTCTTTGGCGGATTCCCTTACCGTTCCCTTGGTCGCTTCCTCTTGTTCCTCGGGTGTCCGTAGACATATGGACAGTAGGCTCCTGGATCCTGTAGACCCTCTTGTGGAATTATGTATACCACGGTTCCGATGTGGCTGAAAAGCAAGGAATAGGAACCAGGGCAAGTTTTCGCTATTCTAATGAATATGGGGGATTATATGAGCACTATATAGGGATTGGCGCCCGGAATTTTTCGTCTTTTTTTCGATTTTTAGAAATTTCGGCGATGGCTAGCGTCGCAACATGCCCAAAAAACCAGATGAATAAAACCGATAAGAAATAAACGGATAAGAAAACCAAAGGACAACAATGCAAATCGATCTGAAAATAGCGCAACTTCTGTCCTCCAGGATCTGCCATGACCTTGTTGGACCCATCGGCGCAGTCAATACGGGGCTGGAGCTGATGGAAGAGGACTCCGGCGACCTCACCGATGACGACGCTGCTTTGGGCCTGATGGCCAGAAGTGCTAATGAGGCCAGCCGCCGGTTGGCATTTTACCGCATCGCCTTCGGCCTTGGTACTGTGGGAGCCAGTGGGGGCGCAAGTGACGGGGGCGGGAAAAGCGCTCTGGATGAAGCCGGTGCTTTGGCCCAGGGCTTGCTGGAAAACGGCAAGGTTATGCTTGAATGGCCCGATATCGCCGCCGAGGGGTTCGGCCCGGTACCGCCCAATGCGGTTAAAATTGTGCTCAACATGATCCTGATGGCGTCTGAGTCGCTGGCCCGTGGTGGCACCGTGGGATTGAATTTCGCACAGTTGGACGAAGGTTTGGGGGTCGGCCTCACGGCCTCGGGCGAAGGCGGGGCTTTCCGCGAGGACCTGCTGGCGGCGCTTGCGGAGAATGCCGGAACGGAGGACAATGAGATCACGGCGCGAAACGTGCACGCCTATCTGGCGCAGTGTCTGGCCCACGATTTGGGCGGACGACTGGAGTATTCCTTGGGTCGGGACGGAGAAATCCAGCTTGCGGTTTTGTTACCAAATGTAGCCGATTGTTAAATTTCAGCAGACTATCGAAACATTTTGACACATTCAGGTAACGAATTTTTCTTTAAACTGCCCTCTAGATTTTGAAGGTTTCCTGACAACGAGTTTCCTGTCGCCAATTCCTGGCGGCGGCTCTTGAATGGAAAGCAGACTGTCCCCGGGGCTTAGCCCTAATGGCAAACGCCAGTGAAAAAAGACCGCTAAACCTGGGGCGACCTACGGAGCATCAACATGGACGATCTTTTAAGCGAATTCCTCACCGAAACATCAGAGGCCCTTGCCGTTCTGGACGTTGAACTGGTCAAGTTCGAGCAGGATCCGTCCGATACGGAAATCCTCGGCAACATTTTCCGGCTGGTGCACACCATCAAGGGAACTTGCGGATTCCTTGGCCTGCCCAGGTTGGAATCGGTGGCGCACGCGGGTGAAAACATCCTCGGTAAATTCCGCGACGGCGTGATCGAGGTGACGCCTGAAGCGGTATCGCTGATTCTCAAGTGTCTGGATTGTATCCGTGACCTGCTGAGTCAACTGGAAGAAAGCGGCGAGGAACCGGAAGGCGAGGACAAGGAGCTGATTGCCGAATTGAACGCCATGGCTGACGGCGAGACTGCCGCTGCCCCAGCGTCCGCGGCCGAAGAAGCGCCTGCGGCCGAAGACGCGCCTGCGGCGGAAGTCTCCGCAGATGGATCTGATATGCCGACCAACGAATTCGGAGCGCCGGTTGCCCAGGAATTGCTCGACGAGATTGCCGCCGCGGAAGGCGGAGATGCTCCCGCACCGGCAGCGGATGATTCCCAACAAGCGACAAACGAGTTTGGCGCACCGGTCGCACAGGAACTCCTCGACGAGGTTCTGGCTGCTGAGGCCGATGGCGTCAAAGCCGCCTCGCAAGCGCAAATGAACGCGGAAATTGCCGCCGAACGGGAAGCCGAAGCCGCCAAGGCCCCGCCGCCGCCCAAGGTTCCGGCCAAGACCGCGGGCAAGGCGCCTGCCAAGAAAGAAGAAGGCAAGGCGCCGAAGGAATCTTCCGTTGCCGCGTCGTCGATCCGCGTTAACGTGGATGTCCTGGAAAACCTGATGACCCAGGTCAGCGAACTGGTGCTGACCCGCAACCAGCTTATGCAGCTGGTGCGTGGGCGCGACCAGGACGACGAGTTGACCTCGCCGCTGCAACGGCTTAGCCACATCACGTCGGACCTTCAGGAAGGCGTGATGAAAACCCGCATGCAGCCGATCGGAAACGCCTGGGCCAAATTGCCTCGGATCGTCCGCGACCTGTCCCTCGAACAGGACAAACAGATCGAGTTGATCATGGTCGGCGCCGACACGGAACTGGACCGTCAGGTTCTCGAACTTATTAAGGATCCGCTGACCCACATGGTCCGGAACTCCGCCGATCATGGACTGGAAATGCCGGCCGACCGGGAAGAGGTTGGCAAACCGGCAAAAGGCGTCATCGAGCTTCGGGCCTTCCACGAAGGCGGTCACATCATTATCGAAATCGAAGACGATGGACGCGGCCTCAACATGGACCGAATCCGCCAGAAATGCCTGGATAATGGAATCGCCACCGATGCCGAGCTGGATGGCATGAGCGATCAGCAGATCCAGCAGTACATTTTTGCGCCCGGCTTCTCCACCGCCGAAAAGGTGACCAGCATTTCCGGGCGCGGCGTCGGCATGGACGTGGTGCGCACCAACATCGAAAAAATCGGCGGCACCATTGAGCTGAAATCCATAACAGGCAAGGGATCGACCTTTACGATTAAGATTCCGCTGACCCTGGCTATCGTTTCCGCCCTGATCGTCGAATGCGTCAAACAGCGTTTCGCCATTCCGCAGATCAGCGTTCTGGAACTGGTGCGCGCGTCCAGCAATTCCGATAACGCCATTGAGATGATAAATGAATCGCCCGTGCTCCGGTTGCGCAACCGCTTGTTGCCGCTGGTGTCACTGGAAAATCTCCTCGAAATGAATAAAGACACCGGCGAAGTCGACGAAGTCGCCCTGCTTGAAAAACTGGAGCTTGAAAGGGCCGCTGCTGAAGAGGACGCGGCCAAAAAGGCCGCTGCCGTGAAGGCCGCTGCCGATAAACAGAATAAAGCCGCTGAAAAGGATGTTGCCGAGAAAGCCGCCGTGGCGAAAGCCGCTGTCGAAAGGGGTGACGACCTTAAGGCACTGGCCGACAAGGCCAGGGCCGAACTGGCCGAGGCCGAAAAGGCTTATGCTGCGGGCGCGGGCGGCAGCGAACCTGCTCCCTTGACCCTTCCCAACGAGTCCCAGGTTAAAATCGTCCAGGACACCTTTGCGATGGCCGAACCCAACGCCGAAGGCATCGCCGAGATGTTCTATAATCGCCTGTTCGAGCTCCGCCCAGAGCTGCAAAGCCTGTTCAGTGGTGATATGAATGAGCAGGGCAAGAAACTGATGTCCATGATCAAGACCGCCGTCGGCAGCTTGAAAAACCTGGATGCCCTTGTCCCGGCTGTTGAAGTTCTGGGTCGCCGCCATGTCGATTACGGGGTTAAAGATGCGGATTATGATACCGTCGGCGAAGCCTTGTTGTGGACTCTGGAGCAAGGGTTCGGAGAAGCCTTTACGGCCGAGGTGAAGGATGCCTGGGCGACCGTCTACACGGTGCTGGCTACCGTTATGAAGGGCGCCGCAGCCGACGTCGGAAGCGCCGGACCGGAAGCGGCCGTGGAAGAAAAAAGGGCAGCCGCCGAGAAAGCGCAAAAAGATGCCGAAACGGCTTTGGCCGATGCTGGAAAGGCCAAGGCTGCGAGCGCCGCCGCCGAAAAGGCGCTGGCCGGTTTGGCTGAAACCGAAAAGGCCGTGGCCGAGACAGCGGACTCCGTCGCTACATCGGCGAAGGAAGAGGCCGGCGACGAAATGTTTATCGTCGTAACACAGGTCGGAACAAACACCTTCGGCATCATTGTCGATCAGGTCTTCGATACCGAGGAAATCGTCGTCAAGCCGGTGGCCCCGATTTTGCGCAATATTTCGTTTTATTCGGGCAACACGATCCTGGGCGACGGCAGTGTCATCATGATCCTGGACCCCAACGGCATCGCCACCGCGGCCGGTCAATTGGGTACCGATGATGATAAGGAAGAAGAGGTCAAGGCCGTTGGTCAGGAAGGTGACGTTACGTCTCTGTTGATTTTCCGCGCCGGCGGCACGGATTTGAAGGCGGTGCCTTTGGCTCTGATCGCCAGGCTGGAGGAAATCGACATGGCGACGGTGGAAAAGGCGCATGGCCAGAACATGGTCCAGTACCGTGGCCACCTGATGCCGTTGATCCCGTGCGATTCAAGCCATCAGTTCAAGGAGAGTGGGCGCCAGCCGGTCTTGGTGTTTACCGAAGGAAACCGGTCTTTGGGCCTCGTCGTGGACGAAATCGTCGATATCGTCGAAGAACGCCTCAAGATCGAGTTGGCCTCCGACCTGCCCGGTCTGGTCGGCAGCGCCGTGATCGACGGCAAGGCCACGGACCTGATCGACGCCGGTTACTTCCTGACTCAAGGGTTTGCGGACTGGTTCGGCTCCTCCACGAAAGACGCTTTCAGCGGCAGGGACGGGCTGAAACGGGCGTTGCTGGTGGATGACAGTCCGTTCTTCCGAAACCTTTTATCGCCGTTGCTTTCTGTCGCCGGGTGGGAGGTCACCACTGCGGAAACCGCTTCAGAGGCCCTGGAAATGCGTGAGCATGGCAGTGATTTCGACGTCATCATCAGCGATATCGAAATGCCGGAAATGGACGGTTTCGAGTTCGCCATGGAAGTCCGCTCCGACAATCGCTGGAAGAATGTTCCGATGATCGCGCTGTCTGGGCGCACGTCCGAGGACGATTTCCGCAAGGGCCGCGACGCCGGCTTTAATGACTATGTGGCCAAGTTCGACCGTGAGGCTTTGGTCGGCGGATTGGCTCAGACGGTTGCAACGGTTATGTTGGACGATATCGACAGCTAGTCCGGTTAATAAATGGCACCGGATTTCTGCTAAGAATTCGTTGACGGGTTCTCTGTGGGTCCGTAAAAATTTAAGAGTGTTTTTTACTCGCTGTGTATGGTGGGCTTTTAGCCCGGGGGACCTGCCGCGGCCCGTTTCGGGCGCCGTCAGGTCTTTTTTTTAGAGAAGAAGTTGGACTGCCATGAAAACCTGTCTTGTCGTTGATGATTCCAAAGTAATCCGGATGGTAGCGCGCAAAATCCTTCAGGAACTGGGGTTTGAAGTCCTCGAGGCCGCAGACGGAAGTGAAGCGCTGGACGCGTGTAAAAAACAATTTCCCGACGGGGTTCTGCTGGACTGGAACATGCCGGTGATGGACGGCCTGGAGTTCCTTCAGGCCCTTCGCGCGCTGCCCGGCGGCAACGGACCTGTCGTCGTTTTTTGTACCACCGAAAACGACATGGACCACATCCAAAAAGCTATTGAAGCAGGAGCGAATGAATACATCATGAAGCCCTTCGACAGCGAGATCGTTCAGGCGAAATTCACTCAAGTTGGCCTTCTTTAAACTTACTTGCGGAGAAACCCGTTGAGCTTCCAAAGGCAAGATCCCTCTAACGGGACAGCCAATCCGGCTTCTGATGACGCCATTCGCGTGATGCTGGTGGATGATTCCGCCGTTATTCGTGGCCTGATCGCAAGGATGATCACCCCGGACCCGGAAATCACCGTTATCGCCTCTGTGCCCGATGGAGCGCAGGCCGTCAAACGGATGAGCCAGCGCGATATCGACGTGATCGTGCTGGATATCGAAATGCCGGTCATGGACGGCCTGACGGCACTGCCCAAACTGATCGAAGCCGATCCCAACGTTAAAATCGTCATGGCATCGACGCTGACGGAGAAAAACGCCGATATCAGCCTCAAGGCGCTGGAGGCGGGGGCTGCGGATTATATCCCAAAGCCGACGTCCACGTCCGAGATCGCCGGGGCCAGCAATTTCCGCCAGGAACTTCTGGAAAAGATTAAGAACTAACTTAGTACAAATATGACAAAAAATTAATAATAATGAAAAACTAAAATTTGATTTGTTATTTTAGCATATATAAATTTTATTAAATGAGTATAATAAAACACATACCAAATATAATCACTCTAGGAAACTTGTTTTGTGGAACTATAGCAACCGTATTTGCTGTAAGTGGCAATTTTGAATACACTGCTTTTTTTGTGATTCTTGGTATTATTTTAGATTTTTTTGATGGTTTTGCAGCTAGAATTTTAAAAGTTTCTGGTGAATTGGGGAAACAATTAGATTCTCTAGCAGACATGGTTACAAGTGGTGTTGTTCCTGGTGTTATTATGTTTAAATTAATTCAAATGAATTTATTTGAAGAGGCAAATTCTTTTAATGATAATTATTTTGATGTTTCTTTAATAGGTTTAATATTGACATTAGCTGCATGTTACAGGTTAGCAAAATTTAATTT
>JACKQG010003931.1_pt1 | contig 17694 bp, 18 predicted proteins | sample 8237621 | NCBI WGS metagenome assembly JACKQG01 (sample SAMN15677084, study PRJNA649215) | marine metagenome | biome: marine; feature: Black Sea; material: saline water; isolation source: suspended particulate matter (SPM) from the Black Sea western gyre | collected 2013-06-09/2013-06-10 | depth...
ATTATGTTTGACAAAGTAAAGTCTTTTTTTTAGTTAAGAGAACTATACAAAACTAATAATTAGAGCTAAAAACCCTTTAATTGAAAAAATCTAGTAACTATTTCGCGTAAAATAATTTTTGGTAGTGCTTAGGGTGCGCCTGCAATAAATAGTTACAAACCCCGCCAGGTCCGGAAGGAAGCAACGGTAGTAATTTTTTTATGTGTTGGATGTTATTCTGAGTGCTACCACTTTTAAATTATTTTTTTTAGTATGAGTGACCATTATCAAGTCCTAGCACGCAAATACCGCCCGCATACGTTTGGCGAATTAGTTGGGCAAACTCATGCTAAAAAAACCTTGGTTAATGCACTTGATGCTAATAGCCTGCATCACGGTTTTTTATTTACTGGTACGCGTGGTGTCGGTAAAACCACCATTGCTCGCATCTTTGCCAAATCGATTAATTGTGAGGCGGGTGTAAGCTCCACACCGTGTGGCACCTGCCCGACTTGTTTAGAAATTGATAAAGGCCAGTCGGTTGATTTGATTGAGCTAGATGCTGCTTCTCACACGGGCGTGGATAACATGCGCGATATTTTAGAAAATGCGCAATACATGCCAACTAAAAATCGCTATAAGATTTATCTGATTGATGAAGTGCACATGCTCTCAAAAAGTAGCTTTAATGCGCTACTTAAAACCCTCGAAGAGCCGCCTGAACATGTTAAATTTTTATTAGCGACAACCGATCCGCAAAAGCTACCTGTAACAGTTCTATCACGTTGTCTGCAATTTACCTTGCAACAACTGACCCATGAAGAAATATTAGGTCAACTGAAGTTTATCATGGACACGGAAAGCTTAAGCTATGAAGAAAGTGCACTAAGCCAGATCGCTGAATTTGGCAACGGTTCAATGCGTGATGCATTAAGTTTACTAGATCAGTCAATTTCTTATGGCAATGGTACAGTTACCAGTAAAGACATTAAAGCCATGCTTGGCTTGGTTCATCATGATGATATTATCACCCTAGCCAAACATCTATTTAATCAAGACGCCAAGGCTGTGATTGAATTTATCAAAGATTTAGCTCATCGTGGCGAAAACCTAACAAACGCCTTAAAAGATTTAAGCTCTTTATTTCATCAAATCTCCTTAGCACAAATTGTGAAAGATGAGGTTAATGATGAAATTACAGAATTAGCCCAAGCTATCAGCAATCAAGATTTGCAAATTTTTTATCAAATGGCGATCAATGGTAGCAAGGATATGTCGCTTGCGCCGAGTGAACAGATTGGCTTTGAGATGACATTACTTAGAATGCTGGCTTTTCATTCAGACATTCAAAGCCAAAATCCTTCGGAAAAAAAAACTCTAAAAATCAAGCCTAGTCACCCGACTAGCAATAACAACAGCGAAACCTTAGCCATAGAAAAAGTAGCCCCTAAAGAGGCAGTAGAGGCGCAGGTGAATAATGCATTAACAATCTCTAGTCAACAAGAATGGGAAACACTAAGTCAAACACTTAATTTTTCTGGTGGCGCTAAAATGTTGGTTAAAAATACGCTATTTACTTCGTTTAAAAACAACACATTAACACTTACATTAGATGAGCAGTTTGCCAATTTATTAAGTGATCACGTACAAAAAAATATTCTTGAAAGTCTTCAGACTCAACACCCAGGCTTAACCCTGGTGATTGAGTTAAACAAACCAACAGAACAAACCCTTGCACAAAAAGAAACTCAGGCTCATAATCAATACTTAGCCACCATTCAACAAGAGTTTTTAAGTGACGAAATTGTGCAAAAACTAGAGCAAACTTTTAATGCAAAAGTTGACATTAATTCAATTAAAGAGATAACCAAACACTAGGAGATATTATGCTTAAAGGCGGAATGGCTGGAATGATGAAAAAAGCCCAGCAAATGCAAGACAACATGCAAAAGGCACAAGAAGAAATTAAAGCGCTAACCGCCACTGGAAAGGCTGCTGGCGGTGCGGTTGAAATTACCATCAATGGTGAACACTTAGCAACCAATATTAAAATTGACGAGATGGTGATGGATGATAAGGACATGCTTGAAGATTTAATTCTTACTGCCATGAACGATGCCACTGCGCAAATCTCTAGTGCTTCAGCAGCAAAAATGAAAGGCGCAACCGGTGGCATGAACTTACCCGGTGGCATGAATCTACCCTTTTAATAGCTATTAATGATTGAATCACTCAATAAAGCGTTTTGCGCACTACCTGGTGTGGGCAGTAAAACTGCACAACGCTTTGTTTATCATTTGCTAGAACGTGACCGTAACGGCGGCTTTGAACTCGCCAAAGCCTTGGTTGATGCCATGGAGCATGTACAACACTGTGAGTCTTGTCGAACCCTGAGTGAGAAAAATATCTGCAATATTTGTAGTAACGATACACGTGATAGCGCTCAGCTATGTATTGTAGAAACACCAACTGACATTCATGCCATTGAACAAAGTGGGGTTTATAAGGGTAAATATTTTGTTCTAAGCGGCTATCTATCCCCCATTGACGGTATTGGTGCTAGTGAACTTGGGCTGGATGAGTTAGAACAAAAACTATCAGACAATCAAGTAACAGAAATCATCCTTGCCACTAATGCCACAGTTGAGGGAGAGGTGACTGCACATTACATTAGCAACATGGCTAAACAATTTAATGTGCAAATTACTCGTATTGCACACGGCATTCCGATTGGTGGCGAGCTAGAATATGCAGATATCAATACCATTGCTCACGCCCTATCTGGACGTAAAAATTACGATTAAGCACTTGGAGATTTTTAGAAGATCTTTTCCGCCAAGGCAAAACCTTTTTGACACCCTTTAGCGCCACCAACAAAATCATTGTCTAGAGAGCGTTAATAACTGGATATTTTCAGGTACAAGGAATTGCCTTGTCCATTGCTCACGCCCTATCTGGACGTAAGAATTACGCTTAACTAGATTTTTCATTTTCTTCAGATCTGACGAAAAGTGTTATAGGCCTTGCCTATAACAAAAAGTTAGATATTAAAACTTTTTAGATAGTAGTTCTATTTCATAACCATCAGGATCTTTTAAAAACCCAACAATGGTAGTGCCAGCACTCATCGGCCCTGCTTCACGAATCACTTCAGCACCCTGATTTTTTGCCGTTTCAACAGCCTTGTATACATCGTCAACATTAATGGCGATATGACCAAACCCTGTGCCAACTTCGTAAGCATCCTTGCCCCAATTGTAGGTTAACTCTAAGGCCGGATTTTCAGCTTCAAGGCCGTAACCTAAAAAAGCCAAAGTAAACTCACCTTTAGGATAATCTTTTTGTCTTAATAGCGTCATGCCTAATACTTGTGTATAAAAAGCAATAGATTTATCCAAATCACCAACACGTAGCATAGTATGCAGAATTCTCATTATTTCTAGCCTATAATCTGAAAATCATTAAATTATAAACTGAGTAGTAGATGACAGACACTTTCTCACACTGGGATAACGTTTACAAAACCAAAGGTCATGACCAGGTGAGCTGGCATCAATCGCATTCCACCATTTCTTTTGATTGGATTTTAGCATCCGTTAAACCAACAGATAGTATTATTGATGTCGGTTGCGGCGTGTCAATCCTAGCGGACAATTTACTAACAGAAGGTTTTAACGATATTTCACTACTTGAACTATCAACAGAGGCGCTCAACACACTCAAACTAAGATTAAAAAAATCAGAAAAAAAGCTAAGTTTTTATAATGAGAATGTTTTGGATTTCCAGCCAAACAACACGTTTAAACTTTGGCATGATCGGGCAGTTTTTCATTTCTTAACCGATCCAAAAGATCAGCAAACTTATCTGCAAAAACTTGACCAATACCTTGAAAAAGAAGGGTTTTTCTTGTTATCAACCTTTTCACCAGATGGGCCCAAAGAGTGTTCAAATCTGGATATTGTTCAATATGATGAAGCTAAAATTGTTCAGTTGTTGGGCGGTAAGTTTGAGCTAATTAAAACCGTTAATGAAAAACATCCACATCCAAATGGATCCATTCAGAGTTTTAACTACTTTTTATTTAAAAAGAAGCACGATTAATCACCCTGAATAGCATCGGTCAAATCAAAATAATGATTACAAGGCCCGCCAAGCTTATTCACCATTTCAATACACTGCTGCTTTTCATCTGTTGTTAGTGCGTTTGATAGACCTAATAACTCTACTAGCAACGCCTCTTGAGCTTGATCGGTAGCAACATAACGCTCAATCATTTGTTTGGTATTGTTTAAATCACTCATCAATGCTCACTATTTTTGAATAGTCACCAGATCAGCACGAATCGTTTGCTGGTGAGCTTGATCATCCAAGTAAACCAAAAACTCTGACCCTTCTTTGGTTGTTACGTCAATTGGCTTTATGCTGACCACCTCGCCATCAATTTCAACGTTCATTGATTGTCCTCGCATAATCACTAACTCGTAAATACTATGATCTTCACATGAAATTCTTTGATAATTACTCATACCGATTTGATTAAATTTAATTTGTCAGTTTTACTCATTTGCTTTATTTCATATTCCCGTTTTGAAGCGTTTGATCGATCAAGCGCCACTTCTTGATAGACCAATTCACAAGGGGTGTTGGCACGTGTGTATTTTGCACCACCTTTTATCTCACCATTGTGCTGGCGAAGACGCTTGGTTAAATCGTTGGTTATCCCGCAATACAGCGAGTTATTAGCGCATTTTAATAAATACACAATCCAGCTTTTATTATCCAACGTATCAATCCCTTTATAGTATAATTGCAAAGTTTAATCCATCTTTATAAGTTAATGGAAAAAACCTACAATCCTGAACAAATTGAAGCGAAATATCGCACCCTTTGGGAAGACAAAAATCTATTCTCGTCTGATGCTAATTCTACCAGCGAGAACGCCTACTCCATTATGCTCCCGCCGCCAAATGTTACTGGCTCATTACACATGGGGCACGCTTTTCAGCACACCATTATGGATGTGCTTACCCGTTACCATCGTGGCAAGGGTGATCAAACACTTTGGCAGCCTGGTACAGATCATGCGGGTATTGCTACGCAAATGGTGGTTGAACGCCAATTAGCCGCTCAAGATATTACTCGTCACGATGTGGGTCGTGAAAAATTCATTGAAAAAATCTGGGATTGGAAAGAACAATCTGGCGGCACTATCACCTCGCAAATGCGCAGACTTGGCTCATCGGTTGACTGGGAAAAAGAGCGCTTCACTATGGATGAAGGCTTGTCAGCTGCGGTTAACAAGGTTTTTGTACAGCTACATGAAGAAGGTTTGATCTACCGTGGAAAACGCTTAGTAAACTGGGATCCTGTTTTACATACTGCGGTATCTGATCTTGAGGTTATTAGTACGGAAGAGCAAGGTTCTTTATGGCATATGCGCTATCCTATTACGGACACTGACGAAGTAATGGTGGTTGCCACAACACGCCCTGAAACTATGCTTGGCGATAGTGCAGTGGCTGTACATCCAGAGGATGAGCGCTACACACACTTAATCGGCAAGACCATTGACTTGCCGCTTACTGATCGAAAAATCACTATTATTGCCGATGATTACGTTGATATGGAGTTTGGTACAGGTTGTGTAAAAATCACCCCTGCTCATGACTTTAACGACTATGAAATGGGTCAGCGTCATAATTTAGATGTTATCAATATTCTAACTGATGATGCTAAGATTAATGATACGGTTAAAAGTGCCTATGTTGGCATGGATCGATTTGATGCACGCAAGCAGATGATTAAAGATCTTGACGAACTCGGCCTACTAGAAAAAATCGAACCGCACAAACTTATGGTGCCACGTGGCGATCGAACCAATGCTGTCATTGAACCATACATGACCGATCAATGGTTTGTAAAAATTGCACCCCTTGCTGAACCTGCGATTGATGCAGTTAAAAATGGCGACATTCGCTTTATTCCTGAAAATTGGAATAAAACCTACTTTAACTGGATGGATAACATTCAAGATTGGTGCATTTCTCGTCAAATTTGGTGGGGTCATCGAATTCCTGCTTGGTATGACGAACAAGGCAATATCTTTGTTGCTAACTCTGAAGCAGAGGCACAAGCACAAGCTGGTGAAGGCGTTAAATTAACTCAAGATAATGACGTACTAGATACTTGGTTCTCTTCTGCTTTATGGCCATTCTCAACTTTGGGCTGGCCTGAAAAAACACCAGATTTATCGCGCTTTTATCCAACTGATGTCTTGGTTACTGGTTTTGACATTATTTTCTTCTGGGTTGCTAGAATGATTATGTTTGGCCTAAAATTTGCTGGTGACGTACCATTTAAAGATATCTATATCACCGGCCTGATTCGCGATGGACAAGGGCAAAAAATGTCCAAATCCAAAGGTAATGTCTTAGATCCAATCGATCTAATTGATGGCATCTCTTTAGAAGATTTACTAGAGAAAAGAACCCAAGGCATGATGCAGCCAAAAATGGCTAAAAAAATCAAAAAACAAACCCAGCAAGAGTTTGCTGATGGCATTCCTGCCTTTGGCACAGATGCACTTAGATTTACCTTTGCCGCCCTAGCCTCTTTTGGTCGTGATATTAAATTTGATTTAAAGCGTGTTGAAGGTTATCGAAATTTTTGTAATAAGTTATGGAATGCCTCTCGCTTTGTATTGATGAAACTAGAGGGTGAAAGTATTAATCCAAAAGCTGATTTATCAACCGCCGATCAATGGATTTTATCGCGCCTACAAAACACCAAGAAAAACGTTGAAAAGCATCTAACAGATTACCGCCTTGATTTAATGAGTCAAGAGTTGTATGAATTTGTTTGGCATGACTACTGCGACTGGTACTTGGAATTATCAAAGCCATTGCTACAAGATGAGGCCACCAAGGCTGGAACACAAGCAACACTCATTAAAGTTTTAAATGAAATAACCACTCTGCTACACCCTATTATTCCATTTATTACTGAAGAGATCTTTGAGCAGTGCAATACCATTACTGGTAACGATAACACCAGCTTAATGACTCAGTCTTATCCACAAGTTGATGAAAATCTAGTTTCAACCGAATCAGAAGCTGAAATCATTTGGCTGCAAACTTTTATTTTAGGTATTCGAAAAATCCGTGGTGAAATGAACATTCCACCTTCTAAGCCTTTATCGTGTTTTGTACAGAATTTCAATGAATCAGATGAACTTCATCTGAACAATAACGCTAATATTTTAAGCACACTGGCCAAAATGCAAGAGATTAACAAATTAGCCCCTAGTGACGAAGCGCCTGAATCGGCAATGGCACTTGTTGGTGAGATGAAAATTCTTATCCCTCTAGCCGGCCTAATCGATAAAGATCAAGAAATTGCACGTCTAAGCAAAGAAATTGAAAAATTAGATAAACAAAAGATGCAATTTGAAGGTAAGCTAAATAATGAAAAATTTGTCTCTGGTGCGCCAGAGGCTATTGTTAATGTTGAACGCGAAAGATTAGCCAGTACGCTAAATGCAATTGCTGATTTGAACGCACAATTAGATAAAATCTCAAGCCTATAATCATGCGACTAAAATATCTGACAACTGCCCTACTACTAACAAGCACCCTTGCTAGTGCACAGTCATTTGTCTATATTACTGATCAAGTGGATATTCCAATGAGGTCTGAAAAAACCTTTGGTGACAACATTGTTCGTTCATTGTCATCAGGCTCTAAATTGTCAATCTTACAAGCAACAGAAGATGGTTGGACCCAAGTTAAATTTGAAGGCTCAACCGGTTGGATTATCTCCCGGTATTTATCAAACAACCCGCCTGCTAGAGCTCAATTAGAAAAGTTAAAGCAAACCCATAATGCCAACAAACTACTTATTACTAAGCTGGCAAAACGCAAAACTGAGCTTGAAACTGAAGTACAAGCACTCAAAGTTCAAAACACTAAATTGTCGATTCAAACCAGTAAATCTGAAGCTGAAAAAAATCATATTGAACAAGTTTATAAAGACGCTTTAAAGTTAGAGCACTCTAATGAAAAACTAACCACATCCAACTTACAGCTAAAAGCTGAAATTCAATTACTTAAAAACAACAAAACTGCCACACAAGAATCCAGCTCTAGGAACTGGTTTATGACAGGTGGCTTTGTTCTATTCATTGGAATTTTAATTGGCTTTATTTTTCCAAATTTCGTTAACCGCAGGAGATATTAAATGAACTTACTAAAAACCGCACTAACATTTGACGATGTTTTACTCGTACCGGCACACTCGACCACCATGCCTAAAGAGGTTAGTATGGCCACTCAGCTCACTAAAAATATCACGCTAAATACACCAATTTTATCCGCAGCAATGGATACGGTTACCGAAGCGAAGCTTGCTATTACTATGGCCCAAGAAGGCGGCATTGGTATTATTCATAAAAACATGTCAACCGAAGAACAAGCCAAAGAAGTGCGTAAAGTTAAGCGTTTTGAATCTGGCGTTATTCGCGAGCCAATTACTATTCGCTCAGAAGCCACTGTTAGAGACGTATTAGACAAACAGAAAAAATACAAGATTTCAGCATTACCTGTCGTTAAAGGCAACACAATTATCGGCATGATTACCGGACGTGATGTACGCTTTGAAACCAACCTAGAAGAGACAGTGGCTAATTTAATGACGCCACAAGACAAACTAATTACCGTCACCGAAGGCACTGACATGTCTGAGGTTAGAGCATTACTACAACAACATCGCATTGAACGTGTTGTAATTACAAATAGTGACTTTGACCTTCAAGGCATGATTACCGTTCGTGATATTCAAAAATCAACAGACCATCCTAACGCCTGTAAAGATGAGCAAGAGCAATTAAGAGTGGGTGCTGCTGTAGGTGTAGCGGCAGGCACAGGTTCGCGTATTGACGCCTTGGTGGAAGCAGGTGTTGATGTAATTGTTATTGACACAGCGCATGGCCATTCTCAAGGCGTGCTAGATCGCGTTAAAAAAACCAAGGCTAAACACCCTAACTTAAACATTATTGCTGGCAACATTGCCACAGGTGCAGCAGCACTTGATCTAGTTAAGGCAGGTGCAGATTGTGTTAAGGTTGGCATTGGCCCAGGCAGTATTTGCACCACTCGAATTGTATCTGGTGTTGGTGTGCCGCAAATTACAGCAATTTCTGATGTGGCTGATGCACTAAGAGGCACTGGTGTGCCATTAATCGCTGATGGCGGTATTCGCTATTCTGGTGATATCGCTAAAGCCTTTGCTGCTGGTGCTTATTGTGTAATGCTTGGCTCTATGCTGGCAGGTACTGAAGAGTCTCCAGGTGAAATTGAACTTTACCAAGGACGTGCTTATAAGTCTTACCGCGGTATGGGCTCTATTGGCGCCATGAATCAAGCACATGGATCTTCAGATCGTTACTTCCAGTCAGATTCAAAAGCGGATAAATTGGTACCAGAAGGTATTGAAGGTCGCGTTGCATTTAAGGGCTCTATCCGCCCTATCATTCACCAAATGGTTGGTGGTGTTAGATCATCAATGGGATACACAGGTTGTGAAACGTTAGAGAAAATGCGCACGGTTGCTGAATTTGTTCAAGTGACTTCAGCTGGCATGGTTGAGTCGCATGTGCATGATGTTTCAATCACTAAAGAGGCGCCAAACTACCACCAGTAGTTTTATATTTTCCTTATCTTTTTGTTGTCGATTAACTCAGATTGGTCGTTTATAAATACATAAACTCCCTGCCTTCGTCACTCTTACGCCTCAAGATAAAGAAAAATCTAATGACTACTAAGTCCGTATTGAAACAAACAAGACGTTGATTAAATTTGGGAAAATATCAGAAGAGGAATTTTTAGCTGAGTATTGGCAAAAAAAACCTTTGTTAATCAGACAAGCTCTGCCTAACTTTATCTCTCCCCTTTCCCCTGATGAATTAGCAGGATTATCACTAGAAGAGGATTTTGAATCACGCTTAATTACAGGCTCAATAGATGATGAGCAATGGACATTAACCAACGGCCCATTTTTAGAGAATGATTTCGCCAAACCCCCTGAAAATAATTGGACCTTATTAGTCCAAGGAGTTGATCGCTTTATTCCAGAGGTTTACCACCTAATCGATCACTTTAATTTCATTCCACGTTGGCGTTTTGATGATGTCATGATCTCTTATGCCACTAAAGGCGGCAGTGTTGGTCCACATTTTGATTATTATGATGTTTTTTTACTCCAAGGCAGTGGCAGACGACGCTGGGAATTAAGCAGCAAAAATTGCACGCTGGATAATTACCTTAAAGAAGTGCCACTCAGGATTATGCAGCAATTCACCCCAGAGCAATCCTTCGAGGTTGAGCCAGGCGATATCCTTTATATCCCGCCTAAAGTTGCACATCATGGAGTAAGTCTTGATGATCAATGTATGACACTATCATTTGGCTACCGGTCTTATAGCGTTGCAGAAATGTTTGATGATTCTGACTTAGAAAATGCCACAAATTACTATCAAGATCCCACTTGGATCAATCAAGATACACCAGCTTTAATCACAAACTCTGCGATTAAAAAAGCCAACGAGATTGCGCCAATCAATGCAATTAACTTTGCAAAGTTTGTCACCAAACTCGATACATTGGATCAGCAAATTTTGCAAAACCTCCAATTTAACGATCAAGATGAATGCTTTAATGCTAACTTAAATTACGAACTTTATCCAGTGTGCAAAATTGCCTACTTATTTGAAGATCAGCAGTTGTTAGTTTTTATTAATGGGGAGATGTTTGACCATCAAACAGAGCAAATACAAAGTTTAATCGATTTTTGCAACACAAGAAAATTACCAAACAGCCAAACAATACTTGCCAAAACATTATTTGAATTAGGCCTTATTCAGCCAATGAGCGCTTTATAAATGCCGATTTATCTCGTTTTTTTGTCCGTTGTTGGCATTTGGTCAACCACACCACTGGCCATTCAATGGTCAACCCTTGGCTCTAGCTTTAGTTTTAGTGTGGCCAGTAGAATGTTATTGGGTCTAATACTGTGTTTAATGATTCTAGCCATTAAAAAACAAACACTACCCTTGCACAAACAAGCTTTGGCTAATTATGCTTATGCAGGTGCGGGTATTTTTATCACCATGAGTTTGGTGTATTATTCAGCGCTCAGTATCCCGTCAGGCTTAATTTCAGTTGTATTCGGCTTGACACCGATTATCACTGGTGTTTTTGCGCTAGCGCTACTAAAGGACGCCTTTTTCTCAGCCAGCAAAGTCATTGGGCTTTTATTGGGACTTTCAGGACTGTTTGTTATCTTTAAGCACTCATTTTCATTAGCAGAAACACTAACGACAGGACTTGTTAGCGTAACACTAGCAATGATATTTCAAGCGTTTATTTCGGTCAAGCTTAAACAGATAAACGCCAATATTTCTGCGCTAGCAACTACAACTGGCGCACTAGCGGTTAGTGTGCCACTATTTATTATTACCTGGTTAATACTCGATAATAACATTCCAGAAACCAGCATTAAGGCAGCTTTATCCATTGGATATTTAGCCGTCTTTGGCTCGGTTATTGGCTTTATGTCTTATTATTACTTGATTAAACATACCAGTGTTCGAGTAGTTGGCATTGTGCCTTTAATAACACCTGTATTTGCCCTGCTACTTGGATCAACCCTTAATCATGAGCATATTACCAACACTCAATTTTTCGGCATTACGCTCGTATTAATAGGATTGCTTATCTATGAATATGGACCGAAGAAAAGCAACTAACTTTTCAAATTGTCTAACTTTTGCTCTATTCTAGCCAGCCTGTCTCGAAGATCACTATCTTGTTCTGATAATTCTTGATTGTTTTCTGCTTGCATTTTATCAATCACGATACCAATCATCATATTTAAAAAAACGAACGCGTTAAAAAAGATAAATGACAAATAATACGCCCATGACCAAGGATAGATTGTCATGGTTTCATACATCACATCTGTCCAATCTTCAAAAGTTACCACTCTAAAGAGTGTCAACATGGCAATAGCAATATCACCCCACAGCTCTTTATTAATAGACTCAAAAATAAAACTACCTACTGCTGCGTACATATAAAACAAAATAAACATCAACAACAACACATATCCCATTGATGGCAGTGCTTTAACCAATGCAGATACCAATTTTCTTAACTCAGGAATAGCACTGATTAAACGCAACACTCTAAAAATTCGTATCAATCGTGCCAACAAAGCATATTCACTCTGATCAATAGGAATAATACTAACCAATACAATAATCGTATCAAATACATTCCAACCATTGTGAAAGAATCTTTTCTTGTTTTCTGTGGTGGCAAACCGAATCACAATTTCTATTAAGAAGAAAATGGTTACGGATAAATCCATCACCTGGAGCACTGTTAAATAGGCCGGGTCAATATCATAGGTTTTTACACCAATTAATAATGACGATAGAATAATAACGCCAATCACCACAAACTCAAACAATTTATTATTGTGCAGTGTGATTAAAGCAGCTTTAATTGTGTTTAACTTGTAATCGGTTTGCGCCATAATGAATAAAAAATAGATTTAAAAAAACCGCCGTTTAGGCGGTTTGACTGTTACTTGCGACTTAGCACTGGGGAGTCAAATTTTAGCCCCTCCCAACCATAAGTCATAAAATTTCGAATGTTGGCGTGAGAGTCGCTCTCAGGTGTATTAAGTACATCTTGATAATATTGACCAAAACAATGCAGCGTTTCAAGCTGGCTAAGCTGGTGAATGGCAGCAAAACAAAACAACTTGGCGCTACCTTGATTTTCATCAGCCGCATTATTAGCTTCACCATTGGTAAAGCTTGCTGGGGTGTAATCATAATCATCATCAATCAGCGCAATTAAGTCCTCAAACTTCATTCTTGCACCTGATCTTAACTCCTCTAAATACTCCTCTTGTGTCACACTCATTCTCCTCGTTATGTCAATTGTTGTTTACACCGTCATTGGATTCGGCTTATTGATATTTATACCGTATTTTTCAATCGCTTGCGCAATAACTGAACCATCCATGTCACCTTCGTCAACTAACGCTTTAAGCGTTGCCAGTACTACATAATTCGCATCTACCTCAAAGAAATCTCTTAACGCAGCACGCGAATCAGAGCGACCAAAGCCATCTGTACCAAGCACTTCGTAACGATTTGGCACATACTTGCGTATCTGCTCTGCGTGATTACGCATATAGTCTGTCGCCACAATTACTGGACCTTTGGCATTCTCTAAACACTGAGTGACATACGCTGCAGTTGGTGCATCTGTACTAAAACGATTCACACGATCAATAGCTTGCGCTTCACGAGCTAATTCATTAAAACTGGTTACCGACCAAATATCTGACTGAACATTCCAATCATCCGCTAGCATTTGTGCTGCAGCTTCCACTTCTCTCAAAATAGTGCCTGAACCCATTAATTGCACTTGCAGATTACTCTCACCCACTGATTTCAGTGCATACATACCTTTAATAATGCCTTCTTCAGAATTCTCAGGCATTTCAGGATGTGCATAAAGCTCATTCATGGTAGTAATGTAGTAGAAAATATTTTCATTTTTCTCATACATTCTCTCCAAGCCGCTACGCACAATCACCGCTAATTCGTAAGCATAAGTCGGGTCATACGATACACAGTTTGGAATGGTATTTGCCACCAGTTGAGAGTCACCATCTTGATGCTGCAGACCTTCACCATTTAGGGTTGTTCGACCGGCGGTACCACCAACTAGAAAGCCTTTGGCTTGCATATCACCCGCCGCCCAAGCTAGATCACCAACACGCTGAAAACCAAACTTAGAGTAGTAAATGTAGAATGGAATCATGGTGGTGTTGTGTGTCGCATAAGAGGTTGCAGCGGCAATCCAATCGGAAATCGCGCCAGCCTCATTAATACCTTCTTGCAACACTTGACCCTTTTTATCTTCCTTATACCACATAACTTTGTCGTGATCTTCTGGCTGATAAAGCTGACCTGATGAAGAGTAGATACCCAATTGTCTAAACAGACCTTCCATACCAAAAGTACGCGCCTCATCTGGAATAATTGGCACAATTCTATCTTTAAGATTTTTATCACGCACCAATAGCGTCATAATACGATTAAGCGCCATAGTGGTTGACATTTCACGATCACCACTTGATTTAAGCAATGCTTCAAATACACTTAGTTCAGGCGTTGGCAACACTTCGGTGTCAAATGCACGCACCGGTAGCGAGCCACCCAACTTTTCACGCTTAGCGTTCAAGTAAGTCATTTCCTCACTATCAGGCGCCGGCTTATAGAAGTTTAATTCTTTAACGTCGGTTTCTGTCACTGGAATATCGAAACGCTTAGCAAAAATTTCAACCTGCTCTAAGCCCAACTTCTTTTGTGAGTGGGTACTATTTTGACCTTCACCCGCTTCACCCATACCGTAACCCTTAACCGTTTTAGCTAAGATAACCGTTGGCTTATCACTACAAGCTTTAGCCGCATGATACGCCTGGAATACTTTGTTTAAATCATGACCACCACGATTTAAATGATAAATTTCATCATCGCTCATGTGCTCAACCATGGCCAACAATTCTGGATATTTGCCAAAGAAGTGTTCGCGCACATAGGCACCATCTTTTGCCTTGTAGGCTTGATACTCACCATCAACCACTTCTTCCATACGCTTTCTAAGCAGGCCGCTAGTATCTTTCTCAAGTAGTTCGTCCCACTTAGCACCCCAAATCACCTTGATCACATTCCAGCCAGCGCCACGGAACATACCTTCAAGCTCTTGAATAATTTTGCCATTGCCACGCACTGGTCCATCTAGGCGCTGCAAGTTACAGTTGATAACAAAAATAAGGTTATCGAGTTTCTCACGCCCCGCCATAGAAATAGCACCGAGTGATTCCGGCTCATCTGTCTCACCGTCACCTAAATACGCCCAAACAGTACGTTTATCGGTTTGCTTAATTTCACGATGATGAAGATATTTCATAAAGCGAGCTTGATAGATCGCCATAATTGGGCCAAGACCCATAGACACCGTTGGGAACTGCCAAAAGTCCGGCATTAGCCACGGATGCGGATACGAGCTCAAACCACCCTCGCCAACTTCTTGACGGAATCTAAGCATCTGTTCTTCGGTAATACGTCCCTCTAAAAAGGCACGAGAATAAATACCTGGAGAAATATGCCCTTGGAAAAATATTAAGTCAGCACCTTGATCTGCATCTGGACCACGGTAAAAATGGTTAAATCCGATTTCATACAGTACAGCCGATGAAGCAAATGATGCAATATGGCCACCCAACTCATAGGGTAACTGATTAGCCTTAACCACCATCACCATTGCATTCCATCGAATAATTGCCAGAATTCTATCTTCAATGTCTTGGTTGACATCTGAAGCGACTTCCTTTTCTTTAGCAATGCTGTTTAGATAAGCAGTATTAACACCCGTAGGTAAATCCATACCTTCATGATGCGCCATGTCCATCAGCTGATTTAATAAGAACTTTGCGCGATCGCTACCCTCGACACGGGCTACTGATTTAAAGGCTTCTAGCCACTCTTGGGTTTCTAAAGGATCTACGTCTTGACCTGGCATAATGTGATTTATCTAAACTATAAAATACACCGATTATCCCAAAAATACGCCACTTTATAGCGTTACTTTATAAAATATTTTGTCAGTATTAAGCTGGCAAAAAAACCAGCAAAACCAAAACCAATTTGCCATAATTCGTTAGCTGGAAAATAAACCATGCCTAGGCCACTGCCAGCAAATAAAGCTAATAATGGCAATAAATATAGTTGAAAAGCACGCCAAAACAATTCTGCCGATGAAATTTCAAGCTCAACCTGATCACCTACAGACACGCCAGCTTGCAGCGGCTTATTAAAGATAGAGTAATGATCAAAATAATTAGCCAAAATACCCGTACCACAACCGCCACTTGCTGAACAGCTATTACAGCCACCCGATCGATTAACTTTCAAAGTCATTGTTTGATTTTCAATTTCGATTACTTCAAATTTCTCTTTCATTGCGCCTAAAATAAACTATTTTATATTCACATTTTATCAACTTATGAGCATCTCTCAATCAATCTTTAAAGCTTACGATATCCGCGGCATTGTCAAAGACGAATTAACCCCTGAAGCGGTTAAACTAATTGGCTTAGCCATTGGTAGCGAATCTATTGATAAAGGCGAACGTGGCGTCGTGGTAGGTCGTGACGGTCGATTAAGTGGCCCCGACTTAATGGAAGCGCTCAAAACTGGATTAAAAGAAAGCGGCTGTCATGTGGTTGATATTGGCATGGTACCAACACCGTTGGTCTATTTTGCCACCTACACTAAAGCTGCTAGTAGTGGTGTTATGATTACCGGATCTCACAATCCACCAGAATACAACGGTTTTAAAATTATGATTGCTGGTGAGGCTTTATCCGGTGATCGTATTCAAGAACTCTACCAACGCATAAAAAATAACGATTTTTCTTCAGGACATGGCACCTCCACCAAAGTAGACATTGAACAAGACTATATTGATCGAATTAAATCTGATATCAAACTAGACAAGCCGCTAAAAATTGTTGTTGATTGTGGCAATGGCGTCGCTGGCAATATTGCACCAAAATTATTTGAGCAACTCGGTGCTAACGTTACCAAGCTATTTTGTTTAATCGATGGAAATTTTCCTAACCACCACCCCGATCCTTCCAAACTTCACAACCTTGAGGATATTATTAAAGAAGTCATCGATACCGGTGCTGACATGGGTTTTGCCTTTGATGGTGATGGTGATCGTCTAGGCTTGATTGACAACAAAGGTAATGTTATTTGGGCTGACAGACAAATGATTCTTTACTCAAGAGACATTCTTGATCGCAATCAGGGTGCAAAAATTGTCTTTGATGTCAAGTGCTCTTCTCTGCTACCTAAAGACATTACCGAGCATGGTGGTGAAGCTATTATGTCACGCACTGGTCATAGCTTTATTAAAGCCAAACTTAAAGAAACAGGCGCTGCACTTGGGGGCGAAATGAGTGGTCATATTTTCTTTAAAGAGCGCTGGTACGGCTTTGATGATGCACTTTATACAGGTGCACGTTTATTGGAAATCCTCTCAAAAACAGATCAAACCTGCGAACAGGTTTTTGCCGATTTGCCAGATAGTATCAACACACCAGAAATTAACATTCACTTTGACGAGCAAGGCGATCAATTTAAAGCTATGGATAAACTCGCTGAAAATGTAGATTTTAAAGGCGCCGAGATTACTACTATTGATGGCGTTCGAGTTGACTATTCAAATGGCTGGGGCTTGGTTCGCCCTTCTAATACCACACCATGTTTAGTATTGCGCTTTGAAGCAGATAACCAGCAAACCTTAGAAGATATTCAAGCAAAATTCAAAACTTGGTTAAAGGCTAATAATATTTCTACCAAAGACTTCTGATTTTAAAAATTTACCAAATTTTTTTAAAAAACCTTTTTTGGACATTTTAAAATCATAAAAACTTCTAAAAAAGGTTATTTTTAGCCTTAAATCAGCCTTTTAAGGCCAATTAGATTAATTTTTTTTAGCCTGTTTTTGTTCATAGTAAATTCGCATCATAAGTGCACAACTAAGTTTAATTAGCAATGGTGTATTTTG
>JACKQG010000907.1_pt2 | contig 17690 bp, 19 predicted proteins | sample 8237621 | NCBI WGS metagenome assembly JACKQG01 (sample SAMN15677084, study PRJNA649215) | marine metagenome | biome: marine; feature: Black Sea; material: saline water; isolation source: suspended particulate matter (SPM) from the Black Sea western gyre | collected 2013-06-09/2013-06-10 | depth...
CTAGGGGTATGGGGGGGCGAAGGAGCGCAATCGGCAAAACGGTCGTGTGGAGTTGGGGGAAGGACACCAGAAAGGCGGTCACGCCGAGCAGAACAGCGCCGTTTATGCTGGGCAGTTGCGGGGATGCGTGGTCGGCGGGCCGCCCCAAAAGGGGATTCATCACCACCAGCAAAAGCCCCGCCGGCGCCAACACCAGGCCCGCCTGGGTCGGCGTAAAGCCCTGCACGGTCTGGGTGAACACGGGGATCGCGTAATTGGTGGCGAAATTCCCGACACCGAAGGCGAAGGCGATAGCCATGGCGGCAGCGAAGCGCGGATTGAGGTAGAGACTGAGATCGAGCAGGGGCGACTTGGCGTGGGCCTGCCAGTAGATGAACCCGCCGGCGCCGATAAGCCCAAAGGAAAACAGCGTCAATATGCCGTCCGACCCCCAGCCCCAGCGCTGACCGTTGCCGATGCCGGCCATCAGGCAAACCAGAGCGGTGGCCAGAAGCACATATCCCGTCCAGTCGAAGTTCGGCAGCTTGCGGGTGAATTTCTTGGCCGGCATGAACACCAGCCCTAAGGCAAAGGCGATGGCGACCAGCGGCATGGGTGCGATGAAGATGTGCCGCCAAGTCAGGGCGTCGATGGTGATGCCGCCGACCAGTGGGCCGAAACTGGGGGCCAGGGTCACGCCCATGCCGTACAGACCCATGGCGAAACCGCGGCGGTCGGCCGGGAATACGGAAATGATGGTGGCCATCACCAGGGGCTGGATCACGCCGGCGGAAAATCCCTGCATGATGCGCCCGATGATTAAAATTTCGATGTTCGGGCTAATCGTGCAGATCACCGCGCCGACGGTAAAAATCAACAGCGTGATGGTGTAGGCCAACCGCTGGCCAAAGGCTTGCACCATCCAGGTATTGAGAAGCTGGCTCGCGACCATGGTGGCAATGAACGCCGTTGCCGCCCATTGCGCCATGTCCTGGCCGACGCCGAAGGCGCCCATGATGGACGGCACCGCGACGTTGACCATGGTCGCCGACAGCACCATGGTCATGGCGCCGATCATGCCGGAAATGGTTATCAGCCAGCGGTAGGCCGGACCGAAACGGTCGAACTGTTGTTCAAGGGTTGCGGATGTCAATGTGGACTTCGACCATCATGCCCGGACGCAGCAGGTCGTCCTTTTGATCTAAGGCGATACGCACCGGAAGGCGTTGCGTGATCTTGGTGAAATTTCCGCTCGGGTTGGGACTCGGCAGCAGGGCGAATTCGCTGGTGGTGGCATGGCCGACACTCAACACACGGCCGCTGAAGCTCATGTCCGGGTAGGCATCGACTTTGACTTCGGCGTGCTGGCCGGGTTTCAGCTTGCGGATTTGGGTTTCCTTGATGTTGGTCTCGATCCAGACCTTCGACGGATCATGGACCAGCGTCAGACGCTGGCCGGGGGTGACGTATTCGCCGATTTTAACAAATGTCTTATCGGCGACGCCATCGACCGGACTTTTGATGGTGCGGTCGGCGAGGTCCAGCTTCTGGCTTTCCAGTTGCGCCAGAAGCTCGGCGCGGCGGTGGGTCAGGACCGCCAAATCCCCATCCAGGACCCCCAGTTGCGCGCGCTCGGCGCGGGCCTCGGCCAGTTTGGCTTCGGCGGACTTGAACTCGGCTTGAGCGATCTGGTGTTCGCGCTCGATCTGGCTGTGTGCGTTTTCCGCCTGGTCTCTCTGCCTGCGTGAGGCGACCTTGCGATCGAACAGGGATTTGGCGCGTTCAAATTCCCGTAATGCCAGCTTCAACTGCGGTTGAAGTGACGACACGGTGACGCGCGCCGCATCCAGTTGCGAGCGTTCCGACGACACCATGCTGGCGGTTCGCTCGTCGACCATGCGTTTCTCGGCGGCGAGGCGGTCGCGCTGGGCGTCGAGGCCGGCGATCTGCGCCTTAAGTTCGGAAATGCTGAGTTTTGTTTCCCTGGTATCGATGCTCAGCAGGACTTGTCCTTTGACGATCCGGCTGCCTTCGGTGATGTCGAGCGAGGTCACCCAGCCGGCGACCCGGCTGGATACGGTAATCAGATCGGCCTCGATACGGGAATCTTCAGAATAGACGTAATTGACGCGGAAAAAGATTTCTCGGGCACCGAAATACACGGTGATGGCGGCGATGATGGTGATAATGGCGTAGCGCAGCCTTCGGGAAACACCGTTTGGGCTTTTTTTTCCGCTGGGCGGAGCCTTGTCCGCAACTTGCGACGCAGGCACGCTTTCCGGTTTCTTGTCGGCGCCGTCGGGCATCGGGGGGTGGTCCTTCGCTACCGTGTAAAAAAGCCCAAAGGGAACGTTTTTCCGCACCTTACGCGGATTGTATACACTTTAGCAGGATTTTGGCCGGTAGGGAAAGTATGGCGGTACGCTCGGGCAGATCGGGCGGGCAGGGCGGGCCGGCTAAGTTGATTTGCCGCCGATTTTAGATTCCTCGCCACGGATCAGGCGTTCGATGTTGGCCCGGTGGCGGTAAACGGACAGCAGCGCCAGCGCGCCCGCCGTGATCATCACCGGATAGGCGCCGACCCAGAGCGCATAGAGCGGCGCTGCCGACAGGCCGACCAGGGCCGCCAGCGAGGAATAACGGAACACCGCCGCCGTGATCAGCCAGACCACACAGGCGGCAACGCCGGCCGGAAAAAACGCCCCCAGCAGAACGCCCAGCGTCGTCGCCACGCCCTTGCCGCCCCGGAATTTCAACCAGACCGGATAATTGTGCCCGATCACGGTTGCGAATCCGGCGATCAGCCCGGCGTCGAGTCCCTGGACAAAACCCCACTCGCGCCCGACCAGGGCGACCACCAGCCAGCCCTTGCCGCCGTCGAGGATCAAGGTCACCGCCGCCAGGCCCTTATTGCCGGTGCGCAAGACATTCGTCGCGCCGATGTTGCCCGACCCGATGGCGCGGATATCGCCGAGACCGGCAATGCGCGTCAGAACCAATCCGAAGGGAACGGAGCCCAACAGGTATCCGCCGAGAACAGCGATAAGGAATTGCAGGGAAAAACCATCGACCGGGCCGGTCATGTCAGCGGTCCGGTTCGAACACGGTGCGTCCGTCGACGACGGTCCGGAGCACACGACCCTGGACCGGGCGGCCATCGAAAGGAGAATTCTGGGCCTTGCCGACGAGCGCGTCGGCGCCCACCTTCCAGCCCTCGTTCGGGTCGAACAGCACCAGATCGGCGGGCGCGCCCTTTTCCAGCCGTCCCGCCGGCAGCCCCATCAGGGCGGCCGGGGCGGCAGTAATCAGTTTCAAAACCTCGAGCAGGCCCATGTGGCCGTTGTGGTAAAGCTCCAGCGACACCGCCAGCAGGGTATTGAGCCCGATGCCGCCGGGCGCGGCCTGGGCGAAAGGCAGGCGCTTGGATTCTTCGTCCCGGGGCGTGTGGTCGGAGCCGATGGCGTCGATGGTGCCGTCCTTCAGGCCTTCGACCACGGCCTGGCGGTCGTCTTCGCCGCGCAACGGCGGCGACAGCTTGGCGAAGGTGCGGTAATCGCCGATGGCGGCCTCATTCAGCGAGAAATAGGGCGGCGCCGTGTCGCAGGTGATGGAGACGCCGCGCGCCTTGGCCCGGCGAATGGCTTCGATGCTGGCCGCCGTGGAAACGTGCGCCATATGCAGCCGCCCGCCCGTCAATTCGGCCAACCGGATATCCCGCTCGACGATGATGACTTCCGCTTGCGTCGGAATTCCGAACAGCCCCAGCCGCGTCGCCGTTTCCCCGGCGTTCATGACACCTTCCGAGGCAAGGCTGGGTTCTTCCGGATGCTGGACAACCATCAAGCCGAAGGTGGAGGCGTAACTCAGCGCCTGGCGCATGACCTGGGCGTCGGCGACGGCCAGCACCCCGTCCGAAAAAGCGACGGCGCCTGATTCCGCCAAAAGCCCCAGTTCCGCCAGTTCCACGCCGGCCAGCCCCTTGGTCACCGCGCCGTAGGGATAGACCTTGGCCATGCCCTGCTTGCGCGCGCGCCGCGCGACGAATTCCACCACCGACATGTCGTCGATGACCGGGTCCGTGTTGGGCAGGCAGACGGCCGAAGTCACGCCTCCGGAGACCGCGGCGTGGACGGTGTCGGCAAGGGCGCCGATCTCGATGCGCATATCGACCAGGCCGGGAGCCAGGCATTGGCCTTCGCAGTCGATGACCTTGGCCCCTTTGGGTGCGCCCTTTTTCTTGGCCAGATCGGGGCCGAAATCTGTAATTTCCTCGCCGTCGGTCAGGACACCGCCCGGGGCATCCAGGCCGCTGGCCGCATCAAGCAGGCGGGCGTTGATATAGGCGATTTTGGAAGCCATCAGCCTTTCCCCTCGTATTCGGGGTTCAGCGCCAGCAGTTCCAGGACCGCCATGCGCACGGCGACGCCCATTTCCACCTGTTCGCGGATGACGCTGCGCCCGACATCATCGGCGACGTCGGTGTCGATTTCGACGCCCCGGTTCATCGGACCGGGGTGCATGATCAGGGCGTCTTCCTTGGCGTGGCTGAGCTTTTCGTAATCCAGCCCGAAGAAATGGAAGTATTCGCGAATGCTGGGCAGGAAGTTGCCGCCCATGCGTTCGCGCTGCAGGCGCAGCATCATGACGATGTCGCAATCCTTCATGCCGTCGGCCATGTTGTGGAAGACTTCGACACCCATGCGCTCGATTCCGGGCGGGATCAAGGTGCAGGGCGCGATCAGCCGCACGCGCGCGCCCATGGTGTTGAGCAGATGAATGTTCGAGCGCGCGACACGGGAATGGGTGATGTCACCGCAGATGGCGACCTGTAGTCCACTCAGATGACCCCGCCGCCGGCGGATGGTTAGCGCGTCCAGCAGCGCCTGGGTCGGGTGTTCATGGCTGCCGTCGCCGCCGTTGATGACGGCGCAGTTGACCTTTTCCGACAACAGCTTGACGGCGCCGGAGTCAGGGTGCCGCACGACCAGGACATCCGGGTGCATGGCGTTCAGGGTCATCGCCGTGTCGATCAGGGTTTCGCCCTTTTTGACCGAACTGGTGGCGACCGACATGTTGATGATATCGCCGCCCAGGCGCTTGCCCGCCAGCTCGAACGACGTCCGGGTGCGTGTGGAATCCTCGAAGAACAGGTTGATGATGGTGCGCCCGTGCAGGACGGGCGAGGTCTTGTCCACACGCCGGTTTTGATCGACGTAGGATTCGGATCGGTCCAGTAAAATGGAGATTTCTGTCGGCGAGAGACCTTCAATGCCGAGCAAGTGACGATGGGGAAAGTGGGCTATGTCCTTACCGTCTTGCTTCATAAGCCGGGACTATATGGTCAGATCATTCTTGGCGCAAGAGACAAGGCCAAAGACAACGTAATGGGGCGTATGGCGGAGCCCGGTACAGGCTGTTAAAGTCCGTGGCCATGGAGGACTACCACGCCACCCACGAACGCCTGGTCCGGGTGTTCGAGAAGGACATCGTCTTCGTCACCGGGGCTACCCGGTGGGGAACGGCGTGGCTGCAGCAGTGCCTGGACGCGCACCCCGAAATCTGCTGCAAGGGGGAGGGGCATTTCACGGATATTCTGTTTCCGCTGCTGGCCGGCGCCTTCGACGATTACAACGCGCGCTCCGAAATCGTCGGCAACCGCCTGCAGCGCTCGGGCATGGCCGGCAACGCGGCGGGATTTACCTTCGAAGACGTACACCACCTGATGGCGACATCCATCGGGCTGGCCTTGAGCCGCTGGACGAGCGGCGAAATCGGCGGCATCGAAACCCTGAAAGTGGTCGGCGAAAAGACGCCGGAACACATCGTCCAGCTCGACGTGCTGGCGAAAGCCGTGCCGGGGATGAAGGTGGTGCATGTCTTCCGCGACGGCCGCGACGAAGCGGTCTCGGCCTGGGATTTCAACAATGCCCTGTCGCAAGGAGACTTCCAGAAGACCTATCCGGCGTTCGACGGCTACGCCAGGATGTTCACCGGCAACTGGGCCGGCAGCATCCATGCCTGCAAACGCTTCGAGCGTGGCCACAAGGACAGTGTCCTGCATCTGAGGGCGGAAGACCTGCAGGGCGACACGGTGGAGGCCTTGGCCCCGGTGATGGCGTTCCTGGGCGTCGACGGGACGGAAAACACCATCAAGACCTGCGCCGACGCCGCCTGGGACACCGCGCCCCTCGATGTCGATCCCGGCGCCTGGAAAAAGAAATTCAATGAAGCGACGGCGAAACACTGCACCCACGAATACGGCGAACTGCTGAAGCTGCTGGGCTACGAGGCCTAGGGGCGTTATGGGGGGGCATGGCTAAGAAAATAAAATTCGGGTTGCGCCTCAACATTCAGGGTGAAATGGGCGCGAAGTCGGCGGGGTTTGAATACGCGCTGGAAATGGCCCGCATCGCCGAAGATTTAGGCTTCGATTCCGTGTGGATTCCCGACCATGTCGAGAACGCGCACCTTAATCGGGAAAAGCCGATCCTGGAATTCTGGACCACCCTGACCGCCATCGGCGCCGTCACCCGGCGGGTGCGGCTGGGCGGGCATTCCATGAACAATACCTTCCGCCATCCGGGCCTGACGGCGAAGATCGTCTGCACCCTGGACCAGATCACCGGGGGGAGGGTGATTCTGGCGCCCGGTTCCGGGTGGTTCGCCGATGAAAGCAAGGCCTACGGCTTCGAGGAATGGAGCGACGACGGCCTGGTCCGGATCGCGCGCCTGGATGAGTCGCTGCAAATCTATCGCGGCCTGATAAGCGAAGACGGTTTCAGTTTCGAGGGGAAATATTTCCGGCTTAAAGATGCGTATTGCAATCCGAAACCGGTGCAGAAACCCTATCCGCCGATCTGGATTGCCGGGGACAGCCCGCCGACGCAGGAGCTGATGGTCGAACACGGGGATGTCTGGTTCATGTATTCAAAGGCCCCCGGTGTGGTTGCCGAATTGATCGCCGGGATGCGTCAAAAACTGACCGGGCGTCCTTTTGAAGTCGCGGTCTCCGCCGTCGGGCTTGCCGGCAAGGGGCCGGACGAAACCATGAAATGGGCGGAAATGTATGCCGAAGAACGCAAACACAGATTCCCGGTTCCGCCGACGGTCGACGATATCCTGGGCGCCAACCTGACCGGCGGTGAGACCGAGGTGCGCGAACGCATTGACGCCTGGGCCGAGGCCGGTGTCAGTCACGTCGTTATTCAGCCGATGCCGCCGATGGAGGGCACGCGCTTTTTCGGCGAGAAGATCATCCACCACTACGCTTAGAAGCGCTCACCCGGCCAGCAGAACCACCACCGGCAGCGTAATCCCGGCGGCGATGGTGGACGCCGTGATGATGCCTGCCATCAGCGGGCCGTCACCGCCCAGTTGCCGGGACATGACGTAAGACGCGCCCGCCACCGGCAGCGCCATGAATAGGACCGCTACGGTTAAGGGCGTGCCGCTGACGCCGAGCCCCAAGCAGAGCGCATAGGTCACGGCGGGCGTGAGGATCAGTTTGACGATCGATGTACCGGCGACGAAGCCCCGGGCGACCCGGACGGTCTCGAAATCCAGTCCGGCGCCGACCGCCATCAGGCCCATCGGCAACGCCGCATTGCCGATGACGGTCAGCAGCGGGCCGATCACCGGCGGCAGTCCGAAGCCGGAAAAATTAAATCCGGCTCCGATCAGGCAGGCGAGGATGATCGGGTTCTTGAACGCCGGGATGATGGCGTCGCGCCAGCCCGGTTGCGTTTCCGGGCTAAGGTGTTCCCCGGTCCAGCGGTAGAGGACGACAAGGCTGAGGAAGTTGGCCAAAGGGATTACGGCCATGATGGCAGCGGCGATCAGGGCCAGTCCTTCGTCGCCGTAAAGCGCATAGGCGGCGCCGATGCCGACGAAGGTGCCGGGCCGAATCGTGCCCTGGAAAACGGAGGTAAACGACGGCCCGCTCAATCCCCGATTGGCGAAGGCCGGACGCGCCAACACGGTTGCGCCGGAAATAATCAGCGTGGCTGAGATCAATGCCCCCGCCATGGGCAGCAGGTCCGCGCCCGCCGTCGCCGCGCCGCCGATCTTAGTTACCAGCAACGACGGAAACAGGATGTAAAAGGTCAGCCGTTCGGCCTGGGCCCAGAAGCCGTCACCAAGAAAGCCGCGGGCTTTCAGCAGATAGCCGATGACGATCAGCCCGAAAATGGGCGCAAGGGCGGAGAGGATGAACAGCATGCTGACGTGGCGCCCCTATCCGCCCAACCCTGGAGTCGGCATGGCGTCCAGCGCTCCCTGCAGGATGTAGGCGGCGGCCATCTTGTCGACCACTTCGCCGCGCCGTTTGCGGGTCATGTCGGCTTCCTTAATCAGCACCCGTTGCACCGCCGCGGTCGATAGCCTCTCGTCCCAAAAGGCGATGGGGATGTCGAAAATCTCAAGCAGGTTGCGGGCGAAATCGCGGGTCGACTGGCAGCGCGGCCCCTCGGTCCCGTCCATGCTGATGGGCAGGCCGAGGATCAGCCCGCCGACGTCTTGGGTTTTAATGAAGGCGTCCAGTTTCCGGACATCTTCGGTGAATTTGGTGCGCCGTATGGTTTCCGCCGGAGACGCCAACATGCAGGTGACGTCGGACAGCGCCAGCCCGATTGTTTTGGAGCCGATATCCAGTCCGAGAAGCCGCTTTCCAGGGCCAAGCGACTCCCGGATTCGGCTGATTTCCGTTACCGCCACGGTTTTTGATCCTGCATTGCCTCAAAAAAAGCCGCGAAATCCCCCACAAAAACGCCCCGTCAAAAGACAGTGGAGGCTCCCGGCAACGTTGGCTATCATATCGGCAGGCCTCTGATATACCTAATTTCAGGCTAGGGGGAGGCATGACGCAAACAGGGATCGCGATCGGAGTCTCGACGGGCCGGGGCATAAGGGGATTTCTCCTCTTCTCGGCTGCGTTTTTTGTCGCGTGCCTTATAGCCGTTGGGGCCGCGCCCGCCGCATCCCCGGAAAAATCCCTGAAATTTCTCGGCGTTAATCTGGAGCCCTACAGCGGCACCTATGTGGTGCTGAAGGACGTCACCATCCGCGCCGCGCCGAAGACCAAATCCAAGCGGCTGGGAAGCTACAAGGCCGGGCGGCGGATTCAGGTGGTCGGGTTCGCCGGAGGCGCCTGGGTGGCGGTACGGGAAAAAGGCCGCGACGTCGGATTTGTCTACGCCAAAGTGCTGCTACCCTTGATCGACGGCACCCTTGCGCGGGACCTGACGGGCAAGGCGACGGCCAAGGGAAAAGCGAAAGGGGAGCCCGATACCGAATGCCGTTATATCATAAGCTTCGAGGGTAAAAGCGCCGTCGAGGGACAGGTGTTCGAGATCGCGGATTATGACGTCGTCTGGGATTGCGTGCGCGGAAAACGCAAGGTCAAGTTCCGCACGCCCATGTTCATCACCGAGGCGCCCTATCAGCTGTCGGAGAAACGCATCTTCCAGATCACCGTGGATGTGGTCGACCTGGACCGCGGCTATGACGAAATCCTTTCCACCTTTATTCTGTTCAACATGGAAAAAGGCGAGGTCTTGTACGACGGGGTTTCCCTCGAAGCGTACGGCCGCACCCCGGCGATAAAAAAAGCGCCGGCTAAAACCGTGGAAGACGCCCTGAAAGAAACAGCGGGCATCGCCCTTCAGGTTTGGAACAATGCGGCCTGGAAAGACTTGATAAAAAAAATGCCGGATTACACCGATTCCGCTCCCGAAAATAAAAAACCGGAGAAACCGCCGGGCAAGCCGCAAAACTAAGTCTCAAGAAATAATGCAAAACCTTATGACATCTTGAACCGGGGCCTGCGCCGGGCTACGTTCTGCGCCCTCAACCGCAACCGGCCCGGACGCCGGTAACGGGCCACTCTGAAACCGCGCTGGAACCGATATGTCCCTGGACAAAGACACCGTCAGGAAAATCGCCTTTCTTGCCCGAATCCGGGTACCGGAAGACGCGCTGGAGCCTCTCGCCGGGGAGCTTTCCAATATTCTCGGCTGGGTCGAACAGTTGAGCGAGGTCGACACCGATGGCGTCGAGCCGATGACTTCGGTCGCCGACCTGAGCTGGCCCCGGCGCCAAGATGTGGTCAACGACGGCGGCGATGCACATGCGGTTCTGGCCAACGCGACGGAGCCCGAAGCCGCCCCCGGCGGCGAAGCAAAGGGCGGCTTTTTCACCGTGCCCAAAGTGGTGGAATAGAGTGGCGGCATGAGCGAACTCAACAAAAAAACCATTGCCGAAGCGGCGCGGGGGCTTGAGGACGGCGATTTCACCTCCGAAGAGCTGACCCGCGCCTGCCTGGACGCGATGGAAGCGGCGCGGGATATCAACGCCTTTATCACCGAGACGCCCGACATCGCCCTTGCGCGCGCCGGGGAATCCGATGCGCGCCGCGCCGCCGGCAACGCCACCGGCCCCCTGGACGGTATTCCGATCGCTGTGAAAGACCTGTTCTGCACCGAAGGCGTGCTGACCACGGCGGGCTCGCATATTCTGGATGGCTTCACGCCGCCTTACGAATCCACGGTGACGCAAAACCTGCGCGATGCCGGCGCGGTGATGCTGGGTAAGACCAACCTGGACGAATTCGCCATGGGCTCGGCCAACATCACGTCCTATTACGGGCCGGTGAAAAACCCCTGGACGGCGGATAGCGGCGACAAGCAGGGCAAGGATCTGGTGCCCGGCGGCTCGTCCGGCGGCTCTGCTGCGGCCGTGGCGGCGCTGATCGCGCCCGGCGCGCTCGGCACCGATACCGGCGGTTCCATCCGCCAGCCGGCGTCCTTTACCGGCATCGTCGGCATGAAGCCGACCTATGGCCGCTGTTCGCGCTGGGGCATCGTTGCCTTTGCCTCAAGCCTGGACCAGGCCGGGCCGCTGACCCGGACGGTCGAGGATGCGGCCCTGTTGCTCGGCGGCATGGCGGGACACGATGCGAAGGATTCCACATCCGCGCCCATGGACCTGCCCGATTTTACCGCCGGCCTGAAGGACGGCATCCGTGGCCTGAAGGTCGGCATCCCGAAGGAATACACCATGGACGGCATGCCCGCCGAGATCGAGGCCCTGTGGGCCCAGGGCCGGGACTGGTTGACCGGGCAGGGCGCCCAATGCGTCGAGGTTTCGCTGCCGCATACGCAATATGCATTGCCGACCTATTATATCGTCGCGCCGGCGGAGGCGTCCTCCAACCTGGCGCGCTACGACGGCGTGCGCTACGGGCTCCGGGTTCCCGGCGACAGCCTGGACGACATGTACGAAGCCACCCGTGGCGAAGGCTTCGGCGAAGAGGTCCGCCGCCGTGTGCTGATCGGAACCTACGTGCTGTCGGCGGGCTATTACGATGCCTACTACATCAAGGCGCAGAAGCTGCGCACCCTGATCGCCAGGGATTTCCAAAATGCCTTTGCGGACGTCGACGTGCTGCTGACGCCGACGGCGCCCAGCGCGGCCTTCGTCATCGGCGAGAAAATGGACGATCCGGTGGCCATGTACCTGAACGACATCTTTACCGTGCCGGCGTCGCTGGCGGGCCTGCCGGCGATTTCCGTGCCGGCCGGGCTGGACGGCGATGGCCTGCCGCTGGGCCTGCACCTGATCGCCAAGCCGTTCGACGAAGCGACCCTGTTCCGCGCCGCCTTCGCGCTGGAAGACGCCGCCGGGTTCGACGCAAAGCCCGGTGTTGGGCCGGGAGGTGGCTCATGAGCTACCTGATCGAAGGCGAAAGCGGTGATTGGGACGTTGTCATCGGGCTTGAGGTTCATGCCCAGATCACCTCTCAGGCCAAGCTGTTTTCCGGCTCCGCCACGGCGTTCGGCGCCGGGCCGAACACGCAGGTGTCGCTGGTCGACGCCGCCATGCCGGGGATGCTGCCGGTGATCAACGAATATTGCGTCGAACAGGCGGTCAAAACCGGCCTCGGCCTGAAGGCGCAGATCAACCGGCATTCCGTGTTCGAGCGTAAAAACTATTTTTACGCCGACCTGCCTCAGGGCTATCAAATTTCCCAGTTTGCCGAACCCATTGTCGGCGAAGGCATTGTGGTTCTCGACATGCCCGACGGCACGACCCGCGAGATCGGCATCGAACGCCTGCACATGGAACAGGACGCCGGCAAGTCGATGCACGACCAGGATCCGAAACGCTCCTTCATCGACCTCAACCGCTCCGGCGTGGCGCTGATGGAGATCGTCTCCAAACCGGATTTGCGCTCACCCGAGGAAGCCGGGATGTATGTCCGCAAGCTGCGCAGCATTTTACGCTATCTCGGCACCTGCGACGGCAACATGGAAGAAGGCTCGATGCGGGCCGATGTCAATGTCTCCGTGCGCCCGGCGGGCTCCGGCGAACTTCGCACCCGGACCGAAACCAAGAACGTCAATTCCGTGCGCTTCATCATGCAGGTCATCGAGCACGAATCCGCGCGCCAGGTTCAGGCCTATGAATCCGACGAAGAGATCGTCCAGGAAACCCGCCTGTTCGATGCGGCGCGCGGCGAAACCCGATCCATGCGGAGCAAGGAATTCGCCCACGACTACCGCTATTTTCCCGACCCGGACCTGCTGCCGGTGGTGCTTTCGGAAGACGAGGTCGAAGCGATCCGCGCCTCCCTGCCCGAATTGCCCGACGACATAAAACAGCGGTTCATCGACACCATGGGCCTCACCGCCTACGACGCCGGCGTCCTGGTGGCAGACAAGGAAACGGCGAACTATTTTGAACAGGTGGCGAAAGGTCACGACGCCAAGATCGCCGCCAACTGGGTCACGGGCAACCTGTTCGGGGCCTTGAACAAGGCCGGACGTTCCATCGCCGACAGCCCGGTAACGGCCGACGCACTGTCCGAACTTCTCGACCTGATGGCCGACGATACCATTTCCGGGCGCATCGCCAAGGACGTGTTCGAGGAGATGTTCGAAACCGGCCGCGGCGCGAAACAGATCGTCGAGGACAAGGGCCTGGAACAGATCACCGATACCGGCGCCATCGAGGCCGCCGTCGATGCCGTGGTCACCGACAACCCGGATCAGGTCGCCGACTTCCGGGGCGGTAACGAAAAAGCCATCGGCTGGTTCGTCGGCCAGGTAATGAAGGCGACTGAAGGCAAGGCGAATCCGAAACTGGTCAATGAACTGCTACGAAAGAAACTGGCGAAATAACCGCTCAGGCAAATCCACACCATGGACACACTCATCATCCGCCCTTACCGGCCCGACGATCAGGACCGCGTTGAAAGCATCTTTATTGAATGGAACCGGCACATCGCCGGACCCGACAATACAGACGCCATCGAAGTCTATATTCGGCGCGTCCTGGATGAGGAAATCCGGCACATTCCCGAGTATTACCAGAAGGAGCCCGGCAACGGGTTCTGGGTCGCCGATCTGGCCGGAGAGGTCGTCGGCATGGCCGGCATCGAACGCCTGAATGACGACGAAGCGGAGGTGCGGCGCATGTATGTGAATTCAGGCCATCGGCGCCGGGGCATCGGCGTCAGGCTGTTGTCACATGTCGAGGATTTCTGCGCCGAGGAAGGCTATGCGCGCATCCTGCTCAGCACGTCTGAGATGCAGGAAGCGGCGCTCGGGCTTTACCAGGCGCAGGGCTATCGGCTGGACCGCGAAGAAGTGGCCGAGGAGATGAGCAACCGCACCATCGGCGGCGGGGTCCGGCGGTATCATTTCGTAAAAGATTTACGGGAATAGAACTTGCTGGAGGGAGAGTGAGCCCCCCCCTCCAGGTTTGCAAAAATTCTTGCCTCAATGCACCAGGTACGGCTCGATGCGCATGAAGTCGGCGATGGCTTTCAGCATATTCGGAATGGCGATGGGTTTGCTCAGGAAGCCGTCGAACCCTTCGCTCAGGTATTCGTCTCTATCCTGGTAATCCGCCGAGGCGGTCACGGCGATGACCGGAATGTCTTTCAGAACCATCTCGCCTTTCAGTTCCCGGACCACTTCGAAGCCGGATTTTACGGGTAGCCGGATGTCGAGAAGAATCAGGTCCGGGTGTTGCTCGCGGGCCATTTCCAATGCGTCCTCCCCATTGTTCGCACGGAGCGTCCGGTAGCCCTGATTTTTGAGAATATCGTTAAACAATTTCATATGCAGAAAATCGTCTTCGACGATCATTACGGTTTTATCTGACATTTGGTTCCCACTCAGTAATGTTGAATTCGTGGGATCCTTTGTAGATCGGCGGTGTGAAAGGCGTATAAAGCGGGTATGAATGAGATGTAACAAGATGTGAATTTTTTTTGGGGAGAATACTTCCATGACGGATGCCATTGCCGTCCTGATGCCCGGCGACATGGGCCACGCCACGGGCCGGGTGCTGGCCCAGCACGGATACGATGTCATTACCTGTCTGGGCGGGCGTAGCGTACGCACCAAGGCCCTGGCGCAGACGGCGGGGCTCAGGGATGTGGGCAGCCTGGAGGCCGCGGTGGAAACGGCGTCGCTGATCCTTTCCATCCTGCCGCCGGCGTCCGCCCTGGGCCAGGCCGGGGATGTCGCCCGGGCGATGACAGAAACCGGGGCCAAACCGGTTTATGTGGACTGCAACGCCATTTCGCCTGAAACGGTCCGCAAAATCGCCGATGTTATCGAGGACGCCGGCGCGCCGTTCATCGATGCCGGGATCATCGGCCTGAAACCGGACGGCGCCGGGCCAGGTCCCCGCTTTTACGTGTCCGGTACGGATACGGCCCCAATGCAAGCCCTGGACGGCAAGGGGTTTCAGGTCAAGGCCATCGGAACGGAAGTGGGCCGGGCATCGGCTTTAAAGATGTGCTACGCCGGGCTGACCAAAGGCACCTGGACGCTGCATACCGCCGTGCTGTTGGCGGCGGAGGCGGAAGGCCTGTCGAAGGAGCTGCGCGATGAGTTCGAATACAGCCAAGGCCCGGCGCTGGCCGTCATGGAAACCCGGATTCCGAGGCTGCCGGCCGATTCCGGGCGCTGGATCGGGGAAATGGAGGAAATCGCCAAAACCTTCGCCGATGCGGGCGTGACGCCGGGGTTTCATGAAGGGGCGGCGGCGATTTTCCGCATCCTGGCGGAAACGCCCTACGCCTCCGAAACGCGGGAAAATTTCGATAGCTCAAGAAGCATGGAGGAAACTATCCGCACCGCCGCCGGGTTGTTGAAAAAACCGTAAGGAAAAGGATAAACGAAAGGCGGATTGTTGCCGGCTTCAGGCGATAAACTTCGGATCCTTTTCGCGCCGTTCGGGTCCGCCAACGGCCCCCTTAACGTTACGCCGCCGGTCCGGTCCGGCGAAATTTTCCGCTTCAACGAAACCGCGCGGATCTTCCAGCACCCTGCGAATGCGTTTTTCCAACGCCGCCGCCGACAGGGGCTTGGCCATGAACTCGTTGATCCCGGTATCGCGGGCCCGGGCGACGGTTTCCAGTTCCGCATAAGCCGTCACCATAATAATGGGCACCAGCCGGTTGGGGTTGTCGGCGTCGGTGCGCAACTGATGGACGAACTCAAATCCGCCCATGGGCTCCATCTTGAGATCGCAAAGAATGAGATCAGGCCGGACGGTTTTCATTTCCTCCAAGGCCTGTTTGCCGTCTGAGGCATCGATGACATCCTTGGCGCCGAGCGCAAACAGGACGTTGCGGATCACCGAGCGCATATGGCGATCATCGTCGATAACCAGCACGTTGGTTTCCTGGATAGTCTTGGCCGTCATCCTGCCCTCCCGGGCCGGTTATTAAGAAGTGGTTGCGCTGTTAGGGTAACACAGGGTTTCCGAAAAATTAAACAGGCAGGTTATTGGCAGCGCATCAGCGCTTTTTTACAGATCCGTTTGCAGGCTTTGTTCCTGCCGCAGGCTTCGTTGCAGTCCTTGTAAGTGGACATGCAGCTTCCGGAATCCTTGTTAGCGGGCGTGCCGCCGCCGGTCACGGCGGGCACGTTGGCGCAGCGCATCTTGCAGGTATCCTTGTTGGAAGCGGTATTGCCGCCTTCATGGCGAATACAGCTTTCCATGCATTGCAACAGATCGGCGGAGGCCGTGGCGGGTCCGATGATGGAAACGGATGGCGGCATCAAAAGGGTAAAAGCAACCGTCAGAACGGAAAAAATCAGGGCTGGGCGGATCATGGGCAGTTTCTCCTGTCTGGATATGTCGCCGGCGGGTTCTCCCGCTGGTGGTGTATCTTAACCCAAATCCGCCCTGGATTTCCAATCCCGGCCCTTTTCGGCGTTTGCGGATTTCCGGATTTCGCTTATTGTGGCGGCTGGAGGGCCATCCGGAATCCGGGGCTTAGGTAAAAAATCATACAAAATCAAAGGACTAACAATGATCGACTTGTATACGTGGGGAACGCCCAATGGGCGCAAGGTTTCCATAATGCTGGAAGAGTTGGGGCTCGAATACAACGTGCACGAGGTCAACATCGGCAAGGGGCAACAACACGAACCGGCGTTCCTGAAAATCAGCCCCAGCAACAAGATTCCGGCGATCGTCGATTCCGACGGCCCCGGTGGCGAGCCGATAGACGTGTTCGAGACCGGCGCCATTCTGATTTACCTGGCGGAAAAGACCGGCAGCGAACTGTTGCCGTCCGATGTGCGCCAGCGTTGCGTCACCATGCAGTGGTTGATGTTCCAGATGGCCGGCGTCGGGCCGATGTTCGGCCAGGCGCATGTGTTTATGTTCAACCCGAAAGAGGACGTGCCCTTCGCCAAGGAGCGCTATCACAAGGAAACCAAGCGCCTGTACGGCGTCATGGACAAGCGCCTGGGCGAGACGGCTTATCTGGCCGGGGATGCTTACACCATCGCCGATATCGCCACGTATCCTTGGGTCCAGCGCAACAACCGCCATCAGGTGAACTTGGAGGACTACCCCAACGTCAAACGGTGGTATGATGAAATCTCCAAGCGCCCGGCGGTGGAAAAAGGCATGGCGGTGCCTTTTTATAACGAATAGGGCGCGCCCCGAACCCCCGAACCCCCGGAGGCGATGATGGGAATATCCGATACCAAGCCGGTTGAAAACGTACGCCAGGCGTTGCGCGACGCCGGACTGGACGATCAGGTGGCCGAACTGGATGAACCGGCCGAAGGTGCCGCCGTTCTGGCCCGGATGATGGATGCCGCCGGGGGCGCCGTCGCCGTGGCCCGGATCTATGCCATCGGCAAACAGATGGTCCTGGTGATTGCCGCAGGCGACCATGCCGTGGTCGAGGAAAATCTGGGACCGGCGTTGTTTTTGCAAGGCGACGTGCGTGAAGCCACCGACGCCGAGGTCCGGGGTCTGACCGGCTACACCGCCGACTGCCTGCCGCCGGCGGGCTGGCGGCACGAAATTCCGGCGGTGCTTGATCGTTCCCTGAAGCGGTTTGAGACGCTGATTGCCTTCGCCGGCGATCCGCAATGCGCGGTTTCGATTACCCTCGACGGCCTGAAACGCCTGACCGGGGGCATCGTATCCTGGAACATCGCCAAGCCGCTCGAAGGCGAAGTCGAGGTTCCGGGGTTGGCGCGCAACAAGACATTTACTGGCGAGCGGGACGTACCAGGCGCAGACAGCGAATAGGGGCCTTGCCTCATCGGTGGCGGGCGTCTATGTAGTTTGCCCAATTCGACGGAGAGGTGGCCGAGTGGCTGAAGGCGCTGGTTTGCTAAATCAGTATACGGGCAACCGTATCGAGGGTTCGAATCCCTCTCTCTCCGCCA
>JACKQG010003932.1_pt1 | contig 17689 bp, 13 predicted proteins | sample 8237621 | NCBI WGS metagenome assembly JACKQG01 (sample SAMN15677084, study PRJNA649215) | marine metagenome | biome: marine; feature: Black Sea; material: saline water; isolation source: suspended particulate matter (SPM) from the Black Sea western gyre | collected 2013-06-09/2013-06-10 | depth...
TGCCATGGAAAAATATTAGAATGATGTTCCATTTCCGATACAATTAATTCATCAGAACTATTAATTTGGGATTCTAATCCTGAAGAAATAATATTTATACCATGTGTTGTCCCAGAAGTAAAAATAACCTCACAATCATTTTTGATTCCAAAATGATTTTGAATTTTCTTCCTTGATAGTTCATATTGATTTGTAGCATCAGCACTTAAAGAATGGAGACCTCTATGAATATTTGAATTATAGTTTTCATAATAATCTACAATTTTTTGTATTACTTGTTTTGGAGTCTGAGAAGTTGCAGCATTATCAAAATAAACTAGATCACTTCCATTGATCTTTTTATTTAATATTGGAAAGTCTTCCCTTATTTTATAGACATCTTTCATTTATAAATCAAATCCTAAATTAACTCCAAGTTTAGAGGCAATTAATTTCTTTATTTTTCTATTTAGATTTGGGATTCTTACACTTTCAAGAACATTGTTTGCAAATCCATATGTTAATAATGCTCTTGCTTCCTTTTCTGGAATTCCTCTTGAATTTAGATAAAATAGAGCCTGTTTATCTAATTGTCCAACTGTACAACCATGAGAACACTTAACATCATCTGCAAAAATTTCTAATTGAGGTTTTGTATTAACCTTTGACTTATCAGTTATTAAAATATTATTGTTTTGCTGAAATGCATTTGTTTTTTGAGCTTCTTTTTCAACAATTATTCTTCCATTAAAAACTCCAACTGAGCTATCAGAAAATATACCTTTATAATCTTGATGGCTTTCACAATTTGGCTTGGCATGGTTTACAAGAGTATTATGATCAACATGTTGTTTAGACTCTAAAATTGTTAACCCCTTTAGAGTTGATGAGATATTAGACCCTTTATGGTAAAATCTCAAATTATTTCTAGTAAGATTTCCTCCAAAAGAAAAGGTATGAACACTAACATTACTATCTTTTTCCTGACTAATAAATGTATTGTCAATTAAAGTAGAGCCTTGAAGATCATTTTGAATTTTATAGTAATCAATAACTGAATTACTCTCTGCGTAAATTTCTGTGACACTATTTGTAACAACTGTATGATCAGATAAAGATTGATGTCTTTCAATAATTTGAATATTTGAATTACTATCCGCTATAATTAAATTTCTAGGTTGCAGCCATATTGACTTTTGAATACCTGTTGAGAAATGCAAAATTTGAATTGGGTCTTCAGGTTCAACATTCTTAGGTATTAATATATATGCTCCTTCTTTAGTATAAGATGTATTTAATGAAGATAAACTATCATCATCCGGGACAATCTTATTGAAATACTTTTTTATAGTTTTTTTATATTTTGATTTAGAGATAGCTGCAGATAAAACACAAATATCCATTCCATCGTGAGTTGTTTTTGAGAGAAAAGGACTAAATACACCATCAATAAAAACGAGTTTAAATGAATCTATGTCATTTAGAGAATACTTTTTAATATCCTTTAATTCAATATTACTTTCTGAAGTAGGGCTTAAATGATAATCTTTTTGAGTAATTAAAGCAAGTGATGTATACTTCCATAATTCATCTCTCTTACTAGGGAATCCGCCTTTCTCAAACCTTTTTAAAGCATCCTTTCGATATTTATGAATAGGGTGTAAAAGATCAATGTCTTGTTCAAAAGCTAAATGAGAATCTAATAATTTTTCTTTAAAGTCCATTTTTTATTTTTTCTCTTTTTTTAACCAATCATACCCTTGATCCTCAATCCTCTTTGCTAAGGATTTATCTCCTGACTTAATAACTTTCCCATCTAAAATTACATGAACAAAGTCTGGTACTATATAATCAAGCAGTCTTTGATAATGAGTTATAACTAAAACTGCATTATTATCATTACTATATTTAATTACACCATTTGCAACAATTTTAAGCATATCAATATCTAAACCTGAATCTGTTTCATCTAAAACAGCAAGTTCTGGCTCCAACATTGCCATCTGAAAAATTTCATTTCTCTTTTTCTCTCCACCTGAAAACCCTTCATTAAGAGATCGTGACAATAATTTTGAATCAATATCAAGAAGTGAAGATTTTTCTCTTATTTTTTTTAGCATTTCTCTTGAACTCATTTCATCAAGTCCTTTTGCTTTTCTAGATTCGTTTATTGCAGTTTTAATAAAATTTGTAACTGTTAATCCAGGTATTTCAACAGGGTATTGAAAAGACATAAAAATTCCCTCATGAGCTCTTTCAGAAGCACTTAATTCATTAATTTCATTAGATTTAAAATACATATTACCTTTGGTTATCTCATAATCTTCATGCCCTGTAATTACATTAGCTAATGTACTTTTCCCAGAACCATTTGGTCCCATAACTGCATGGATTTCCCCCTTATTAACTTTTAAATTAATCCCTTTTAGGATTGATTTTCCCTCAATTTTACAATGTAAATTATTTATTTCTAACATAATATATTTTTTATCCTACTGAACCTTCCAATGAAATTTCTAGAAGTTTTTTTGCTTCAACCGCAAATTCCATTGGTAACTTATTTAAAATCTCAGCACTAAAGCCATTAACAATTAAAGCAATTGCCTTTTCAGTATCAATTCCTCTTTGATTACAATAAAATATTTGATCCTCTCCTATTTTACTTGTTGTTGCTTCATGTTCAATTTGAGCTGTTTTATTCTGAGCCTCAATGTATGGGTATGTATGAGCTCCACAATTATTTCCCATTAATAGAGAATCGCATTGTGAAAAGTTTCTAGCATTTTCTGCACGGGGTGAAATCTTTACAAGTCCCCTATAACTTCCTTGTGATTTTCCTGCACATATACCTTTTGAAATAATAGTACTCTTAGTGTTTTTTCCAAGATGAATCATCTTTGTTCCTGTATCTGCTTGTTGAAAGTTATTTGTAACTGCAATAGAATAAAATTCTCCAATAGAATCATTCCCTTTTAATATACAAGAAGGGTACTTCCAAGTAACAGCTGAGCCTGTTTCAACTTGAGTCCATGATATTTTTGCTCTATCATGGCAAATTCCTCTTTTAGTTACAAAATTATATACTCCCCCTCTTCCTTTTTTATCTCCAGGGTACCAGTTTTGTACCGTAGAATATTTTATCTCTGCATCATCATGAGCAATTAACTCAACGACTGCTGCATGTAATTGATTTTCATCTCTAGATGGCGCTGTACAGCCCTCTAGATAACTCACATAACTTCCCTTATCAGCAATTAAAAGAGTTCGTTCAAACTGTCCAGTTCCTGCTTGATTAATTCTAAAATATGTTGATAGTTCCATTGGACACTTAACTCCTTTTGGTATATAACAAAATGATCCATCTGAAAATACAGCAGAGTTTAAAGCTGCATAATAATTATCTTTTTGAGGGACAACTGTTCCTATATATTTCCTTACTAGTTCTGGATGATTTTTTATTGCGTCTGAAATTGAACAAAAAATAATTCCTTTTTCTAACAGAGTATCTTTAAATGATGTTGCAACTGATACAGAATCAACCACAACATCCATTGCTACTCCACTTAATCTCTTTTGCTCATCTATAGAAATTCCAAGTTTATTAAATGTTTTAATAAGTTCTGGGTCAACATCATCTAATGATTTTAAATTTTGTTTTTTCTTGGGGGCAGAATAATAGGAAATTTTTTGAAAATCTGGTTTTTCATATTTCAAGCTGGACCAATCAGGCTCTTCCATTTCTTTCCATGACTTATATGAATCAAGTCGCCATTCTGTCATCCACTTAGGTTCATTTTTCTTTTCAGAAATTTTCCTAATTATCTTTTCGTTAAGTCCACTAGGAAATGTTTCAGAGTCAATTTCTGTATAAAACCCATATTCATACTCTTGAGTTTCTAGATTTTTCTTTAATTCTTCTTCTGTATAAGCCATTATATTAATCCATAATTCTATCTGCAAATATACAACATATCCAGAGTTTTTAGAGTATTTTTGAAAATGGGAAAAGAAGAAGATCTTTCTAATATTGGAGAGACTGATTTAATAAAAAAAATAACCAAGTCTTTTAAAATATCTAATAAATCTAGTGCTCTTGGAATAGGAGATGATGCGGCAATACTTCATTTTAATCAAAAAGAAATTGTTGTATCTAAAGATATACTGGTTGAAGGAGTACATTTTGATTTATCATATATGCCACTTAAACACTTAGGTTATAAGTCTATCATAGTTAATGTATCTGATATACTTGCTATGAATGCATCTCCTTCTCAAATATTAGTTTCTATTGCAGCTTCAAATAGATTTAAGTTTGATGCAATAAAAGCTATTTATGATGGAATTAATACGGCATGTTCTGAATATAGTTTAGACCTTATTGGAGGAGATACAACATCTAGTAATAAAGGGCTTATTATATCTGTTACATGTATAGGAAGTATTGATAAGAAGAAAGTTGTAAAAAGATCTGGTGCAAAAGATGGAGATATTGTTTTTGTGAGTGGTGACCTTGGAGGATCATATATGGGACTCCAAGTTTTAGAAAGAGAGAAGTCAGTCTTTGAAGTTAACCCTAATTCACAGCCTGATTTATCAGTATATACATATTGTATTCAAAGACAACTAAAACCAGAAGCAAGAAAAGATGTAATAAAAATATTAGATGAGCTAAATATTGTCCCTACATCTATGATTGATATTAGTGATGGGTTATCTACAGAAATTAACCACTTATCTAGGTCCTCTAATATTTCAATTCATATTTATGAAGATAAAATTCCTGTTTCCGATGAAACTAAAAATGTTTGCAATGAGTTTAAAATAAACCCTACAGTTGCCGCTTTAAATGGAGGAGAAGACTATGAATTGCTATTTACCGTCTCAGAGAAAAATTCAAAAAAAATAATTGACAATCCATTATTTACAATTTTAGGAAATTGCACTAAGAAAAAAAATGATAATTGTATGATTACCAGTATCGGTCAAAAGATTAATATAAGTAGCGAAGGGTGGGATCCTTTTAATAAAAAATAGCACTATCCAAGAGCTACATCTAGGCTCATCATTATAATAAATCCACCAATAAATCCTAAAGTAGCAATATCAGTATACTTGTCTAACTGGGTCTCGGGTATAACTTCTTCTACAACCACAAAGATCATAGCACCAGCTGCAAAAGCAAGAGCGTAAGGAAGAAGAGGTGTGAAAAAAGTAACTGCAAGAGCTCCTATAACTCCAGCTATTGGTTCTACAATTGCAGATAACTGTCCATACCAAAAACTTTTAAGTCTAGACACACCTGACCTTCTTAAAGGCATTGATACCGCAATTCCTTCAGGAAAATTTTGCAAACCAATCCCAAATGCAAGAACTACTGCACCCGCAATTGATGCTTCTGGAATACCAGATGCAACTCCACCAAAAAGGACTCCTATAGCAAGTCCTTCAGGAATATTGTGAAGAGTAATTGCTAAAACTAATAATGTTGTTCTTCTCCAAGGAGTTTTTATCCCCTCACTTTTTTTAAAATTTATATGGATGTGTGGTAATACTTTATCAAGGGCAAAAATAAACAATGCGCCAAGACCAAACCCAATTGCAGATGGCATAACTTTTACAAATCCTTCTCCAGCACTCATTTCAATAGCTGGAGATAATAAACTCCAAAAACTTGCTGCTACCATAACACCTCCTGTAAATCCTAACATACCATCAAGTGCCATTCTACTCATTGATTTAAACAGAAACACTGATGAAGCACCAAGTGCAGTAACCCCCCAAGTAAAAAGAGTAGCATACAATGCTCCTTGAATTGGATCTAATTTTGAAAAAAATTCAATTATTTCATTCATATTTGTAAAATTAACAAGTTGTAATTAATTTGAAATTTATTAGTTTGCTAAATTAAAACTAATTCATAATATCTCACAATAATGAGTGAATCTTTTGACTATATAATTTGTGGAGCTGGAGCATCTGGATTATTATTGGCAAATTCTATGATAGAAGATGATTTTTTTAGTGATAAGAAAATTTTACTGATTGAAAAAGACAATAAATCAATTAATGATAGAACATGGGGACTCTGGGATGATAAAACAAGTGTATTAGACTCAATTGTTCACAAAAGTTGGGATCAAGCTGAATTTATAGGCAAATCATTTAAAAAACATTTTTTATTAGATCCTTATAAATATAAAATGGTAAAAGCTATTGACTTTTACTCACATTTTCTTAATAAAGTAAATAATGCTTCAAATTTTGAATATGTTAATGCACTTATTTCTGAAATAGTTTCTAATGCTACAGAGAATTATGTTAATACATCTATTGGAAATTTTAATTCCAAATTAATTTTTTCGAGTCTGCCAAAAAATGAAAAAATCAATTATAGTAGATACCCACTACTAAATCAAAGCTTTATTGGGTGGACTATTGAAACTAGCGAAGATGTTTTTGATGAAAAAACAATTACATTAATGGACTTTGATAGAGATCAAAAAGATGAAACTAGGTTTATATATATTCTCCCCTTTTCATCCAAAAAAGCATTAGTTGAATACACGCTTTTCTCTGAAAAAAAAATTTCAGATCAAGATTATAAGCAAGGAATAAAAGAATATTTAATGAAAAAAGGTGTAGAGAAATATAATATTATAGACAAAGAAAAAGGTAATATTCCGATGACATGTTTCCCTTTTGAAAAATCAAACACAAATAAATTAATTTATATTGGGACTGCTGGAGGTTGGACAAAACCAAGCACAGGCTATACAATAAAAAATGCAATTCAGAAAACAAAAGAAATAGCCTCATTAATAAAGTCCCATAAACCTCTAGAACATTTTAATAAGAGAAATAGATTTTGGTATTATGACTTAATATTATTAGATGTTTTAAAGTCCACTAAAGGCAATGGATATAAAGCCTTTAGCTATATGTTTAAAAGAAATGATCCTATAAAAATATTGAAATTTTTAGATGAAAAAACTAGTGTTTTTGAAGAGTTGCCAATACTACTCTCTGTCAATAAAATTCCTTTTACAAAAGCCCTTGTAAATAGATTAATGAAGATAATTGATAGAATAATTATGAAACGCGATTGATTACGGATGAGCAGTATTCCTTAAAAACATTTTTTTTATCTTCTTCCAATTCTAAATCATTAATCAAGTTAATTGAAATATCATAGTACTTTTTGATGTAATCTTCTAAAACTTTTTTAGAACCCGATGATATATAAAATTCTTTAATATTTTTTATTTGTTCATCCTCACCTAACTCAGAAGAATTAAATGTGTCTATAAATAATTCTTTGTCTTTATCTTCCAGATATTCTTTTGATAATATATATAACAGTGTTTTCTTTTTCTCTAAAATATCACCTCCTATTTTTTTTCCAAAATCTTTAGACTGGCCAAAAGTATCTAGATAGTCATCCTTAAGCTGAAAAGCTATTCCCAAATTTTTGCCAATTTTATATAATATCTGAATATTATTCTCTGAAGCTTCTGAAAGTATTCCGCCAAATTTAAAACTACATGCTATAAGTTCTGCAGTTTTTAATTCAATCATTTTAAAATAGTCATCAATCTGAATATTATTTTGAGTAGAAAAGTCAATATCATATTGTTGTCCTTCACAAACAAGTCTTGCCGTATTATTTAATTCTTTAGATAACTCAATATATGTTTGATCTTTATACTTGCTTAATAAATTATAAGACAATATTAACATTACATCTCCAGATAATATTGCCCTGTTATTATTCCATTTATCATTTATAGTTTTATTGCCTCTTCTTATTATTGCATTATCCATTATATCATCATGGACAAGAGTAAAATTATGAAAGATCTCTAGAGAAGCTGCAGCTGGAAGAGCATTGTCTGTTTTTCCAGAAAAAAGATCAGATATAAAAAGTGTAAATAATGACCTTAACCTTTTACCTCCATTTTGTAAAATATACTTAACTGGGTCATATAAATTGCTAGGGTCATTAAATGATAAATATTTATCTATATAATCATTTAAATCGTTGATATAATCGTTAAATTTGTCCATATTACTCTTAAATAATGACAAATGATAATTGTCATTCATTGTATGGTAAAAATACATTATTTTTTAATTGATGTTAAGACTTTTTATAATCCTTCTTCTATTATCTGAAACAGTTTTCAGCCAGAATGATCTAGTTAGCTTATCTATTGATGAGGCTATTGAGTATGGTATAAAAAATAATCGAAATCTAATGAATGCTGAACGGGAAATTTTAATGGCGTATAATCAGAAATGGGAAACAATTGCAACTGGATTGCCTCAGATAACAGCAAATCTAGACTATTCAAATTACATTGAATTACCAACTTCTCTAATTCCATTAGAAAAATTTGGTGGCCCTCCTGGCGAATTCTCCGAAGTTCAATTTGGACTTGAACAATCAGCTTTTGGGTCAATGAGAATGGAACAGCAAATTTTTGATGGATCATGGATAGTCGGTCTTCAAGCTACTAAAATTTATCTTGAAACTTCAAAAAACTTTTATGAAAAAACACTTCTCCAAGTTAGAGAAGGTGTAGTTAAATTATACAGCCTTGTTTCAATTTTAAAAGAAGGTGTTCGTTTGTTAGAAAATAATGTTGAAAATTTTAAAAAAGATTATTATGAAATCTCTGAACTTTATAATAATGGATTTGAAGAAATTGAAAATGTCGAACAAATTAAAATTACACTAGCACAATCTGAATTTTTACTTAAGCAAACAGAGAAAACATATGATAATCAAAAGGAATTATTAAAATTAATTCTTGGGATTAAGCTTGATGATCAATTAGTATTGACAACAGACGTCGAAAAATTTATATCTGGTGATATTGTCTTTAATAAGTCTATAGTGGACTTTATACCAGAAAATAATATTGATATAAAAATTTCAAAAAATGCCTTTGAAACAAAGAAACTTGAATACAAATTAGAACAATCAAAAAGATTACCTAAGATTAAAGGGTTTTATAGTAATACTTTTACAGGATACAATGATGATTTTAAGTTTTTACAAAGTGACCAAAAATGGTTTGGCTCATCTGTATTTGGGATTAATCTTAAAGTTCCAATTTTCACATCTCTAGGATTAAGAGCCTCCTCTCAAAAGGCTAAGTATGCAATGGACAATGCTGAAACAAGTTATGTTGATCAAAAAGAACGAACACGTGCCCTTGTTAAACAAAAACTTAATGATTATCTACTAGCTTTAGATTCATATAATATTGATAGAGAAAACATGATGTTGTCAATTTCTATAGAAGAAAAAAATTCTATCAAATTTTTTGAAGGAATGGTCTCTTCTTTTGAATTAAGGCAAGCTCAAAATCAACTTTTAAATGCTCAACAAAAATATTTAAACTCAGTAATCAATTTAATTTCTATATATGCTGAGTTAGAAACTCTATTTAACTAACATATTACAGTAAAATGAAAAAATTAATAATAACTCTCTCTCTAATTCTCCTCTTTAGTTGTAACTCTTCTAGAAACTCTTCAATTAATGATCTTATTAATAAAGGTGATCTTAAGACTTTGAAAAAAAAGAAAACAGAATATGTTGATCAAATGAATGACTTGAGATTAGACCTAAATGAAATTAATAAAGGAATAACGTTATTAGATGAGAATGAACAAATCCAAGTTATTTCAAAATTTAGTGTTACTGAAAAGGAATTCAAAACCTATGTTAAGCTTCAGGCAAACCTTAAGACTAGGAAAAATGTTGTAATACTTTCAGAATTTCAAGGTCCATTAAAAAATTTATTTGTTAGGGAAGGACAGCTTGTTAAACAGGGACAACTTCTAGCAGAAATTAACGATTCTGGATTAAAGGAACAGTTAGATCAAATGTTAATTCAAGCAAATTTTACAAAAGACAATTTCGATAGAGTAAAAAGATTATGGGAAAAAAATATCGGTTCAGAGATGCAGTTTTTAAAAGCAAAAAGTGACTTTGAAACAAGTAATAAGATGGTTGAACAGATTAGAGATCAACTATCAAAAACAAAGGTTTATGCTCCCTTTGATGGAGAAATTGATGAAATAATTTCAAACTTAGGCTCAAATCTTTTGCCTGGTTCTCCAATGCTTAGAGTGGTTAATCTTGATATAATATATGCAGAAGCTCAAGTCCCTGAAAAATACGTTTCGTCAATTGAACTTGGAACAGAAGCTATAGTCTCTATTCCTCTTTTGGGGAAAGAAGTGACTTCAAAAATTATTCAATCTGGAAACTTTATTAACCCTAACAGTAGAACATTTAGAATTGAAGTCCCTGTTGAGAATAAGGATAAGAGAATAAAACAAAATCTTAACGCCAGAATTAAAATAAAAAATTACAGCAATTTAAAAGCGTTAGTTGTGCCCCTTAGAGTTTTAAGGGAAGATGCTGGTGGAAAATCATTTATTTACAAATTAGTAACAACTGATAAAGAAGATATTTTTCTAACAGTCAAAAGTTTTGTAGAAACAGGGAATAATGATGATAAAGAAATTGAGATAATTAAAGGAGTCTCTATAGGGGATATTATAGTTCTTGAAGGGGCTAATAATGTTGAAGATAATCAAAGAGTTAGACTAATAGAATAAGGCCTAGAATGAATATAAAAAACAAAGAGTTCTTCCTTTCAAGTTGGGCAATAAATAATAAAACTATTATTTATGTCATAATGGTATTATTCTTAATCTCAGGGATTACAGCATACAAAACGATGCCTAGAGAACTTTTTCCTGAAATTAATTCAACTAATATTTTTGTAACAACAATATTTCCAGGTAACTCTGCTGAAGAAATTGAAAAACTAATAACTGACCCTCTTGAAGAAGAATTGCGAGGTGTTAAAGACCTTAATGAAATAGCTTCAAGTTCTAGTGAAGGGATCTCTGTAATAAATCTTGAATTTGATGATGATATAACCACTGAGCTAGCTAGACAAAGAACTAAAGATTTAGTAGACAATGTAATTGTTAAAGCAGATTGGCCAATATATAATAACGCAAAAGTTGATCCTAGTATTTTTGAATTTGATGTAGCAGAAAGATATCCTGTTCTTAATATTAGTATGGTTGGAGATTTTCCTGTTGAGGATTTCAAAAATTATGCTGAGTATCTAGAAAAAAGAATTGAACACTTACCTCAAATAAAAACTGTTGAAATAAGGGGAATCCAAGATTTCGAAGTTGAGGTTGCTGTGGATCCCTATAGAATGGCAGCTTCAAGTACTAGTTTTCAAAATATTATTGATGCCATTTCTGCTGAAAACATAACCATCTCAGCTGGTAGTTTAATTGCTGATGGTCAAAGAAAAAATCTTAAAATCATTGGTGAGGTTAATGATCCAGAAAAATTAAGAAAGTTTATTGTGAACCGAAATAATGGTCCAGTTTATCTTGAAGATGTCGCAAAAGTATCTTTCAAAGAGAAAGAAGCTACTTCCTTCACCAGATCATTCAAAGAAAAAACAGTTATGCTTGAAGTAATTAAAAGAGGTGGAAAAAATGCAATTTTTGCCTCCAATGCAATTCAAGATATAATTAGCGATGCTAGAAAAAACTTCTTTCCAGAAAATCTTGAAGTAATAATTCAAAATGATCAATCTGACTATACAATTAATGCAGTCAATGACTTAATGAATAACTTAATTTTTGGAATCATTTTAGTTGTTACAGTATTAACATTTTTCCTAGGACTTAGAAATGCTCTTTTTGTAGGATTTGCAATACCAATGTCAATGTTTATGGCATTAATGATCTTATCCTATTTTGGATTTACTTTAAATAGGATGGTTCTATTTGGTCTTGTTATGGGGTTGGGTCTTCTGGTTGATAATGGGATAGTTGTTGTAGAGAATATATACAGGCTAATGGCAAAAGAGGGGATGTCAAGAATTCAAGCTGCAAAAGTTGGAGTTGGAGAAGTTGCCATGCCAATTATAGTTTCCACTGCAACTACAATAGCAGCATTTATACCCCTAGGTGGATGGCCGGGAATGATAGGTGAATTCATGATTTATTTCCCAATAACATTATCAGCAATTCTAGGTTCATCACTGATTGTTGCAATATTTTTTAATTCCATGCTAGTATCAAATTTTATGAATCTAAGTGAACAAGAGATTAGTAGAAAAAATTTAATCAGGATGACATATATTCTAGGCGGATTTGCATTAGTATTTGTAATATTTAAAGATACAAGAGCTATTGGCTCTTTATTAATATTTATTCTTGGTTTGTTTTGGTCATATAAATATATTGTTAAAGATCTTGCGCTAAATTTTCAAAATACATTTCTTGTTAAGATTGAAAATTCATATGATAGGTTTTTAAAATATGCACTATCAGGAATAAAACCATATCTTTTTTTAGGGGGAACTGTTTTAATGTTATTTTTCTCCTCATTCTTATTTAGCCTTTTTCCTCCAGAAGTAGAATTTTTCCCTGACAATGAACCTAGACAAATATTAGTTTATGTAGAATACCCTGAAGGAACTGATATTAAAAAAACAAATAGTACTTCTATATTAATTGAAAATGAAATTTATAATGTTGTTAATGATAATAAATATCTAGATTCCGGTTATAATTTTATGACTGAGTCTGCAATTTCTCAAGTAGGAGAAGGAGCTGGTAATCCACAAACAGATGTTGGAGGTACTGGGGAGATACCACATAAAGCTTTAATTACATTAACTGCTAGAGAGTTCAAATTTAGAAGAGGGCTCTCCAGTGAGGACTTGCGAAAAGATATACAGGTTCAGCTATTAGAAAAATTTCCTGGAATAGCAATTTCTGTTGAAAAGATTCAAGAAGGTCCACCAACTGGTTATCCTGTTAATATTGAAATTTCTGGAGAAGACTATGAAGAACTTGTAGAGTCAGCTATTTCAATGAGAAATTTCTTGATTCAAGAGCATATTGAAGGAATTGAGCAACTAAAAATAAATGTCACAAAAAGCAAACCAGGGATTGAATTTGTAGTAGATAGAGAAAAAGCGGGGGAGCTTGGTGTTCCAACTGGTTTAGTTGGGCAAACTTTAAGAAATTCTATTATTGGGAAAAAAGCAGGGGTCTATAAAGAAAAAGGGGAAGATTATGATATCAATGTCCGTTTTGACGAAGAATATAAAAATGATCTTAATGCATTAATAAACCAAAATATTGTTTTTAGAGATCAGTCTAATGGTAAAATAAAAACTATTCCTATTGCTTCTGTAGTCGATAAAAAAAACACTACATCATTTAATGCAATCAAACATATTGATCTTGAAAGGGTCGTTACATTGTATTCATCTCTTCTAGCTGGGTCTAATGCTCAGCAGGTAGTAAATAATATAAAAATTGCACTAACTGGATATGAAACATCTGAAGGTGTTGACTATAGATTTACTGGAGAAATTGAAGAGCAAGCTGAGAATCAATCTTTTTTATCACAAGCCTTATTGACAGCATTAGCTTTTATTGTTTTATTACTTATTTTCCAATTTAGTTCAATATCAAAACCTATGATTGTTCTGATTTCAATCATATTAAGTTTTACAGGAGTTCTTTTAGGAATAGTAATATTTAATCTGAAGTTTAGTATTCTTATGACAATGCTTGGAATAATTTCACTAGCAGGTGTAATAGTTAATAATGCTGTTGTTTTAATTGACTATACTCAACTGCTATTTGATAGAAAGAAACATGACTTAAATCTATCTAAAAACTCATTATTAGATAAAGAAACAGCTCTTATTCTTGTTATTCAAGCTGGTGGAGCAAGATTAAAACCAGTTTTATTAACAGCAATCACAACTATTTTTGGCCTAATACCTCTAGCCACTGGACTAAATATTGATTTCTTTAGTCTATTTGGATCATGGGACCCTAATATTTATCTTGGAGGAGATAATGTTATATTTTGGGGGCCTCTTGCGTGGACTGTGATATTTGGATTATCCTTTGCGACTTTCCTTACTCTAATTGTTGTCCCATCTATCTACTATATAGTTCATTGCCTAAAGTTAAAACTTAAGAATATCTAGTTATATTTATAATAATTTAATATGTATAGAACAAACAATTGCGGTGAGTTAAACTCAGGTTTTGTTGATCAAGAAGTTAAACTTTCAGGATGGGTTAATAAAATTAGAACAAAAGGTTTCATTATATGGATTGACCTTAGGGACAGATATGGAATTACTCAACTAGTTTTTGATAAAGAAAGAACAGACGCATCAGTTTTTGAAGCTGCAAATAAGCTAGGCAGAGAATTCGTTATTGAAGTTGATGGAAAAGTTATAAAAAGAAAAGACTTTAATAAAAATATAAGCACAGGAGAAATTGAAGTATTAGTTTTAAATCTCAAAATTTTAAACACTTCAATTACACCTCCATTTACATTAGAAGATCAAACAGATGGAGGTGATGAATTAAGAATGAAGTTTAGATATCTTGATCTTAGGAGAGAACCAATTAAAGCAAATTTGATTTTTAGAAATAAGCTTTCATTAGAAGTGCGAAATTATTTATCTGATAATGGTTTTCTTGATATTGAAACACCTTATTTAATAAAATCTACTCCAGAAGGAGCTAGAGATTTTGTTGTTCCCTCAAGAATGCATCCTGAGCACTATTATGCTCTTCCTCAATCTCCACAAATATTCAAGCAACTTATAATGATTGGTGGGCTTGATAAATATTATCAAATTGTAAAATGTTTTAGAGATGAAGATCTAAGAGCTGATAGACAGCCTGAATTCACCCAGATTGACTGTGAAATGTCTTTTGTTGATGAGTCTGATGTCCTAGATCAATTTGAAGGTTTGATTTTGCATTTATTAAAAAAGTTTGGAAAACCAGTTAATCATAGTTTTCCAAGACTTACATATAAAGATGCTCTAGAAAATTATGGTACAGATAAACCTGATTTAAGATTTGGTATAAAAATCAATGAAATTACAGATACTGTCAAGGGTAAGAATTTCAACATTTTTGATAACTCCGAATATACAGGATGTTTAGTTCTCCATGAAAAAGCTGAATTATCTAGAAAAGAGATTGACAACCTTACTGAATGGGTAAAAAGACCACAAGTTGGAGCAAATGGTATTTTATGGATTAAAAATAATGGTGATGATGCTATTAAATCATCTTTTGATAAATTTTTTACATCTGATGATTTAAAAAATCTAATAAAAAATATTGGCAGCAAGTCAGGAGACCTTATACTTATAATGTCAGGGAAAAGAAAAGAAACTCTTGAACATCTTGGAACCCTTAGATTAGAAATAGGCAAGAGATATGATTTTATAAACCATGATGTATTTTGCCCGGCCTGGATAACAGACTTTCCTCTTTTTGAATATGATGATGAAGAAAAGAAGTTTAAATCAATGCACCATCCATTTACATCACCAAACAAGGAAACTATAGCATTTTTAGATTCAAATCCTGAAAACATTATAGCAAATGCATATGACCTTGTCTTAAATGGCAATGAAATTGGAGGTGGGTCAATTAGGATACATGATTATAGCACCCAAATGAAAATATTTGAAATTCTTGGAATGCCAAAAAAAGAATATGAAAGTCAATTTGGATTCTTGATTGAAGCTCTTAAATATGGCGCCCCTCCACATGGGGGAATTGCATTTGGACTAGATAGATTGGCTGCCGTTCTTAATAATAAAGATGTAATAAGAGATTTTATTGCGTTCCCAAAAAACAATAGTGGAAAAGATCTAATGATTGATGCTCCAGCAAAACTTACTAAGGAGCAACTTAAGGATATGTCAAAAAAATAATGGGGCTTTACAGTAAAAATATTTTCATAAAAATACTTTCTATTTTACTTTTTGGTGGAATACTATTTGGCGTTTACTATAGAGAAATAGTTGAAACATCTATGGGAGATAAAATTATAGGATTCTTTGTCATATTTGGAGCATTTATTTTCATGCCTTTATTTCTGGTTTATCGGCTTAAAGGAAAAAAATTTGAAGACTATACTTTAAGTGATAAAAATATCAAGAAGATGAAGGAAAGATCAGAAAAAAATTAATTTCTCAATTTCTTAAAAAACTTATCAATCAAATCTTTTGATTCTGATTCTAAAACACCAGATTTTTCTTGAATTTTTTTATTCAACTGTACCTTATGACTTTTATATCCTTTTGCAGGATCATCCACAGCATAAACAATTCTGGAAATTTTTGACCAGTAAATAGCTCCATAACACATTACACAAGGTTCTAGTGTAGTATATAAAGTACACCCCTGTAAATATTTAGAATTAAGATAATCGCTAGCTGATGTAATTGCTAATATTTCAGCATGAGCTGTAGAGTCTTTTAATAACTCTACCATATTATATGCTCTAGAAATTACATTATTTTTATATACAATTACAGCCCCCACAGGAACCTCATTATTTTCTTTTGCTAGTTTAGCTTGAGATAATGCAAACTTCATAAAATATGTGTCATTCTTAACCATATTTACTAAATTACAAAAAGACTCTATTAAATAAACGAAGTTATATATTTGTATGATTCTGTTAAGTTTATTCATGTTGTCATTATAAACTAAAATGCTGAATAATGAGTGATAAAAAAAACCTGTTTCTATTAGATGCTTATGCATTAATTTATAGGGGATATTATGCATTTATAAAAAATCCTAGAATTAATTCCAAAGGACTTGATACTTCAGCTATTCTTGGGTTTATGAATTCATTATTTGAAATAATCAGATCTCAAAAACCCGATTATATAGGTGTTGCTTTTGATAAAGGTGGGTCTGTTTCTAGAACAGAAATGTTTGTTGAATATAAAAGCAATAGAGATAAAACCCCTGAACCAATAATAATGGCAATTCCTTATATAAAAAATATACTGGAGGGGATGAATATTCCAATTCTTGAACAAGAAGGGTTTGAAGCTGATGATATTATTGGAACAGTTGCGAAAAAAGCTGAGAAAAAAAATTTTAAAGTATTTATGGTAACTCCTGATAAGGATTTTTCTCAATTAGTATCAGAAAATATCTTCTTATGTAAACCTGCAAGAATGGGTAATGGGATGGAAATTTGGGGGACTAAAGAGGTTAATGAAAAATTCGAGACTGAATCACCTGAACAGGTTGTTGACTTTCTTGGAATGATGGGAGACTCTGTCGATAATATTCCTGGATTACCTGGTGTAGGTGAAAAAACAGCAAAAAAGTTTTTAAAAGAATATGGATCTCTGGAAAATCTACTATCAAATTCTCACCTAATTCCTGGGAAACTTGGTGAAAAAATAACAAACAACAAAGAGCTTGGAATAATCTCTAAAGAGCTGGCAAAAATAATACTAGATGTCCCCATAGATTATAATTTAAAGGACTTTAAATTTACAGAACCTGATAAGAAAAAGGTACTAGAAGTATTTGATGAATTAGAATTTAGAAGAATTAAAGAAGCTTTTTTTAAAATTTATGGAACTGAAATACAAACTGATAATTCATTAGATAAACCAGTCTCAATTCAAACAAATCTTTTTGATCAGAGTCAATATACTGAGTCTTCAAATAATAAATCAAACTCAAGCTCATCAATTAGTTCATATCAGTTTATTGAAAATCTTGAAGAATTAAAATTTTTTATAGATAAATTAATGCAACAAAGGGTAGGTTCATTTGATAC
>JACKQG010003214.1_pt1 | contig 17685 bp, 17 predicted proteins | sample 8237621 | NCBI WGS metagenome assembly JACKQG01 (sample SAMN15677084, study PRJNA649215) | marine metagenome | biome: marine; feature: Black Sea; material: saline water; isolation source: suspended particulate matter (SPM) from the Black Sea western gyre | collected 2013-06-09/2013-06-10 | depth...
AAGGAAATGGTAGATTTAGTTAAAGAAGCTTTTAAAGCTTGTAAAATAATTGCGGCAATATGTCATGGTGGATGGATGCTGGTAGAAGCTGATATAGTAAGAGATAAAAAAGTAACTGGCTATATAGCAATAGCTACTGATTTAAAAAATGCTGGAGGAGAATATATAGATAAGGAAGTAGTAGTTGATAATAATCTTGTAACATCTAGAATACCTAGTGATCTCCCTGCCTTTTGCAAGGCAACCCTGGAACTAATCAAAGTATATAATAAGGGATAGATGGACATTCTGTAATATATATTCCATCTTCATCACGAAATATAGTGATTAAAAATTTCATTCCTTTTTCTCCTTAATTTTTGACAACGATATTAATCAGCTTATTTGGTACTACTATTTTTTTAATTATCTCCTTATCATCAGTGAACTTTTTGACTCTCTCTGATTGTAAGGCATAACTTTTAATTTCTTCCTCTGGGGTATTCAAAGGCAGCTCCATTTTATCCCTCAGCTTACCATTCACCTGAAATACTATAGTAACCAATTCTTCTGTAGCTATCCTTGCATTATAGTCAGGCCATGGTTGCCTATGGATACTGCTGCCACTTTCTATCTGTGACCATAATTCTTCAGTAATAAAAGGACAGATTGGGGAAAATAAGATCAGAAGCTTCCTGGTTAATTCTTTTACCAAAGCTGCATCTTTATTATCATCACTTAATTCGTCATTATATTTATACATTAAATTAACAAGCTCCATAATAGCACTTATTACTGTATTAAAATTAAACCGCTTAAGTGCATCAATAGTTACCTTCTTTATAGTTTGATGTAATTTTCTAAATAGCTTATTCTCAAGCTTATTTAGTTTACCTTTATTAAACAATTCACTAACATTTTCAGATAAAATATCTTCTGAAGAGAGATTCTTTGAAGTATTATTGCTTTCCCTGCTAATAAAATCTATATTTCTTTTAACAAGCTTCCAGAATCTTTTTAAAAATCTACTTGCTCCCTCTAATCCACTATCACTCCAGTCAACTATTGAGTCTGCAGGTCCTATAAAAAGTATGTATAGCCTTAGAGCATCTGCACCAAATTTATTATAAATTTCTGAAGGATTGACAATATTTCCCTTTGATTTCGACATTTTTTGGCCATCAAGATTTACAACACCATGGGGATAATATTTTATAAATGGTTCCTTAAATTTTATAAGCTTGCTGTCATATAAAACCTTTGTAAAAAACCTTGAATATATTAGATGCATGGTTGCATGTTCAATGCCGCCTATATATTGATCAACCGGCATCCAGTAATCTACTTCACTTCTATTAAAAGCTTCATTATCATTACAAGGACTGCAATATCTTAAAAAATACCAGGAAGAGCAGACAAAAGTATCCATTGTATCAGTTTCTCTTTTAGCATTCTTCCCACACTTTGGGCATTTAGTATTAACAAATCCTTTAGAATAAGTAAGTGGTGACAACCCAGTTGGTTTAAAATCAACATCATAAGGGAGCAGCACTGGTAAATCTTTCTCAGAAACAGGAACAGTCCCGCACCCGTCACAATAAATAATAGGAATAGGAGCACCCCAATACCTCTGCCGTGAAATCAACCAGTCTTTAATCTTATAGTTAACATCAAACTTACCAATTTTCTTCTCTTCCAGGTAAGAAGTAATTTTATCTCTTCCTTTTTTAGAAGGCAACCCATTAAAAGGCCCTGAATTTATCATTATTCCTTCACCTGTATATGCTTTTTTCAACCTTCCATGACCTTTCCCGTCAGAAGAAATAACTTCTTTTATTTGTATACTGTATTTGGAAGCAAAGTCAAAATCTCTTTCATCATGAGCAGGGACTGCCATAATTGCGCCTGTTCCATACTCAAGTAACACATAATTTGCTATCCAAATTGGAATTTTTTGCCCATTAACTGGATTTAAGATATATCTGCCAGTAAAACAGCCTGCTTTTTCTGTTTCTACCGAGCTTCTCTCAATATCACTTTGATTTGATATAATACTCCTAATTTTTTTTACTTCTCTACTGTATTTACTATCAGTAACAATTCTATCGATTAATGGATGTTCTGAAGCAAGAATAAAAAAAGTAGCCCCATATAACGTATCAGGTCTTGTTGTAAATACGGGTATGGTTATACCTTCATTATTACCTACTAGTCTAAAATCTACTTGAGCCCCTTCACTCCTGCCAATCCAGTTTCTCTGAATTGTAAGTACTCTTTCAGGCCATCCTCCTAACAGTTCCATATCATCTAAAAGCCTCTGTGCGTATTTGGTTATCTTAAAAAACCATTGTGAAAGAACTCTTTTTTCAACCTGGCTTTCACACCTTTCACATTTCCCTGAAATCACCTGCTCATTTGCAAGTACAGTCTGGCAGGAGTTGCACCAATTAACAGGTGCCTCTTTCTTTTCTGCGAGACCCATTTTATAAAAAAGTAAGAAAAACCATTGTGTCCATTTATAATAATCAGGATTTGATGTAATTATTTCATTCTCAAACTGATAAGTCATTCCCATTCTTTTTAATGCTCTTCTCATTTTATCAATATTGGCTATTGTGCTATCTTTAGGATGTATCTTTTCCTTAATGGCTGCATTTTCTGCTGGAAGACCAAAAGCGTCATATCCAATAGGATGAAGGACATCATAACCTTTTCCCGACATTATTCTTGCTACAACATCTCCAATAGTATAATTCCTTGCGTGCCCCATGTGAGGTTCACCTGAAGGATAAGGAAACATCTCTAAAACATAATATTTTCCCTTGTTTTGTTTTGAGTCTGACCTGAGATAATTTATCTTATTTTTATTCCATTTCTTTATCCATTTTTCTTCTATATCCAGTGGGCTGTAAATTTCACTGTTTGATAGATTTTTCAAATTACACTCCTTAAAAAGAGATATTTGCTGCTTTTACTAAAACTATAACTTCTATTAATTCTGCCACTCTATTACTTTAGAATCTCTCCATAGTCTTTCAAGGTCGTAATAAAGCCTGAATTCATCTGTAAAAACATGAATTACAAAATTATCATAATCTATTAGTATCCAATTACCTTTAGCAGAACCACTGATATGAATAGGGTATAGATTGTATTCCTTTAACTTTATACGAATTTCCTCTTCTATCCTTCTAGTTAATCTTGTATTTTTCGCACCAATAATTATAAAGAAATCAGTAATAATAAGCCTGGATCTCATATCCAGGACTTTTATAAAATTGGCTTTTTTATCATCAGCTATCTTAGCTGTATATTTAACTACTTCTAAAAGATTTTTAAATTTTAATTTTGATTTGGTATTATTTATAGTTTTTTTATTAGTTATTTGTAAAATCACTCCCCAAAATTATACTTATATCAACATTATCTACATTATTATCTGATTTTGATATTACTCCAGCTCCCAATACTTCTTGAAGCTGCTGTGCCAATTCTTCTACTCCTGCCTTGGAAGTAAAAATAATTATCTCAGTTTGCTCATAATTCCAGTTATCAGCATTCTTAGTTTCCACTACTTCTATAGCCGGGTCACTCCCGCTGAAATGATCTTCAATTATCTCTTGAGCTGTTGTTGCAAGTCCTCCTGTTCCTTCACCATTAAGTATATTCAGTTTTACAACTAACTCCTCTTCTTCTGCCTCACTTGTTTCTTCTACATCAGTTGTCTGAATAGCTTCTAAATCAAAATCGTGACCTAAAATAATCACTATATCAGTTTCCTGTGTAGAATCTTCCTGTGTAATAATACTGCCAGCCTTAAGTAAACTCTTAAGGTCTTCTGCTGCTGACATTATATGGGATTCTCCTGATTTTATAATAATCTGGGTAATATCATAATTATAATTATCAGCATCTCCAGCAGCAGCAACATTAAATTTGCTTTTGCCATCAGAATATTTTAAGCCCCCTAAGTACTCTGAAGTATTGCCAGCAATACCCGGGACCCCCACTCCATTCAATACAGTTAAGCTAACAGTTTCCATAAATTCTGGCTCTTCTATAGCAACAGCTTCGCCAGTTAAAATATCTGGTATCTCAGTTATGTCAGGAACATAAAATATACTTCCTTCAAGCTCAACAGGAGTAACACTTAAAACATAAACCATGCCCTTGTCACTTTCAATTCCAGAAAATGTAGCTATCATTTGAGCCAATTCATCAATACTTAAGTCAGTTTCAATATAATCAGAAACAGCAGTCAGATTTACTGCCAGGTCACCCTGGCTGATACCCATAATTTCATTAAATATTGCATCCAGGAGCAATTTTTGTTTACTAATATTTTCTATGGCAACATCACTATTGACACCACAGAAATATTTTAAAAAATCCACTGCAGTCTCGCCACTAATCAAATTAGTCCCCTGGTTTAGCTCAATAGTATTACCATCACTTCCAGTTATGGTAATACTTTCATCTAACTCCAGGTTGATACCATCCAATTTATTTACAATATTACATATATCCATAAGCATGTAATTAGTAACATTAATTCCCATATTATTCTCTATTGAAAGCTTTAGAAGGTCCATTCCACCATACTCAACTGATCTATTAATACTTTCAAGACCAAAACCAGGAATTTCAACTAAAGTACTTGTCGGAATGCATAAGGATATTAAATTTGATTCAACACTATCATAACTGGAATATAGTATAGAATTAATCTCAGGCTCTAATAAGTTTTCCCCCGCACCTGTAATAACAATACTAATATCCTGCCCTAGCTCCAAATTTCCTGGAACAATAATACTACTAGCTTCAGCTACTTCTCCTCCTGAAAACCACCTATTTTTAATAAATCTATACCCAAAGACAATACCTATTGCTACCAGTACAAGAATGGCCATTATTGCTATTGTGGATATTATCAGTCTTCTTTTCCTTCGCTTTTCCTTTATTCTCTTACTTCTAGATCCGCTATCATCGTATTCTGCAGATTCATAATCTTTAAACTCAAAATCCTCATCCTTGAAAAAATCATCTTCTATATCACGCATGTCTTCTTTCTCGTCTTCATAATCATTCTCGTATTTATCATTATCCCTATCATCTTCTCTATCATCATTCCTGGCACTATCTTCATCATTTCTATCTCTGTAGTCATTACGATCTTCCTTATTTTCATCATGCCTGCTCATGCCGTTGTCACGATCTTCACTATCCTTATCATTATTTACATCATAAAAGTTTGAGTTATTATCATCTGAGGACATTTTATTTACCTCCACAAATATTATTCCAAATTCTGCTAGTTTCAGGGTAAAGTAATTTATTTCTATTCAATACATATATTATATTACTTTTATAAACTTCTAGTAAACATAAATCTATATTTTCATGGGATAATTTTCGTAAATTTTCTAATCTATCATATTTTCTATTCTCTTCCAGTTTATCAGATATATATAAAATTTTATCATTTATACTCATATTACAATACCCTACAGTATGAAACTTAATAGAGTTAAGTATTTCTTCATCGATAATATCAAAGTCTCTTTTAACTAAATAAGAACCTACAAAACTATGTATAAGCGAGGGTGAATTTAATTCAAATTCACTTCCAGCAATTTTTTCATCCTTTACTATTTTGACAAGTTCCTCATACCTAAATATTTTACCATAATCATGAAGGATGCAAGAAATACATAGTTTGAAAAAAGATTCAATCGTGCTACTTTTTTTATTACTGCTTTTAAATATGTAAATACCTGCCAATTCTTCGGCAAATTTTAAAGTTGAAATGGAGTGTCGGTAAAGCTTGGGATACATTCTAGATCTAATATCTTTTTTTAAATCCTCTAGATACTTTTTTTGCTTTTTACTTAAAACTGAATCACTTATATAGTCCATGTTTTAGTATATAATTGCACACTCCTTCTGGAAGTAAATAACTTATAGACCTGTCTGATTTAATTCTATATCTTATATCTGTAGAAGAAATTGCTAGAGCAGGAACTTCCATTATTGATATTTTACCTTCATTCTTATTAAAAAGTTTTTTCGTTAAGTCTTCTATCCTTGAAAGATTGTATCCGGGTCTGGTTGCTGCAATAAAATTACAGAGTGTAATTATTTCCTCAGTACTTTTCCATGCAAGTATCTCAAGTATTGCATCTGCCCCTGTTATAAAATATAGAGATAATCCTTTTCCATATTTTTTCCTTAGTCCTCTTACAGTATCTATAGTATATGATTTACCCTTTTTATCTATTTCTATTCTCGAAACAATAAAATTACTGTTAGAGGCAGTTGCAATTACTGTCATTAAGTATCTATCCTCAGCACTGGCTATTTTTGCCAAAGTCTTATGTGGGGGCTCCCCTGTAGGTATAAAAATAACTTTATTTAGATTAAATTGTTTTAGAGCTTCCTGAGCAGTAACAAGATGGCCATAATGAATAGGATTAAAAGTTCCTCCCATTATACCAATTCGATTATCCTGTTTTTTATTTTTCACTTTTACCCCTAAACAACAACTGCCCTAAAATTTTCTTTTCTAAAAAATCTTATTCATTCCCTTACCAATTTTTACTCTCTTATATGTCCGCTACCTAATACTATAAATTTATTAGTTGTAATTTCACGAAGTCCCATAGGACCGCGCCAGTGTAATTTTTGGGTACTAATCCCTATTTCTGCTCCCATCCCAAATTCTCCTCCATCAGTAAACCTGGTAGAAGCATTAACATAAACTGTAGATGAATCTACAATTTTTGTAAAATAGATTGAATTATTATAATTTGAAGTAATTATTGCATCTGAGTGCTTGGATCCATATTTATTTATATGACTTACAGCTTCTTCTATATTTTCTACAACTTTTACAGCAATTTTTAAATCCAGATATTCTTCATACCATTCTTCTTCAGACGCTAGATTAACCCCTGGATATATCTCTTTTGAAGCCATACATCCTCTTAAAACTACATTTTTTTCTTCTAATGCTTCTAGTACAGATGGAAGTATCTTTTTTGCAATATCTTTATGTATAAGTAATTTTTCACATGCATTGCACACACTTGGTCTCTGAGTCTTGGCATTCACCACTATACTAATAATACTATCAGTACTTATTCCTTCCAAATAATTATCAATATATATATGGCAGTTACCTATTCCAGTCTCAATTACAGGAACACTGGAATTTTTAACTACGCTGTCTATTAATCCTTTTCCACCTCTTGGGATTAGAACATCTACATAATCTCTCAGCTTCATTAACTGCTGGGCATGTTCTCTATCACCTGTTGGGATAATCTGTATGATATCCTCCGGAAGATTATTACTCCCAAGGACATCGCGCATTATATTAACAATTTTTTTATTAGTTGCCAGGGCATGTGAACTGCCGCGCAGAATTACACAATTTCCAGCTTTCAAACAAAGTACCGAAGCATCAACAGTAACATTTGGTCTTGCTTCATAAATTATGCCTATAACACCCAGCGGAACCCTTATATTCTTAAGTATTAATCCATTTGGAAGATTACAGCCGAAAATAACTTCTCCCACCGGATCAGTAAATTCAATCACCTGATCTATGCTTCTGGCAATTTTTACTATCCTTTCTTCATTCAACGTTAATCTATCCAGAAGACTTTCTGATATCTCCAGCTTTCCAGATCTTTCTACATCAATCTTATTTTCCTTTATAATATCATCGCTATTCTTTATAAGTTCATTAGAAATATCAGCCAGTACCTTGTTCTTTAAACCTGTATTGGCATTTGCAATAATAGATGAATATTTTTTTGCATTCTCTGCTATTTTTAATACTATATCCATACAACCTTCCATTCTTTTAATATAGTAAACAAATTACCCATCAAAAACAACCAGGCAATCCCTGTTAATTATTTCACTGCAAAAGGAAGAACTAAATTGTTTTGCAATCTGATTTTGATTTTTCCCTTTTATATTGTCTATTTCTTCAGCAGAAAAGCTGCTAATACCTTTAGCAATTAATTTATTATCTACCGAAAGAACCTTTAAAGTATCTCCTTTATTAAAATCTCCTAATATTTTTACTACTCCTATAGCTAGAATGCTCTTACCCTTATTTTTTATTGCATCTTCTGCTCCTCTGTCAATTATTATACTTCCCTTAGTCCTCATTCCAAAAGCAATCCATCTTTTTATACTCTTTACTTTTTTAATTGTTTGAGGAACAAAAAAAGTTCCGATACTCTCAAAATTTAAGATCTTATCCAGCACATCAGGCATTCTACTATTTGCAATTATCATCGCAATTCCTGAAAAAGAACAAATTTTTGCTGCCTTTATTTTAGTAACCATCCCTCCTGAACCAAATGTAGAGCCAATTCCTCCTGCAATTTTTTCAATATCAAGAGTGACTTTTTCCACAAAAGGTATCAGCTTTGCATCACTTGCAGTCTTAGGATTTTTATCATACATACCATCTATATCAGATAAAATTATTAATGCATCTGCTTCTGCCAAACTTGATACCAGAGCTGCTAAATTATCATTATCACCAAATTTAATTTCATCAACAGCAGAACTATCATTTTCATTAATAATAGGAATCACATTTAACTTAATTAGATTCTCTATTGTATTTCTAATATTTAGATACTGCTTTCTTCTTGTAGTATCTTCCTTGGTAAGCAAAATCTGTCCAACTTTTAAACTATACTCAGAAAATAAATTGTCATAAGCCTTCATAAGCTCAACCTGTCCCACAGAAGCTGCTGCCTGAAGAATACTTATATCATTTGGCCTTTTTAAAATGTTAAGATACTTAAGTCCAGCAGCTATTGCTCCACTGGTTACAATAATAATTTCAATACCTTTTTTGGTAACATTTCTGACTTCACCTGTGAATTTTTTCATGTTTGCAATATCCAGTCCTCCACTTTTTAGAGTAAGACTGCTGGAACCAATTTTTATAACAACTCTTTTTATATTTTTTAAATACTTTTTCCTATCCACTGCTTATCTTTCTATTTTATTCATCTTTTTTTTATTTATCTCTTTATTCTTTAAGCTCAAATACTAAATCTCCTATTATTACAGAACTCCCTTCCTTGATACCCAGTTTTTTTAGTCTATCACCTATTCTCATCTTTTTTAACCTGTTTTTCAAATATTCCAGTGCTTCTTCATTGTCTAAATTTGTCATAGCTACGATTCTTTCAAGCTTTTTATTTTTAACTATATATTCATCACCCATCTTTTTAATATCTATTTTTTCATCTTTTAATCTGGTAGTCTCAATATTATAAATTTTTACCTCCTGCTGGTTTTCGAATCCATAAGTATCTTCACCCCCAGGCTTACTTTCATACTCTCCAATCTTCTTATATAAAGTCCAGATTAATTCATCCAACCCTTCTCCTGTGACTGCTGATATTAAAAAAGCTTTTTTTCCACTTTTTCTCTCTAATTTTTCCTTTAAAGTCTGCAACACCTGCCTGTCAGAAATCAAATCAATCTTATTTATGGCTATTATAAAATCTTTTTTATAAAGGCTTTTATCATAAAGCTTTATTTCTTCCCTTAGTATTTCAAAGGATCTTACAATATCAATATATCCTGTAGCATTCTTATCAATAACAATCGTCTGACCATCAAGAATCATCACTAATACTTTACTCCTTAATATATGCCTTAAAAACTTATCACCAAGTCCTGTACCCCTATGGGCATCTTTAATAATTCCAGGGATATCTGCAACAATAAAAGTTTCATCATCTACTGATACTACTCCAAGGTTGGGAACAATAGTGGTAAAAGGATAATCAGCAATCTTAGGTCTCGCCGCAGATGTCTTACTTATTAAGGTGGATTTTCCAGCATTAGGAAAACCAACAAGTGCTACATCTGCAATCAGACGAAGTTCAAGATTAATCCACATTTCCTCAACTTTTTCACCCTTTTCAGCAAAGGAAGGAAACCTTCTCTTCTGGGATATAAAATTTGCATTACCTCTGCCACTAATTCCTCCCCTGGCAATTATTGTTTTATCTGAATCTTTCCTAAGATCAGCTAAAATTTCTCTTCTTTCATCCTTAATTATAGTTCCTATTGGCACCTGGATTGTTAGATCTTCTCCATCCCTGCCGTTTTTATTATTAGGTATTCCACTGCAACCATTTTGAGCTTTAAAATGTATCTTTTTTCTAAATCCATATAATGTATTCAGGCGGCTTGTGGCCTGTATAATTATATTTCCGCCCCTACCTCCATTTCCACCACTTGCTATCTTTTTTCTACTCCCTTTGCTATAGAAAAAGCTGACCAGCCCATTCCCACCGTCACCTGCTTTTATATTTATTTTTGCTTCATCTATAAACATCTAATAAAACTTTCCTTTAAACTCAATTAAACATAGCTAATTTCATTGTATTTTACACCTTCAAACTCTTTTTATTCTTAAATATATATTATCATATTAAACTGACTTTATTAATATCACTGAACTCCCGATAAAAACTATAACTTAAGAATAGAATGGAATTCACTTAGACTTTTAATGAAACTAAAATTATTTCTATTCTTCAGGATTTCCAGATCCTCTGTAATAAGTAAAGTATTCTCGCTAAGAGCCACTGCCATATAACAAGCATCATAAAATGTCAGTTTAGATTTTTCTGAAAGATCAATCGTATTATCAATAATTTCTTTACCTGGATAGATTATATTCAAATTCATAAGATACAAGGTTTCTAAGGCTAAGTGTATGATATTATTAGTAAAGTCTTTTTTCTTAAGTAATGCATTTATAACTTCAAATAAAAATAAATCAGGTACAGTAATCTCTATTTTATTTTTAAGTTTTAGGTCTCGAATTTGTAATGCTAAATCTATATTGTCCTCATTTTTAGAACTAAACCATTTCACACCTACAGAAGCATCTGTAACAATTCTCATTTTATATAATCCTTTATCTAGAATCTCTATATTCCCTTATTATTTCTACAGCACTCTTTCCAGAAGGAAAAGATTTACTCTTTTGGCGAATTTTGTCCTGCATCTTTATTGCCCACTCTATATTCTTTCTCCTTTGCTCTTTTTCCTTCAGTTCCCTTATGCTAGCAATATATTGTTTTGTTGATTCCCTAATCAACTGGCTCTTATTCATTTTTTCCTCAGCACAAAACTTATTAATCTTTTCTAAATCTTCCTCAGGCATAGTTATATTTATTCTTTTTGAGTTCATTTTATACTCACCACAAGTAAGTATAGGTGATGTGTATTAATTGTCAACACTTTATACAATTTGATTTATTATTTGGCAAGAGTATTTAATTATCTAAATCACCAATTTTTACAGGTCTTACCGGGATTCTATGTTTTATAGGTATAAGTTTACTTACAGGTATTCCAGTTTCTTCATGTATTATTTTTGCAATATTTAAATAACATATCTTTGATTGGCAGAGTCCCATTCCTGCTCTTGTTACTCTTTTTACAGCATCAACCGAAGTTGCTCCCTCTTTTACAGCTTTTCTCACTTCCTCGTCAGTTATTTCTTCACACCTGCATACAATTAGAGATGTTCTTTTCTCTGCCATTAATTAACCTCATAGTTACAGCTTAAAATTCAAAATGCCTTGCAGTATTATAAAACCTCTTAGGTATCTCCATACCTATTACAAAAGTTTTATTGGAACCAGCTAACTTTATAACCTTTCTTATAGAACCCTTGCATATTTTTTCGCCTCTCCTATTCAGTACATCTACGTAAGTATTTTTCTCTGGAAGCGGACTAAACTCATAAGGAATATATATAAGCGAAGTTTTATCGGTATAATCTCTGTACACTACAAAAATACAAAGCCCTGGGCAAATTGTTATACATTTTAAACAGCCCCTGCACTTCTCTGCACTCAGAACTGGTAAATTTGTAATTGGCTTTCCAACTTTTATTGCACCATACTTACAAATTTCCTCACAGGGATTACAGGGTATATCCTGATCACATTCAATTACAGCAATTGGGCCTCTTGAAAAATCATCATCTTCTGGATACCCGGGTATTTTTTTAAATTCATCCAGTGTAATTATTCCTGCATCAGATTTATTAGATATTTTACCTTTTATTTTATTTCTCATTTATAATTATCTTATCCAAATTAATTAGATTTACTACTAACTTCTTTTCTACATAATTGCGGTATTAGCAGCCCTATTTATAAGTTAATTTCTTTTTACCTTCTGCTCTTTTTCTACCAAAAGACCCCAGCCTCAAGTATTTTAGCCTATTCTTTATTTTACCCTTTATTTTTTCAGCCTGCCTGTCACTCAGATATCCAAGCTTTTGAGCGACTGCAACTCCTGCAAGCCTTCCTTCTTCCATTGCCGTGCTTGCTTCCTCAACACCTGCTGCATCTCCAGCTACATATATATTTTCCATCGATGTTTCCAGGTTATCATTATGGACAGGTACAAAACCTCCGAGTTCATCAATATACTTAAATTCTAAATTAAGCAGCCAGCAAAGCTCATCAAAAGGCTTAAGCCCTGCAGCAATACAAACTAGATCGCATTTTATCTCATCCTCTGTCCCGGGTATTTCTCTAAGGTTTTTATCAACTCCCACAATAACCGCACTTGATACTTGGGGGCTGCCTTTTGCTTCCTTTATTGTGTAAGAAGTAAGTATGGGAATACCTATTCTTCTAACCTTTGAAGCATGTACCTTATATCCTCCAATACTCGGCATAGCCTCAATAATACCTACAACATCAGCACCTGCCTGTTTTAGCTGATAAGCAACTATAAGACCAACATTTCCAGACCCTACCATTAAGACTTTCCTGCCCGGAAGTACTCTACGGACATTCATCATTGTTTGTGCCGCACCAGCTCCCATCACTCCTGGTTTGGTCCAGCCTTTAAAAACTACAGGTTTTTCCAGTGCTCCTGTTGAAATTAAAATATTTCCAGCAGTTATAGATTTTGCCGAATTACCTTCTGTAATATATTTCACTTCCATATCAGCAGAAATACCATAGACTATTGTATTCAGTAGGACATCTACATTTAGCTTTTTAATCTCTTCTATCAAATCATAACCAATTTGAAAGCCCCTGACTCCTGCTCTATGCTCTCTTGATCCAAAAAATTTATGAGTCTGTGTAAATAATTGGCCTCCTGGAAGATTATTTTCGTCAATTAAGGTTACCTTAACACCATATCTTGCTGACTCACTTGCTGCGTTGATTCCGGCAGGACCAGCCCCAATTATTACAAAATCACTCACTCCAATCTCCCATACCCTTAATAGACTCTACCTTCATTCCATTCTTTACCAATGTAATACAAGTCCTTACATTTGGTTTCCCGTCTACTTTCATAATACAATCAGTACATCTGCCCCTATTACAAAAAATACCCCTCGGCTCATTATACTTTGGGGTAATTCTGTGAACTCTAATACCTGCAGCACACATTGCAGCAGCTATTGGTTCTCCTTCATATGCTTCAACTTTCCTGCCATTAACTGTTATATATACTTTCTTTCTATTTTTTAAATCTTCAAGTATCGGATGATTCTTTATTCTCATTATAAAATCTTTACTTTAGATTTTGCCCAGCAGCCTCTCACCTACTGCTCCACCTGGGTGAATGACCCCAAACTGTTCCTCTTTGTAGCCTTCCTGAGTCATAATCAATACAATAATAGCATCAAAAACAGCAAGAATTGCCATGGTGCTGGATGTTGCAAACATATTAAAAGGGTCTGCTTCTCTATCTATTTTTATTTTTAATAATATATCACTAGCTTTTGCGAGTTCAGATTTTTCATTTTCAGTTACTGCAACCAGTTTTGCTCCCTTTTTCTTGATAGCCGGGATAATATCTAAGATTTCTCTGGTTTTTCCTCCGCGGGAGAGTGCAAATACTACATCATTTTTTTGCAATGCTCCCAGCCCTCCATGAGAAGCAACTTCTGTTGATAAAAAGAATGATGGTACTTCTATGCAGGAAAAGTTATGAGTAATTTTTCTTGCCTGTATGCTTGAGCTGCCTGCTCCTATAGTTACTACTCTCCCATTCTGTTTCCTGCATTCAGATACTGCTTTTATAACCGAAATTATGGTTTCTATATCAATTCTATCTTCCAAATCATTAATTGATTTGATTTCTATATCCCATACATTCTTCATGATTTCCAAAATTTCTTTTTTGTCCATTTATTTCACCTCAAAAAAATATTTAATCTTTATTTTTTTATTACTACATAATCTCCTTTATAATCTTTACGAGTTTCTCTGCATCAGGTAAAAATAATTTCTCCAAGTTTTGAGCAGAAGGTGGAACTCCATTAGGTGCGCCTAATCGTAATATCGGACTATCGAGATAATCAAATCCATATTCCTGAATCTGGCTTACTATTTCTGCAGTAAAGCCACTTTGAGTTATTTCCTGTGATGTTACGATAACTCTCCCTGTCTTTTTAACTGATGAAAGGATAGTATTAATATCTAAAGGCACGAGAGTCCTAATATCTACGACTTCAGCAGATATTCCATCTTCTTCTAAAATTGATGCAGCCTCTAGTGACTGGGCAACTGTAAATGACCAGCATACTATTGTAACATCTGTACCTTCTTTTTTAATATCAGCTTTGCCAATTGGAACAAGATATTCTTCTAAAGGCACTTTTCCTAATGAATTATACATAAGTTGATGTTCAAAGAAAATCACAGGATTACTTTCACGAATAGCAGATTTTAGGAGCCCCTTTGCATCATATGAGCTAGAAGGAGCTATGACTATAAGACCAGGCATATGAGTAACAATGGACTCTAAGCTTTGTGAATGCTGGCCAGCATAACCACGCCCTCCGCCTATTGTAGTACGCAGAACCATTGGGACACTTATCTGTCCACCAGACATATAGCTCCACTTGGCAGCCTGGTTTCCAATCTGGTCCATAGCCTGGAGTATAAAATCATCATACATAATCTCACAAACAGGTCTGGTATCAGTCATTGACATCCCAACCGCAGCCCCTACTATTGCAGATTCAGATATTGATGTATTAAATATCCTGTCTCTTCCAAATACAGACAGAAGTTCATTAGTCACACCAAATGCTCCGCCATATTCGGCAATATCTTCACCAAATAATATTACCCTGCCATCCCTTTTCATCTCTTCTATTAGCGCTTCCCTTATAGCAATACGGCAGTTTATTTCTCCATTTTTATTTCGCCTGTAGCGTGGTATTGGCTTTAATGTTTTAGGTTTGGCAAACTTTTTGGGGACATCATCTTCTTCTTTGGCAGAAAAAACGTAACTTAGTAAAGTATCATTAGCAGGAGGTGCAGAAGATGCAGCCCTAGCTGCCATTTCATCATTACGCTTGTATACCTTATCTTTTAGTTTCTTTATTTCATCTTCAGTAATACTACCGCCTTGACTTTTTGGAAATTTAACTTTCTTAAGTGCAGCAGTAAAAATATTTATAGGATCTCTGTCAGTCCAGATTTTTAGCTCATCACGATCTCTATACGTTAGAGGATCGCTAAGACTATGGCCTTTATACCTGTATGTTATAAACTCTAGCAGTACTGGCCCTTTCCCCTTTCTTATAAGTGAAGCAGATCGGCTGACCGCATCAAGTACCGCTAAAACATTCATGCCATCAACAACTTCTGCATGCATGGACTCTAAATCATAAGCTGCGGCTCTTCTTGCAAGATAATCAATCCCTGTTATTTCACCTGTTTCCTGGCCAGACATAGCATAGCCATTATTTATAATTCCAAAAATTATTGGGGCTCCATATTTAGTACTCATAAGACCGTTTTTAAATTGAGCCATAGTAGATAAGTTCATTGATTCATGAGCTATACCATTGCTATAAGCCCCGTCACCGGCCAGGCAGAGAACAACTCTGCCATTTTCCTTGTATCTACAGGATATTGCAGCACCGCAAGCAATACCTAAATGTCCGCCTACAATAGCATTTGCACCCAGGTGCCCAGACTCAAAATCTGCAATATGCATACCTCCGCCAACACCCCGGCAATACCCATCAGCTTTTCCAAAAAGTTCTGATATCATCCTGTACAGGTGAATCTTTAATGCTATTTCCTCAAGAGATGCTCTATCATCTTTTTCGTTTAAGCTTTCGCCAATTGCTGATGCATACTTTTTTCTTTTTTCAAGCAGCTTTCTTAAACTGTCCAAATTCATAGCCTTAATTACGTTATATCCTTTGGCCATAGCATCACCATGCCCTCTATGTGAGCTGGTTATGTAATCATTTAAGCCAAGAGCAGAAATTGAGCCTACAGATGTGGCTTCCTGCCCAATAGATAGATGGGTTGGGCCAACATACTTAAACTCAGGCAGAGGTTTGTAAATCCCTGCAGATATTTCAACAAGCATTCCTTCCAAAGCTCTTACCATCATCATCTGCTCTAAAAGCTCTAAACACTTCTTTTTTGTTAAATTTCCTTTTTCAACCTCCTGAGCTAGAGAACGCTGATACTTGAAAACCGGTATAGAACTAAATTTTATTGTATCCTGCTTGGTTTTATAATTTACCTTTATCTCTTTAACCATGGAAACTGAAACCCCCTTTGATTTTTATTTTAATCAATTATTTTTTGTTATATCTAATATAACCTTAAGACCTTCTTTTTTCTTCATTATATCCATTCCTGCTTTTACATTGTCAAGCGCAAAGCTATGAGTTATAAACCTTTCCAAATCAAGGAATGGAGCCATAGATGCAGTCCTTTTAAAATCATCTATAGTAGAGTCAATACTTCCAGTTATAGTGATTTCATTGTAATGCAAAATATTAGGATCTACTTTTAATATATTCCCATGAGGCAGGCCGCCAAAAATTAAAATCCTGCCGCCATTTTTGACAATTTTAATACTATTTTCAACTGCAGCCAAACTTGGAGCAGCAGTTACTACGTGATCAACACCGTTACTTCCAAAATAGTCAAAAATTCTTTCCTTCCAATCATCACTGTTTCCATTAATTGTTACATCAGCTCCAAAATCAATAGCCTCTTTTAACCGGCTTTCCTTGATGTCAATAATAGCAACCTTGCCAGCACCAATTTTTTTAGAAGTAATCATATGAGCCAGTCCTATTGGTCCTGAACCAAAAATAACTAAAGAATCTCCTGGCTGTATATTGAGCCTCCTCAGCCCATGAAGGACACAGCTAAATGGTTCAATCATAGTTCCTGCTCTATCAGAAACACTGTCATCCAACTTTACCAGTACTCCTCTTTCAACTCCTCTTTCAGGAATATACATATATTCAGCAAATCCCCCATCAAAAGTACATCCAAACACAACCACATTCTTACACAAATTCTCATGTCCCGACAGGCACAGCTCACATTGGCCGCAGCCATATATCGGAGCAACAGTGACTCTTTCTCCAGGTTTGTAATTCTTGACTTTATTTCCTACCTTGTATATATCTGCAACCACTTCATGTCCTAAGATAACAGGCTTCCTGTAACGTTCTTCATTACCATTAATATAATACCTGGCATCAGATCCACAAATTCCACAAGTTCTAACCTTTAAAAGAATATCACCATCACCAATTTCAGGGACATCAATCTGTTCAATTCTCATATCTTCTTTATCGCCATAAAATAGCGCAGCTTTCATTTTTTCTCCCATTTT
>JACKQG010003934.1_pt1 | contig 17683 bp, 11 predicted proteins | sample 8237621 | NCBI WGS metagenome assembly JACKQG01 (sample SAMN15677084, study PRJNA649215) | marine metagenome | biome: marine; feature: Black Sea; material: saline water; isolation source: suspended particulate matter (SPM) from the Black Sea western gyre | collected 2013-06-09/2013-06-10 | depth...
TTATAAACAGAATAGAAATGAAAGTCTCTGGATTCGCGCTTTGGCTCTGTATATTTTTTACCACCCATTCGCTCCGCCCCCTAGAGATCACAGAGAGCACAGAGCCATACTAACGGAGCAGAGCAGAACAGAGACACAGAAAGCAAGTCTCAAAGTGCGTGGAATCCGCTCTGCGCCCTCTGCGCCCTCTAGCGCAAGCGGGTGGTAAAATTACGCATCCTCAGCCAACGCGCCCCAGTATGGGACCGTCGCCCCATTGAGTTTTCCATTTTATAAATCACAAATCGTGATGCGCAGCAATTATCACGATCCACAACTAATCATGCGCCCGAGGGTGCGCCCCTCGGCTGCCAAATACCTAACTGTTATCGCCGCTGGCGCTGGCCCGGAAGCAGCCATCGAAACTTTTGCGAATTCTGCGCTTTTTCGCGACTAGAACGACTGCCTAGTCGGCCGCAAAGAGACGTAAAAACTTGCCAACTCGCATCAACCCCCACCGGAGTAGATCCATGCGCCCTACCTAGAGCCCGACACTAGATATGTTTTCGGGTAGGACCGGGGAATCAATGATCCCCGAAGTCGCAAATTCACTAGATCTGTTCGCAATTACGTATAGTGCTTCGTGAGCATCTTGTGTATAATGCAGACGAGGATCGAGTGACTTTGACAACATCGAGCAAGAGCGCATGCTCCTAAAGATTGTTCGAACCAGTCGCCTCGGAACAAATCGAAACATCTGCACCATTGACAAATACCGCAACTAGACACATGTAAATACATGAAAATAAGTCGATCTACCCGTTAATCTATGCGACGAGCGCCACCACTGAGCCCTGCCCGCCGCCCGAATCTCTCCAAACTTTTCAAAATGCCCCACACAGTCCACAGCCCCAACAGCAAAGCCACGGCCCGCCACACGCCACAGCTCAAACGCCCGCAAAACGGCGGCTTTGCCCTCGTCATCGCACTGTCCCTAATGGCATTCGTCCTACTGCTGCTCCTGTCGATCACCACATTGGTTCAAGTGGAGACTCGGAGCGCGGAAACACAAAAAGAAAAACTGCAAGCACAGCAGAACGCGCTACTGGGACTGAAACTGGCACTGGGTGACCTACAGAAGCTCAGCGGTGCCGACCAACGAATCACTGCGTCTGCCGAAATCTTCGACACAGATGCGAGCACGGTAGACATTGAAGGGGTGGAACACCCGAATTGGGTCGGCGTATGGGACTCAGCTCCCGGCCTCCCTCACCTGAATGACCGCCTCGACACGACGGATGCCTATTACAACTACAACGCACGCCGTGACGGCAGCGACAACCGCTTCCTCGGCTGGTTAGTCTCCGGCAATCAAGACAACATCACTGACCGCGGCTCCGCGATCGCCCCCGCGGATGAAGTCCTCATCTTTGGCGACGATTTTGACGAGTCGGACCCCGAGCAAGTCGCCAACCAGGTGCGCGTTGAAAAAGTGCCGGTCACTGCAGGCAGTGCAACCGCTGGCAACTACGCCTACTGGGTCAGCGACGAAAATACCAAGACTCAAATCAATGGCTACGAGCCCTCCACCAACGGCCTGTCAGCAGACATTTTACAGCGTAGCCGCTTTGTGATCAACCAGCGCAGTGCTCTGGAAAAAGTGGGACGAATTGGAGATAACCAATTCGACCCCCTTTCGGAACCCAGCACACAAGCAGAGCTGAAAAAATTGGTAATTCCCGAGGATCTAGCGCTCTTGCTGCCGGGTTCCGACGAAAGCTCCATCCAGCCCTACACTCCGGCCCTGTCGACCTCAGCCAAAGGCTTGCTGACGAATACCTACACCAGTGGCTTGCGCACGGATTTATCCTCGCTACTGCGGCAACCAATCACTGGGGCCTCTCTGAGCGGCATCCCTGCTTACCTAGAGGGTGGCACGCATCGATTTGTCAAATACCCGCCCGCGGCAGGCGGCTTTCCCGCGCCTCCGGCACCCAGCTGGGAGCAAATGCAATCCTACGCCTCCACGACGGCCGACCAGGCCACCGCTCTGAACGCCCGGAAACAAACGGCGACACAAAGCGGATACTATCCGATCATGACCCGCTACTCGATGAAACTGGTGCCCACCCTTGTCGAAGACCCTGCAGGCAACACGGTCGACCTCCTGATCGAACCCAAAATCGCGCTCGTCAACCCCTACTCGGTGCCGCTGGATCTGGGCAATTCCATGTATGTCCATCTCTTTCTAGAAGAAAGAGATGTCAACAATGATCTTGGCATCGAGATCGTTCTAACGATGCATAAAGGCGGGGCACCGAACCCCTGGCAAGGTTGGCCGGTTGACTTTTTGCAAAACAGCGCACTCACGAATTTTACAGACCCGAACGGAATCATCTACAACGGCTTCACCTTCAAGCTGCCGGATATTACCATGGCCCCCGGGGAGGTGCTCTCCTTTGGGGTTCAGAACGATCAAGCTCCCTACACAGGTGAGAACTTGATGGAAGTTGGCACATTCCAAACTGGGGCAAAATACGTCAAACTTCAAATGACGGATTTGAGCGGAGCCCCTCAACGAGCCACCCCTGAATGGTCAAGCGCACCAATTCTAGGTCACGTTACAGCTTGGACATATGTCAATCCTCTCATCAGCTATGGCGCCGATCTTCAAGTCCAGAACCCCAAACTGGAGAGTGGCACCAGGCAGCGGGAAATCCTACCCTTTAATATTTCGGTGGGCTTGAGCGACACAGCGACCCCACTAGATCCAGAGGATTTCTACCACTTGGCTGCAGGTTTTGAATCGTCAAATCCAAATGCCGTGGGGCGCTACATTCGTGGTGGTGGCGCACCCAAGTATGCGCGTTCGCACGGTTCTAACGTCACCGATTATACCACCTACAGCGGCATGGAACCCGCCATGTCCCTGATTATCGATACTGTGCTGGCAGGAGGGTTCGACTATCCACTCAACAATATTGAGACCGGCGTGGAACCCAGCGCTTACGGCTACCGCATCGATCACCGCTGGCTACGCGGACAAAACTTCAGAGCCCCCTGGCATCTGCCCACAGCCACCGATCACGTTGAAAAAGCGCCCAACCTCCTCTACGGAACCGCCACCATGTTTGGCATGTGGCGCTCTACTGGTGGCTCTGATTTGGGCGACATGCAACTGGATGGCGACCGCGCTTATTGGGGCACTGGTTTTGATATTAACGACGGTGTTACCCAAACGGCTTTCTACGATGTGCCCGATCCCACGATTGGCTTGCTCTCGCTGGGACAACTCCAACACATGCAAATTTCCCAAATCAGCTCCAGTGCCCCTTACGGAATCGGCACCGGTGTGGTTGAGATGAAGATTGGCGACACCGGCCAACTCTACCAAAATAGCAACTTTCAGGCACCGACCACCAACGCCTTCCTCCCGGTTGACCAGAATTTCCTGGCCAACAACGCAATCTGGGACGGTTTTTTCTTTAGCGGACTTTCGGGGGCGATTCAGCCCGCAGAAATCGAGTCATGGAGCCATGTGCCCCTGAATAGGCGCTACGAGTTCACAGCTGACGCAGCACCTAGCAAAGTGAACGCTCCGAAGGAGGCAGCAAGCACACTCCTTGTGGACGGCAGCTTTAATATAAACAGCACCAACAAAGAGGCATGGAAAGCGGTTCTAGCGGGCGCCAACACACTGCCGTTTGACCCCGTAACGGGAGCAGACGGCACCCCACTCCAATCGCCAATCAGCCGAAGCGCGTCCCCCTTAGCCGGATCCAGCAATAGCAACCTGAATTTACTCAACGGCTTTAGGGAACTGACCTCGACTGATGATACGCAACTTGACTCACTCGCCGAGAACATCGTCAATCAGATCAAACAACGTGGCCCCTTCCTCTCTCTGGCTGATTTCGTCAACCGTCGCCTCGAAACAGGGAACACCGAGCAAGGGCTCTATGGCCCGCTTGAAGCCGCATTGCGTCGTTTAAACTTTAACACTCAAATAACAGGCACCGAGGGCGATCTATTAGACGAATTTTCGGCAAGCGACCTGCCGATCTGGGCGTTCAAACCAGACGACCACATCAACGAAGTCTTTGAGGGTCCCCGCGGCGAGGACATCAGTCAGTGGGTCACACAAGGCGACATCTTACAACGCATTGCGCCCTTTATCAGCGCGCGAGGGGACACCTTCACGATCCGTGCCTACGGCGAAACCACAGATCCTATCAGCGGCAAAAAGGTCGCTGAAGCCCGCTGTGAAGCCACGGTGCAACGGGTTTACGAGTATGTGGACCGCACCAACAGCTCGGATCAAGCTCGCTATATTTTCAACAATGGCTCAGAGCAATTTGAGGACGGCAATTTGAGCCCGACCAACGCGACCTTCGGTCGCAGATACAAAATCATCCATCTGCGCTGGCTCTAGACCGCCTTTCTGCAACACCACCTATCATGCTTACAATTCCCCGTTTTCTACAACTTTACGCGCTCAAAGGTCTCGGCTTATTCGCGGCCACGAGCGCCAGCCTTTTAGCGCAAGCACCGGAAGAGGAAGAAGAGATTCGGATCCAATTCCGAACCTATGGCTGGGGCGAATACCATAAAGCACTCTATCTGCCTGATAGCGAAGAATCCTTCGCGGTCTTTCATTCCAACTTCTCGCAGCCACTGTCCTACCGAGGTCAACCGACCATGCTGTTTTACAAATCATCGACCGCAGAAGCCGATTTCGAGAAAGAAATGGACCAATACATGGTCAGCTTGACGGGTGAAGAGTCCAACGATACCGAGACGAGCGCCCCCAAACCACCCAAGCCCACCGCGAAGAAAGCACCACTGGCCCCCTTCGCCAGTGTCCGCATTCCTGAAGGCATGAAGAAAGTGCTACTCATCTTCGCACCGCCGAGCGGGGCCAAAGCTCAAAGAGTCTTCCCTGTAGACGATTCGCTGGCAGAGCTCAACACTCGGAATGTGCACTTCTACAATCTCAGCCCTGTCGAGCTGGTTGTTAAAACCATGGATGTAGTAAAGATTGTGCCCGCCAGGCAACAAGTCATCTGGAAATTGAAACCAGAACAAAGCGCTTCCCCCATCGCAATTGCAGTCACCGATCCGGAAAAAAAAGTTATTTATTCCAGCCGCTATAGAATACGAGACAATGAACGACTCGTCTTTTTCGCGCAGCTTAGCGAAATCGACAATGAGGGCATACCGCGTATCAACGTAAAGGGGCAACAGCTACCGATCACAGAATCGAAGGAAAACGCCGCAGCGCTAGTCGAAGATGTAGAACTTAGATGATCCCTGATGGAGCATGCAGTATGAATGCTCCACGCTTAACTTTGCGTCACGTGCGCAACACAATTCAGAAATGAAAACAGCAGCCATAGCGCCTGCCCCCAGTCGCTGCGTTCGTAAAATCACCATTACTATTCGCAAAACCGACGCACAGCGTTTAACACTTGTCTACGTGCACCACGCCGTGGCACGCAAACGCCCCCCCCGGATATACCGTTACCAGTAAGCAACTGCTGAATTTTTTCGAAAACAATAAATCATACGTTGACGCCTCATGTGTAATTACACATAAATACACTATGGCAGAGAAAACCGCAAAAGTGACGATTCAGGATGTCGCCGAACAGGCAGGCGTCTCCACCGCAACCGTCTCGCGCATGATCAACGAGAATGGCTTTGTCAGCCCCGAAGTGAAAGCAGCGATTCAAGCAGTGATCCAGGCAACCGGCTACAATCCAACGCGGCGTCGCCGAACCGCAGACCTCGCCGCCTCTGTCCTGAAAACCGGCAATGCCACATTGATCTGGACGGCCAATCAGGAGTTGCAAATGAGTCACTCCGGGCGCGATTTAATGCTCGGCTTGACCGAAGGCCTACGAAAAATCAATGCCAGTCTCAACGTGGATTACATCGATTCGAGCGGCACCATTCCACACTCACTGCAAAACGGCAGTATCGACGGGGTCTTCATCCATGGTCCCGCCCCCAAGGCAAGCGCCCTGAAATATCTAAAAAAATTTCCCGTCGTCTGGCTACTGCAACAAGGCGCCAAAGACTACGGTGATCGCGTGCAACCCGACCACAGACATGCCGGAACAATCGCCGCCCAACACCTGATCGACCACGGCTGCCAAAACCTGTGCTGCATCACCACTCGTTCAGCCAATAGCGAATATGCTCAAACTCGGGGCGACAGCTTTCTCAAACGAGCCAGCGAGCAGCAGATCACAACGACTGTGCTCGAACACGACACGCCTGCCCCAGCGAAAGCGACCCCGACAGTGCAGCGAACCATTGCAGTCGAAATGGCGGCGGCCTTCGCCAAGCTCAGCCCACGCCCCGACGGCCTATTTGTCACCAGCGATCTCGGTCCTTACGTGCATATCGAGCTCACCAAGCTCGGCATCATTCCAATGAAAGACGTCCAGATGGTCGCCGGCGATACCAATATCTGTGCGCAGTTCCCACTCACACCAGAACCGGCAACGATTCGCATTTTCAGCAAACGAATCGGCCGTCAAGCCGTCGAGCTACTACTACAACGCATCAAAAATCCTGACATGCCCCAGCTCACCTGCACCTTAAAGCCGGAACTAGAGCTGCCGAAAACAGACTGAGCTCTCCCTGATGTTTATTTGGAGAATCAAAAAACAACGCCCGCGCACGGCGTTGGATCATAAGGGTCATAACGTGCATCAAGCTGAACAACGATGTTGGCTGGCCATGCCGGGATCGAAAACTTTCACGCTTCGGTGTTTAGGAGCGGCATAATTGCCTAGCCTCTCTTAATTGAAGTGCTGGAGGTGAGGTAGAGTATGAAATCTATGGAAAAAGTTCATCGATCAAGTTAACGTTGCGGCCACTCCAAATATTCATTGGCCGTTTTTATTGCACGATTGGTCACCTACTGTGGCACATCTTGGAAGATCATTTTGATCACAAACATCACTGATCGAGTTACCCAAACTGGGCCAGAGCTTTCGTTAGTCGACAGCTAGTCAAAGCGAGCCTTAATCATAGGCACTTTGTAGGCACACCATAAAAGCAGCAGATCATATATTATTACATAAGCCACTCATGTTTATATATTTGTATAACATACAGAAGCAATTGATAGAAATATTTGTAATCATCAGGTCGTCGGTTCGATCCCGACAGGTGGCTCCATTCTTTAAATCCTCTGAATCAATGGTTTAGAGGATTTTTTGCGCCTATATATTTTGAGCGTAAGCGGTAATTCTTCCACCCCCTATGCAGTCGTGATAGATAACTGTATAAGTGATGGATGCAATTTGAGGACAATCAGGTAGTTTTGTTTCACGGGGTGGTGGATTTGCGCAAAGGCGCCTCCGGGTTGATGGCTTTGGTGGATGATCCGAAGCCTGGCACGTGGTATCTGTTCAGCAACCGCACGCGGAGTTTGCTCAAGTGCGTGCGTCTGGACCGGTCGGGGCTGTGGATGGGTTCACGCCGCCTGAAGCAGGGTCATTACCACTGGATTGAGCGCAGCCGGGGTGCTTCCGTGCTCAGCGCGGTGGCTGCCGAGGAACTGTGCGCGGGCAAGAAACCAAAAATCTACATTTAAGTGGTCTTTTTTTCTTGTACTCCCTGTCCGAATGCGTAACGTTATGTAGATTAGCACAAAACCGACAGTCGAATCACTCCTGGCCGAACGCGAGGCACTACTGCGCCAGCAAGAGCGCGACCAGAAGGAGATCCTCCGGCTGACCCGTTTGATCGGCGCACTCCGGCAAAGGCTGTTCGGAACCGGACAAGGGGAGAAGGTTGACCATGCGCAGTTGCAGATACAGCTTGGGCTGGCGGAGGCGGAACTGACCAGCCTGCACAGCCAGACTCGGGACAGGGAAGACGAACAGATCGACGAACTGGTCGAGACCTCATCCAAGACCGAGCAAGCGCCTGAGCTCACCCGCGTGAAGCGCTACAGCTTGCCCGAAGACATTGAAGAACGAGTCGAGCGCATCATCCCGGACGAGGTGTTGGCAGATCCGGAGCGCTACCGTGAGGTTGGCCAGCCGGAAGCGACCGAGATCATCGATCTGGAGCCCGCCAGGTTCGTCCGGATCAAACAGGTTTTCCCGCGCTACGTGGACAAGGCAGACCGGAGCGCTGCGCCCGTGACTGCGCCGCGCCCGCCCCGCGTCCTTCTGGGCGGACTGGCTTCGGTCCGTTTGCTGGTGCATGTCATCCTGGCCAAGTATCTGGAGCACACCCCGCTCTACCGTCAGGAGCAGTCTTTCAAACTGCGCTGCGGCGTGCACATCAGCCGCAAGACGATGGGCGGATGGATCGGCCACGTGGCCGGGCAGTGGCTGTCGATGATTTACGAATCGATCAAAAACGATGTGCGAAGTTCCTTGTATCTCGGAGCCGACGAAACACCGATCACCTGCCTGGATCGCGACTTCGGAAAAGGAAGCCGCAAGGGTTACCTGTGGGTGTATGTAAACCGTGAGGGGGACTGCGTCTACGAGTGGCACATGGGCCGCTCGGTCAAATGCGCGGAGGGTATGCTCGCCGGTTACCGGGGCTTGCTCCAGAGTGATGCGTATCAGGTCTACGAAACACTCAGCTGCAAAGAGGGCTTCCTGCTGGTCGGCTGCATGGCGCATGCCCGGCGCAAGTTCCATGAGGCCTGGCGCGACAATGACGAACGGCCCAGCGGATGGTATATCCTCAAGATCGGAGAACTTTACAAAATCGAGCGCCAGCTCAAGGAGAACCCCGGCTTGGACTGCCTCGCCGTGCGCAAGGAACGCAGCCTGCCCGTGCTGGAGCAAATCAAGGGGCGACTCGACCTCGATGTGCAGACTCTGGATCCGAGCACGAAAAGCCACCAGGCCGTTAAGTATGCCCTCAACCACTGGGTCAAGCTCTGCCGCTATGTCTATTATGCGGACGCTTGTATCGATAACAACGCCGCCGAGCGAGCCGTGCGCCCCAGTAAACTCGGTATGAAAAACTGGCTCTTCGTCGGACACCCCGAGGCAGGACAACGTGCCGCCATCCTCTACACCATCGTGCAGAACTGCAAGAACCACGGCGTCGATCCACAGGCCTACCTCACCGATGTGCTCGAAAGGCTCCCTCTGATGAAAAACGATCTCAAAGTCATCAGCGAACTCACACCGAAAAACTGGAGCAGAATGCAAAAAAGCGCATCGAGGGGATAAAATTACCGCTTACTTTTGAGCCATATATACTACTGCCCTTAAACTGCCCTCAAACTGTCCTTATTTCTACTTCTCTTAGTTTGAGATAAGCGGACCAGTCACACAACCTATGCGATAGGATTGTGCCTTGCTTTTTATTGCTACAATCCAGGGTGAGCAACTTTGCTTGTAAGCAAATGTAACGCAAGTCGTTGATCATTGATTTCAGTAAGCAAAGTTTCCTGCAAACGTTCTCTAGTTTGCACACCCATCTGGATAGCAAAAATTCGATCCTCGGGCCGCGGACGGCTTGCTGATGACAAACCCATTAAGCGGACGATCTAGTCTGGATCAGCAGAAAGGGAGGATCGGTTCGGATCTGGGCACAAACAGGGACCACCATCTATACAACAATAATAGCACACGATCCCTCCACTGCACCGCCTACCCGACTACGGTAACCACACAGCGGGTGCTTCGCTCGCCTCAAAAATCAGCGACCCCTGCCACCCTATGAAACCGCTAATTTACAGATGGAGCGCCCAATAGCGTAATACTAAAAAAATAGAAGTCAGCCAACCAAGGCACATGCACATCGCTAGATCGCAAAGAAGACGTAGATCGCGATGACGAGGAAGACCAGAATGAGACTGGCCCACTTGGCCCCCTTCCAGGGCGTGAGATCGACTTCTTTGGTATAAACCATGTGCCAAGGCTCCGCGCGCGGCTGGAGCTTTCCGATGACAAGCATCAATGCAACCAGCAGAGCGAAAACGATTCCCAAAAAGTGAAACTCATGGATACCTGCTGCGCTGATGGCGGCTGCCGCCGGTGGGAAGAAGTAGCCGAGTGCAATCACGACGATGCCCACACCCAAACCAACCCGTCCGGCAAGCGCAGGCACCTTGCGGTTCAGTAAGCCGACCACGACCACTGCGAAGATGGGAATGAAGTAAATGCCGTTCATTTTTTGCAGATATTTGAAAATACTTTCCTGACCGGCAAGTAGCGGAGCGATCAGCATCGCCATGACGGCGATTGAAACCACGAACACTTTCGCGGCACGCACCATTTGTTTCTCTGAACCCTCGGGATTAATGATGTGCTTATACAGCCCCAAACTAAAGAGCGCCGAAGTACTGTTCAGACCTGCGTTGAAGGAGCTTAAGATCGCCCCCACCATCACAGCCGCAAAAAAACCAGTGAGCGGTGCCGGCAACACATCAAAGACGAGCTTACCATAAGCAAGGTCGGCTCCGATGCCCGTGTCTTTATAAAGGTGGTAGGCGATGATTCCCGGAATGACGAGGTAGATCGGCCCGAGCAGTTTGAGCGCCGCAGTGAGGAGAACGCCTTTCTGCCCTTCCGCTAGACTGCTGGCCCCGAGGGTCCGCTGGATGATTTGTTGATTGGTGCACCAGTAAAATAAATTCAGCAGGGCCACACCGGTGAAGAGTGTGGAAAACGGGACGCTTTGATCCTTGCCACCGATGGATGAAAGACGATCGGGTGCGGCCTCGCGCAAAATGCTCCAACCCTCGACGAATCCGGCTCCATCACTCACCTTGTTGAGTGCGAAGTAAGCGATCGTGATACCACCCACCAAAAGACCCACACCGTTGATCGTATCCAACACAGCCAAGGTCCGCAAACCGCCAAAGCGCGAGTAAAGAAGACCCAGCACACCGATCACAGCAACAGTCAGCCAGAGGATTACAGTCTCGGGCGGAATCATACTGCCGAACAAAGAAACGGGCTCATCAATCCCCGTCAACGCCTGCAGATCCATCATGTGCGACAGGCCCACAGCTCCGCTGTAGAGGATAATCGGCAGTAGCAGAAAGGCGTAGGCGAACAGGAAGATGAAATTTGCCATGCTCTGAGTTGTGCGGTCATAGCGTAGCTCAAGAAACTGCGGCACGGTGGTCACCCCACCCTTCAGGAAGCGCGGCAGGAAGAACAGGGTCATGACAATCAGCGCTAGAACCGCGATCACCTCCCAGGCCATCACGCTGAGGCCGTCGTTGAAGGCCGCCCCATTCAAACCAACCATCTGCTCCGTGGAGAGATTGGTCAGCAGGAGCGAGCCGGCGATGATCGGAAAGGTCAATGAGCGGCCGCCGAGGAAGAAACCATCGGAGCTGGCTCGCTCATCCCGCCGGGTGATCCACCAGGTGAGTAAGGCCGCAAAGCCAGTGAAACTAAGAAAGGAGATGAATATCCAAGTCGTCATAGGGGGGGGGATTACTGATTGAAGAAATTCGCTCCACTGATCGAGGAGCATTTCCGAGGTTATTTATGAAGGATTCCTAGCTAAAAAACTCTCATTGTGGATTTCAAACGATAATGAGGAAGTCCAGCCAAATCGCGCAGAACAAGGATGCTAAGGTGCCATTTTAAACATGGGTCAGCTAAAAAAAATTTGCATTTTTATGAAAAAAACGGGGGGTCTACAGCATTCCTGAAAACTATGCCATACATGCATGCAGTCCATGACAAGAGCATCCTCTGAATCACTCAAAAACGTTCGCGAACAAATTGCCCGACTTGTCGTGGATCAGGTAGTATTAGTCGATAACTTATTACTTGCTCTACTCTACAATGGCCCGGTGTGAATTAAAGGGTGTCAGGTATCGCGAAGACTTGAATCATTAGAATGCTTATCCGACGTGACTCTTATCATGCGCGGTGTAACAGCGGAGGCCGTAGAGTGCGATTAGCACGAAGCAAATAGCTGGCAGCCAGAAGGAATTACGGACGCCATATTCGGTGATCAGTCCACCTTGGAGTTTCGTCAAAACTGCACCACCCACAATCGACATAATGAGGAAGGCGGAACCAAGCTTGGCCTCTTCAATTTTCAGGCCGTTGAGAGCGATGCCGTAAATGGTGGGGAACATCAGCGACATACAAGCCGAGATGAGCACCAGCGAGATAAGGCCTGTCTGCCCAGGCAGGTAAATCGCGCCCAGCGTGCAGCAAAATCCGCCGATGGCAAAGGCGAGTAACATGACACTAGGACGGAAGAAACGCAGAAGGAAGGTGCAGATAAAACGACTGGAGATGAAAATGATCATCGCAATGATGTTATAATTTTGCGCCTCGGAGAGAGAAAGCCCGACCTGCTCCATTCCGTAATGGATGATAAAAGTCCAACACATGATCTGAGCGCCAACATAGAAGGCCTGTGCCAACACCCCTTCGACGAAACGTGCGCGCTTAAACAAACGGCCTACAATCTCAAGGAAAGGTGCATCCTTAGTCTCCTCCCTGAAGGTCGGCATCTTAGCCAATGCGAAGATAATAAAGAATAGAGTGACCACCGATGCGATCACCATGTAGGGGCCGCGGACGTTGGCTAGGTCGGTTTTTTGAGTTGCATTGAACGTCTCGACGTCCCCGGAACGCATGCCTTTCATCACATTGGGCATGGCCCCATCCAGCGCGCCGGATTCATTGACAAAATCGGGCAGACCGTCCGTGTACATGCGGACGACAGAACCGTCTTGAAGTATTACGCTCGCCCCATCTTCAGAGAGCACCGAGCCTTCGGGCAACAGGCTCGAATCGGTAATCAAATACTGAGTGTAGGCAGCGTCCCCTGTTTTCACCTGCTCGCGAATCTTAGTGACTTCAAGATTGGGCGCCAGAACCATGGAGGCGACCATCATACCAATAATGGAACCGCATGGATTGAAAGCTTGCGCCAGATTCAAACGTTGGGTCGCAGTTTCGACTGGCCCCATGGCCAAAATATACGGATTACAAGCTGTTTCCAGAAAAGCTAGGCCGTATGTGATCACGTAGGAAGCGAGGCAAAATAAGGCAAACTGCGCAGTCAAACTGGCCGGGATCGTAATGAGCGCACCCGCGGCATAGAGCCCCAGACCGAGCATGATGGCGGCCTTGTAGGAAAACTTCCGGATGAACATCACCGCAGGAATCGCCATACAGAAGTAACCGGTATAGAAGGCAAACTGCAACCATGAGGCCTGCGCCGTGGTGATGATGAAAACTTGCTCAAAAACCTTCACCAAAGGGTTAGTGAAGTCATTGGCGAATCCCCAAAGGGAAAAACAACAAGTCGTCAGGATGAAAGTTAGAATATATTGCTTGGGGACAATGGGCTGTTTGATGTGTGATGCCATATGTTTGGGTATATTGATTAGAAGAGTAACCTCATCACACCATAGGGATGACTTTTAGAATGCAAGCCTTAGAAGTAATGGGCTAAAAACTGTAATTCGTCGGATGTTATGATTGAAAAACTGCCTAGTTTTTTGCCGGACAAGCATCTGCTACCCAGGACCGCTACATCTAGGGTCTCTTGCCGACATGGCAAGGCATATTGACCTGCGCGTGAGTGCCGCCGGAGACAGCTCGTTCGCTGAGTCATATATCCATTAATGCGCACGAACACATCACACGTTCCGACTCGCCTTTTACCCCAAGTTATACGATGGTTAATGTAGGTTATGAGTTGGCTCGATCAAATCAAACGACTCCAGGCCAATCTGCCTGAGTTACGGCTTTTTCGATTACGCAGCGCCGAGGGGTTCCTCGCTCTGCTCCTCCTCCTGAGTGGCTTGATTTACTGGTTCTGGCCCGCACGTCCACCTGAAGCTTTACTGAATATCACCTTCGATGCGACGCAGCCTCTTTTCGAGGAAGTGAATGCCGCCTGGCAGGCGCAGAGCGGTGGACAGGTCAGGTCGCATTATTCCGGCTCCATCCAACAGACCGAGGCTCTGGCTGCGGGGCTGGTCGCCGATACGATCTGTGTCTCTTCATCCTGGGAGCTGGATTCTCTTGCCCAAAGCAGGCAAAAAGGACTGGTGCTCAAAAACTGGCGGGGACAGTTTCCGGCGGAAGCCTCCCCGTTCCACTCAACGATTGTCTTTCTCGTCCGTAACGACGCGGAGCATCGTCTCCGCGACTGGCCGGACCTGTTTAAGCCGGAGCTGCGTTACGCACTCCCCGCCCCAAATGTGAGCGGCGGCGGACGATACGCCTATCTAGCGCTAGCCCACCATGCGGAACAGCACTTCGGCAACAGAGATTGGATTTTTAACAAGGCACTTGATCGCGCCACCTTCATTCCGCATGGCGCTCGACGCTGCACGGAGGTCTTTTTACGAGACTCGGAGCTGAATGTCCTACTCACATGGGAGAGCGAAGCCTTGTATGCCGTGGCACAAGATCAGGAAAATCTCTCAATCATCTATCCAGAGCAATTAATCCGTATAGATGTCGTCGTTGCGGTCGCCCAGGCACAAGCGCTGCAACGGGGAACTCAAGAGCGAGCGGAAGCTTATCTCCGTTTTCTCTTCAGTCCCGAGGCTCGCCATTCCATTGAAGCCGCCGGTTTCTGGCCATCGCTCCCGAACACCTCGAGGTCCGACGGACGTGAACTCGTTCCTATCGATACGCTTTTCGGCAGCTGGCAATCTGCGGTCGACACTCATCTGGGCAAACACGGAAGCTACCCACGTCTCATTGCTTACCGCAAGGCCCGCTCCGGCGGGAGTGAATAAGCGCCCGCAAAAAAAGCCCCCACTGAGAACCCCCTTTTGCCATGACCTGGGAAATCGCCTTCACCCTCTTATTACTCGTTGTGCTACTCGCCGCTTTTATCTGGGAGAAAATTCCCACGGAGCTGTCGGCGATGAGCGTCTTCGCTCTGCTCTTGGTGCTGGGGCTACTCACCCCGAACGACGCTATGGCTGTGTTCTCGAACGCAGGCCCGATCGCCGTTGCGGCGATGTTTATCCTCAGCGCCGCACTCGAAAAGTGCGGCGCGATCGACTCGGTAGCCGCACTTCTGGCTAAGCTGCCCAAGATGCCGCTCATCTTTATTCTGCCACCGATGATCCTAGCTGTAGCAGTGATCTCGGCTTTCATTAATAATACGCCGGTCGTCGTGGTTTTCCTGCCCGTAGTTCTCAGTCTGGCGCGACGTATGCAAATACCCGCGTCCAAGTTACTCATACCGCTCTCTTACGCCTCGATCTTCGGCGGCAGTTGCACACTGATCGGCACCAGCACCAACATTGTTGTCAGCTCCATCGCCGCCGACAGTGGCTATCCACCCTTCTCCATGTTCGAGTTGGCAGCCGTGGGCATTCCGCTTTTTTTAGCAGGCGGCCTCTACCTCACCGTGTTTGCCGGCAAATTGCTGCCCACTCGTGAAACGATTTCCTCGATATTAAGTGAGGAACAGCGCCGGGAATACCTTTTGGAGGCCTACATTAAACCCGGCTCCCCCGAGGTCGGCCAGCGAATCGATCAAACCAGGATCGGACTGGTCGAGCGACTTCGCATCGTCGAAATCCTACGCCACGGCGTCCGCTTGCGGGGCGATCTAATGACGACTGAGCTCCAAGGCGGCGACCGCTTATTACTGTCCGTTTCACCCAATGCACTGGCCAAAGCCCAGAAAGCCGAAGGTCTCGAATTGCGCGACATACTTGGTGAGGGACTAGAACAAATCAGTATGTCGGCAGGCGTCATTGTCGAAGCTGTCGTCGGCCCCGATTCCACTCTCGACGGCAAGACCATCGGCTCCCTGAACTTCCGCCAGCGCTACCGCATGGTCCCACTCGCCGTTCACCGACTTGGACACAACCTGCACACGAACTTCGAAAACGTGCTCCTCTCACACGGTGATACGATACTACTGCTGGGCACCTCGGAGGCCGTCGACCAAATCAGCGACAGCGAAGACCTCATGCTACTGAACCGTCCACCCGTCATCACCGAAGCACGCAAAAAGAAGATTCCACTCATTCTAGCTGTCATTGCCGGAGTGATTACGTCCGCGACGACCGGGATCATGCCCATTGCCTCCGCCGCTATCGTCGGCTGCATCATTCTCCTGCTCAGCCGCTGCCTCACCACCAAACAAGCTTACGACTCTATTCAATGGCCGATACTATTCCTCATTTTCGGTATGCTCGGGGTTGGAGCCTCGATGGAGCATACCGGCACCTCGGCCTGGCTCGCCGAGCAGTTCGTCAATTTGGTGGCCACTTTCGTCGCTCCTAGCTGGCAGCCCCTTGTTCTACTCGCTGGTATCTACTTGCTCACCACCACCCTGACCGAGTTACTCTCCAACAACGCCGCCGCTGTCCTCCTAGCCACCTTCGCCATCGGCATGGCCCAGACACTGCAAATTGACCCGCGTCCTTTCCTTGTCGCAATCGCCGTGGCGGCATCCGCCAGTTTTGCCACGCCCATCGGCTACCAAACCAATACCTACGTGTACGGCGTGGGCGGCTACCGCTTCTCCGATTTCATGAAGATTGGTATCCCCCTCAATATTGTTGCCTTTTTTATCACCCTACTCGTTGTCCCAGTCGTTTGGGATTTTTAGGCCTCAAAAAGCATCTGCTACCCCAGCTGAATGACAAAGCCCAGTTGCTCAGAAGGTATTTGCCATCGAGAAATCAAAGGTAAACAGGCCAATTACGGATCCACCCGCATAGCCCTCGAACGGGCCAAGCACGGACTCAAAGCATTCGCGCTTCCACGACGACGCAGCGCTTAAAATTGCATTCATTCCTGCCCCGGCTCCTGCTGCTGGTGATTGCGATTTCCAGCATCTGCTGTTAGATTAGAAGCCTATCAAGATGGACAATCAAGTGCAGAAGCAGTTGGCCGACTGGCTATCAGAGCAAACGCACACGCCGTTCTACGTGCAGCGTGTATCTGAGGTTTGTGGCGGATGCATTCATCAGGCATACGTATTTGAAAGCTGCGACCGAAGTTACTTTATTAAGATGAATCAAGCGGCGCAACGAGACATCTTTGAGGCCGAGACCGAAGCCCTGGAAATACTTGCCCGCACCGAAACCATTCGTGTCCCCAGCCCCATCGGCTGCGGCTGCATTGGGGAGCGCAGCTTCCTCGCTATGGAGCGACTGCTTTTTGGCTCGAAGACCAGTGATGACTGGCGCCGGATGGGGCAAGAATTAGCCGGACTACACCGCTACACGGACGATCAGTTCGGCTGGCATCGCGATAATTTCATCGGGGCGAGCCCGCAGCTGAACAAACACTACAGTCATTGGATAGATTTCTTCCGTGAGCAACGCCTTCGCCCGCAGTTTGCGATGGCGCACGATGCGGGCATAAAATTGTCGAACACCGGAGCACTTCTGGATGCCTTCGCCTCCCGACTCGAAGGACACCACCCCTTCCCTTCCTTGGTCCATGGCGACCTCTGGTCGGGTAACATCGGTTTCCTCGAAGATGGTAGCCCCGTTATTTTCGACCCCGCCTGTTACTTCGGTGATCGCGAAACCGACATCGCCTTTAGCGAGTTCTTCGGCGGCTTCCCCTCTTCTTTTTACGCCGCCTACGAAGCGGCATGGCCATTGCCCAAGGGTTATGCTCAACGCAAGCCATTCTACAATCTTTACCACGTCCTGAACCACGCTAATCTCTTTGGCGGCCACTATATCCAGCAGGCGCAGCAGATGATCAATACTCTGATCACCTAAAAAAAG
>JACKQG010003936.1_pt1 | contig 17672 bp, 13 predicted proteins | sample 8237621 | NCBI WGS metagenome assembly JACKQG01 (sample SAMN15677084, study PRJNA649215) | marine metagenome | biome: marine; feature: Black Sea; material: saline water; isolation source: suspended particulate matter (SPM) from the Black Sea western gyre | collected 2013-06-09/2013-06-10 | depth...
ATATATGGGCAAACCTGATGAAAGTCAGGGACGCAAAGCCATGGGTCTAAGACTGTCTTTAGTTATGATTGCCAGGTTGCAAAAATGAATATATTCCGACAATACAAAAAAGTTCTAAAAATGTCCCGAAAAACACTGCCAATCTTATTCCTGCTGCTCATTGGGTTGAGCCTGACGGCTTGTGTCGGGACAGTTCCATCGGGGACTGCCTCGGGTAGTGGTGTGGGCGCAGCGGGCACCAGTAGTGGTGTTGATACGCGTTTCCGTGAACTTTATGATCTGCTAGGAGGGCGTGATGTGCTGGGCGTGGCAGTTTCACCGAAATTTGAGAAAAATGGCCTTGAATACCAATACACGGCGAATGCGCTGATGGTCTATGACCCGAACACAAATCAATACTCATTGGCATCCATTGGTCGCAAATTGGGAATTGCCGAGCCGACTACAAATCCGGCTGCGCCCGGTGGTCATGATGTCTATGCAGGGTTTTTGCCGCTGTACGAACAGTTGCGCGGCAATCGGTTTGTTGGCGTTCCATTGACCTCTGTGCGCTACAATGAAGCTCGCGGGGGTATCGAGCAGTATTTTGAAAATCTGGGCTTTTACCAGCTAGAGACCGATCCACCCAATGTTGTGCATCTCATGTATTATGGCGCATGGCTGTGTGCAGCGGCCTGCTCAGTGGATATTCCCCCTGTGGCCGCACCTGATTTGCCTTCGATTGTGGTGACTCCATTTTCAGACGCGCTTGAACGCTTGTCGCCCGATTTCACTGGCAAGCCGCTTTCTTTGCCGTACACTGCCCCCGATGGCTCGCAAGAGCAAATTTATGAAAATGTTGTGGTCATCTCAGACCCTGCGAGACCCGGTGGCATTGCCTTGCGCCCGATTACGGCCATGTTGGGCGTGCGGGCAGATTTCAATACCGCGTTTGATGTCCCTGAGCAACTCCATCGCTTTATCATGGAGAATTCTGGCTACGAACTTTCTGGCGCGCCGGTGACCGGGTTTTCTCCGCAGAGCGATGATGTGTATCGCCAGTGTTTTGCCAATATGTGCCTGGACTACTTCCCGAATAAATCGGAAGAATTGCAGGTTCAGCCCACCGCGCTGGGATATTTATATAAATCGCGCTATTATCAGGAAACGCCTGGCGGCGAAACGGCTGGCTCAGGCGGTTCGTTGATGCTCACGGTTTCTGAGGGCTACAGTTTAGTGGCCCCTAATGCGTCACAGGTGATTTCGGTCTATGTTTCGGATGGGTACCAGCCCCTGAGTGGCGTTTCTCCGGTGATCGCATTGACCCTCCCTGGGGGCGAACAACGCTCCTATACTTTTGAAGCTACTCGTCCCGGTGATGGCTTCTCCACGATCGCTCTGGAACCGATTAATGCCCCGCATGGCACGCGTATCGACTATCAGGTTTGCGTGAATTCTAACAGTGGTCAGCAGGCCTGCCTGCAAGATTTCTTCCTGATTTGGGGCTCCCCCTGAAATAAACAAATGCCGAAAAATAAAAGCGTGCGGAATTTTCATTCCGCACGCTTTTATTTTTCGGCCGGTCGCGCTTCGCCGAGAATTTGCACTTCGCTTATGGCGTGTTGCAGGCTGTAGACGATGATCTCGAAAGGGAGTTCTGTCCCTGGGGCGGTGGACGCGTTGACTTCCCACTTCCGCACTCCCACCGGATTCCCATCGGCATCATAAGCGTTGGCGAGCAACCAAATCCGATTAGCCTCCGGCGCCGCCTCGCCGCCCGGAACGCGAATGATGCCCTGGATATGTGCCTGAGTATTATCAATCGTAATAATATTTGTCTGGATTTGGATATCGATATATCTTTGGCTGGCTGCATCCACGGGCAGCGCGCTGCGCAGTTCGGCCTGTGCCGTAACGCCTGCAGGTATAGTGGTCGCGAAAAAAGTTGCCAGGGTAATTTGTTGCCCCGGTTGTAGAATATTCAGGGCAGAAATTGCAAGCTGCTGGGCTATTTTTTCGCCGTTGGTGGCGTATAGGGTAATGGCTGCTGATAAGTTTTCAAGCGCCTGTGCCTGTGAATTGCGCGCGACCACCAAACACCACAACCCGCCATCGGCTGCTGGATAGCATTGCGGTTGGCCTACATCAAAGCTGATCGGCGTCGGGGAAGGATACCCGGAGAGCACACTATCTCCGGTAGGGATGATGATTTCAGTCCCCACGATCAGAAAGCTGGGGTCAATCCCCGGGTTGGCAGCCAGCAGTTGTTCGAGCGTAATGCTATAGCGGTGGGCGACTTCAAGCAGCGTATCACCCGATTCGATGGCGTATAAGAAAGGCGTAGCCGTAGCCGTGGGGGCGGGCGTGGCGGTGCCCACGATAGCATTATCTTCTGCCAATAACGGGGTTGGCGTTGCGCTTTGGTACGCAGTCAATGGAATTGGCTTATCTGTGGGGGCAGCCATATCGTCCGCGGCGTTGGTACACCCCACCAGACTCAACGCCAGGAATACCATCGAGAGCAGTATCAACCCCAAGTCCGGGAGCGGTTTTTCGGTTCTCATAAAATGGATAATACTTTCATCCATTCATCAGAATTGCTGGTTCAACTGTCGGGCGGCTTCTTTCGCCAAATCAGTGAAAAGCGTCTGTAACGCAGCGGGGTCGCCATCCGGTTCTCCCGCGGCGACGATCATCAGCGTGTGCCCGCTGGCCGAGATGCCCTGTGCCGTCACGGTTACGGAAGAAAAGGCCATGCCCAGATAGAAATCGTCGATGGCTTCCCAGGTGGAGTTGGGCAGCGCGCCAAAGGTGCTGTCGAATAAATCTTTGATTTCACCCAAACTGGCAGGTTTGCCACCGCCGAGCATCAAATTATAGCCGCTATTGGTAGCGTAGTGGCAATTGTTGAGTTGGTCCTGGATGACGAAGTTGAAGGTGTCGTTGACGATTGCATTAAAGGCGGCGATGTCGAGCGCGTTACAATCGGGGATGGCGGGCGCCGCGGCGGGTTGAATATCCCCCGTGGAGGCAGGCGCCTCGGGCGGGGCTTCGCCCTCAGCCGGTGGGGCCGACTCGCTCGCGGCGGCGGTTGCCCTGGTGGGGGCAATCGCTGCCTCCGGTGTGGATTCTGCTACCGCGCTGGTCGGCGCGCTCTCAATATCCGGGCTTTGGGGTGTGATGAGGCTGCACGCCAGCGCGCCGATTGCCAGCATAGCCATGATTGTAATGAATCGAATTTGATGCTTGTTTGGCATATTAAACTCCTTGGATATTGGGGTGGTTAGGTGAGATTATCACCTATCCTGACTTTACAGAAAGCGAATATTCAGGATCGCCCTCACCCTGGTTCTCGCTACACTCGAACCCGTCCCTCTCCCAAATTTGGGAGAGGGACAGACCTGAGCCGAAGCTCTGAGCGAAGCGAAGAGTCGGCGAAGGTCAGGGTGAGGGCTTTTGTAACAGCTTTACGCTTCAAAATCAGAGGTTGGAGATAAGCTCACATCACTGCCGATAGTGGATCATCTCCCACTAATCGGATATTGAATGAGTATACCAAAACACTCGGCTGTGCGAGATCGTATTTGTGGTATCCTCTACCCCTATGTCGGATTCCCACTCTCATTGGTCTATCGATGAATTGTATCGCAGCTTTAATGCACCCATCGGCGCGCTGGATTGCGGGCAGGAATGCGCCCCCTATAATGAAAATGGAGCGCCCTTCTGCTGCGATACTCAGCACAGCATTCCAGCGGCATATACAGCGGAATGGGAATACTTGCAATCACACACCGATCTGTGGCATCAGTGGCAACCTGAAAATTTTGAACTGGGCGAAACCTTGCACCAGCAAACCCCGGAGGATATGCTGCTGCTTGAATGCCGCGGGCATGCGCATTGTCAACGTTCGTATCGCACGATTGCCTGCCGGGCCTTCCCCTTTTTTCCATATATAAATAGGTCTGGCGAATTTCTGGGCTTGTCCTATTACTGGGAATATGAAGACCGCTGCTGGGTACTCAGCCATCTGGATTGCATCAGCGCTGAGTACCGCCAACAGTTCATAAAAACCTTTGAGGTGTTATTGGCGACGTACCCCGCCGAAGGGGAGAATTTTGCCGCCTACTCCGCAGAAATGCGGCAAATATTTGCACAGCACCGCCGCGCAATTCCGCTGCTGCATCGCAATGGCAATGCGTACAAAATTTCACCCGCTAGCGAGCGTATGCGCCGTTGTGACCCCGCTGATTTTCGGCAATTCGAGCCTTACGCCATCGCTGCCCAATTGCGCTTCCCCGATGAGTATGAATGACAAGTGTTTTCTAGAAATATTCGCGAAAGTCGCTGCATTTGCGGCATTCGTATTCCGGTTGAATGGATGATTTGTTCAATCTGCTGTTGTCCAACAGAAAGCTCATCGAATTACCAATCATGTCGAATAATCTCTCTGTGATCTCTGTGGCAATAAATGAAATGACAACAACCTCTGCTGAATTTACCCTCCCGGAATACCATCAGGGCAACCACCGCGGCCCCTTGCGCTGGATTTTATCGCACGCGCTGCGCTACTGGTATCTTTTTGCCATGCTCATTTTGGGCGCAGTTGGCAATGCCGGGTTGGCATCAGTGGTGCCTATCTATACGGGCCGCGCCCTCGAAGCGATTTCAGGCGCGCAACCGCAGCTTGACGCGCTGCTAAATATCGCCTGGATGATTGCGATAACCCAGTTGATCCGCAGTGTGCTGCAATTTGGACGCAATTTCGGCGCTGAACTGATGGCGCAGAATATCGAGCGTGATATTCGCGCCGAGTTGTATATCAGCCTGCTGGGTAAGAGCATGACCTTCCATAATTTGCAGCCTGTCGGCGATACGATGGCGCGGGCGACGAATGATGTGCGCGAGGTCAACTTCATGTTTAGCCCGGGGATCAACCTTGTTATTGGCTCAGCAAATTTCATCATCATGCCGCTGATCTTTGCGCCGGGTTATCACCCCGCGTTGATTGCCGCGCCGTTATTTTTCACGATCACCTATTTTCTGGCTTTGTGGCAATATTTGCACGAATTGCGCCCGATCACGGCTGGCGTGCGAAAGGCGTTTGGCCGCCTGAACACGCGCCTGGCTGAAGCCCTGGATGGGATTGAAACCGTCAAAGGCATGGCGCAAGAGCAGCAAGAGGTTGGGCTGTTCCAGCAATATGCGGCCAGTTTCCGCGATTATTTTATCCATCAGGGTGATGTAGAAGCGCGTTTTATGCCTTTTTTGCTGATGGCAATCTCTCAGGCAGGCGGGCTGTTTCATGCCATCTGGCTGTATCAGCGCGGCGCGTTGGTGCTGGGCGATGTGGTCGCTTATTTCGGCCTGCTCTTGCTGCTCGGTTTTCCTACATTTATATCCCTGTTTGCCTACTCGCAAGTTTCGCTGGGGATTGCTGGCGCGCGCCGCATTTTAGAATTGATAAACCGCGAAAACGATCTTGACCAGAATGCCGAGGGGTCGGTTGCCCCGCTGCGGGGGGAAGTTGTTTTTCGGGAGGTCGCTTTTGCCTATGAGACAGGCGATACTTCCTTGAGCGGAATCAACCTTCGGGTCCAGCCCGGCCAAACCGTCGCCATTGTCGGACAGACCGGCTCCGGCAAGACCACCCTGGTTAAGCTGATTAATCGCACGTATGACGCTACCGCTGGGCAGGTACTCGTGGATGGCCTGGATGTGCGCGACTGGAATTTGGAAAGTCTGCGCCAACAAATTTCGATCATCGAACAAGATATTTTTCTCTTCTCGCGCACGATCCGCGAGAATATTGCTTTTGGCAAGCCCGATGCCAGCGTCGAAGAAATTGAAGCTGCATCCCGGGCGGCTCAGGCGCATGAATTTATCACTTCATTTAGTGAAGGTTACGATACAGTAATCGGCGAGCGCGGTGTGACGCTTTCAGGCGGCCAGCGGCAGCGTATGGCGTTGGCGCGCGCCTTTCTCACCAACCCGCATATTCTGGTGCTGGATGATTCGACCAGCGCTATCGATAGCGCCACCGAAGACCACATTCAGCGGGCCATCTATGCTGCTGCGCAGGGGCGCACGACTTTTATCATCACACATCGCCTTTCGCAAATCCGCTGGGCAGACCAGATTGTCGTCATGCGTAACGGGCGCATCGTTGCCGTGGGTAGCCATGCCGAACTGATGGAAACATCGGAAGCCTACCGCCGCATTTTCCAGGAGACTGACCGCTGACCACGGAATACTGACCTATGGCCTTCTTTTCAAACCTCGATAACGAATCTTACGACCGCAATTACAGCGACCGCGAGTTAATGCGCCGTATCTGGCAATTGTTTGTTCCCCATAAACGGCGGCTATTCTGGATCACAATTTTGTTGCTAAGCCTTTCGGCCTCGTCGGCGGCCATCCCGCTGCTGGTTGCGCGCGGCCTCGATCTGATGTCCGGCGAGTCGGGCGGGCGCGGCATTTATCTGCTTTCCGGGGCGGTGCTGCTGGCCGGTTTCTACACCTGGGCAGCCAATTGGGCGCGCCGCCGTCTGACTGCCCGCGTGGTAGGCGATGTGGTCTACACCATCCGCACCACGGCCTTTGCCGCCGCAACCAGGCACGATCTCTCGTTTTTCGATACTTTTTCTTCGGGGAAAATTGTCTCCCGGATTACCTCGGATACGCGCGAGTTTGGGCAACTGGTGACACTGATTACGGATTTGATTTCCCAGTTCGGGCAGGCGATCATCCTGGGGGTGGTGTTGGTCGGCACGTCTGGGAAGTTGTCGTTGTACGTTTTTGGTTTTCTTCCTATTTTGTTCCTGGCGGCATGGGGATTCCGCTCTCTGGCGCGCAATGTCACCCGGCGGGGGATGCGGGCCATGGCGAATGTCAACGCCGCTATCAAAGAGACGGTCAGCGGCATTTCCGTCGCCAAGAATTATCGTCAGGAAGCCACCATTTTCGATGAATTTGACGATGCCAATCAGGCATCTTTTCGCGTCAATGTGCAGCGCGGCTTTATTCTCTCGCTGGTTTTCCCTTCATTGAACGGGTTGGGCGGTGTTGCTACCGCAGTTTTGGTGTATGCAGGTGGGTTAATGGTGATGCAAGGCGCGGTGACAGCCGGGACGTGGTATCTCTTCCTGATGAGCCTGGATCGTTTCTTCTTCCCCGTACTCAACCTTTCGGCATTTTGGGCGCAGGTGCAGTCGGGGCTTTCTGCCGCCGAACGCGCCTTCGCCTTGGTGGATGCCGAATCGGCTATCGTGCAGCACGCTCAACAGCCCGCGCCGCCCCTCAGCGGCGATATTCGTTTTGCGGGATTGAGCTTTAGCTACACCGAGCAAGAAACGGTGTTGGAGAAATTTGATCTTCACATTCGCTCCGGCGAGAGCGTGGCCCTGGTGGGGCATACTGGAGCGGGTAAATCTTCGATTGCCAAATTGATCGCGCGCTTCTATGAGTTTCAAGCTGGAGAATTGCTTATCGACGGACATAATATTCGCAGTTTTGATTTGCATCAATATCGCAGCCAATTAGGGATTGTCTCGCAAAGTCCATTTCTATTTTCAGGAACCGTCGCCGAGAATATCTGCTATGCCTGCCCGCAAATCGATATGGATGAAATCATGCAAACCGCGCGTCAGATTGGCGGCGGTGATTGGCTCGATACCCTGCCGCACGGTCTGGATACGGAAGTGGGCGAGCGCGGCGGGCGCCTCTCGATGGGGCAGCGTCAGTTAATTTCGCTATTGCGAGTGCTCCTAAGTCGCCCGGCCATCTTCATTCTCGATGAGGCCACTGCCAGCATCGATCCTTTCACCGAATGGCAAATTCAACAGGCGTTGAATTTGATCTTGCAGAATAGCACCAGCATCCTGATCGCACACCGCCTCTCCACAGTCAAGGCCGCCGACCGTATTCTGGTTCTGGAGCAGGGTCGCATTCTCGAAGAAGGCAATCACGCTGCGCTGATGCAATCTTCCGGCCATTATGCCAGCCTGTACAATACCTATTTCCGCCATCAAAGCCTGGAATATGTAGAACAATCTCGCCAGGTTTTCACCAGCCATTGACGCCCCGCGCCCCGGCTCGTACAATTAGTTTATGAGTGCAGTTACCGAATTGCCCACCACACCCATTGAGCGGGAAAATATCAAAACTCGCTTCCTTTCTGCCATCATCGCGTTCTACCAATTGATCGCCCTGGTGGTTCTGGGAGTATTAATTTTCTCAGCAGTAAATTGGCTGAAATACCCATTTATTGGCGCGTTTGTTGAACACACATTGATCGTTAATACCATTCAACCGGTGCAGCCCGATACCTGGAATGCGCGCAACGCCGGTTTTGAATTTGGCGACCAATTGCTTGCGATTGAAGGGGTTGATTTACACCAGCTTGGGGATTTATTTGAGCAGCTTAAGCAGTACCAGGTGGGCGATGAAGTGGCGATCACAGCGCGCACTCTGGAGGGTGAAATTACCACTCGTTCGGTTGTGCTTCAGCGCATGTCTCGAAACGATCTATTTGCGAATATGATCATCCCCTGGTTCATTGGTCTGGTCTACGCGGGGAGCGGCCTGTGGGTATTCAGCCTGCGCGCTAAGGACGCTTCAGGGCGTGTATTCGCGCTCTTTACGGCCTCCGCTGCGATTGCTGTCGCCGGAATTTTTGACATCCACACTTTTAATCGTTTCACCTATCTTTGGACGGCCAGTCTCGCCATTGCCGGAGGAGCCATTTTTAACCTGGGCTGGGTATTTCCGCAGGAATCGCGCCGTTTTCGCAAGTCCACCCATTTCCAGTGGCTCGGCTACCTGATTGGCGGGGGATTGTTGCTTTGGTCACTGCCTACGCTATTTAATATGCAACGCCCTGCCGCGTATATTTGGGCCTGGCGGCTGGAGTACGCCTTTTTGGGAGTGGTATTGTTGTTCTTTTTGGGTGTGGCGGCCTATCGCCGTTACACATCTACTTCGCCACTGATGCGGCAACAGGGGCGCATTATTCTGTGGGGCGCTTCCATTTCCTTTATGCCGATTGCGGTATGGTTTCTGGCGACTGCCAATCGCCCGGAGATTCGGTTTAGCGCTTATTTGCTTTTGCCGCTGATCTTGTTCCCGTTAGCCGTTGCTTATGCTATTTTGCGCTATCGTCTATTGAATACCGATTATATGTTCAGCCGATTCATGATGTATGCTTTGCTCACAGCCATTACGATGGGTGGTTACGCCCTGATGGTTAGCGGTCTGAGCCTGGTCTTGGGCGGTGCAATTAATCCTAATAATCCCTTGTTGGTCGGTTTGATGGTTTTCTTTCTGGCTGCATTTTTCAATCCTCTGCGTACGTATCTCCAGCAGCTTGTGGATACCGTGTTCTTCCGCGGACAGGGTGCCTATCAGGAGCAATTACGAAAATTTGGTCAGGACCTCAGCCCCGCGGTGGGGTTGGATGAAATTGGCGCTTTGTTGCGCCTGTATGTCGAAGAGACCATCAAACCGGTTCAATTACATATTTTCACCCCAGATTCGCTCAGCGATTATTATGTCGCCTTGCCCGATGCCAGCCAACAACGCACCACAGATTTAAGCTTCGCCACAACCAGCGCGTTGCCGGGGACGTTGGAACGCAATAAAACTCATTTGTTCATTGGGGGGGGGACAGAATTACCATCCGCTTTGGAATTGGAAAAAGCGCGCCTCGCTTTACTGGGCGCGCAAGTATTTGCCCCGCTGCTGGGGCGTGATACCCGGCTGATTGGCTTTATGGCCCTCACCTCGCGCAAAACCGGCGAACCCTATAGCCCACACGATTTGGAGTACCTCTCATCCTTGAGCGATCAGGCTGCCATCGCCATTGAGCGTAACCAGGTAATTTCTGTCCTGGAGCGGCGCGTCAATGATATGAATGTACTCATGCGGGTTTCTGAGGGCATCAACGTTACCCAGCATTTCGACGATGTCCTTGAACTCGTCTATGCACAGACCAATCGCCTGATCTCGCTGCGTGATTTCTGGATATTGCTTTACGACGGCGAAAATAACAGCTACAAATATGCCTTCTATCTCGTGGATGATATTCGTTCGCTCGAACACGAAAACCGCCCCGTCGAGCCTGGGCTTGGCCTGGCGCGCGAGGTTGTGCGCACCCAACGCCCCATTGTGATAGACGATTATGGGCGCGAATGCCGCAAGCGCGGTTTTGCGCCTGCGGTAGAAGGCCTTTTTGCCTGGATGGGCATCCCGCTCAATGCGGGTTCGCAAACCATTGGCAGTCTCAGCCTTGCCAGCCGCGATCCTTCCGTGGTCTATTCTTCCGATCAAGTCAGCCTGGTGCAGGCCATTGCCGAGCAAGTTGCTGGGGCCATCGTTAAAATGCGCCTCCTCCAGGAGACCGAGCGCCGCGCTCGCCAGTTGACTCTGCTGAATGAAATTGGCCGCAATTTGACCTCAACGCTGGACCTCACCAGCCTCTTGCAACTGACTCTGCAACACGCCATTGAGATCATCAATTGCGAAGCAGGAACCCTCTTTTTGGTCGATGAAGGAACCGGTGAATTGATCTTTGAAGTTGTGCTCGGCCCGGTTGCCGATGAACTTATCGGTCAGCGTTTGCCGCCCGGAACCGGGCATGTAGGCCGGGCTGTTACCTCAAAGCAGCCCGCGATTGTTAATGGGGTTAATCAAACGGAAGAATGGGCCAGCAAGCCCGATGAGCGCACCGGCTTCCAGACGCGCGACCTGCTTCTCGTTCCAATGAGCGTTCAGAATACAGTTTTGGGCGTGATCGAAGTTATCAACCGTCGCGATGGCGCCCCCTTTACCCATGACGATCTTGAACTACTGGCTTCATTTGCCAGTCAGGCCGCCATTGCGCTGGAAAACGCGCGGTTGTATACCCGTACCGACAAACAACTCGAAGCTCGCGTCGACGAACTCTCGGTGATGCAGCGTATCGACCGCGAATTAAACGCCAGCCTGAATATTCAGCGCTCTATGCAAATTACCCTCAACTGGGCTATGAGCCAGTCGGGCGCCGATGCTGGCCTGGTCGGCGCGGTGGATGAAAACACCATCCAGGTGATGGCTGAGCGCGGCTACGACGATGAAGTGTTGCCCTATAGTGACGACCAGCTTCCATTGGATGCTCTGCCCGCGTTAAGGCGCGCCTTTGGCGAAGCCGATACTCAAATTATGCCGCGCCTCGTCAATGCCAGCAAAAATACCTCTCAGGGATTTCTGACCGGCGCGCGTTCTCAAGTTGTTTTCCCTATCCGGCGCGAAGAACAGGTGATTGGTATTCTCCTTTTAGAGAGCCACAACGAAGGACCTTTAGCCAAAGACACCCAGGAATTTCTCTCCCGTCTGAGCGATCATGCAGCCATTGCCATTGCCAACGCCCAGCTATTTGGGCAGGTTCAGGATGCCAACAAAGCCAAGACAGATTTCATTAGCTTTGTGGCCCATGAACTCAAAACACCCATGACCTCCATCCGCGGCTACACCGAATTGTTAATGGGCGGCGCGATGGGCGCGATAACCGAAGGTCAAGAAAATTTCCTCCAAACCATCCGCTCGAATGTGAACCGCATGGCAACCCTGGTTTCCGATCTAAACGATATGTCCCGCATCGAAGTGGGACGCCTCAGCCTGGACTTTAATGCCGTTGATATTGCCGATGTGGTCGACGAAGTTGCGCGTTCGCAGCAGCACGCCATTGATGTGAAACAGCAAAGCTTGCAAATCAAAATCCCCGCGGGCTTGCCACCCGTTTGGGGCGATAGAACCCGCCTCGTGCAAATTTTGGTCAATCTGGTCAGCAATGCCAACAAATACTCCCCCGAGGGTGGCGCTATCACCATTCAGGCCGAAACACCACCGAGCGAGAAATCCGGCGCCCCCCAAATGTTGCGCGTAGCCGTAAAGGATAATGGTATCGGCATGGCCCCGGAAGACCAGGAAAAAATCTTCGCCCAATTTTTCCGTTCTGATGATCCTGAAGCGCGTCTGTCACCCGGTTCTGGACTAGGTTTGCACATCACCAGAAACCTGATCGAGATGCAAGGGGGCCGCATTTGGTTCGAGAGCAAGTATCGCAAAGGCACCACTTTCTTTATCGCCGTTCCAGTCGCTGAGTCCATGGCTCGCTGATCTTGCGGAACGGTGAACCTGCCTCCACATAAACCAGTATATTCCTCGATATGGACACACGCCGCCAAAATTTTTGGATCATCGTTGCTTTCTTGCTGGCTGTTGGGGGGCTGCTCGTGCTTTCTGCCACCTTGCCACAAATCGAATTTGCGCCGGGACAAGTTTTCTTTTTGGAGGATCAAGAGCAGCCTACCCGCGCAATGCAGAGCATGGGGTTGCGCACCTGGAGTTTAGTGGGCGCGTGGAAAACAGTGGGGATTCTGGTCTTGTGGGTGATTCTGCCAATCTCCGCCATCTATTTTATGGTCTCGCCGGAAGCCCGTAAGAAGATCATTCGGCGAGCGCTGGCGATGTCCCTGACAGCTTATGCCTTGTTCCTGATGCTGCGAAGCTGCGGGCAAGTTACCCCAGAACATTTACTCAACTTTAGTGGTCTTTCCCCCGAATCGCCCGATCAAGCCAATACCAGTGCGCTGCAGTTTCAGGCGCAGCAAGAATTATGGTTGCAATGGATTGCCAATCTCGTCTTTGTGGGTTTGCTAACCTACCTTTTTTGGCAAATTTGGCGTTGGTGGCAACTGCGTCCGGCTTCCCTGGCCGATCTCAGCGCCGAAGCGAGTCAGGCTCTGGATGACTTGTCGGCAGGCGCGCACCTGGAGGATACAATTTTGCGCTGTTATGCCGAGATGCACCGCATTGTCCAAAAGCGGCGCGGCCTGCAGCGTCAGGCGGCCATGACGCCGCGCGAATTTACCCAAGCACTAAAACGCAGCGGCCTGCCCGAAACGGCTGTGGATCAGTTAACCCACCTTTTCGAGCAAGTGCGCTACGGGGGTGGCGCGCCGCTGGATGCTGATGCAGCGCATCGTGCCAAAACCAGTTTGCAAGCCATTGTCGCAGCCGGGTTGGAGGATTCATGAAACCGCGGCTTTGGTGGGCATTCAGCGCCAGCGCATTGGTGAGCTTGCTGGCGATTTTATTTTGGCCTAAGTTGATTCGTGAACTGTTTGTGATCCCGCTGACCTACTTTGTCGGAATCGCCAGTTTACTCTATCTTAGTTTCGACCAGTTTGCCTTGTGGGTCGCGCTGATTTTGGTTGGCGTCGTATTATTTTGGATCAGTCTAAAATTTCGCCGCGGCCCAATCCCCAGCCCTGCAAAACCCGAAACCCTGCAACCGCCACCCATCATTCGCTGGAAGCGCGTCCTCAAAGATGCCCGGCGCGGCGCGTATATGCGCTGGCGACTGGCCCAACGCCTCGCCGATCTCACCGATGCGGCGTTATCCTGCTGTACAGGTTTATCCCCCGAAAGTATCCCCTATGAAGAGTTGGGATTACCTGCCGAAGTTGAAGCTTATCTGTATGCGGCGAAAAAATTCCAGGCAGGCGCAGCCATGTCCCGGCGTTGGTTCTCTTCATCTGCGCCGCAACCATTAAGCCTGCCCCCAGAAGTTATCGTGGCATTCATCGAGCAGCGCCTCGCCCTCGGCAGGGATAACTGAAAAGTGGTTGGCAAAAATCCAATAAATCCATACCCCATTGGAGAATCTATCCCTCATGAATACGACCGAAGTCGCCCAAATTAGTGACCGCATCATTACCGAAATTGAGCGCGCCATCGTTGGCAAGCGCGACTTACTTGAGCGCATCATGGCTGCCATTCTGGCCGGGGGGCATGTGCTTCTCGAAGACTATCCGGGGCTGGCAAAAACGCTCATCGCCAATAGTTTTGCCACCGTCCTCGGCCTGGATTTCAAGCGCATCCAGTTCACCCCGGATTTATTGCCCAGCGATATTACCGGCAGCTATATATTCGACCGCCAACAAGGCGGTTTTGAACTCCGCGAAGGCCCCGTCTTTGCCAATATCATCCTTGCCGATGAAATCAACCGTGCCTCGCCAAAAACGCAGTCGGCCTTGCTCGAAGCCATGCAGGAATACCAGGTCACGCTGGATGGCGAAACCCTGCCCTTGCCGCAGCCATTTTTGGTGATGGCTACCCAAAACCCCATCGAATACGAAGGCACTTTCCCGCTGCCCGAAGCCCAACTCGACCGTTTTTTGATGAAACTCTCCGTGGGTTATCCCTCGCTCGAAGAAGAGCAAGAAATTCTGCGCCGCCGCCGCGCCCGAAGGCAAGACACCTTCGATTTGCAGCAAATCACTAGCGCCGATGAACTGCTTGCTATGCGTGCCGTCATGGAAGATGTGCATATCGAGGCCGACCTCGAAAACTATATCGCGGCTATTGTGCATCATACCCGCCGCGAACAGCGCACCGCCGTAGGAGCCAGCCCGCGCGGCTCGCTGGCCCTGCTAAAACTGGCCCGCGCCAAAGCTGCCCTCGATGGCCGCGCCTACGTGCTCCCCGATGATGTTAAAACCTTCATTCAGCCTGCACTATCGCATCGCCTGATCCTCAAACCCGATTTATGGATGAATAAAACTGCCGCCTATGAAGTTCTCGATACCATTGCCAACCTGGTCCCCGTTCCTGTGATTGAAGGGCTATAAGATGTACCATACTTGTGGTTGCTCGGCTTAATATTGCAGGATAGTCACAGCGCTCTTATGAACCCCGTTCTTGTCCTCAGCAGCTTGCTCTACATGCTTGTACTCGTAGCCTTCGGCTCCCTCAACGGAGTCCTGATGGCATTGGCGCTGCCCTTGCTCATCTATCTGGGAGCAGGTTTGCTTTATGGTCGCGCTGCAGTATCTCTGCAAGCCAAACGTCAACTGAGCCTCGAGCGCGCCCTCCCCGGGGATCCCATTGAAGTGACTCTCACTATTACCAATACCGGCGCGCATATCGAAAGTCTGCTCATCGAAGACCAGCTTCCCGCGGGCATCGAGATAGTTTCTGGCGAAACCAGCCTGCTGACCGCGCTCCCCGCCCTCGCCAGTATTGAGCTGCGTTTCACGCTGACCGCTCCGCGCGGCTATTACCGTTTTCGCGAAACCATCGTCACTGCCGCCGACCGCCTTGGTGTGCGCCAAAGGCAAATTTCTCTGCCCAGCCCCGGGCGTATTTTTGTCCAGCCGCGTGTCCAGCGGATGGGGCGCGTCAATATCCGCCCGCGCAGCACGCGCGTCTACGCCGGGTTCATCCCCGCCCGTAAAGGCGGCCCCGGCGTCGAATTTTTTGACGTGCGCGAGTATCAGCAAGGCGATCCTTTGCGCTGGATCAACTGGCGCGCCAGCGCCCGCCATCATCAGGCTCTGTTCATTAACCAGTTCGAACAAGAGCGTGTTGCCGATGTGGGCATTATCCTCGATACCCGGCGGCGCAGCGAAGTTCGTATGGGTGAAGCTTCGCTCTTCGAATACGGAGTCAACGCCGCCGCAGCCCTTGCCGATAGTTTCCTCAGCGATGGCAATCGGGTTGGCCTGTTGCTGTACGGCGCCCAGCTCGACTGGACGCTTCCCGGCTATGGCAAAATTCAGCGCGAGCGCATTTTGCAAAGTTTGGCGCGCGCCAAAACCGGTGAAAGCCAGGTTTTTGAAAAATTGGGCAATTTGCCCAAGCGCCTGCTGCCTCCAAATTCGCAAATCGTATTCATCAGCCCCCTGCATGCCGACGATATCCCCGTGCTAATTCATCTGCGGGCACAAGGTTATGCTTTGCTGGTCATCAGTCCCGATGCCGTCGCTTTTGAGCGCGCCGCCCTTGAGCCTACTGATGAAATCACTCAATTGGCTGCCCGTCTGGCGCGCATCGAGCGTGTTCTCATGTTACACAAACTTACACAGGCTGGGGTTCAGGTTCTCGATTGGAATCTTAACATCCCATTGGAGGGTGCTTTGCATACTGCCCTCAGCCGTGGAATTCCTCAAATCCATGCCGTGGAGCCTGCTCGATGAAGCTTGCCCGCCGCCTGTTTTATCTTAGCCTTGTTTTTTCTGCAACCGCGTTTGCTTTCGCGTTTATCGTCCGCGAATACCTGGTTCTGGCGCTACTTCCCTCGCTTGTGGCTGTGTTGTGGGCTGTGGCCGAAATCCGATGTTGGCGTTGGGCCGCAGCCCCCGCCTTCATAATTCTTATCGTTTTGATGATCCCCGCCGCGGCGTTGGGCGCGCATTGGTTATATTTGCTAATCGGATTGCTAGCGGTTCTGGCTGCCTGGGATCTTTCTCGCTGGATGGCGTTGGCCGGGCGTGCTCAGCGTCTCGAAGATGAAGTCCTGTTGGCGGGGACGCACGCGCGCCGCCTGGGATGGGTGCTGCTTGTGGGGTTTTTGCTCAGTCTTTTGGGGATCAACCTGCAAATCAAGATTACCTTTGGGTGGGCTTTCCTCCTCGCCCTGAGTCTGATTCTCGCTTTGAGTCGCCTGGTTAGTTTTCTGCGCCACAGCTAGTCATCCAACGGGCTGCGGACGGCCAATCCTCCCCGTTGCAAAACATGCGTATAGACCATGGTTGTGCGTACATCTTTGTGCCCCAGCAATTCTTGCACAGTGCGAATATCGTAGCCCCGTTCAAGCAGATGTGTGGCGAAGGAGTGCCGAAATGTGTGCGGCGTGATGCGCTTATCGATACCCGCCAGAAGAGTTACTCTTTTGATCGCCTTTTGTACTGCGCTGGGGTGTAAATGGTGGCGCAACTCCTTGCCGCTGCGCGGGTCCACCGACCAGCTCTTCGACGGGAAAATATAATACCAGACCCACTCATACGGTGCTTTTGGGTATTTTCTATCGAGGGCAGTGGGCATGGAAACTCCATGGAAACCCTCGGCGAGATCGTTAGCGTGCAGCAATTTTAGACGTTCCAGATGTTCCGTAATTGGCTCGATCAGGCTTTCTGGCAATACCGTGACGCGGTCTTTGGCGCCTTTGCCATTTCGAACCATCACCGTTCGATAATCAAAATCCAAATCCTTTACGCGCATCCGTAGGCATTCTGAAACGCGTAAACCGGCGCCGTAAAGTAATTTTGCAATCAATTGATATTCACCCTTCAGCAAGCGGATGATGCTATGGGCCTCCTCGTTGGTGAGTACAGTAGGGAGGTGGGTCGATTTTGAAGCGCTGAGTGTGTCGAAACTGGCAGTGATTTCCTGATGCAGGATTTCGCGATAGAGAAACAGCAACGCGCTCAAAGCCTGGTTCTGTGTGCTGGAGGCGACCTTGCCCTCCATGGCAAGATGAATCAGAAATTCCCCGATTTGCTGGTCACCCATATCCTTGGGGTGCTGCTTGTCGTGGAAGAGAATAAATTTGCGAATCCAATACACATACGCCTGCTCCGTACGGATCGAGTAATGCTTCAAACGTAAGCGCTCGCGCACCTGATCGAGAAGTTTCTTCGGTTTTTTATCCATAAATAAGCCCCTTGCCCTTTATGAAGAAATAATGTATATTTTTACGAAAATGCCCTGAAGCTGCAATGTATTATTTATTGTATTATACAAGAAATATTTCGTTTATCCTAGCGGCAGCCGCGTATTAACAAGAATCATCTCCGCATAATAACGCCTTGCACACATAAATCCGTTATAATGATCAATAAATGCAATTGAGGGTTGTTAGCAGTCTAAGCAGGGTT
>JACKQG010003937.1_pt1 | contig 17672 bp, 10 predicted proteins | sample 8237621 | NCBI WGS metagenome assembly JACKQG01 (sample SAMN15677084, study PRJNA649215) | marine metagenome | biome: marine; feature: Black Sea; material: saline water; isolation source: suspended particulate matter (SPM) from the Black Sea western gyre | collected 2013-06-09/2013-06-10 | depth...
ATAACAGGTTAAATTTCCAACTAACCAATCAACCAATTATCAAATCATCAAATTATCAAATTACCTAATTAACCAATTACCTAATTATCAAATTATCAAATTACCTAATTAACCAATTACCTAATTATCAAATTATCAACTAAAGTATCCCCTCAATCTCTTTCAGGCAATTTATGTAATAAGTGCTTCCGTTTTTCCCAAACTTGTTTTCAGGATCAAAAAATATTTGTTTCATATTCACGTCCCTGGCACCAATAATATCAACTTCATAATCATCACCTATCATAATGCTGTTATACGGTCTGGCTCCGGTTTTATTAAAAGCAAATTGAAAAATTAACGGATCAGGTTTTTTAACTCCGGCTTCTTCCGATGTAATTACTTCAGTAAAATACTTGCCCATTCCCGAAACTTTCAACTTAGTCTCCTGAACTTCACTAAAACCATTGGTGATAATGTGCATCTTGTATTTAGGAAATAAATATGCTAATATTTCGAGCGAATAAGGGAAAAGATTAACTTTTAACGGACTGATGTGCACATAGTCGTTGCCAATATCCTCACCAAGTTTGTCATCCAAAATATCAAAATCCTCAAGAGTTAAATTAAACCGTAAGCCTCGTAAAACTTCCTTTTTAATCCGTCCTAAACGATATTGATCCCAAAGTCGGTTATTATGAATTGTATAAACATTGTGAAAGTCTTTTGCTGAAGAAATTCCTTTTTCAACCAGTTTATATTTATCAAAGATTTCGTCAAAAGCCTGTTCCGCACTTTTTTCGAAATCCCATAAAGTGCGATCCAGATCAAAAAATACGTGTATTATGTTTACTTTCACTTATGTAAATTTTAAGCGGCAAAAGTAAGGTAAATTATATGAGCTGTTGATACCGGGAATTTGATTTTAAATGAAATAACAATTATGGCACCTGTAGTAATTTTGCAACTTAAATTTACTAAAGGTGTCATCTTACAATCAAATTATTATTTTTGCAAGCATACCAAACCAAACTCTCAGTAAATATGAGAAAACTTACTAAAATAATTTTAGCACTCATTTTAGTTTTTACTATTGATTTATTTGAAAACAAGGCCATTGCTCAATTCAATCTATCAATTACACGGTGTGAAACAGTAGCCGATGTTATTGCTTTAATCGATACTGTGTTTTTGGATGGTGTAAACCAGTCACAATACAAAAACATTTCATTTACCGGCGACCCACATTCTGTTGGGTATTTTACCAGCGGCTATATTTTTGGGTTTCAACGTCCTCAGGGTATTGTAATGTCATCAGGCTTTGCAGAAGACCTGGAGGGGAATAACACTTGTTCCGCTCAAAATGCAAGTGGAAACACTACGGGTGGTTCTGACCCTGATTTAAATGCTTTAACCAACCTGAGTATTAACGATGCTTGTGTTATTGAATTTGACTTTATGCCCACCGGCGATAGCGTAAGGTTCGTGTATGTTTTCGGCTCTGAGGAGTACCACGATTATGTAGGCAGCACTTTTAATGATGTGTTTGGTTTCTTTCTTAGCGGTGAAGGCATTAATGGGTCATATTCTAATAATTCTATTAATATTGCTCAGGTTCCTGGTACGACTATTGCCGTATCAATTAACAATGTAAATTGTGGAACACAAACTACATATTGCGCTCCACCCCCAGGAGGAGGAAGCAATTGTGAATATCTTTACGACAACACTAATCAAAATAAGCCTACATTTAATCAAACAAGGCTTGATGCCTATACCTCCCCTTTTGTAGCTGATAATGAAACCATGCCCTGTAAATGGCATCATATAAAATTAGCTATTGGTGATGCAGGTGATTCAGCATACGATAGTGGCGTATTTCTTGAAAAAGGAAGTTTCGATCCGGGTAGCGTTTGTGAAACCACTTCATATTCACATCCAACAATCGATTCAATACTTTATGAAAGCTGCAATAATCATGATGCCGTTATTTATTTTACTATCGGGTCAATAAGAACTACCCCTTATATTATACCATATTCCATAGATACCGTTACAGGAAATCCCGCTACACTTGGATGGGATTACACGATAATTGGCAGTGGCCATGAAGACACTATTTATATTGAAGCCGGAAGCACCTATGACTCATTGATTATCAGGCCTTTTTGGGATGAGGAGGTGGAAGGAATTGAAGATGTTAGAATTATTTATAATTCGATTATGTGTGGCTTTAGTGTGCCAGATACTGCTCTTGTAATGATTTCTGACGTCCCTGCTTTCCCAGATACAAACCTTGTTTTTTCGACATATTGTGAGGACACCGTTATTGTTGGTTTCAACAGCGTGCTCGAAGGGATACCACCTTATACCTACTTGTGGACAGCCGGAGGGCAAACAACTTCTACTTTACAGTATATTATTTCAGGAAAAGACTCGATGTATTTACATTGTGTTATAACTGATACATGTGGCTATCAGGCATCGGATACAGCATTTGTTATTGTTCCCAATATTGTCACCTCAGCAGGTCCCGACAAATCCCTGTGTAACCAGCCAAGTGTACAACTTGAAGGCTCTGCTCCGGGTGCTCAAACATTCTTATGGACATCTACACCACCTGATGCAACATTAGCCGGGCAGGAAAATGATACTACACCAATTGTGAGTCCTGTTGTAACAACTGAATATTTATTATTAGCTACTGATAACTGCGGAAATGCTGATCAGGATACAACTATAGTTGATCTGGAAGGGGCTGTTGCCTTTGCTGGTACGGATCAAAGTATGTGTCTTAACGATTCGGTAACCATTTCATGTAACATTGGTAATATTGGTGAGTCTTATCTCTGGACTTCCGATCCTCCTGATGCCGGCCTCCCAGGTCAGGATACAAACCAAACAATAGTAGTATCACCTCTAACAGTAACTAACTATTCCGTTTTGGTAACTGATGGCTGCGATTATTCGGCTACTGATGAAGTTGAAGTTACTGTATTTGATCTTCCGGTTGCAAATGCCGGGAGTAATGGAGAAATTTGCCTTGGCTCAACTTATTATCTTATGGCTTCGGGTGGTATTCATTACCAATGGGGGTCAATCCCTGCCGACCCTTCTCTCACAGTTAACCAGCAAGATACAACTTTTAATCCTGGTATAACACCTGATTTGCTAAATATTTATAAGTACTATGTTGAGGTAACCAATGCAAACGGATGTACTTCAACCGACACAATGGAACTCACTGTCAATTTTGTGCCCGATATAATTTTAAGTGCTGATTATGATGTAATTTGCTTCGGAGACACAGCAACTATTTCTGCTATTGGCGATATTGCTGATGATTATAGCTGGACGGCTGATCCGTTCGACCCTACAATTGTAAATTTAAACCAGGCTATAATTACAGTTACCCCAGATACAACTACAGTTTATTCGCTGGTTGCAACTGTGGGTGGAATAAATTGCCCTGCTAATACGGTTCATACTATCATAGTAATTCCACAGCTTTTTGCAGATTTTGAAATTGCCGACAACAAATTCCAAACCTGTGAAAATGAAGCTATTGGGATTTTTTACACCGGAAATGCTACAGGTAACGCTAACTACAGTTGGGATTTTGGTGCTGATGCTATAATAAATTCAGGAACCGGCACAGGCCCATATAATGTGCATTGGAGCACAGAGGGCATTAAAACTATCAGTTTAACTTTAACAGAAAATAATTGCCCAAGCGACACAGTTGAACTTGATGTTACCGTTATTGCTATGCCGTTTACTGACTTTTTGGCCTATCCGGATAAAGGTTGTGCTGCACTCGAAGTGAGTTTTACAAACTTATCATCACAACTTGATAATCCGGTATATGACTGGACACTTGACGGCACAACAATAGGAGACTTCGAATTTTCGCATATTTTTAACGAACCCGGAACTTACCCTGTTTCGCTTACAACTACTAACCAGAGCATCTGTGCAAACACATTAACTAAAAACAATTTAATAACTGTTTTTGAAGTACCCCTTGCGGATTTTGATGCTGATCCACCTGAAACAATACTCGAGGATGGTGTTATTGATTTTATAAATATTTCTACAAGCCAGGATATAATGACTTACCAGTGGTATTTTGGCGACAGAGATTCATCAACACTTGCCAATCCAAGTCATAAATACAACGCTGAGGGCATATATCTTGTGCAATTGTTTGCCACTACTTCCAATGGGTGCCAGAATAATGTTAGTAAAAATGTTACTATTCATCCCGATTTTGCTGTTTTTCCTCCAAACGCATTTACTCCAAATGGCGATGGAGAAAACGACACTTTTGAAATAAAAGGTGCAGGAATTAGCCAATATTTACTCCAGGTTTATTCAAGATGGGGTGAATTAATATTTGAATCCACCAGTCTGGAAAACCATTGGGACGGAACATACAACGGCAATCTTGTTGCTATAGGAACTTACGTTTACAGCATTAACTACCGAAGTATGTTAAACAGAGAGTATACAATTAATGGAACAGTAACTGTTATAAGGTAATTCATATCTTCCAGAGTCGTAACTACGTGGAAGTCTGTTGAAACAATATTAAAGAGTCAATCTAAATGACCTTCATGATTCTAATTATCAACACCCTCACATACACTCATCCAGGCACTAGGTTCTATGAAAGGTTCTATTCTTAATCTCACCATTTTTATTAATTTCGCAGCTAAAATTTAATCGATGACAATAGTAATAACAGGCTCAGAATTAACCATTGAAAAAGTTGTTGATGTTGCTCGTAACCGGGTAAAGGTTGAGCTTCATAAAGATGCATTATCGCGTATAGTAAAATGCCGTGCAATGCTTGAGAGAAAAATTGATGCACATGAAATTATGTACGGTGTAAATACCGGAATAGGTGAGTTTTCGGAAGTTGTGCTTGATGATGATCAGCTTCAGGATTTTCAGAAATACCTTATTTATAACCATGCTGCAGGAATCGGAGATCCTATGCCGGAAGAATATGTCCGTGGAGCTATGCTTGGTCGGATAAATGTTCATGCACACGGTAATTCAGGTATTCGTCCCGAAATAACACTTACACTGGTTGAGATGTTAAATAAAGGTGTTACTCCATCAGTATGCCGTAAAGGTTCGGTTGGCGCATCAGGCGACCTTGCTCCTATGTCGCAAATAGCTTTATTGTTGATGGGTGAAGGCGAGGCATTCTATAAAGGAGAGCTATTGGATGGTAAAGAAGCTATGGACAGAGCAGGGATAGCTATACCGGGTCTTCAAGCCCGCGACGGATTAGGTACTATTAACGGATCGAATGTACTTACAGCCATGAGCGCAATTTTCCTATTTGATGCTAACAACTGGCTCAAACAAGCTGAAATTGCAGCTGCCATGTCGCTTGAAGCGTTAAAGGCAAACATGGGACCATATACTACCAAACTCCATGAAGTTAGGGGCTTTAAAGGAGCTGTAAGAAGTGCATCTGCGATTGGCAAGTTAGTTGCTGATGGCGATCTGAAAACAGGAAAAATTAAGCACAAGGTACAGGACGCTTACTCAATGCGCTCATCACCTCAAGTTATTGGTGCGGCACATGATGCATTGGCATATGCACGTTCGCAGGTAGAAATCGAATTGAACGGTGTAGGCGACAATCCAATTTTCTTTCCCGAAGAAAATATTCAGCTTTCAGGGGCAAATTTCCAGGGAACTCCGGTTTCATTACCTATGGATATGGCAGGTATTGCCATCACGATGGTTAGCGTACTTTCCGAAAGGCGCATGAACCGATTAAACAATCCTTCTCTAAGTGTTGGATTACCACCATTTTTAACAAAGGGCGCAGGCATGTTTTCGGGAATGATGCTTAGCCAGTATACAGCCGATATGCAAATTGTGGAACAGCGTATTCTTTCGGCACCAGCATCAATTCAGTCGATTCCTGCTGCCGCCGACCAGGAAGATTTTGTTTCGATGGGAATGAACACAGCTATCAAAAACTTTCAAATTCTTGATAATGCTAATGGCATACTTGGAATTGAATTTATGGCTGCAGCTCAGGCCCTGGATTTCAGAGAGTATAAATTTGGCATTGGGGTAACAAAGGCTAAAGAAGTAATTCGCCGACATGTTAAATTTCTTGATATCGACAGGCCATTATACAAAGACCACAATACAATGAAAGAGCTGGTTAGCTCATGTGAAATTTTAAATGAAGTTGAAAAAGAAATTGGATCGTTGGAGGGATGAGGGTTGTCAGGTTGTCGGGTTATCGTCGGAAACAACAACAATGACAACCTGCCTTGCCTGCAGGCATGCAATGACAACAATGACAACCACAACAACAACGACAACCATGACAACAAATACCCCCCCCATGATTGAACTACAAGAAAAAAACGAACACTCGAGGCCTCAGCTTCTCAGAGTTCTCTGCATACTAACTTTCATTGGTAGCGGTTTATCATTGCTCTCCAATTTTATCATGTTTATGTCAATCGACATTGTAAGGAAATATTATGAAAATGGCATGTTCGATTTTTTAGGGGAGGAGATGGACTTAAGCGTGCTCGAATTATTCCTCAGTACAAATTCAACATATTTCATGTTAATGTCAATGTTGTTCGCACTCGGTATCTATGGAGCTTATTTAATGTGGAACCTGAAACAGATAGGCTTCCATTTTTATACTTTAGCACAAATTGTACTCCTGATCCTGCCTCAGGTTTTTATACCGGCCCTGCCTTTTCCAACTTTTGAATTAATAATATCACTTATATTTGTCGTTTTATACGCAAAGAATCTGAAAATAATGAGTTGATAATATTAAACGCTAAAACCCTTATTTATGAAATTTAGATTAATCACATTTTTTTTATGACTCAGCGCACGAATATTTTTGCGATTCTTCATATAAGTGATCTATCGTATGTTGCAGAATATGATTACAAAGATGATAACAACAAATTAGATAGTTATTTTCTTCCAATGCCTAGGATTAGTCCGGGAATAGGCCTGGAATATAAAACGTTAAAACAATTATCATTTTATGTAGAAATTAACAATTTACTAAATGCAACTCACATTCCGTCTAGTTTTAGCGTCGGCTTAAAATATGATATAGGCAAAACAACCAGAAACTACATGCATACTAATATCAAAAATTGATTATTCATTTTTTATGACTGATACTAGTAATTTAACTCCTGCAAAAAATAAAATACCATATTTACTTATGGTTAGCGCAACTATCATTCTTATAATGGGCATTGTTGGCTTTTTGTTTTTTGCAACAGCAACTACTTATCAGTTTTACCATCCACAATTTCTTAACGAAATCAGCAGCACATATCAATTAACAAACCTCAACATTTACGTTATAATTCAAACATTATTACATTCAGGGCTAATCATAAGTGCACTCCTTATAATAAAGCAGAAAATAGAGGGATTATACCTTTACTTTTCTGTTTTCCTGGTAATGCTGGCAGTTGAGTTGTTTTTTGATAACTTAATAATACTAAATTATGTAATCAGTGGCCTACTAATGGGATTGGTAATTATGATCTACCGGCGAAGATTAAGTTAGTATCAATTTCTTTATTACACCATGTTTCTCACAAAACAACATTATTTATAACTAATCAGTGAAACAAAAGACTTAAACAATCGAGTTTTTATATGCAAATTTTCCTTTGTGTTAACCTTTGTGACATCCTTTGCGCTCCTTTGTGGTTATTTTTTACCACTAAGGTACACCAAGTGCTACACAAAGGGTCACTAAGGGGGAAAAATAAATATTGTTGTAAAATACATTTAATTCAAAGCGATTTGCCTTTGCTGACACTGATTAGTTACCATTATTTTATTTAGAATCGATATTAATTTTTAATAATAAATGTATTTTTTTTGCACTGGTACTCCTATTTTACGTATGTTTGTTAATTATTGTTAATTTTATATTAATATTTAACTAAGTTTGTACGCTCCTTAATTTTTATGAGAAGTGAGAAACGATGTGCAATCGTTTATAAAAAAGTAAATTATATGTTTAACTAATTCATTAACCAAAAATTATCATTATGAGAAAAATTACAATTTTGCTAGCGTTCTTGTTTTTTGTTGGCGCAAATCTCGCCAACGCCCAAACAAGAACCATTAGCGGTAAGGTTACAGGTTCCAGCGATGGAGCAGGTATTCCTGGTGTTACTGTTCAGGTGCAGGGTACCACAATTGGTACAGTTACTGATATCGACGGTAACTATTCGCTAGATGTAGCACCTGAAGCAGAGGTGCTGGTTTACAAATACGTAGGTATGAAAACCGTTATGGTTACCATCGGAGATCAAACCACAATTTTTGTAACAATGGAAGCAGATGCTGTTATGATGGGTGAGGTTGTTGTGACCGCACTTGGTGTTTCCCGTGAAAAGAAATCACTCGGTTATGCCACCCAGGAAGTTAGCGGCGATGCTATTAACGAAGTTAAAACCGATAACTTCATCAACAACCTGCAAGGTAGAGCTGCCGGTGTTTCATTAAAAGTTAATAACAACTTTGGTGGATCAACCAACGTTATTATCAGGGGTTCAACCTCTCTAACAGGTAATAACCAGGCTATGTTTGTTATCGACGGTGTTCCCGTTAATAACTCAACAACCAACACTGCCGGTCAAAGAGGCGGTGGAACAGGTTATGACTTTGGTAATACTATCAGCGACTTAAACCCTGAAGACATCGAGTCGATGAACATTCTTAAGGGTGCAGCTGCTACTGCTCTTTACGGCTCACGTGCTGCAAACGGTGTGATCATGATCACAACCAAAAAAGGCACAAGCCATGTTGATGATGGACAAGACAGAGTTGGTATTACAATCAATTCAAGTGTAATGGCAGGTCAAATCGACAGAAGCACTTTTGCTGTTTACCAGGATGGTTACGGCGGAGGTTATGGTCCTTACTATAGTGGTACCGACAAACCAGGCCTATCATGGGAACCAATTAACGGTGTCGACAGCTGGGTAGTTCCTTTTACCGAAGATGCTTCATTTGGTCAGGCTTTCGATCCTAATTTGTTGGTTTATCAATGGGGTGCTTTCGATGAAGCTTCTCCTACTTACAACCAGGCTACTCCATGGGTAGCTGCCACAAATGGTCCTGCTGAATTTTTTGAAACCGCATGGACTTTACAAAACAGTATAGCTTTCGACGGTGCAACCGATAAAAGCAATTACAGGGTTTCGTACACAAATTTCGACCAAACAGGTATTATGCCAAATAGTTCCCTTAAAAAGAACAATGTTACTTTTAACGGATCGTTCGACCTTACTGATAAATTAACTGTTAGCGCAGCTTCAAGTTACGTAAATACACAAGGAAAAGGACGAAACTCTACAGGTTATAGCGATAATATCCTGTCCCAGTTCAAACAGTGGTGGCAGGTGAATGTTGATGTTCTTGAGCAAAAGGATATTTACGACGCTACCGGCCGTAACGTTACCTGGAACAGAAGTGGCACCCACGATCCATTCCCAATTTACTGGGACAACCCTTACTGGACAAGGTATAAAAACTATGAAACTGACGAAAGAGACAGATTATTTGGTCATGTAATGCTTAATTACGAAGTAAATGATTGGTTTAGCATCATGGGCCGTGCCTCAATCGATACTTATTCTGAAATTCAGGAAGAAAGACGCGCTGTTGGAAGTATAAGTGCCCGTTTCGGTATTAGCCGCGGTGATGTTCAATCAGGTTACCAAAGATTTAACAGAAGCTTCACGGAAACCAATTTTGACCTTATGGCTAATTTCAACAAAAGGTTTGGCGACGATATCAGCTTAACAGGTCTTCTTGGTACAAATATCAGGAGAACAAATATCAGCTCTATATTCGCTTCTACTAACGGAGGATTAGTTGTAGCTGACCTTTATGCTATCAACAATTCAATCAACCCTGTTTTGGCTCCTGTTGAAATAGCTGAAAAAGTTGGTGTTAATGGTGTATTTGCAAGTGTTTCGTTAGGTTGGAAAAATTTACTTTTCTTGGATGCGACAATCAGAAGAGACCAATCCTCAACTCTTCCTGTTGATTCTGCTGATTATTATTATCCATCAGTTGCTCTTAGCTTTATTTTCTCAGAAATGATTGATGCTGACTGGTTACAATTTGGTAAAGTAAGATTGAACTATGCTGAAGTTGGTAGCGATGCCCCATTTGCAAGTCTTTATGATACTTATGCTAAACCTTCACCATTCGGGTCAATTACATTATTCTCTATTCCAGGCGAAAAGAACAATGATGCATTAAAACCTGAAAGAACAAAAAGTGCAGAAGGAGGACTTGCTATGAATTTCTTCCAAAACCGTTTGGGATTCGACTTTGCTGTTTATAAAACAAATACAGTTAATCAAATTATGCCGGTTGCCGTTTCTACTGCTACAGGTTATTCGACAAAATTTGTAAACGCAGGTGAAATTCAAAACCAGGGTGTTGAGCTTATTATAAACTTTGCACCTGTTGTTTCAAAAGATTTCAGATGGGATGTTGCACTTAACTGGAGCAAAAACCAAAACGAAGTTATTTCCTTATACGAAGATGTCGACAACATGTCACTTGGCAGATTCCAGGGTGGTGTATCTATAAACGCTACAATCGGACAACCTTTCGGAACCATAATGGGTACTGATTATATATATCATGACAATGGTGAGCCAATTGTTTTGGAAACAGGTTATTACGATAGAACGACTACATCCGACAATGTTATTGGTGACCAAAATGCCGACTGGAATGGTGGTTTACTAAATACACTTACTTATAAAAACTGGACATTTGGCTTCTTATTTGATTGGCAAAAAGGTGGAGATATTTTCTCACTCGATCAATGGTACGGACAAGGAACCGGTTTATATGATGATACTGATTTCCTCAACGATCTGGGTAACCCTGTTAGAAATTCTCTTGCTGATGGTGGTGGAATAATTCAACCAGGTGTTAAAGCTGACGGAACTCCTAATGACGTTAGAATTACAGGTGACAGGTACACAGCATTCGGCTGGGCACGTAACCCAAATGCAAGATATATATATGATGCTTCTTATATTAAACTAAGAAACATTACTTTGTCGTACAGAATGCCACAAAGCGTATTAGGAAAATCATTTATCAAAGGGGCAACATTCAGCCTTACAGCATCAAATGTAGCAATCCTGATGAAAAACCTTCCTTATGCAGATCCTGAAGCCGGTCTTGGTGCAGGTAACCTGCAAGGATGGCAGAGTGGTGTAATGCCTACCACGCGTAATATTGGATTTAGTGTTAACCTACAATTTTAAAAAAAACAGATATGAAAAAAATACTTATAATATTGATGGCATTCTTAGTTATCGCTTCCTGCACAAAACTGGAAGATTTAAATGAGAATACCAAGAACCCGACAGAGGTTCCCGGAGTAACCCTGTTCTCAAATGCTCAAAAAAGCCTTGCCGACCAAATTGCAAGTACTAACGTTAACATGAACGTTTTCAAAATTTGGGCACAATACTGGACAGAAACTACTTACACTGATGAAGCAAATTATGATATCATTAACAGAACAATTGCCGACAACGTTTGGCGCGAGTGGTATCGTGATGTGCTTATGGACTTAAAAGAAGCCGGTATAATTATCGCGGCAACCGAATACGCTACTGCTGATGAAACGGCAGCTGCTGCAAACCAGTTGGTAATTATCGATATCATGGAAGTTTTTGTTTATGAAAGAATGGTAACCTTATGGGGAAACATTCCTTATACAGAGGCTTTGGATATTGATAATGTAACTCCTGCATACGACGATGGCTTAACTATTTACAAAAACCTGATTACCCGCATCGATGCCGACATTGCTGCACTTAACACTGCGCATGGCAGTTTTGGTAATGCCGATTTAGTTTATCATGGTGATGTAGGTGCATGGAAAAAGTTTGCCAACACATTAAAACTAAAGATGGGTACTGTACTATCAGATGTTGACCCAGGTTTAGCATCTTCAACTATTCTGGCAGCCATACCGGGTGCTTTCACATCCAATGCTGATAATGCAGAGTTTGTTTATTTAGCTACAACACCAAATACAAATCCTCTTTATGTTGACCTTACTTTAAGCGGTCGTCAGGACTTCATTGGAACCACTATTATCACTGATTATATGGTCCCATGGAATGATCCAAGATTGCCTGCATATTTCACCTTTGCACCTGATACAGAAGAATATTTAGGTGGTGTTTATGGCGCAAGTAACCCATATGTTGGATTTTCGCATGTTGCTGATGCTATTGCAGAGGACCCAACTTTCCCATGCTTATTACTAAGCTATGTTGAAGTTGAGTTTTACCTTGCAGAAGCTGCTGCCAGAGCAAATGACGCTGACGCAGCCGAAACTCATTACAATGCTGGTATTACCGCATCATTCGATTACTGGGGTGTTGCTGGTGCTGCGGATTATCTGTTAACTCCTGCTGTTGCTTATACAACAGCTACCGGAACATGGCAGGAAAAGATTGCCACACAGGCTTGGATAGCATTCTATAACAATGGATACGAAGGTTGGACTGAGTGGAGACGATTAGATTACCCTAACTTCCACCTTCCTCCGGATACTGACTTAACAGAAGTACCTACAAGGTTCACCTATCCTGTATTTGAGCAAACCCTTAATGGAGCTAACTACACCGCAGCTGCTTCTGCAATTGGTGGTGATTTGTTAACTACAAAACTTTTCTTTGACAAACACTAGAGTTCAAAGTAATTAGTTAATTACGTACTTTAAACCCGTTACACAGATGATTGTGTAACGGGTTTTTTTATTGAAATTTTTAGAAATAATGTATATATATTTTTGGAATTAATAATTTTTATTAAATTTGCTATCCTTCTTTTTAATGTTTTATTAAAAGGTTGAAACTTTGAGAAGATTGAAATTAAAATACGTTTAACTAATTCATTAACCAAAAATTATCATTATGAGAAAAGTTACAATTTTGCTGGCGTTCTTGTTTTTTGTTGGTGCAAATCTCGCCAATGCCCAAACAAGGACCGTTAGCGGTAAGGTTACCAGTTCCGAAGATGGAGCAGGTATACCCGGCGTTACTGTTCAGGTTAAAGGTACCACAGTTGGTACTGTTACCGATATCGATGGTAACTATTCGTTAGAAGTCAAACCGGACTTCAGAGTTCTTATTTTCCAATATGTTGGAATGAGTACTCAGGAAATAACAATTGCCGATCAAACAACTATTAACGTTACCATGAGCCCCGATGTGCTGCTCATGGAGGAAGTGGTTGTTACGGCTATTGGTATTCCTAAAGAGCAAAAAGCAATTGGTTACACAGTGCAGGATGTAAGTGCTGAACAAATTGCAAATTCAGGTAATACCGATATGATAAGTGCCTTACAGGGACGTATCGCCGGTGTTCAGGTTACCAGTTCAAGTGGTGCTGCAGGTGGTGCAAACTATATTACCATCAGGGGTGCTACTTCACTTACCGGTAACAACCAACCTTTGTTTGTTGTTGATGGTGTACCTATCGACAACTCTACTTCCTTTGATACCGAGGGATTCCAGGGCGGTGACGTTGCCGGTGTTGCCAGGGGTAACCGCGCATTGGACATTAACCCTGATGATATTGAAAACATCAGTGTTCTTAAAGGTGGCGCTGCTACTGCACTTTACGGTATCCGTGGTGCTAATGGAGTAATTGTTGTTACTACCAAAAAAGGTAAAGCTACAGCAGATGGTAAAAAAGTTAATGTTAACTTCTCATCCTCTGTTATGATCTCCCAGATCAGCCAGGTTCCTGAACTAAATACAAAGTATGCCCAGGGATGGGGTAGCGATTGGTCTTCAGGTTTCTTTGCTGCTTGGGGTCCTGAAATTTCACAAACAGGCTACTCAAAAGATGCCGCATGGGCAAATGGTGGCTGGGCTGATTTTGACGTTGATGGTGACATTGTTATGAAAACTGATCCTCGTTATGATGCATCATTGGGTGCTACCAAAGTTTTTGATCAGTTTGATTTCTTCCAAACAGGTATGACCTTTAACAATTCCATTAGCCTTACCGGCGGAAATGATAAGTCAAATTTCTACATTTCTGCCTCCGACATGAGCGACAAAGGTGTTATACCAAACAATGAAGTAAAAAGAAACACATTTAAAATCTCGGGTAGCTCAGCATTAAGCGATAAATTTAAAATTTCTGGAAATGCTAATTATCTGGTAACAAACGGCGACAGAATTCAACAAGGATCAAACACCTCAGGTGTTATGCTTGGATTATTAAGAACACCTCCATCATTTGATAATGCTGCCGGTTATAAGCTTCCTGATGGAAGACAAAGAAACTATCGCCATGGTGGTGGTTACGACAACCCTTACTGGACAGCCAATGAAAACCTATGGAAAGATGAAACCAACAGGCTTATTGGTAATATTCAGTTAGACTGGTTTGCTACCGAATGGTTACGCTTTACATTGCGCCCTGGTATTGATGTTTATAGTGAGCATGTTAAAAACTATGTTGCTGTTGGATCGAGAACTTCTCCAGGCGGATCAGTTTATGCTCGTGACATGACACATAAAGATTTCAATAACGACTTTATTGCTTATCTAACTCATGATTTTAGCGATAAGATCAGCACCTATGCTACCTTTGGCTGGAACATGCAATCACGTTATTACAGCTATGTATTCGGACAAGCCAACGGCCTTTCAATTCCTGATTATTATAACCTGAATAACACTTCAAACATATCTTCAGGCGAAAACACATGGGAAAAAAGACTTATGGGTATTTTCTTCGACGTTGGTGTTAATTACAACAGCATGTTATATGTGAACGTAACCGGACGTAACGACTGGTCAACTACACTGCCTGAAGATCACAATTCATTCTTCTATCCTTCAGTTAATGCCAGCTTTATTGTTAGCGAACTGCCTTTCCTTAAAGATAATGATATCCTACCTTTCTGGAAAATTTTTGGATCATATGCTATCACTGCTAACGATGCCGATCCTTACAGAACACTTACTTACTGGTTTCAGGGTGCAATAACCGATGGTTGGGTAAGCCCGTCAGGAGTTAACTTCCCTATCACAACAGGTGGCAAATCGTATAATGGATTTACTTACGGTAACACAATGGGAAGCAACGACCTAAAACCGGAAAGAACGAAATCGATGGAAGTTGGTACAAGTATGAAGTTCTTAAACAACCGTGTGGGAATTGACTTCGCATATTTTGATAACCTAAGTGAAGACCTTCTTCTTCCTATCGACATCGACCCTTCAACCGGTTTTACAAGTATGTATAAAAATGCTGCATCAATGTCATCAAAAGGTATTGAACTGGCTGTTTATGCTACCCCTTATGAAAGCAAGAATTTTGACTGGAATATTCTGGTTAACTTCTCAAAATTCAAAAATGTTGTCGAATCCCTTGCCGAAGGTGTTGATGCTCTGTTTTTAGGTGGATTTACCGATCCCCAGATCCGCGCAGTTGCCGGTGAAGAATATCGTACAATATATGGATACGACTGGCAAAGAAACGATGCAGGAGAGATGCTTATAGGCGACGATGGCTATCCAATGGGCGAATATACCATGAAAGCTCTTGGAACTGTTAATCCAACATGGACAATGGGTGTTGGAAATACTTTCCAGATATTTGACTTTTCAATTTATGCACTTGTTGATTTCAGACAAGGAGGAACAATGTGGAATGGTACAAGAGGCGCCCTCGATTATTTTGGAGCAAGTGCAGGTACTGAAAATCGAGATGATGACTATGTATTTGAAGGCGTAAATGTTAACACCGGCCAACCAAACACCGTTGCTGTTAAGCTGGATCAAACATGGCGCACTAGTGGCGAAGGTAGCGGATTTACCGGGCCAACTTCTCCATACCTCGAAGAAACAAGCTGGATTCGTTTAAGAGACATTTCCGTTTCTTACACCTTAAATAATTTACTGAAGAACACATTTGTTGATAACCTTGAAATTTACTTCACAGGTAAAAACTTATGGTTAAGTACACCTAATTATACAGGTATTGATCCTGAAACCAGCTTATTGGGCTCATCCAACGCTTTGGGCATGGATTATTTCAATATGCCGGGAACAAAGACATATTTGTTTGGTCTACGTGCTTCTTTCTAGTTATAAACCAGTTAAATATATTTAAAAACGAAAAAAATTATAAAATCATGAAATATAAAATTTTAACAAAAATCATGTTGTTCGTTTTGCTGGTAGTAGTTTTAGGCTCATGCAGCAAATGGATCGACACCGATATGAACATTAACCCGGATGCACCGGCAGATGTTCCTATGAATTTAATACTTCCAACAGTTCAGGCCAGGTTGGCTTTCGATGTTGTTGGAAGCAACGATGTTACCAGACCACAATCTCTCTGGATACAACAAACTACCGGTATTGCACGTCAAAGCCAGGCAGAAGGTGCTTATTCATTCCGTTCAGGTGATGTGAATAACCTGTGGGGCAACGTATATGCCGGCGTACTGATGGACGCAAAGCAATTGATAAACAAAGCGGTAGAGCTCGAATCGCCACATTTTGAAGGTGTTGGTTGGGTTCTTACAGCTGTAACACTGGGTATTTCAACCGACAACTGGGGAAGTATCCCATGGTCGGAAGCATTATTGGGCGATGAAAATTTAACCCCGGTTTTTGATTCTCAGGAATCAGTTTATGCTGCTGTTCAGACATATTTAGACAAAGGCATAACCCTGTTAAGCACTCCTGCTTCTGCAAATAAAGTTGCGCTTTCGGGTGATATTATTTATGGTAGTAATACTGCCAAATGGGTGGCCGCCGCTTATGCACTAAAAGCCCGTTATGCAATTCATTTATCGAAACGTGATGATGGCGCTTATCAGGAAGCTCTTGGTTACCTCAACAATGCTTTTACAAGCAACGCCGGTAATATGTATTATTATTACGGATCGGGTGATGTGAATAATGCCAATCCTTTGTATTTGTTTATGATGGACCGCGGTGATATTCGTATGAGCTGGGTGGTAACTGAGGCTATGACTTTAACCAGTGACCCACGTTTGCCAATGTTTGCAACACCTATTGATGCTGATTTGGAAATAAACGGTGTTACCTATCCTGCCGGATCATATGTTGGAGCACCAATTGATCAACCAATTGACGGTGCATCACATCCTGGCCCGGGGTTAGCCTCTTCAAACACAAGTACTCCTTTCATTACTTATGCAGAGCTTGCATTTATAAAAGCAGAAGCGCTTTATAAAACCGGTGACGTACCGGGTGCAAAACAAGCCTTTAAAAATGGTTTGGAAGCATCACTTAATGAGTATGGCGTATTTGATCAGGTATGGCTCGATGATGCTTCTCTTTTAATTGATGCACTATCTGATGAAACTCTTTTTGAAGCCATTATGAGTGAAAAATGGATTGCCCTGATGTACAACAGCGAAGCTTTTGTTGACTGGAGAAGAACAGGTTATCCTGAATTAACTCCAAACCCGCTTGCTACAATACAGGAAATTCCAAGAAGATTCCCTTATGCAACAGATGCAATTACTTATAATCCAAATACTCCGGATTTAGGTAATGAACCTTTATGGATTAAAGTGTGGTGGGACCAATAATAGTTCG
>JACKQG010003938.1_pt1 | contig 17672 bp, 16 predicted proteins | sample 8237621 | NCBI WGS metagenome assembly JACKQG01 (sample SAMN15677084, study PRJNA649215) | marine metagenome | biome: marine; feature: Black Sea; material: saline water; isolation source: suspended particulate matter (SPM) from the Black Sea western gyre | collected 2013-06-09/2013-06-10 | depth...
TATCCTATGGCTTCTCAAGGACCAAACCGGGTTATATGGCTGCAGCGCCGGTTCCCGCCTCGAAAATGGCCCTTGAAAAAGCCGACCTCAAAATAGGGGACATGAAAATTATCAAGACCCATAATCCCTTTGTTGTAAATGACCTTTATTTTGCACAGCAGATGGGTATTGAAGCTGCTGGAACGGATGATCTTGGGTTTAACAACTATGGCTGTTCCCTGATATACGGGCATCCCCAGGGACCGACCGCAGGCCGCATCATCATTGAAGGACTGGAAGAAATCGCCATGAAAGGGGGCGGTTACTTCCTCTGGACAGGGTGTGCAGCAGGAGATACTGGCGGCGCTATTATCTTCAAGGTCGGCTGATCCCTTTAAATGACCATTGACCCTATCGGTCATATTTGGTAAAGAAAGACCATCCTGTTGTATACAGGATGGTCTTTTTTTTGGACTGCTTCCAGACTGAGAATCGGGGCCTACGCCTTCATGTGCATATCGAATTTCAGCTCATTTGAACATTATGGTGTCTTAAGCGGTAGATCTCGTTACTTTTCCCACTCAACGACTTAACGACTCAACTATTTGATGAGGTCTTAAGTGGATAGAGAAGAAATAGGCAGATGGATGTCGTAATTCTGGGAATTGCCTCCCTGATCGGTCTTTACATGGCAGCCAATATCGGGGCCAACGACCTTGCAAACGCCATGGGGACGTCGGTGGGTTCCGGCGCGATCACCCTTAAGCAGGCCGTGGTGATATCGATTATCGGCAATACCTTAGGGGCAGTTTTAGCGGGAGGACATGTAACAAATACCATCAGCAAAGGTATCATCGATCCGGCCTTATTTTCTGGTGATCCGAATAAACTGCTGTTAGGGATGTTCGCCGCCCTGATCTCTGCCGGGATCTGTGTACATGCGGCCACAATTATGGGTCTGCCAGTTTCCACCACTCATGCCATTGTCGGTGCCGTGGTGGGTTTTGGTGTTTTGAGCGTCGGGGTCGACGCGGTAAGCTGGAGCAAGGTCATTTCTATTGCTACGAGTTGGGTTATTTCACCCGGCGCAGGCGCTTTCATAGCAGGAGGTATGTACTATTTTGCCGAAAAAAAGATTATGACAGTAAAAGACCCCATTGGGGCATCCGAACGTTATGCACCTGTTATGATTTTTTTGATTTTTTTAGTGCTGATCCTCTCACTCATATTCAAGGGGTTAAAAAATCTTCATATTGATATCGGTTTTTTTTCCACCGTATTGTTGACGATCCCGTGCGCTGCAGCATTCGGTGGACTTGGCCGATGGTGGGTTCGCCGGCAGACACGGACTGAATTCAAGCCGCGGCCTGAGCAAGTCGAATATTCTCCTGTTGATCGCCTGTTTGCCCAGCTTCAGATACTCACCGCATGTTATATCGCCTTTGCCCATGGTGCCAATGATGTGGCCAATGCCGTTGGTCCCCTTGCTGCCATCTTTTCAGTGATCAAGACCAAAGCCGTGGCCCTCAGCGTAGAAGTGCCTTACTGGATGCTCTTTACAGGGGGTATTGCAGTGGGCGGCGGGCTCTTGGCCTTTGGCACACGTGTCATGGACACCATCGGCAGAGATATAACTGAGATCACACCGATACGTGGTTTTTGTTCTCAATTCGGGGCTGCCACCACAATCCTGATCTGCTCAAGGCTCGGGTTTCCCGTCTCGACGACTCACGTCCTGGTCGGTTCGGTGGTGGGGGTCGGTATCATGAGGGGGATGGGCGCCCTTGACCTCAGGATTCTCAAAAATATCGGCCTGTCATGGATTGTGACCCTGCCGTTCACAATCCTCTTGTCCATGGGTTTGTATGGTCTTTTTACATGGGTTCTGTTATAATGCAATCTCGCTGGAGGGAGAAACATCATGCGCCTTTTATTAAGCTCCTTGTTTCATGAGTCACCTTTTGAGAACCTGCAAAGACACGCCGACAAGGCTAAGGAGTGTGCGCAGCTTTTCAGGGAGGCGGCGATCTGCCATGTTGAAGAGAAATGCGACGAGTTTGACGCGTTGACGGATCGGGTGGCGAAGCTGGAGAGCGAGGCCGATGCCATCAAACGGAACATCCGGAATCACCTGCCCAGGGGGGTCCTGATGCCGGTGGATAAGTTTCAATTCCTGCAATATCTTAGAGAGCAAGACAAGGTGTTGGATGAAGTGGAAGAGGCCCTCTACTGGCTCTCTTTTCGGCCAAAGGGCCTGCCAAGGGAGGTGGCTCCTGATTTCCTGAATTTGGTAGAATCCGTCATTCCCCCCATTGAGAAATTAGCGGAACTGGTCCGCATGGCAACCGAGTTCTTCCGGAGCAAATCGGGCGATCAGAGGGAGAAGATGAAAAGCCTCATTCAAGATATACGCCAGCATGAAAAAGAGGCCGACATCCTGGAGCAGGAATTGAAGGGGATGGTGTTTCGGTCCATCCAGGATGCCCTGGTCGTATTTCACACGATTCGTCTGGTGGAGATTGTGGGAAACATCGCCGACCACGCACAGAACGCCTCGGACCGCATGCGGGCGATGATAGCCAAATAGACCCTAACGTTGCATAAACCTTCGGTCCAAAAAAGCTATGCTCGCTCTATATCAGGCCATCAAGAAACGCTTGTCCATTTTCAAGACCTCACCGTATGTCTAATACGCTTTCATCCTTGAAAATGGCCCAGCGTCCCCTGCTGACCTAATCTAAAGCGTTTTGAACTCAAATTTTATGCAACGTTAGGGTAGAGACATATGGAAAGACCACGCGACCATTGCATCCGATGCGGTGAGTGTTGCCTCCGTTCAAGTCCTTCCCTCCAGATCGCCGACGCCCCTCTCGTATATGAAAGCGTAATAAAAAGATCCGACCTTTATAGCGTCCGTGTCGGTGAGCTTGTACAGGACAATATCCGGGACGAGCTGAAAATAACTGATACGGAATTGATCAAGGTGAGAGAGAAGGAGTTCGGGGGAGGATGTATTTTTTACGATGACGCTGAAAAGGCATGCACCATTTATGGGCACAGACCAGCCCAGTGCAAAGCCTTGGCCTGCTGGGATGAGAGCGAATTCATGCGGGTCTATGCCGAACCCAAGGCAGGCAGAAAAGAGATTATCCGCGACCAGACCCTTTTGCGCCTGATAGATGAGCACGAAAAGAGATGCGCATACGCCCAGCTTGAGCGCTATGTAAAGAAGATCGAGAGCGATGGCGAAAAAGCGGTTGAGAACATCCTCCAAATATTGAAATTTGACCACGACATCAGATTGTTGATTCCGGAAAGGTTAGACACTGACTCCGATGAAATAGACCTTGTCCTTGGCCGGCCCCTCACCAAGACGATTGCAATGTTCGGTCTCAAGATTGTCCGGGAACCGGATGGATCATTCCTCCTGACGCTTCTGGATTCTCCCTCCTGAATTTCATTTTAGATAAGCCCTCGACAAACAAAAAAAGGAGGCCCGAATCCCCGGGGCCTCCTTTTTTAATGTTTAATGTTATCGGCTTAGAACAGGCCTTTTACCTCGCCGGTTGTGGTATCTACATCAACGCGCCTGAAGGCGGGGTTGGAACTGGTACCCGGCATCAGGCTGATGGTCCCGGCGCATGGGCAGAGGAACTTTGCGCCCGAGTAGATTAACACGTCCTGGATGGGGAGGGTCCAGCCCTTTGGAACACCCTTGAGTGTTACGTCATGGGTGAGGCTCAGGTGTGTTTTTACCATCATGGTGGCAAAATCATCATACTTGGAGTCGCCCTCGAGCATCTTGGCCTTTGCCTCTGCATCCGCGGTCCAGGCAACACCATCTGCACCGTAGACCTCTTTTGCGATTTTTTCCACACGGTCACGCAGTTTCATTTCAATGGGGTAGAGGAATTCAAAGTTGGTTTCTTCCTCACAGGCCTCTTTAACGGCCTCTGCGAACTCTACTGCTCCGTCTCCACCGTCTGCCCAGTGGGTAGACTTGGCACAGCGTGCCCCGGCCGCCTCGGCCGCCTTGCGGACGACTTCAACTTCGGCATCGGTATCCGTATGGAAGCAGTTGATGCAGACCACCGGATTGATGCCGGCCTTGCGGATAGAGTTAATATGGTGGACCATGTTCACGCATCCCTTTTCAAGCAGTTCCAGATTTTCCTGGGTGTATGCATCGTCAAGTGGGAGCCCTGCCACTACCTTTGGTCCGCCGCCATGCATCTTGAGTGCACGGATGGTAGAGGTCAACACCGAGACATGGGGCTTCAAGCCGCTGTAACGGCATTTTACGTTCCAGAACTTCTCAAATCCGATGTCAGCGCCGAACCCGCTTTCTGTAATATGATAGTCAAACAGCTTGAGACCCACGCGGTCGGAAATAATGGAAGACTGGCCTACGGCGATATTAGCAAAAGGCCCGGCATGCACCATGCAGGGGTTGTATTCCGCGGTGCACATGAGGGTTGGGTTTATGGTATTTCGCATCCATGCGGTCATGGCGCCACCGCACTCCAGGTCGCCTGTGGTTACCGGATTGCCGGCCTTATCAAACGCGACCGTGATGTTATCAAGACGCTCTCTCAAGTCTGCCAGATCCCTGATAATAGAAAGGATGGCCATACACTCGGAACCAACAGCGATGCCGAATTTGGACTGCATGGTAAAACCGTCATACCGGCCGCCGATACCGATGATGATGTTTCTCAAGGACTGGGCGCAATAATCGATGATCCAGCCCAATTCTATCCGGGTGGGATCGATGTCAAGACGCCGCATGGCGGTCAGCCTATTCAACTGCTCGTCATTATAGTTCCGCTCATGCTGCATACGGGCGGTCATAGCCACCATTGCTAAGTTATGGGCGTTCATGATGTCATTGATATCGCCGGTAAGGCCTAATGAAAACTCGGTCATGGGGATAAGGAGGGAATTGCCGCCGCCGGCCGCGGTTCCCTTGATGTTCATGGTGGGGCCGCCCGAGGGCTGTCTAAGGGCTCCGCCCACGTTCAGTCCGATTTTGCCCATTCCTTCCATGAGACCGCACGACGTGGTGCTTTTCCCTTCACCCAACGGGGTCGGGCTAATGGCCGTTACCTCGATGTACTTTCCATCGGGTTTGTCCTTGAGCCGGTCTATGATTTTTAGAAAATCGAGTTTGGCTAATCTCCCCATTGCAAGGACCTCTTCCTTTTCAAGTCCTAACTTCTCTCTCCACTGATCGGGGTTGGGCATGTTCTTTTCTGCGGCTTCTGAAATTTGCCAGTCAGCCATTTCTACTGCGTTATAAGCCATTTTGTTCATCCTCCTTAATGAATTGAAGTTTTTTGGTTCGGACCTATCCTCACCATGTTAATATACAAATAATCTCTTCGGCGATTTTTTAGAGAACACTTTGCCTATCACAAAAAAAATAGGTCGTCAAGCACTCTTGTGAAATTTTGAACTTTCCCTTGATTGCAGGTCATCACCCGGGTATGATTCCAGAAAACGGTAGCCTGTTTGACGAAAATATTCGACCTGTGCGATTAGGCATTTCACCGCAGAGGCGCAGAGTTCGCAGAGGTTATTTCTCTTTTTGTTTTTCGTTGAGAGGCCGAAAAACAAAAAGAGATAGCCATCTATAAATAAACTAACATAACTGAACATTACCTTAGCTATCAACATTTAAGTAGGCCACGGAAATAAGGCGAAATTAAAGGCCATGTTGATACGACTGACTAAATTGAGTGGTTTCTTTTTGCCGTCCTCTCAACGGCAAAGAGAAAATTATTTATCTCTGCGTCCTTTGCGTCTCTGCGGTGAGTACAGATTTTTCTTAATCTACATAGCATTCCAAGGGTCGGGGAGGGCAGAAAAGAAAAATGAAAACGATTCGACAGCAACTTATTGAAATTTTGAGTGAAAGGGAAATGACGGCGATCGATCTTTCTGGGGATGTGGGAATCCGAGAAAAGGAGGTCTATGAGCATCTTCCCCATATTGCACTCTCTGTGGCCTCGCAGGGAAAAAAGCTCGTTATCGAGCCTTCCCGGTGTCTGAAATGCGGGTATGTTTTTGAAGGGCGGAAACGTTTTACCCGGCCGGGTCGCTGCCCGCAGTGCAGGGAAACGCATATTCAAAGACCCAAATTCAAGATTCGATGATGGGTCGGATTCCCACGCTCATAGGAGGCGGCTTGTTTTTGTTGGACCCGGAAAGTATGCTGACTCAAAAGTCTAAAGTGTCTAAAGTTTGAAGTGCCTATTTATCCCGTTTGCAGCGGGGAAGTTAAGGAACTTAAAGACCTAATCAAAAATGACGGAGCGAATCCCGCAAGGCGGGACACAAATATTCAATATTCAATAGTCAATAATCAATTCCGGCTTCGCCGGGTTAGGAGATATCATCATGTCAGAGAATCAGCATTTAGGTTTTATCGGGGCAGGAAATATGGCAACCGCCCTTATAAAGGGGCTTATTGAAAGCGGTGTTTACGACCACCAACATCTGTTAGCTGCCGATAAGGATGAAGACGCCTTGAAAAGGGTGTCTGGGAGCTTTGGTGTGAAATGCTATGAATCCAATCTCAAGGTAACATCAGGGAGCTCGATTGTGGTACTTGCAGTAAAGCCGCAGAACATGCGTGAGGCCGTAGAGGAGATGAAAGAGGCGATCGAAGATCATCATTTGATCATTTCCATTGCCGCGGGGATACCGCTGAGGATGATTAGTGAGATCGCGGAGCGGGAAATCCCGCTTATCCGGGTAATGCCAAACACCCCCGCACTTGTTCAGAAAGGGGTGAGCGCGCTGGCGGCCGGGTCCCTGGCAACAGCCGAGCATATGGCTAAGGCCAAAGAAATTTTTGGAGCTGTTGGAGATACTGTTGTGGTGGAGGAGACCATGATGGATGCTGTAACCGCCCTGTCAGGGAGTGGTCCGGGGTATGTCTTCAGAATGATGGAGTGTATGGTCGACGCAGGGGTCGCTGTAGGCCTGGAAAGAGAGACATCTCTCAGGCTCGTGGTTCAGACCTTCATTGGGGCGGCCCATCTGGCAAAGGAATCTGATGAGTCTCTGTCTAAGCTGCGTCAGATGGTAACATCGCCTGGCGGGACAACAGCGGCAGGCTTAGCCGTGTTTGACGAGAAGGGCCTGAAAGAGATAACCATTAAAGCCATTGACGCTGCATGCAAAAGGTCTCTGGAGTTGGGTAAAAACTATTGAGAAACCTTTCAACCTTAGGAGGCTGTCCGAGAATGAGAGATTTTTTGCAAGATCAAGGAAGGCGAAGATTTTAACCGCAAGAATGCATTGAAGTATTTTGAGGATTCAAATCTGAGCCTGACGCAGAGATTTCGGAAAATAGCCATTCTCGGACAGCCTCCCGGGGAACATAAGTTTGAAAGCAGTCCCTCCTGATTGGGCACATTGTTCTTCGCCCTGTACATAGGGGCATTTAGATATCACCCCGGGGCAGGTGTCGTTTTCTCCCGGGATGTGTCCACATCTGGTGCTTTCACATTCTGTCCTGAACCGATAAACCTCTGCGAATATTTTGAGTCTTAACAGTTCCAGGCCCTTCCCTCCTGCATCGAAGTCAAATGGCTTTTTAGTGGAATAAAGGTCAGTTTCTTTGGCATGGTAAAAGCCTCCGAAAATCTGGTTTTGGCTTTCTTGGGTGATACCTACTCCTGTGTCTTTTACCACAACTTCGACCGTATTGGATGAGGCCCCAAGAGAAACCAGGACCATCCCTCCATCGGGTGTATTTTCTATTGCATTTTTCACAAGACTCATGAGGATCTTTTCAAAGGCATCTTTGTCGATCAGAACATATTGATCTTCCTTGATATCTATAACCAGCCGGACATCCCTGTGGGATGCAAGCTCATTTATTAATCCTATCATCCCTTCAATAGAAGATCCCATACTCAATGTCTGCAGATTTGTTGTCATGTGAGGAAAGAGCTTTTCAAGCATCTCTTTTAGGGCCTGAAGGGTATGGGTATGACCGGGATCCTCCTCCACAAGCAATTCCACGAGGTCCAGGGTCTGTTCTATCCGGGGCCTTGGGCTGTAATCTCCTTCAAGGTCCTTTTGTCTTATAATATCTTCCACATCCGACTGGATATCCTGCAGTCTTTTCAGGTTTCTCTTGATCCTTTCAACGGGTCTTTGATTCTCAGGTGTCTCCAATCTTTTCAATGAGGCGAGAACTATTGAAAGAGGAGTCCTTAACTCGTGAGAGAGATGATCCAGGACCCTGTGGCGTGCACGGTCCAGCGCCTTAAATTCTGTTATGTCCTTGAATACTACCACGATACCTTCATTTTTCCATTTCCCCGATTCGAGGCGTAGAAACGACGTGGTTACTGCAAGGTCAAGGCGTCGGCCGTCACTTCTCCTGAAAGCGACCTCTCTGTATAGCCTGGTCTCTTTATCCTGGATTCCACTGAGAAGTATATCGTTGAACGCATCATTTTCAGGTTCACCCATAAAAAGCTCTGCATAAGTCCTATCTCTGGTTTCTTCAAACTTGAGGCCGAGAAGATCCAGGCCTGCCGGATTAATATGGGTGATATGGCCCTGAAAATCGAGAACCACTACCCCGTTACTCATACTTTCAATAATAACCGAAGAAAGAGTATCATCCATGGTTGAAATATTTCCTTATCAATAGGCCTAAACCACTACCTCAGGTAGGGGTCCCATAATAGGGTTCTTCCAGTTTATGGCCTTGGAGCTAAGGAACCATTCAAATATTTATGAATAACACTTGAAATAAGTGTTTGATATGGAATGCCTTCCTCAATAGCTTTTATCTGAATTTGATGGTAATCCTTTTGAGTCAGACGGAGATTGATGCGTTTATCTTTTTTCAGAGTGTTTCGAGCTGCGGCCATGGCTTTTTCTTTTTCCTGTTGGATGTTTTTAACAGGGCGCCATTCATCATGTTCGATTGATTCCATCAACTCTCTTTCTTCTTTATCAATCGGATTAAATGCCTTTTTGCTAATTTTCTTCATTATTCCCCCTTTAAACCATAGTGCCTTGTATATTTCCGACTTGGAAAGGCCGTTTTAAGAAAAATTTCATCGCTTTTTTCCACAAAAGGTACAATAACGGCATAGCTCTCAATTTCCAGAATATATATTTTTTGATTAGATCGTCCTGGGTTTTCCTCAATTCCGAGTATCTGGCCTGATTCGATCAAATAAGCAATTTCCTCGAAGGAAATCCCTCGCTTAGTCTTCAATATTTCGTTTTTTTCGGAACTCCAGTTTAAATATTTCACTTTCTCAGTATAGGCTAATGTCTGCCTTTTGTCAATATATTATTGATGGTCCCGCAAAAAGTCTCTAAGACCGTCACTCCCGCCGGCGGAATGATTTTCTTGAATCTAATCCACACCCCCATGTTCTGTGTTTCCAGCGATGCGCGGGATTTTTGTGGGGGAGGCATTTGATTCTTTTGGGGATTAGAGATAAAGAACAAAAAAGAGATGAAAATCAAAAAAAGAGCAATTTTTCAGACACGCAACAGGTTAAGACTACCTGACGTACTCTTCAGCGTTTCCGGGATGGGTCAAAATTTAAGTATCATATCGGAAAGCATGACTTTTGGGTTAAAGCCTGAAAAGGGCTCGACCACAACATCTTGGGGTCTCTGAGGATTGCCCTGAAGCCGTTTTCAGGCATGGAGTGGATGTCCATCGGAAATAATCACAAGATAATTTCCACGATTAATTTGCCTTATTACCCTACGATCACCTTCAGAAATCACAGTTAACATGCTTGCCCAGGATAGTTATAGTCAAAATTACGGCACTCAAGAAAGAAGCGACTATTACTGTCTGGGTGCTTGCCTGATGATGGGCCGGGTAATGCACCTGGCCGCTCCATAGCCCTTTTTGATGTTTTTCATGTCAACCCAAGTTGCGGAAACATCGTGCTTTTTCAGTGCCTGCTTGTACTTTTCACTTACGCCACTGGGACCGACAATTGTGCGGGGGGCGATCGTTATAAAGTTTGTGGCCAGTTGTGCTGAATCCTCTTCCGATACCGGTATGATGATGAAACCGTTATTGTTCAGGTACTCATAAAAGTCTATATCTTCTTCAACCTTTTTGTATTTGCCGCCTTCAAGCTCATAAACGTCAACAACAGAAGCGGTCTTGGGGGCGTTTTTGCTCATCCTGTCTTCAGCCAGCACTACCAGTTTTGAGTCCAGCATATTGAAATAAGTATCCAGGTGCATCTGTGCCTGATTGAGCAGACGGTCTTTAACCAGCACAACAGTTTTGGCGTTGAACGTATTATTGTCCATAAGTTGCTTTGCGCCTGCTTCATTGGTTCTGGGGCCGATGCCGATAAAGATCGAATCACCGTTCATAAAGAAATCGCCGCCTTCAAGCCTGCCCGGATCAGTTACCTCATAGATAGGGGAGATCCCTATATTATCAAGAGCCAACTTGATCAGAGCAACTTCATTTTTCCTTTGTTTGGATTCAAAATTGCAAAGTACGATCCCTTTGTCCGTGGTAATCATCTGGTCTCGCATGTAAAAGAGATCAACCAGAGGTTCAAAAGAAATTTTTCCGCCTATGCCTGAGGTGGACTTTTCGTCTTTACTTAGGTTCGCGGAAAAGCCATTCAGAAGAAGGTCAAGAAGAGTATCCAGATCGTTTGCTTCAATAATTTCCTTTTTGATGGTATCGAGATCAAGATTCAGGTCTTTGTCCTTGGTTATAACCAGGTTTTCTGAGATAAAATCTTTCAGTTTTTGCGGGTCTCTGCCTTTAAGCAGGATTTCTTCGATAGTTATGACATTAACGCCTTTAAGTCGCAGCGTGTTGATAATCTGTTCGGCTTCTTTGCGTGCCTTTTTGTAATTGAATTCACCTTTGTATCCATAGAGTGTGGGTAGGGCCGTGGTAAAAAAATTTGCTATTGTGGGAGGTTGCATAATTATCATATACGCTTTGTCATACTCCTTGTTTACCTTAGGCTGTATGGCTTCAGCGCAGGTAGCAACCCAAGTTGAAACAAAGGCCAGTAAAAAAAAACCACAAACAAACTTTTTCATTTCTCTATCCTTTCGCAAAAATAGGAGACACTATTATGGAACGGTTTTTCAATTTGGATAGCTTTATTAATCAAACAGCCTTTTATGCCAAAGACATACTGCTTCTTATAGGTTTTGAGGTTCTTCTCAAAACCGACTTTTTTGGCTACCAGATAGAGAAAATCAGATTTCGGGTCAAGAGAAGAAAATCACAAACTATCTGGCTTTGATTAGAGCAAGTCGAGCGAAAGGTGTCTCCAGATATTTTTGTTTTCCCCTAAAAACACAAAATATCGTAAAGATCGAAAAAGCTGTGATATCATAAAATCAGAAAGCTTGAACGAACGTTGAGATTTATTCTATTTCTCAGTTTTATCATTGTTGTAATAGATTGAGAATATCTGAAAAAGTCCGTCTTATCGAAATGTTGAGATATGCCTACGATCTCTGTAAGTGCCCTTATCTTCCCGAGTTTTAACGGGGAAATCTTATCACCACAATATGTGGGGGTCAACAAGTTTTCCGCCCATCCGGTCGCATGAAACGGGTACGTGCATGATTCTTGACCACCTAAGACCTCATTTTCATTGAAGTTTTGATTTTGTAGCCTTAATATTGATGAACTCGCAAAAAGTCAGAAATTACCCGTTTTCGTCATTCCCGCGAATGCGGGAATCCAGGGAAATCAATCACTTCTGGACTCCCGCGTTCGCGGGAGTGACGGCTTTGGAGACTTTTTACAAAACAATTAATATTACGCAATCTTACACTTGGAGGTCAATTCATTTCTTTTTAACCCAAAAACCAAATAGGAGGTACAGAATTAAAGGATCAAATCTTTGATTGCCCTTTCTTTATAGTGAATGAAATATTTACCCATAATGCTTTTTGAAGTTATTGTTTCTCAACCTTGTTTTTGCTCTGCAGATTACATCTCTCACGGAACTGTGGTCATCTTCAACTCTTACCACATTCATCAACAATTCCAATTATGGTCGATTATGCACCCTCCGGGGCGTAGGTCCCTATGGGCCGGAGGCCACGAAGTAAACGAAATACCGCTTGGTTCAGTAATTGTCAACCATGATGAAATATTTGGTTGACAATCAAGCGGGAGAATGTTATCAGGTCGCCTGTTTTGGATTTTAACAGGCCGGCAAAATTCTCAAGCTGATCAGAAGAGCCGAAGCATGAGCACAAAAGATAGATTATTGGGGTACCTCAAAGAGAGTAAAGGGGACTGGGTTTCCGGGGAATTGTTGAGTCGAAGGATCGGCATTACCCGATCTGCCATTTGGAAGAATATCAGTAAATTAAGAGAAGAGGGCTATGTCATAGAATCCTCTCCCAATAAAGGGTATTCCCTTTCGAAGATTTCCGAAATGCTCTTGCCAAATGAAATTCGGGAGGGGCTTGACACAGAAATCTTCGGCAGGGGGGAGATCATTCATTTCAGAGAAACAGACTCAACCAACGCGAGGGCAAAGGAGTTAGCAATTCAAGGCGCACCGGAAGGGACCCTGATTGTATCTGAGACCCAGACAAAGGGACGAGGAAGGAAGGGAAGGACCTGGTTCTCTCCATCAGAGGCCGGGATTTATGCCTCACTCGTCTTGAGGCCAAATATGCCTCCCAATGAAGCCCCGAGAATAACCTTTGTGACAGCGGTTTCAGCGGCCGAGACCCTCCTTGCACTGACATCATTGGAAGTCGCTATTAAGTGGCCAAACGATATTCTCGTTAACAACAAAAAAATAGCCGGCATCCTTACAGAGATAAGCGCTGAAATGGATGCTATAGATTATATGGTGGTTGGCCTCGGGATGAATGTCAACAATCCGCACCTCCCTGATGACATAGAAGAAAAAGCTACATCCATTTTTATTGAGACGGGAAAGCGGTTTCCAAAGGTAAGAATTGTGAGAGAATATCTGCGACGGCAAGAGAAATATTGTCGAATATTGAGAGATTCCGGCTTTGAGCCGATACTGATGCGCTGGAAGGAGTTGACCAATACTATCGGTAAGCGGATCATGGTTGAGATGATCGACAAGAGATACACTGGAGTTGTCCAGGATGTTGACCAGGAAGGGGTCTTGATCCTTCAAGACGAAAAAGGAGCATTTCACAGGATACTTTCAGGTGATGTTACATTTGTGTAGGGAAGCAATATGAAAAACAAGGGGTTGTCAATACGAGGCATGATCTACGCATCTATTTTTGGCGCTGTAACCGCGGCAGGCGCGTATATTATGATACCCCTGCCCCCCGTGCCGATAACCCTTCAAACCGCATTTCTGAGCCTGGCCGCCGCACTCTTAGGTGGGCGTTTGGGCGCATTGAGCCAGGTGGTTTATCTCCTTATAGGTATAATAGGTTTCCCCGTCTTTGCCGGCGGAAAGGCCGGTCTGGGTGTCTTGCTTGGTCCTACAGGCGGTTACCTGATAGGTTTTATCGCCGGGGCCTATGTGATTGGAAAATTAGTTGAGATGAGACAGCGCCCCGGGTTTATCTGGATTGTATTCTCAATGGTCATCGGTACGGTGGTGATCTACCTCTTTGGAGTAACCCAGCTAAGCCTGATTGCAAGGCTCTCTATTGATAAGGCGATAACCGTGGGAGTACTTCCCTTTTTGATCGGAGACACCCTAAAGATATTGGTGGCAGCTCTTATAGCGGTGAAGATAAGAAGGGACAAGGTGGGGATTAAGGGATTGAGGAATTGAGGGATACTGGATGCTCGATACTGGATACTGGATGCTTGTTGTAGCGAAGCGGACTTGTCCGCCGGAATTGTGGCGGAAATCCCGTCTTCAGCGGGAATTCTGGATACTGGAATGCTGGGATAATTGGGATGAATAGGATGAATGGATGAAGCCAGTGGGGGAAAAATGAACGTCGAACATCGAACGCCCAGGTAAGCGAAGACTCCGACATCGAATGAAAAACACCAACTTTAGGCACTTGCGTCAGACCACCTGCAAAGACCAAAGAACAAGCCTTATCGCATGGGGTTTGTAAGCCAACTGAGGACGACAGTATATGATCAGAGTAGAAGGCCTTTCCTTCCAATATGACATAAAAGAAGAACCGGTTCTGGACCAGATCTCAGTGGATATAGAACCGGGGGCATACATAGGCGTCATAGGATCGAACGGCTGCGGAAAGACCACCCTTGTAAGGCATCTTGACGGGCTCTTGTTGCCGACCACGGGGGATGTGTGGGTTGAAGGGATGAATACTAAAGATCCGGATGCTGTCCAGAAGATCAGGCAGATGGTAGGGATGGTATTTCAAAATCCTGATAATCAGATCGTGGGTATGAGTGTGGAAGAGGACGTCTCCTTCGGTCCGGGCAATTTGAGACTGCCCCCCTCGGAAATAAAAAAAAGGGTCGAAGAATCGCTTGAACTCGTCGGCATGAAGAAGTATGCCAAGCGGCCGCCGCACACCCTTTCCAACGGAGAAAAGCAACTTGTGGCAATAGCAGGTGTCCTGGCCATGGCGCCTAAACATATCGTCCTTGACGAGCCTACTGCCTACCTTGACCCTTCCGGACAAAAAAGGGTCCTTGATGTCATAAACAGGCTGAATAAACAGGGCATTACAATAATCCACGTCACGCACGATATGGATGAGGTCGCCAGGGCGGATGAAATTTTTGTAATGGATGAAGGGAGGATCGTGCTTAAGGAAAAACCGGCGGAGGTTTTCCTTAGAGTTGAATGGCTGAAGGAACTTGGTCTGGGCATCCCTAAGATCACCGAGCTTATGTGGCAGTTGCGAGAGATGGGAAGGCACGTTCAGACCAATGTCTTCACCTTGGAGGATGCCTGTATTGAGCTTTCAGGATTGTCGATTGATGATTGATGATTGTCGATTGACCAATACCCAGTATTGAAGGCGTAAGGCGCAAGGCATTAGGCGCAAGGAACTCAACGAGTATCCCCGCTGAAGACGGGATTTCCGCTGCGCTACAACCAGCATCCAGTATCGAGTATCCAGCATCCAGTATCATGTACAAGATAGGCCAATATATCCCCGGGGAATCAATCATCCATCGGTTAGACCCGAGGGTCAAGATCGGATCTGCTGTTGTGTTGAGCATATTGATCTTAAAGGGGGAAATGTTAACTGCGGCGACTATAAGCGCTTTCCTGGTTGCCCTTGTTCCGATATCACGAATAGCCCCCTATCATATGGCTAAGGCCCTAAGGCCGATGTTGTTTTTCTTTGTGCTTCTCTTTTTGCTGCACCTCTTTTTCACCGACGGGACACCGATTCCCCCGTTTCCCTCCTGGCGCGTGACAGTGACCTATCAGGGTCTGTACATGGGGGCTATAACGACCTGGCAATTCATCCTGCTCATATTGAGCGCTTCAATCCTTACCATGACTACATCCCCAACTGAACTGGTAAGCGGTATTGAAAGACTTCTGCGGCCCCTTAAGGCCCTCAGGATTCCATCACACGATATTGCAATCATGATATCCGTTGCCCTGAGATTTGTGCCCACGTTTCTTGAAGAAATAGACATAATCAAAGAGGCGCAGATGGCCAGGGGGGCCGATTTCAAGACCGGCCCCTTTATCCGCAGGGCAAAATCCGCCGTATCGTTATTAGTCCCGATTGTCTTATCCTCTTTTCGCAGGGCTGATGAACTTGCCACTGCCATGGAGGCACGCGGATACAGGAGGGGGTCTAGAACTTATATGAGGGAGCTATCTATGGCGCGAGCTGATTATGTGGCGGTGGCAGTGATGGTTTCAATAACAGGCCTTCATTTTTTTCAAACCCCTTTTTAGCCACCCCGACTCACGAATCGTCTGAAGAGGACGATTTAAATGTTTTATCAAGGAAGTGCTTTGTATCCTCTGGCAGAGAAGTAAATCTTAAACAGACACGGACATGGGGAGAGGTTGTCGCGGGCGGATCAATAGACGTGACTTTTGCGTAGATCTCAGAGAGAGATGAGGTCTCGGTGGAAACCAAGAGGATTTTGAGATTCGAAAGCAACCCCACCTCCTCGTCGAGTGAGGCCTCGGCACCAAATGGTGAAAGCCATGTTAGGTGGCCTGGTATTGCCCTTTCCGATACCGCTTTACCCTCCACGACAAAACAGGTCATTGCCAATGGTGGTTTGAGGCTTCGGAATTCCTCAGGCGCCTTCTCAGACAAAGAAACTTCGTATTTTCCCCTTATACCCTTGACATCATAGAGTGTCACCGGTTGATCGATACCCTTAAAACGAACCTCCATGGTATCTTCTATCAGCACGTGGGATTGTATTTTGTGATAGCTGCTGGGGCTGATGAGGATCTGCCCGCCTATAGTGTTGGACTCAATCCGATAGGTCGTGTTGATAGGGCTTCCTACTGCACCGTATTTGGTTCGTTTTTCAGATCCGATGTTGCCGACAACGACCTCCCCTGTATTAATGCCGATACCCATTGAGAGTTCGGGGAGGTTTCTTTGCCGCTGAGCTTCATTTATTCTGGGCATTGCATTTTGCATTTCTATGGCGCACGCGACAGCCCGCTCCGTGTCATCGCTTGCACGAAGAGGCGCGCCAAAGAATACTAAGATACCATCACCTTGCAGTTCGTCTACGGTTCCCCTGCAGCGTGCAATAATTTCCACCATTCGTTCAAAGTAGTTATTGAGGATATTGATGATTTCATGGGGAGAAAGTCTGGATGAGAGGGAGGTAAACCCCCGTAGATCGGATACGAGGAAGGTTACCTGACGGTTTTCTCCGCTCATCTTCAGGCCCTCAGGTGAACCGAGCAATTCCTCAACCACTTCTTTGCTTAGATAACGGCCGAAGGTGGCACGAATAAAATGCCTTTCACGCTCTTCTCTGATAAAGCGATAAACCACTATAAAGATAATGGCAAAGACAAGCATCAGGAGGGGTTGGAAAAACGGAAAAATGAGGTTTCCGTAGAAAAAACCTGCGCCTACAAAAACGATATAAGATGCTGCGATACCGATAGTCCCGAAGGCAAAATAGAGTGAAGAGAACCTTAAGGAGAGGGCAAAGAGAATGATTAACAATATTATCTCTATCATCATCTCTTGTGGCCCTGAGAGTTCCCTCAGGAACGACTCCTGAAGGATGGTGTGCATGATATTGGCATGCAGGCCACTTGAAAGGAAATTGGCATCGGTCGGTACAGGGCCTAAGTCTGATGACCCTGTCAATACCTCCGATACAATGACGATCTTCCCATACAATTCATCCCGCCACATATTCATCTCATCACGATCATCCGAGGCGTAAAAGAGGTCAGCAAAATTATAATGGCTCATGCGCTCCCACGGGCCAATGAAGTTAATCAGCATGTTTCCATGTCGATCTGTGGGGATCACGATGTTATGACCTGATGATTCTCCGGGTCTCCTGGCATTCTTGAGCGTAATCGATTTCCCGGGCCTGATAGTGATATTTCCCGGAGCAACATTAAGAAAGTCACAGATCCCCCTAAAAGCAAAGCTTGGATAAAATGCTCCCTTAAACCTGACCAGAAGCGGTATCCTGCGATTGACCCCATCGGGGTCTGTTTTGAGATTGAGATAACCCAATGCAGGCCTTCGGCCGCAACCAAATAATAATAGAAAAAATGGCGTTCATT
>JACKQG010003939.1_pt1 | contig 17665 bp, 18 predicted proteins | sample 8237621 | NCBI WGS metagenome assembly JACKQG01 (sample SAMN15677084, study PRJNA649215) | marine metagenome | biome: marine; feature: Black Sea; material: saline water; isolation source: suspended particulate matter (SPM) from the Black Sea western gyre | collected 2013-06-09/2013-06-10 | depth...
ATGCTCTGGGAAAATGACTGTCTTACAGTTTCAGGTTCATTCGATCCAAATGCACATTGCGAGATGATCGAATGCCAACCAACTTGTGATGGAGATGTAAACGGTGACGGTGTTGTCAACGTTGCAGATATTTTACTAGTCATTGCTGCTTGGGGTGCGTGCTTTTAATCTATAGATAAGTTGTGTACATGAAGAAAGGCGTAGAAGTTCTACTTCTACGCCTTTCTAGTATGATTCACAATATGAGCGAATCCATTCTACAACACATTGCGATCATCATGGACGGGAATGGTCGCTGGGCAGAAGCTCGTGGTATGCCAAGAGTTGCTGGGCACGAAGTTGGTGCGCTTTCTGTTAAAAAAATAGTTCAGCGATGCGTAGAACTTGGTATTCAATATTTAACGCTCTATTCATTTTCGACTGAAAATTGGGGTCGGCCACAAGAAGAGATTGAATCTCTGATGGCGTTGCTTGTGCAAAAACTTGTTACAGAAGTCCCAGAGTTAATAGAGAATGGGGTCTCTTTACGACACTATGGACGGCGTGATCGGTTTGCCAAAGAAGTCATGCAAGCATTAGATGAAGCAATAGAACTAACTGCAAATTGTGATCGCCTGACCCTTGGCCTTGCACTTGATTATTCAGGGCGAAGCGAACTTATTCAATCAATCAAGAGACTTCTGCATGATGGCGCAGAAATTACCGAGGAAAATCTGGAAAAACGTCTGTTTACTTCAGGTATACCCGACCCCGATTTGCTCATTCGCACTGCAGGCGAAATGCGTGTTTCCAACTTTCTTCTTTGGCAAATTGCATATAGCGAATTGTACGTCACCGATCAATGCTGGCCTGACTTCGATGGCAATTCACTAGATGAAGCGATTGCGGAGTACGCAAGCCGCAAACGCACCTTCGGAAAAATTCATTAAACAATCCGCGTGGTTGTGTATCTAGATGACGGTTTGCGATCGCTTTGGTCCAACGCTCACGATTGAGATTGGGAGTTCTAAATATTCTGAAATGCGATCAAGGTACGCCTGCGCGTTTGCAGGGAGATCACTTGGAGAAGTGACATCATCAATTTCTTCTGACCAGCCAGCCATCGTTTCGAAAATAGGTTTGGCACAAGCAAGTTTTTTAGCATCAGGAAAAAACCGATCGCTTGTTGTTCCATCTGGCAATTCGTAACGTACACACAATTTAATCTCATCAAAACCACTGAGTACATCCAAGAGCATGCACGCAATAGAAGTTGTGCCACAAATCATCGCGGAATACTTTACTGCGACCAAATCGATCCAGCCGCAGCGACGTGGCCTGCCAGTCGTTGTGCCGTATTCGTTGCCTTTTTCGCGAATTTGTTCGCCGACATCGCCTAACTCTTCACTCGGGAATGGACCCGCTCCAACTCTCGTTGAGTACGCCTTCATAATGCCAACGACGTCGTTGACATACTTGCCAGGAAGGCCTGTCCCCGCATGAATGCCGAGCGTCGAGCAGTTAGAACTTGTAACAAAAGGAAACGTGCCATGGTCTATGTCAAGCAAGCAAGCGTTCGCGCCTTCAAACAACAAAGATTTACCGTCATTCACGCAGTCATGCAATTCATACACTGTGTCAATAATATGTGGCGCAAGTTGCGTGCCATACCTTGTGTACTCTTCTGCAAGTGCATGTGGGTCAAGTGGGGGCGCATCAACGCCAAGTGCGGTCAATTCAGTGCAACGAATTGAACAAGTAGTTTTTAACTTTTCAAGCAACGTTTCATGGTCAAGTAAATCGCCCATGCGAATGGCAGTTGCTCGGTGTACTTTGTCAGCATAAGCGGGACCAATTCCGCGTTTCGTTGTGCCAATCGATTGGTCGCCTTTGCCAGCGGCTTGCGAAAGTTTTCGCTCAAGTGCCGCGTCATGTTCTTTGTGATACGGCATCACAACATGCGCACGGTCTGATACTTTTAAGTTTTCCCCAACTTCAATGGAACGGTCGCGAAGCGTGTCGATTTCTTTGATGAGTTGTACAGGGTCAACAACAACGCCGTTTCCGATGACGCAGAGTTTGTCTTTGTATAAAATGCCTGATGGAATTAGGTGAAGTGCATACCTCTCATCTCCAACCACCACAGTGTGCCCAGCATTTGCCCCGCCGTTGTACCGAACGATGACGTCGTGTTTTGCTGTAAGCAAATCGACGATTTTCCCTTTGCCTTCATCTCCCCACTGAAGACCAACGATAGCGGTATTTTGCCTAGTTTGCATCTGCGTATTCTAACTAGGGAGAGCGAGAAAATCTTCAAAATTTCATAGTGTTATTGTGTATTCGCTGGAGTATCAAAGCCTGCGAATAACAGTTTCGTCATCTTTAACAGAAACTGTGAACTCCACCGGTCCGATCTTTACAACATCTTCATGTATGAGGTCGGCGGCAGTTACAGCATTTCCATTGTGATACGTCTCGGCGTCAGGGTCGCGATTGAGAAGTCGGATCAAACCGCCTGCAAGTTTGATTTCGCAGTGGAGCGGTGCTACATTTGGGAGAGCGACATGGAGATCACAGTTTCTGCGGCGACCGATCGTTGTTCGATCTTTCGACAATTCAAAAGAGCGGCTTGTTCCGTCTTGGTTCGTGATGGTGAGTTCGATTCCCATAAGTTTCTCTCAGAAGTCCCTAGAATGTGCATTGTGCCTGCTGAACCACACAACCCCCGAATCTCCGAAACCCCTCTGAACTTACCCCAGTTTACCAAGAACAGTGGAACAGCACAAGAAAAAACTTCTTTAACAACCCTTAAGACCGCAACCCCTTGGCTTGAAAGTGCTTCTGGCGTTTGTGGACTGTATGTGCACGTCCCGTTTTGCTTCCATAAATGCCATTATTGTGATTTTTTCAGCATTGTTGGTGACGATCTGCAGCAGGAGAAGTTCGTCGAGCGGCTTCTTTCCGAGTTCGTTTCAGTTGCACCATATATACAACAACCGATTGAGACTATTTTTATTGGCGGTGGTACGCCCACACTCTTGAATGGACCATTACTCTCTAGCATACTTGAAGCGATCGCAGCGAATTTTACGTTTGCAGAACAATACGAATGGACAATCGAGGCGAACCCAGAAACCGTAACTCCAGATATTGCAAATCGTATTGCAGATGCAGGCGTGAACAGGGCAAGTATTGGTGCTCAATCCTTCGATGTAGATTGCCTCAAAAGGCTCGAACGCTGGCATGCACCTGAAAGTGTCGCTCGGAGTATGTCGAGTCTTCGAAAAGCAGGAATCGAAAATATCAACCTTGATTTGATATTCGGCATTCCACATCAAACGATGGAAGTGTTTCGAAATGACCTACAACTCACCGTAGATCTTGCACCTGACCATATCAGTTCCTATGCATTGACGTATGAACCCAACACTCCACTATATGTCCGCGAAAAACGTGGAGAAATTCAGAAACTTGATGAAGACCTAGAATCACTAATGTTCGAGGAAACGATGTCGATTTTGGATTCAAGAGGGTATGAACAATACGAGGTGAGCAATTACGCAAAACCAAACCGCAGATGCAAACATAATCTGATGTATTGGAATAACGATTCATGGTGGCCATTTGGTCCCGCAGCAGCAGGGCACGTCGCTGGTCGAAGATGGCGAAACATTCCAAGGCTTTCGAACTACATGTCCAATAGTGCATTGCCACCTGTGGAAGATGTGGAATGTCTTTCAGCAAGCGGCCAAGCGGGGGAATCTTTGATGTTGGGACTTCGATTGCGCGATGGTCTTTCTAGTGAGCGGATCGAGCAACTTTTGGAAATTCCCGGTGGCAGGTGGCGAAGAGCAGTTATTGAGGGGTATGTTCGGGAAGGCCTTCTCGAGTGGAAAGATGGTTTGAGACTCACACCTGCCGGTTTGATGGTTGCAGACTCTATTATTGGCGACCTTCTCATGAACGAAACGCAGGTGGTCGATACCACAATGCAGGATCTCAATGCAAAAAAGTAGCACATTTTCAAACTTGCGAAGACGCCTCGCTCCATTCATTCGACCAATGTTGGAACATTTTCCACCCCTGCGATTCATGGCAGTAGCGATACTCAAAATAAAACAACAAGGTTCAATGGAACGGTGTGGCCTACAATTCGAATTGCCAAGTGGCGACTTTGGGGTCACGCTTGAAGCTGAATCTACTGGCGAATACGAACCGGTCACAACACACATCATGCAATCAATCCTAAAAGAGGGGATGACCTTCATTGACATAGGCGCCCATGTTGGCCTCTTCACAATGCCGGCAGCAAAATGGGTTGGAAAAAGTGGGCGTGTTGTTGCTTTTGAACCGCACCCAGAAAATTTTGCGATGTTGTCACGAAATGCAGCGACAAATAGTTTGCATCCAGAACTTGTCAACGCTGCGGTTTCAAATGTTGCAGGGAGTGTGCAGTTGCACGCTTCTACTTTTAATTCTGGTGATCATCAAATTTATCATAGTGCGAGTCGAAAAGGAATCTCAGTCGATTGCGTGAAACTCGATGAGTTTTTCAGCAGCGAAGATCGAGTTGATTTGATTAAAATGGATGTGCAAGGCGCAGAGTCCGCAGCGTTTCACGGAATGGAGCGATTGCTCAAAAACAATACGTCTGTGAAAGTAATCTGGGAATTGTCTCCAGCACAATTAAAAGATGCAGGTGACGACGCGGCTTCGCTCTTAGATTGGCTTGCATCTCTGGGTTTCGATTTTACGATTGTTGATGATGTAACTGGAGCGGTTGAACCGGCAACCGCAGAAGAAGTGTTACGTCGTTGTCCTTCAGATTCTTATGTCAATATCTTAAGCCAGCGAAATGCGTAGTTCACCGAAACATGATTGGGGATGGATGATTGGGGCAGTTTTATTTGTTGCTATTGTCTTGCTTGGGGTTCGGTATTCTTCGAACATATTGCAATTGGGTGTTGTCTTTGATGAACAATATATTACCCAGCCAATTAACGACTTGATTGATCAGGGCTGGAGCGTGCAAACAGCAATTGACTTCGAAGAAACAAAAGGTCCTGCGATGATTTGGCCTTATGCATTTTTTGGGGAACTCTTCGGCGGTTCGTTGAACGCACTGCGTTTGGTCAGTGTTTTAAGCAGTATCGGCTGCATGGCAGTGCTCGCGTACATCGCATCTCTTTGCGGAGTGCGTAGAGGTGGGCATCTCGCAGTCGCAGTTGGGTGGTTGCTTTTGCCCTACGTGCTCGTGTTTAGTGAAATTGTGATGGGAGAAATTTCATTTATTTTGTTTGAACTTCTCGCAGTAGCCCTCTACATGAGAACGAGAGATAAGTATAAGTATCTTTCGCCAATTATTTTTGGACTACTTGTTGCAATTGCCCTCCACAGTCGCATACACGTTGTTGCTCTTGTGGGTGCAATTTGTATAGTCGCCTTTTTGCGTGACGGGATAAGAAGTTGGCCGTGGTGGGTGGCGGGTGCACTTGCTGGATTGTCGCGGATCCCACTGTGGATCCGATGGGATGGACTGGTGAGTCCGAAGTATCAAAACTTACATGGACTTGGATTTAGACTTGAAAGCCTTTCATATCTAGCTGCCGCACTCGCTCCGTTCGTTGGCATATTTGTAGTGTATGCATGGCAGAAAAAATCAAATAGAAGGTGGCTTTTTGGCGGGGCGGTTGTTGGCATTCTCTTGGTAATTTTCGCAACGCCGGATTTATTCGTCCCATCCACAATTGATTATGACAACCCGACACAACGGTTCCAAGGTATTGTCGGTACAGCAGTGAAGTTAGTGTCTGGCGATGCAACTATTCAAAAAATAATTTTGGCATTGCTTGCTGGCGTTGGGCTTGCTGGTCTTGTTGGTTTGCATCGAACCTCCCAGAAGGAAGTCGCAGCGCACATCACTTTTTACACCCTCACAATCGGATGGATCTTGTATGCATGTACGCAAGGATTTGTCTTTGACCGGTTCCTCATGGTCTGGGCATTTTTGTTACCAATCATCTGGTGGAAACAGTTGCCAAGGCAGTTGTTTCTCTTGCAGACTGCCGCGATGTTGCTTGTTACGGCAAGACTTGTTTTCATATGGCTGTAGTTACGCCGATGGGTCGATGATTCCGGGAACTGCAGGGGATTCAGGGGCTCCTTGGGGAACACCTTCGCCTTGGCCTTGGGCTGCAACGAGTTGGGCGATTTGTACAAAACGATTCTGCAACTCGCTGTGGAGTTGCTTTAACTCCGTTGCTTCTTCTTCCGATAGGTTGCCCTTGGTCTTTTCCTCGACGACACCGATGAGATCGATGACAAATTTCGACCCTTCAAGATCGACCATGACGCCCTTGCCGCTTGGATCTTGATGCATTCCAAGGCCCATAAGTGCTTGTGATGCAAGGGCTCCGAGTAATCCTCGGAAATCTGCATCAGGAGTTTTTCTTGCTTCTGTTCTTTCTTCTACCTTTTGCTCAGCTTGGGCAAGTTTTTCTTTTTCGGCTTGGGCTTCCGCTTTCCAGTCAGCATCAATTTCGATTTTTGGTGCAACGTCTGGTGTTTCTTGTGATTCGGTCATTGTGTCTCTCCAATTACGTGAGGGGAACTGCCAAAAGGCATAATTTGCGCATTATAGACAAATTCGAGGGTACAATGCTACAGATGAAGCGATGGATTGCAATACTTGTCGTCTGCACCTTAACTCTAGGGTGCACAACACAGTTGAAGGTTTTACAAGAAACGCGGCAGACGATCACACCTGCTGATTTTGTTGGCGATGGTGCCAAACTTACCTCGCCTCAGGAGGTTCTTTTTATTGAAGAGTCAGTGATTGAAGAGTCAGTGAACGAAGAACTCGCAGAGTTTGAATTTGTTGTCGAAGAATCTGTTTTGGTTCCGAAGCGAGTTGACGCAGCAGTAATTGTTGAATCGTTAGTTGGCCAAGTAAATGGTCGTCCTATTTTTGCAAACGAAATTCTTGAACCTATTGCAGATCAGCTTCTTGTTCTTTCTGAAGAATCAAATTTCGATATTACTGCTTTTAAAAATAGCGCTAAGCAGCAAATTGCTAATCAAATGCAAGCAGTGGTGAAGAGTGAACTGTTGTTGTCCGAGGCGAAGTCGGGGATGACCGTTGAAGAAAAACGAGGCTTGTTTTCATATCTACAACGAGTTCGCGAAGACATGGCGTCATCTGCTGGTGGTAGTCAAAGTGCGGTGACGCGGCAATTGCTTGATGAAGAAGGGCAAACAGTAGATGAGTATTTAGATTTCAAACAGCAACAAGTCTTGATTGATCAATTGCTTCGCGAAAAAGTATCACCTCATATCCAAGTGACGTGGCGTGATGTACTGCGTGAATGGGAGAAAAACAAACATCAGTTCAATGTTGCTGGAACCGTGACTCTTGGCATGATTCGAGTTTCGAGCGATGAAGAAGTTGTAATCGTAGATGATTTGTTTACTCGAGGCGAATCATTTTCTACCGTTGCAACAAGCGCGGGCATGGATAACGGCGGTGTGTGGGATACGTTTGAACTTGGTGAAGAAGGATTGGCTGAAATTGATGTTGCGGATTCAATCAAAACACACATCGTCGATTTAGATGAAGGCGAAATTGCTGGCCCGATTAAAATTGCTTCTTCCTCTTATTGGTTTACTATTATTAAGATACAAGAACAAAAATTAGCTTCTATTTGGGAGCCGCAGATTCAATTGCGTTTGCGTGAATATTTATATAGCGTTCGGAGCATGATTGAGGAAAATCGTTTTCTCGAACGCATTCTTGCTGATGGAAGTTATGATGAGTTTAATGAGATGGTCGATCGAATTTTGCATGTAGCAGTCACGCGGTATATGCATTAACAGTGTTCTTTTGGAAACCGAAATCAACGGGTGAACAGGGCGAAAAATTAGCCTCTCGGTTCTTGCGCAAGAAGGGGTGGCGGATTGTGAAGAGAAATCTTCGCGTAGACAAAGATGAAATTGATATTTTGGCTGTTTCGCCAAAAGGAGAAACGCTCGCCTTAGTCGAAGTGCGTGCGACTGAAAATCCTTCAAAAGATCCAAGAGTCACAGTAGGGCATGAGAAGCGGCGTTGTATGCGTAGAGCAGCGGCGAAACTAAGGGCAGTCGCTACTTTTCACGGTTGTAATGTTAGAATTGATTTAATCACAGTGAATCTCGGCTGCTCACCTCCTCGAATAGCCTATTACGAATCAACAATCCCCTTTTCGTTGCAAAAATAATTTAGTCTAAAAATGAAAATATTTGAAATATTTCACGGCACACGGCGTTAAACCAATCTGCCCGTTGGTTTGGGCGCGTTCACATAAAAGGAGTAACGTATGCGTTTTTTAAAATTTTCACTAAAAACTATAGTTCTATCAGCAGCAATTTTTTCTTGTACATCGACTCTCTTCGCGCAACCAGGGGGTCGCGGTGGTCGTGGAGGCGGGATGATGTCTCGGATTACGGCTGGGGGCATTTCTCCAGATTACATGTTGAGAGATCTCCAGCATTTTAATGAAACTCTTACCCTTGATGATGAGCAGACGATGATTGTTGAGCAAATTCTTCGAGATTATGATGAGTCATTTAGGGAAGCATCAGAAGCAAGCCAAGAAGGAATGCGAAATTCTTTTTCAAATATGCGGGGCAACGAAGAGAGTCCCGCTCGCCAAGAGTCTCAGCAATTGAGAGAACGCATGCGAGAGATCCGTGAAAAAATGGATTCTACTCGACAACTTCAGGGCGAAGATGGAATGCAGGAATTGCAAGACCGCTTGAACACAGAGATGGATGAAATTCGTCAACAGATGAATGATGCTCGTGCTGCACAGTGGGAATCACCAGAGAGACAGGCTGCGATGGAGGAATTAGCACTGTACGTAACCGATCAACTTCGACTGAAGAGGCAAATGCGAATTGAATTCGAAACCGATTTGGTTGCAGTCCTTACCGAGGAGCAACTTCTTCTCTGGCCACCCTTGCAACGAATGCTGATTCGCGATCGATTGCTCCCGAAGGGCAGATTGAGCGGCGAGACACTAGATGTAATGAGTTTAGTTGAGCAACAAGAGTTTGATGACGCAACTCTTACAGAGTTAATTCCTGCGATCAATGACTGGGATGTCACAGTGACTGCAGCATTGCAGAGTCGAGATGATCACCTTGTTGAAAATCAAGGTTCGCTCATGTCTTCATTTAGAACAAACGATAATTCAGGCGACAGTGTTATGAAGGAACAAGCAAGACTTGCTGAAACAGTACGCCAAATCAATGATGATGCAGTTGAACAAATTGCAATGGCATTACCTTCTGAAGAAGGCTCGGCGTTCGCACATCTAGCACGTGAACGAGCGTATCCAAGAATTTTCAGGACTACACGTGTTGAGCGAGCGTACCTTGGAGCAATGGAACTTGAAGATGTCGATCCAGATATCCTGATCTCCGTTGTTGAATTGTATGACGCTTTGTTGACGGACTTGCAATATGCAAATGAGCAAATTCTTTCCGCTACAAAACGCTGGGAGTCTCAGGAAGAATTGGATCGTATGAACAGATTTAGATCGAGAATGTCTGGCGGTCAATCCGAGCGTGCAGAAAGTCCAATTCGCAAAGCTGAAGAAAATCGTGCAACAGTAGAAGAAAATTCTTTGGAACAACTTCGTCTTCTCCTCACAGAAGCGCAAATTGAAGCGCTTGGCGGTTTGAAGAAGCGTGAACCACGTGAAAATCGAGGACGCGGCGATCGTGGTGATCGGGGTGACCGAGGTGATCGGCGAGGAGGTTTTGACGGTGACCGCGAAGCATTTATGCAGCAATTTGATAAGAATGGCGACGGAGAAATTAGCGATTCAGAACGCGAAGCAATTCGTGAGCACTTCCGTAATGGTGGCGGCCCTCCTGGAAGAGGTGGGAATAACACTGGTGGAAACAATCGCGGCGGCGGGAACCGTGGTTCTGGTAATGCAGGTTCGGGTGGTGGATCTGGAGCTCGCGGCGGTGGTGGACCTCAACCTCGCTAACAACAGCACTTTGTAATCGACTAAACTGCCTCAAAGAACTCTTTGAGGCAGTTTTTTTAAAAGGACCCCCTAATGTTTATTCCCTTGTTATTTGTTCTCACAGTTCCACACCCTACCTTTAACAATAATCCCCAGCTTGATGTTGTTTGCACGAACACGCAGCCAATACTTTCTGTGGGCAATCCTGAAGGCGTAGAGCAGTACACAATCACGTATGAGCTTTCAAGAGAGAGATCCTTTCAAGAAGTGTTGCTTCGGTATGAAGGGATAACACAGCAAAATCCACACATTTCTGAAAAGCAAATAGAAGTGGAAGACGCCCTCGATGATGGAACATATTATTGGCGGGCAAAAACAGTTACTGAGGCGGGCGAGAGTGATTGGAACACGACGCGGTTTTATGTTGATGTTGAGAACTCACAAACCTTTTCGGGTTACCTTCGTGCAGAAGTGTTAGATATAACTGTTTCAGGTGGGCAGGATGCGAAGAACATCATTGATTGGAATGACCAAGGCCAAGTTACGTATTGGAACAGTGAGCCAGCCGGAGCAAATCATCAATCTTGGGTAATGTTTGATATGGGAAAACCAACTCCAGTAAGAAGGTTTTGGATGTTGTCAACACGAAACTCCACACTTGGCGCTGGTTGGCTGAAGGATTTTGTTTGGCAAGGAAGTAGTGATGGTGTTCAGTGGGTCGATATTCAAGGAACAAAAGTTGTTGGGAATGACACGTATCGAAATATCATCGACTTTGAACCTGTTCATGCACGTTATTATCGTCTATCTATCTCAACACAAAATGCTTTGCAGGGACAACTCAATTGCATTATTCCTTATGTGAAAGGCGAACCGGAAACACCAACTGTTCCAGAAGGCGATTACGTCCTTATTGTTGGGAATCAGATGAATGGTTTTACGTATACGCAACTTGCCGCGTTCGTCGAAGCACAAGGGCATCAAACTGTGACAGTTCCACACTTCAAAATGTCCTTACAAGTGCTGAAATCTCTACCCAATAAACCAATGGCAATTATTTTTAGCGGTAATAATGCAGATTGGCAAAACTTGCCAATGTTTGAATATTACGGCGAATTTGAAGTGTATCGAGAGGTTGACGACATCCCAATGATGGGTATTTGTGCTGGCAATGAATTTTATGCGATGGCCTATGGGCATAGTTTTGCACATTGGATGGGGTGGTTTGATAGCACAATGTTTAGAATTACAAGAGGTGAAATTCCATCGCTTGTCGAAGTTGTGCCAGAATACAAGAGCGACCCAATTTTTGAAGGCATTTCAGATGGTTTTCGCGCGGTCGAAATTCATAGTTGGGCGATCAGCCCTTTGTTTCTTGAAGATCCTCGCTATACCGAATTCGTCGAAACTGCGCACACTTCTTATATCCAAACGCTTAAATCTACTGAACGCCCTTGCTACTCAGAACAATTCCACGGCGCTGTAGTAAACGATTACAACCAAAGTGGGCAATACCTCGCTAACTTCCTCAAAATCGCCTCCTCAAAATAAACTCACCTCCGAATAAACTCACCCCCGGTGAGTTTATTCAATTTTGCTTACATTTAGCATAAACTCACCGGGGGTGAATTAATCAGTTTTTGTTTAGATTTAGCAAAAACTCACCGGGGGTGAATTAATCAGTTTTTGTTTAGATTTAGCATAAACTCACCGGGGGTGAGTTTCTCAGATTTGTAACGAAAAAATAAGAAACTCACCGGGGGTGAGTTTCTCTAGGGGTGAGGTTATTTGTTGCCAAGTTGGCCGCAGGCGCTCATAGTGTCACGACCGAGCGTGATCCGCCGGCGGACAAATTGCCCTGTGGTTTTTGCAATGGAGACGAAGCGGTCTACAGATTCCTCAGTTGGCGAAGGCCAAGGGCTGTCGTCGCGGGGGTTGTAAGGAATTACATTGAGACCGCAGCCGATTGGTTTGAGATATTCACAAATTTCCAATGCATCTGCATCGCTGTCGTTAACTCCCGGAATCAAAACATACTCCGCAAGTACACCACCGCAATCGTGGCGAGGGTACATCATAATTGCATCTCGTAACTGTTCCATCGAAACAGCGCGGGCGAGAGGCATGATTTGCTTCCGAACTTCGTCGTTTGGTGCATTTACAGAAAACGCAAGGGTCAATCGTTTGAATCCATCGGTTCGTGCCATGGCGGCAAGTAATTTGATCCCTTCAATTCTGCCAACAGTCGAGACGCAGATTTTTGAACTAGCAATTGCAGGTCCGTTATTGTCGGCAAGTATTTCAATTGCTGGAATTACAGCGTCAAGATTTTCGAGCGGTTCACCCATTCCCATAAAAACGATATTGTCTATTTTGGTTCCAAGTGCGTGATGCGCCCCATGCCACTGGGCAACAATTTCAGCTGTAGTAAGATTCCGAAGCAGCCCCATTTGGGCTGTTTGGCAGAAATCACATCCCATGGCACACCCAACTTGAGACGATACACAAAGAGTGTGCCTCGTTTTCTTGAAACCTTCGATTGGCAAAATAACTGACTCTGTTTCAAGACCATCGTGTAACTTAAGAAGGAATTTCTTCGTTCCGCAATCATCGACCACCTTGCATGGGGAAACTGAGGTTTCAGCCAATTCAGGGTACGAATTCTCGCGATAAAACGCGCGCCATTTCTGTATATCGCTATTCTTGCTTTGCATGCCTAACATCTCGCACAAGATACTAGAATATGCAATATGGAGCAAAGCAATTTAGGCGAACGTAGAAAACCAGCAGTATTTATCACTGGCGCTGGCGGTGAAGTCGGACATGGTTTGATTTCATCGCTCAGCGGAGATAGGAACCTTGACATTGTCGCAACTGATCTTCGTGACATCGAACAGTCGCTCCGCGTGCAGTGCGCTGAAACATATCTTGCAGATGTATGCGATCGCGATGCACTCGATCGCCTTCTTGCGATGTATCAAGTGAAGGAAATATATCACCTCGCAGCGGTGCTGAGCACGCGTGCAGAACTTGCCCCTGAAGTTGCACATCAAGTGAATGTCAATGGAACAGTGAACATTTTGCAGATCGCTGCAGAGCAAGGCCGCATGTACGGCGAACCGGTCAAAGTTGTTTTTCCTAGTTCCATCGCGGTATACGGTTTTGGTTCGCTGACTCAAAAAATACAAGCAGGGGCAGTCTCCGAATACGAATATTGCAAACCTTCAACGATGTACGGTTGTAACAAATTGTATTGCGAACACCTTGGTCGCTACTACGCACATTCCTATCGGCAACTCGCACAAGACAGTGTTGCGGGTGACGATAAAAACCGCGGAGTCGTTGATTTTCGTTGCGTTCGGTATCCCGGCCTGATTTCTGCTGAAACTATTCCAACAGGCGGGACGAGTGACTTCGTCCCTGAAATGTTACATGCTGCTGCAAGGGGTGTGCCTTACAAATGTTTTATTCGAGAAGACTCGCGCATCCCATTTATGACAATGCCAGAAGCAATTGATGCTACGCTTAAGTTAGCAGCAGCACCAAGAAACTCGTTGACGCAAATCGTCTACAACATTGCGAGTTTTAGTCCTTCAGCAGGCGAAGTTGCAGAACTTGTCAAGCAACATTTTCCTAAAGCAAACATAAGTTTTGAACCTGACGAACGTCGGCAAGCCATCGTAGACTCATGGCCAGAAGCGCTTGATTGTAGCGTTGCAGGAAATGACTGGGGGTTTGCACCAACCTATACACTTGAAAAAGCATTTGAAGAATATCTTGTTCCGCGAATTACAAAACAATATGAAAGTGTCTCATGACAACAACAAGTACAACTTTTATCGATCGATCTTCCGCAATTCTTTCGCACCTCGAAGAAACAGGGCAACTTAAGAAGCTGCAAATAATCGAATCTCCAATGGGCCCTCGAATTTCAATTAGAGGTCGCGGTGAAGTCGATTGTTTTTGTTCAAACAATTACCTTGGATTAGCGAACCACCCTGATGTTGTTAAGGCGGGTATCGAAGGGCTTCGCAAGTACGGTGCTGGAACTTCTTCTGTGCGATTTATCTGCGGTACTTTTGCACCCCACGAAGCGCTTGAAGAACGAATCGCATCATTCCTCGGAGTGGAAGCAAGTTACACGTTCGTTTCTTGCTGGAACGCTACCGAAGCAACGTTTCCAACCCTTTGCCAAGATGGAGATGTGATTGTGTCCGATGAACTGAATCACGCATGCATTATTGACTCGATGCGTTTAACGACTGCGATTCATCGTGGCGTTTCAAAGTGTATTTACAAACACAGCGATATGGAATCGCTTCGAGAGGCGCTGGTTACAGCGACTGAAAAACGTTCGGGTGATGGTTCAATATTTGTCATCACCGACGGCGTGTTTTCGATGGAAGGCGACATTGCCTTGCTTCCAGATATCCGTGCGTTGTGCGATGCGTTCGGCGCAGTCCTTGTTGTTGACGATTCGCACGGCACTGGCGTGATGGGCGAGACTGGCCGCGGTACGCACGAACATTACGGTATGGCTGGCGCGGATATTGATATTTTCACTGGCACGCTTGGTAAAGCACTCGGTGGCGGGGCGGGTGGTTACGTTGCGGGCAAGCGAGAAGCAGTTGAATTACTTGTTCAACGAGGGAGACCAACGCTCTTTTCAAATGCACTGCCAGTCACAGTTGCTTGTTCTGCAAAGACAGCAATCGATACGCTTGCCAATACTCCGTCACTCGTTCAAAAACTTCGTGATAACGTTGCTGCAGTACGCAGAGGAATCGCTGAGGTTGGCTTTGAAGTGTTAGAGTCACCAACAGCAATTTGTCCAATCATTGTTGGCGAAACAGCGACTGCAATTTCGATGAGCAATAAACTTCTTGATCTGGGCGTTTTTGCGATTGGTTTTGGATATCCAGTTGTGCCAGAAGGAACTGCTCGAATACGAGTCCAAGTTTCCGCAGCGCATGAACAGGAGCACATCGATCGTTTATGTGCTGCTTTGAGGGATTTAAAGGCTGATTAAGGTGTAGGGCTTTCTTCTTCCCCAAGAAAATGTAATTGAATGTAAAATACTGTGTTCTAATGATGCAAGTACACATTCACAATGAAACTGCCCAGTTAAAGGCCGTCCTCGTTGGTATTGCCGACGATTTTGGCGGCACGCCTACTTTAGAGGAATGCTACGACCCGAAATCGAAGAAGCATGTCTTGGCAGGTACTTATCCAACTGAAGAAGCTTGTTCTACTGAAATGCTTGCACTGGTAGGGGTTCTCAATAAGTATGACATACAAGTATTCAGACCAAAGAGTATCAAAGGTGTAAATCAGATATTTTCACGGGACATTGCATTTGCCATAGAAGATAAACTTGTGCTGCCAAATATCATTGAGCAGCGAAGAGGCGAAACGCCAGCGCTCGATGAATTGTTGGAAGCGATTGATCCAAGCCATGTCATTTCAATGCCTTCGGAAGCAAGGGCTGAGGGAGGTGATGTCATGCCTTGGAATGAGTCTATATTTGTAGGGTATGCTGAGGATGAAGTTTTTCAAACCTTTACATCCGCAAGAACAAACAGGGCTGGTCTTGAATTTCTAATCAGAACATTTCCTGATAAAACCGTGAAGGGTTTCGAGTTACTTAAATCTGATAAAGATCCACGAGCCAACTCGTTACATCTAGACTGTTGCTTTCAACCAATTGGTAAAGATAAAGCTATTTTGTACAAGGGTGGATTTAAACACGCTGAAGATATTGCGTTTTTGGTTAATTATTTTGGCGAAGAAAATATCATAGAAATTACACAAGACGAGATGTATGAGATGAATACAAACATCTTTTCAATCTCTGAGAATGTCATTATTTCTGAAGTAGGATTCACACGTCTAAATCAAGCGTTGCGCGACCTTGGCTTTACGGTCGAAGAAATTCCGTATGCTGAAACGAGCAAGATGGGCGGGCTGTTGCGCTGTTCCACAATGCCGTTGATCCGAGAATAAATGAAACAATGCGCAGATAGCATTTTGATGATTAAGCCGGTTTGTTTTCGGTACAACGAGCAGACCGCAACCAACAATTATTATCAGCATGTTTTAGAAAATGTTTCGCGTGAACAAGTCCAAGGTAGGGCGCTTTGTGAATTTGATGATTTTGTTACTGTGTTGAAAAATGCTGGTGTGCACGTTGTTATTTTCGAAGATACAGAAATGCCAAGTACGCCCGATTCGATTTTTCCAAATAATTGGGTTTCATTTCACGCTGATGGCAGAGTTGGTTTGTATCCGATGTTTGCGAAAAATAGAAGAAGTGAGCGCCGTGAAGATATTTTGCATTCATTAAGAACGACGCACGGATTTGCCGTGAAAGAAATCGTGGACTACACTGGTTTAGAAAATAAAGATGTCTACCTTGAGGGCACTGGAAGCATGGTGCTCGATCGCATAAACAATATTTGTTATGCGGCAATTTCTCAAAGAACGCACAACGTAGCACTCGAACAATTCTGCAAAGATTTTGGGTATCAGTCGGTGGCTTTCAGTGCGTATCAAACTGTTGATGGGCGACGCCTTCCTGTGTATCACACGAATGTTATGATGTCTGTTGGCGATTCGTTTGCAATAGTCTGCTTGGATTCGATCGATGATAACGAGGAACGTGCAAGGGTTGTTGAATCACTCCAAACAACTGGCAAGGAAATTATTGAAATAACAGAAGCACAAATGAATCGATTCGCTGGGAATATGTTGCAAGTCATTGGTAATGAAACTTGCGTTGTCATGTCAACCTCTGCGTATGAATCGTTAGATGACATTCAGATTTCTGCAATTCAAAAGCACGGTGCGATTTTGCACAGTTCTCTCGATACTATTGAAGCATGTGGCGGTGGTAGCGCACGATGCATGATGGCAGAGGTTTTTCTTCCCGAGCATTCACAATGATAGAAATTTGAGTAGAGGAACTACTCTGTAGGATGTTGTAGCATTTCTGTATTCCATTCTACTTGGCTGTGCCCCATGAGAGTGCCTGTTGCAGTTGCGAGTTGAACCATGGCGAGTTGGTACCTCACTTCGCTTTGCAGGACAGCGCTCTTGGCTTGTCCGAGCGTCATGATTGCGTTTGTCACAGTTGTACTAGTTACTTGATTGTGTTTGTATAAACGTTTGACACCATCATGGTTTTTTTGCGCTGCATCAAGTTGATATAACGCAGCTATATGCGTCAGCCACGATGCGTTCAGATTATCAAGTGCGTTATGCACATCTTTGCGAACGGTAAGTTCGCGGTTTTGTTTCGTAGAAATTGATTGAAGCCGAACAAGCATAGCTTGTTGAAGATTTGCTTTAGCAGCTTCATTACCGATCGGAAAACTGCCAGTTATGCCAGATGATTGTACTGCGTGCCTTGGCGACTTCATAGAAGACGGTGCAATTGATATTGATGACTTACTCTTTTTGATGAGTGTTTTTGGAACGCCTGAAGGTGATCTCGATGAAGATGGCACCGCAGACATCAACGATTTACTTATCCTCATCGCAGGATGGGGTGAATGTCCCTAAGTAATATGTTTTGAAAAAGAAAAAGCCCAGCAAAGTGGGGTTTTCACAATCTCTTCTCAAACAGCTCTCTAGATTTTCTGGGGAGCTGTTTTTGAAACGGAACATTGCACAGA
>JACKQG010003942.1_pt1 | contig 17649 bp, 10 predicted proteins | sample 8237621 | NCBI WGS metagenome assembly JACKQG01 (sample SAMN15677084, study PRJNA649215) | marine metagenome | biome: marine; feature: Black Sea; material: saline water; isolation source: suspended particulate matter (SPM) from the Black Sea western gyre | collected 2013-06-09/2013-06-10 | depth...
CAGGGGGGTACGGTCCCCATGTGCCGGGCCATTCATCGGGCGTTCATCGATATCGACCAGCAAGCGGATCTTTTGGATTTTTCCGAGTTTCAGAGAGAATTTTACGAGACCAGAGTCGATACCGAGCGGTCTTGCCAATTTTATTTAAAAATCAAGATCACTCTCCTGGAAAAGGTCACGAGCTTTCAACCTGATGTCATATTCGGAATTGCCCAATCCCCTCTTCAAGATATCGATATGCTCACAGAGTTTAGAAAAGCAGGAATTGCCTTGTGTTTCTGGTTTATGGAGGATTACCGGATATTTGGTTACTGGAAAACCATAGCGCCCTATTTTGATCATTTTTTTACCATCCAGAAAGATCCCTTTTGGAAAGAACTCAAAGACGCAGGCTGTATGAATTACCACTATCTTCCGATGGCCTTTGACACGCACGCCGACGTTCCGGAAATTAACACAGAGGACGTGATTCCCGTATCCTTTGTGGGCGCACCCTATCCAAACCGTGTGCATTTTTTCAGTCAATTTCTTGATGACGGGTTTCAGATATACGGTGAAGACTGGGACAGGCACCAAATCCCCCCGGTCGCTATCGGCGATCGCCGCGTCACGGCATCTGAGACGTATCGCATTTATCAGAGATCTCTCATCAATATAAACCTCCACTCTTCCCCATTTCCCAGCGAATTTGGAGGAGGGGATTTTGTCAATCCGAGAACTTTTGAGTTGGCGGGACTTGGAGCCTTTCAATTGACCGATATGAGAAAACTCCTGACACCCCATTTTGATCCGGCTGAAGAGGTCATCGCATTGACCACTTGGGCGGATATGAAATGGGCGGTAAAGTATTTCCTCCGACATGATGAAGAACGAAAGGCAATTGCCGAAAAAGCCAGGGCGCGTGTACTGAAAGAACATACATACAGGCACCGAGTAGAAGAGATTATAGAATTACTGAGCAAATGAAGGAAACGTTAACATGTCAAATAAAAAAATCCTGATCATCCATCTCAGCCGGCTCGGCGATATGATGCAAAGCCTCCCGGTTGTGAAATTACTTAAGGAGGATTATCCGGAATCTGAAATAACCTACGTTGGCATCGGGGATTTCTGTGTTCCTCTGAAAAACATTCCATGGATCGATAATCTTATTACAATCCCGTCACATGATATCAAAGGCGTTTCGACGGAAGACGTGGATATTGATATCGAGGCGTTTGACCGGTTGTTCCGTAAAACACCAGAGCTGACCGCGCATTATGACGTCCTTATCAATATGACCCACAATCGCGGGAGCAGTTATTTGTCCAAGAGGATAAAGGCCGATGAAAAAAGGGGCCGGATGTTTTCCAAGGAAAATGAGATCGTAATGATGGGAAACTGGGCCAAGTATTTGTTTGCCATTGCCGGAAACCGGAACGATAACCTGTTAAACCTGGTTGACCTATACACAGGCATGGTGGGTGTGCAAAACAGGCCTGTTATGTATTATTTGCCTACGAATCCCGAAATTGACCGACAATGCCTTTCCCGATTGAAGGAGCATGGTTTTGATTCCGGGCGGCTTGCTGTCGGCTTTCAACTGGGAGCGAGCAAGTCGCTGAGAACCTGGCCTCCGGAGTACTTTCTTAGACTGGGTGAGTTCCTTGACAGGCAATTGAAGGCCCAGATTATCCTCTTCGGATCAGAGCAAGAGCGAGCACTGGCCGATCAATTCCACAAGTCAGCCCACTTCACCTTCATAGACCTGATTGGCAGGACAACACTGGCAGATCTTCCATCATTCCTGAAATATATCAATGTGCTTGTCAGCAATGACACCGGTCCGATGCACATTGCTGCTGCTGTCGGAACAAAGGCAGTTGGAATCTTTATGGGTACGGCATACTTCAGAATAACCGGGCCTTATGGTGCCGGCCATGTCGCCGTTCAGTCAAACTATTCCTGCGCCCCCTGTCTGGATTCTACCACCTGTGCGCAACCACTTTGCAGAAAAAGCATTTCTCCGGATGTGGTATTGCAGGGCGTGAAATTGGCACTGGGGCTTGAAGCAGGATCAATAGCCGGCAGTAACGGCGCCAGTCTCTATATATCCGATTTCGACAGGAATGGAACCATGGTCTATAAAAGACTTGATGAGAAGAAGGATCATTTTCTGCCGTGGCTCAGATCCTTTCATGACGCCAGGGCCTGTATCAGCCAGTCAATATGGAACGAATGGCTCGGCTTGAAGCCGAATTCCGATATGCCTCAAATTTCGGGAGATGACGACGAGATCGCTGAAATTCTGCAAGACTATAAGCATGCGTGTCTATCGTATGGAAAACTTTACGCACAGGGAAAAAAAGCATGTCAAAATATCATCAGCGAATTTCGGAAGGCAAAGCCACGCCTTGAATTTATTCAGGATATGATTGCACAAATCGAGCAAGTTGAACAGGAGATTAAAAATCTGGAAAACCCGCTTGCCATCTTGAAAGAGATCCATGAGCTTTATAGCGCTGAAACCGAGTACTGCAACTTTCCAAGACTCGCTCATGAGTTTATGAATAAATATGGTGAATTAGACAAAATAATCGATGGCTTCGAAAGCAGGCTAACGCACATCAGTCACACCATCTGCAAATAGGACTAAAATATATAGGTTTAATCATGAAAGATTATTGCATCTGGGTTGTAAGTCCTCCGGGATATGTGCACAGCCAGGCATTTAGTGAATTGGCATTAAGCCTTAACTGCGCTTTTCGTGCCTTAGGTTTGCATGCACCCATTGTAACTAATTTCGAAAAAATAACAAATTACCCCATCATTTTAGGTTGCAATCTAATACCATCGGCTGGTTTCTTAGGGCTTCCGAAGACTTCGATTCTTTATAACCTGGAACAAATCCTGATCGGCTCTGCCTGGATAACCGAAAACTACCTCAATTTGCTCCGTTCCTACGAGATATGGGATTACAGCAAAAAGAATATCAGCGAATTGAATAAATTGGGTATCGCCAACGTCAAATATTGCAGGATCGGGTACGTGCCTGAGCTTACAAGAATTAAACCGGAACCCTGTGATATTGATATATTGTGGTACGGATCACTCAATGAGCGCCGCACCCAAGTTTTACAGCAACTTCATAATATGGGTTACAGGGTCAAAGTTCTCTTCGGCGTTTATGGAGTGCAGCGGGACGTTTTCATCGCCAGGTCAAAAATTGTTTTGAATATCCACTTCTACGAATCCAAAGTCTTGGAAATAGTACGTATTTCGTATCTGTTGGCTAACAGGCGATTCGTGATTTCGGAAAGAGGAAAAGATCCGGAACTTGAAGAACCGATTTGCAATGGTCTTGTTCTGGCTGATTACGAAAATTTAGTCGAGGAATGCGTGAAATACATAAATGATGATGTGTCAAGAAATGAAATAGCAGAGAAAGGATTTTCAAGGATAACCTCTTGCAGTCAAGCGGAATACCTAAAAGATGTACTGAATGATTAAATTTCTTTTATTGGCACATATTTTGCGTTTATGCTTTGCTTGAAGGTTAAATTTGACAATCTCGTAAAAAGTCTCGAAATCGTCATGCCGGACTTGATAAGCCTGCCCCGTACTTGATACGGGGTCATCCAGAACTTATTGAATTTACTGGATTCCGGCTTTCGCCGGAATGACGGAAAAGGGCATTTTCAGACTTTTTACTAATGCATCAAATTTAAGATTTACAATTTTTTGTGCCGAATTAAACGGATTGCCAGCAACAGTAGTTGATTGTTAATTGGATACAGAGGGCGTTAACAGCATGTTTAGTTTTAAAATATTATCACCAGGGCAATAAGAGGAGTCATTGATGGACATGAAAATTCTGTCTGTTTGTATTGTGGGAAAAGATAACGCGACCAATCTCAAGCAATGTATCGAATCTTGTTTGAAATTGACCCGCCAGATTTCATATTTTGATTTAGAATCCAAGGACAACAGTGCAGAAGTCGCCGAAACTTGTGGTATCTATGTTCTTAAAGGCCCACCTGATCAAAAGATATCTGAAACACTCAGGAAATTTCATAAATCGAACTGGATTCTTTTTATGAAACCCGATGAAAGAGTTTTTTATGAATCTAAATCCAAGATCATGAAGGCCCTGGATAAAAATCAAACAATGGGGTACAGTCTCGTTATAAAGACCCCTGTGTCATCTGAAACGCTGGAAGATTTCAGGTGGATTAAAATACCTGGAAAGCCGAACCGCTATTCCCCCGAATCACTAATCGTTCCGAAGATTGAAATCAGGCTCGTACGAAGACAATTCTTCGTGAAGGCTCTCAATCTTATGATTTCCTTTTCTCCGGATGACGTTTTTTCCTTTTCCAGCCAGATTTTCAAAAATATCCAGATTCAATCGCTCCAACATACTGAAAAAATCCCGGTAGAGATAAATCAACATCACACGAAAGATTTGGAAATGAAATTTCTCAGAGGTGAGGTATCCATTGATGCTGAAGAAGACTATGGCATGTGGGAACTAGGAGAACGTTTTATTGGTTACAATGTTCTAAAAAAAGAGGATCTTGCCCGATATTATCGAGGACTTGCGATTGGATTTGGAAGTGAAAAAATGTATCTGGCCATGCTCAGCACCCACATGAAATTTGGCAGATTCACTGAAGCCCAAAACTTTTTTGATGCCTGGCTGGCAAAATGGGGCTTTTTTGATACACCTGAACCTTACAAAACCGGCGGAATCATTTATGCACACCTGTTTCAACTGGAAAAGGCAGTTTCATTATTTCATAAATATCTCGAGCTTGTTCCTGAAGAACTTTCAGGCGAGGTTCGCTTTTTATTGGCAAAATCATTGCTGCTCCTGGGCAAAAAAGATGAAGCAGTTAAACTCTTTAAGCAATATTATCACCTCCGCAGTGACGATTCTGACAGCATCCTCATCCAAACAATCGAAGATAGTAACTGGAAGCCACCCAGACTTAGTCTGTGCATGATTGTGAAAGACGAGCAGGCACATATCTCTAAAGCGCTTGACTCCTTAACAGGTGTCATTGATGAAATCATTGTTGTGGATACAGGTTCTAAAGATGAAACAAAGGATATTGCAAGGAAATATCATGCAAAAATTGTAGAAGTTGACTGGGAAGCTGATTTTTCTAAAGCAAGAAATGCCGGTCTCCGGCATGCGACGGGTGATTACATTCTGTGCCTTGATGCCGATGAATACATAGACCCCAGAGATAGAATAAAGCTTGCCCTTTTAAAAATGATTCTGCCTTCCGGACGGGATATTGCATATCGAATAAAGATAGATGCGGAAGATGAGGACGAAGAAATGTCGGTTATGATGCGACTTCCCAAATTGGTTCAACCCGATTACCCGGTAAGGCTTGTACCGGCTCGGAAGGAGATCTTTTTTGAAGGAACTGCTTTTGAAAGCATGGACAAATCAATTGCGGATCTCGGAATAAAAATAGTTACTGATGACGTGTTTAAGATTACCCACTCAGGAATTGATCGGAAATGGAGAGAATCACGAAAAGAACCGGCCATTCAGAAGATCTACGATACCAATCCCGCTCCGGAAACAGCCCTTAAAGCGGCTTTATTCAATCTAAAGCTCGGAAATATCGATACGGCATCGAAATGGTTTGAACTGGCTTCATTTGATAATCCCCGTCTCTGGATGAAAATCATCACCCTTTATTCCAGGCTCGGTCAAGCAAAAAAAGTGGTTGGAATGATAAGAAAGGCCCTCAAAGAGTGTCCTGATTCTTTAGATCTGAACCTGGCAAAGGCAGAACTTCATTTCGCAGAGGGCGATTATGAAACTGTTTACAAGACTCTTGGTCCGAATATGGAACAAATTGAAAAAGAAATGACCCGAGAAGATCGCGCAAATGCCGCCTATCTTTATGGTATGGCTTTGCTTGACACAGGATATCTTGAAAAAGGCATTGAATATTTATCCGATGCCCGCGAACTGGATTCCTGGAACATGCGTTACAAGATAGGCGGTATTTACGTCCTTACTATCGCAGAGGAATGGGAAAATGCAATTCATGCGCTGTCCGAGGTTTTGAAAGAAGAGAACCTGGTAATTATGGATACGATCGGTGATTTCGCTGATCTTGGGATCGCTTTTAAAAAACTCAGTCGTCATTTTGAAATCAATGACCGGATAGAAGCTTCAGAATTCTGCCAAAAAATTTTCCTGAACATTACTGAAAACAAGATATCCAGTCCGGAAACCATAGAGAAAATGATGCATTACTTAAATACGCACGATATTGGAAAGGAGCAAGTTTAAAGTGGATAATGAAATATTTAAAAAAAATTTATCAGCCCTGAAAGATAAATATCCTGCACTTGCATCAAAAATCAAGAAAAACCGTATCGAAGAGGGCCGCTACAAAATCATAAAGGCAAAAACCGGAGAACCGAACCTCCTGGTTGCAAGCAATGAGAGTTTTATCATGCTTTATGATAATGCAAGTCCATATGAATATTGCAAAAATTATTTTGATGGGTTGGATATCACTTACGCGCCGGTCGTAATATTTTTAGGATTTGGGTTTGGTTATCATCTGTACATGTTTACACAGCTTTATGCAGATAAGGCGCAGGGGAAAAAAATAATTGTATTTGAAGATGATATCAATTTTTTCCATCTTGCAATGGGAATGATCGACTTTAGCCGTTTTATTAATCACCCTGATATTCATTTCTTTGTAGGAGAAGATCCAGATGATACAACTCACGTGATTCGAAGAGAAATCCTGCAAGACAAGGGCACGTCCTATCAGCTTAGAAGTACGAAGGTCATACCTCTGCCCGCCCATATACTATTGAATGATGGATACTATCGAAAAGCGCTTGATACCACCAGAATGGCATGTCGCCAACAAATGATTTTAGTTGGGAATGATCCCACCGATGCATTCGTGGGCATAGATAACCTGCTAGGTAACATCAAGCCCATTGTCTCTCATCCCGGAATTAATCAACTCCGCGATAAATTTAAAGGAAGGCCTGCCGTTACTGTCGCATCGGGGCCGTCACTTGAAAAGAATATGCATCTTCTGAGGGATCTTCGAGATCGGGCACTGATCATCGCCTGCGACTCAAGTTTTTTGCCATTAATGAAAAGAGATATGAGACCCCATATCGTCGCTTCGCTCGAAAGAACTGCCGGTACGGGGAAGTTCTACGAGTGCGTAACTGCTGTCGAAGGCATCTATTTGGCTTTTTGCCCCCTGGTCCAGCCGGATGTCTATGACAGCTTTGCCGGGAAAAAAATCATAGTCTTCAGGCCTTTTTCCCATTTTAATTGGTTTCAGTTAGAAAAAGGAGCCCTTCCCATTGGCCCGGCTGTATCGAACATGGCATTTTCAATGGCTGAATATCTTGGCTGCGATCCAATTATTATGATCGGGCAGGATCTGGCCTTTGCAGAAGACGGAGACACGCATGTCGAAGATATGCGCTTTGGAGAGCGTGATGAGCATTACTTTTCATCTATTATTGAAACAGAAGGGAATGACGGAAGACCTGTAAAAACTTCAAGAACATGGGAAATATTCAAAACTGCCCATGAATATGATATTGATTCTTATAAAGGATTATGCATCAATGCCACAGAAGGCGGCGCAAAAATCATGGGGGCTCACGTAATGACTTTTACTGAGGCCATCAAAAAGTACTGCCAAAATGAATTCTTCCCGGAGGCGATCATTGCCGATTCAATCTCTGATTTTGAGAGAAATGTAAATATCCCTAAAGAGCTTGAAGTCATTCTGAGGAGGTGCATAGAGACACGACACGCCCTGGAAGAGACCATCAGAATATTATCAGAATTTCGCAAGGAAATTTTGGACGTCCAAACGAATATGGTCCGCCCCTTTATGTATGAGGGTAGGGATGTGGATAGCGGTTACCTTTTGTCAGTTGCCGATAAATTTCTCGGTGTAATGGACACCTTCCTGAAAGACAGGAATGTAAGCGATATTATGTTGCATACAGTTCAACCTCAACTTATATGGTTTACAAACAAGTTTAATTATTTGAAAGAAGTTTATTCCCATCGCAACTGTTTCCATTCGGCACAGATATTGATGATCAAGGATTGGCTCGGCGTCATGGGACAGTTGTTTGTTTCAACGATTGATTCCCTGGAAAGAGCCGAGAAAATGATTATCACGGAATTGGAAGGGGCCAGAAAAGTTGCATGATATCTGGGAGACAAATTTGCGCTGCCTTGAGAACCGGTCACAAATCCTGGCAAAGCGCTTAAGCGCAATCCGTCCGGATCCCTGCCTTGAATTGACAGCAGCCGAGTCGGGAGATTGGACTGCCAAAAAACATTTTCCAAATGAAGCGCACCGCTTTATTCACAGCAGGATTGATCCCAAAAAGGAGGCAAAGCTGTGGCTCCAAAGCCAGGACCTCATCATGCCCTGTCTTGTCATTCTCGGGGTCGGTTTGGGCTATCAGGTGTTCGAACTGTTTAAAAATTGCCGGTCCCCGGAGCATGCCTATCTCATCGAGGCGGATGAGGGGCTTTTTCGATTGGCATTGACGGTTTATGATTTTTCAAGCCTTATTCAGAATACGCGCGTCCATTTTATTGTGGGTGAACCATTTTCGGTTGTCGCAAAAAGACTTTTAACATCTTTAATTCAATCCTTTTCCTGCCATCTGGTTTCCGGAGCTGTTTCATCCTGCCCGGACAGATACACGCCTGTCAGAAAACTGGTTGAGAAACACCTTTATGCCTTGAGATTGCGGGAAAAAAATGGTGAAACCTCTACCCGGGGTCAGCGTTTGGCTGTTGTCCAAGGCGTTGAACATTTATTAAATCAGATGAGAACAACATGAACATTCTGGTGATAAGAATGCACCGCTTCGGGGATATTCTCCAGTTGACGCCGATGCTGCTGGGATTAAAAAATAAATACCCTTTTTGCAGTATAACCTTTCTAACCGGCAGTGAGATGTCCGAGTTGCTTGCAGATAATCCGGCTGTCGATAAGGTCATCTCCATTCCTGAAAGAGAATATCGATATTGGCTCAAAAACAGTCCCGAGGAATATCCCCGGATCTTTAACGCAATGTACGATCTGATCTCAAGATTAAGACAAAAACATTTTCAGATTGTCGTCAACCGCCAGTATGAATGGGGGGCAATAATTGCCCATCTTATTGGTGCTGAAAAGGTTTTGGGCGGAGCATATTCTCCTGATAAGGGCTATTTTTTTAAAGATGACACTTCAAAAAATCTTTTCGATACGATCCGGAATGATCGGAGATTGAACCAAAGGAATCTTGTGGACTGGGCCTGCCGTATCGTCCGGATTCCCCATGAGCAAAACCGTCGAATGTTGTTTTGTCCTTCAAGTTTTGCTTATCGGCAAGCGCGACATCTTTTAAACCATGATAAAAATAGATCCAAACGATCCATGGTCGCAGTCCAGACAGGAGCGGCCAAGTCTTTTCGGCAATGGGGAGTTGAAAATTACACTCACATTGTTCAATGGTTGATCGATGAAAAAGAAAGAACGGTCGTTCTGGTCGGCAGTGAAGATGAAAAAGACTTAGGAGAACATATCGAACATCGTATCGGCCGTCAGAAAGCTGAACTGATCAACCTGATCGGCAGGACTTCCTTGAACAGCCTGGGCGGTGTACTGGAAAGCTGTGAGTGTCTGATTACCGGCGACACAGGAACGATGCACATGGCCGCAGCCGTCGGGACTCCGGTTTTATCTTTATTTTTCGGCACAGCATATCCCTGGGAGACAGGACCTTACGGGACAGGCCATTTTGTATTATATTCAGATATTTCTTGTGCGCCCTGCATTGGCCCTGCCTTCTGTCAGGATGGCCACCGCTGCAAATATCAGATCAAACCCGATATAGTAAAAAAGGCTTTTGAGTCAGCGGATGCCTTCTGGAAGAATAACCTCGTGTATTGGGAGCCTTATAATAATGGTGTAAAGCTCTTGGTAACCGTTCGGGATGAAATGGGCGAACAAATGTTGCTTCCCGTTGATAAGGCTTCCAATCTCAGACTGGAATTTTCCAGGATGGTTCCTCGGCAGGACGATATGGAGCCGAATGACGCCGAAGCGCTGATTCATAAGGGAGATGAAGTCGTTTGCGCATTTCTCAAAGGAGAAGACGAGAAAGGATTCTTAATTTTTACAGAATATCTGGACCTCTGGCTTGAGGCCAAAGATCTGCTTTTGAGTGGTTACCCGGCGATGGGACAAACGCTTTCAGGCCTTCTTGAGGGATGTTTTTATGCCATGCAAAACAAAGATCCGGTATCCCTCATGGATGCCGTCGAATATGGATTCAAGCCGTTGATACAGCAGACCCTTGTTAAGGGTCAGGGATAGAAGATGGGAAACAGTCATGCCTGCAAATGAAAACACTCGAATTTCCTTGTGCATGATCGTTAAGGACGAAGACGATTTTATCGCCCGCTGTCTTGAGAGTGTCAAAGACCTGGTCGCTGAGATGGTCATTGTCGACACCGGATCCAAGGATAGAACCATTGACATCGCCAAGGCGTTCGGGGCAAATATTTATCAGCACCCATGGCAGGAGGATTACAGCAAGCACCGCAACCAGTCCATATCCTATGCAACAGGTAATTGGATATTGGTCATGGATGCCGACGAGGTCATCGCCAAAAGAGACCGGCACAGGATTAAACAGGTTTTGGACACGGTTCGTGCCGACGGTTTTTTCTTCACGTTGAGAAATTATGAAAGCACTTCCAATCTGGCCAATCTGACCTTGAACCCGGGAGATTATGAGGAAGGGGAGGGCTTTCCAGGCTTTATTGAAAGTGACCTGATCAGACTCTTTAAAAAGGACCCGCTCATATACTTTACCGGGCAGGTGCATGAAACGGTTACCCAGTCAATTGCTCAATCAAAAAAGGCCACCTTTAATACCGGTATCCCCATCCATCATTATGGCAAAGTAAGAAAGGATCGCGTCAAGCGCAAGCAGGATTCATACCTGGCACTCGGTCTTAAGCGACTGGATGAAAACCCCCGTGATCCCATGGCATACAAGGGTTTATCCGATCAATTACTCGAATTGGGATTGCCTCAGGAGGCTTTGGATGTTATTAACCGTGGCCTTGCTGTTTTCCCGAACATGCTCGACCTGCACTTCAATCGGGGACTGGCCCTGGACAGGCTGGACCGGCCAAATGAGGCTGAGCAGGAATACCTGTGGGTTCTTGCAAGGCAATCAGGCCATCTGGGAGCATGTCATAATCTTGGCCAGATTTTTTTTAGAAAAAATCAATTTGAAAGGGTCATTCGTTTACTGAATATGGGAATTGAGAAAGGACTCAGGCATCCGGCTGTTTTCTTTCTCTTAGGCCGGGCTTTTGACGCCGCTGGAGATGGCAGAAAAGCGCTTGAAAATTTCAAACGGGTTCTTGAACTTCAGTCAAACCACCCTGATGTCAATTGTCACATGGCAGTTATATTTTTGAATAATCACCAGTATAATGAGGCACTCAAGGCTTTGGAGAGGGAGATCGAAATCGACGGGAATCTTGTTGCCGCTTATAATCTCTTAGGAGAAATGAGCCTTTACTGGAAAGACATGGAGAGTGCCGGAAATTTTTTCCTGAAAGTTTTGACGATTGAACCTGATAACCCCACGGCAAAAAACCATCTTGAATGCATCGGTTCTGATGGTCCTGTAAAAAGTCATAACTCGCTATAAATCCCTCTTTTACAAAATCCCCAAAATAAATCTAAAGTTAATCCTCTTTCTTTCCGATAATGATTTTAAATTAAGCGGGTACCCTAAACAAAAACAAAAAACACTTTTGGCACGGATGCCAAAAAAAACAGATGTCAGATGTCAGAGATCAGTAGTCAGTAACAAATGACCCTGGTGAAATAAAATTGGATTTCACGGGGCAGGCAGGTGACCCCGAAAGGGCCTTCGGCCTAACGGGGCAGGTCGTTGACAAATGACAACAATTCAATCAAGGAGGATTAAATTATGGGATTAAGAATTCAAAACAACATTGCAGCAATGAATGCACACAGACAGTTGAGTATTGCAGATTCCGCTATGGGGAAGTCTCTTGAGAGACTTTCATCCGGTTACCGTATTAACAAGGCGGCCGATGACGCTGCCGGCCTGGCTATTTCTCAGGGTTTCAGGGCCGATATCGCCAGCTTTAAAGTAGCGTCGAGAAACACATCAGAGGCTGCTGCGCTGTTGCAGGTGGCTGAAGGCGGTATGGACCAGATCGGGAACATGCTGACCCGACTAAAAGAGCTGGCCACCCAGGCGGCATCTTCAAACGTGGGCACGGCTGATAGAGCCAAAATTAATGCCGAAGGAAACGCCCTGGTTTCGGAAATCGACCGGATCGCCAATTCGACCAAGTATGGAACCACCGCCCTGCTTGATGGTACGTTCGGCGCTTCAAAGACAGCGGGCACCTATGGCTATTCCGCGGCAGTAGTAGATGGAGCAGGGGTATACGGTGCCCTCACCCATGTCTATTCTGCGCAAGGAACGGGACAAACCGCGGCCATCTTTTCAGCTAATTTCGTTACAGCTCTCGGTTCTACGTCCTACTCCGGGACGTGGACGTTTAGCTCGACAATTGGTGGGGTTTTGCTCCTTGGAAACGGTACCACAACGGAGACAATCACTGTGGCGACCTGGTCCGCAGCAACGGGAAGCCAGACCCTGAGTTTTGCCAACCTCGGAATTACCATTACAACGACGAGTAACACGGCAGACCAGGCTTTTACCGTCACATGGGGGGGAGACACAGCGTTTGTCATGAAGGAGACCGGATTGACCAGCCTGAATGTCACAAATGCTACATCAGGTACTTACACGTTCAGTGCAGCGGCTGACGGATCACTTACACTCGGCAACGGGACGATCACGGAAACAGTTTCAAATATCACCCCAGGCACGGCAACAACGGTAAATTTCTCCACGTTAGGAGTCTCTTTCGCTCTTGGTACAACATACACGGAAAATGACCTCGACTCCACTGCGAATTTTGTCGTGACGTCATCGGGCGGAAGCGGAAGTACCTTCCAGATCGGTGCGCAGAACGACAGCAACAACCAGATCGCTCTCGCCATCGGTGGTGTTACTACATCGACCTTAAACTCCGGTCTGCTCGTCGACAAGCTTGACACCCAGGCCGAAGCCCAGAGCATGCTTACTACGATCGACAGCGCCATCAGTTCATTATCATCGGCAAGAGGCACCATCGGCGCTTCCATGAACCGGCTGTCTTATGCTGCCGCGAACCTGTCGACAACCATTGAAAACGTACAGGCCGCGGAGTCGATGATCCGCGATGTGGACATGGCTGCTGAAATGACAAACTTCACCAAGAACCAGATTCTGCTCCAGGCCGGTACGGCCATGCTGGCGCAGGCGAACATGGCGCCGCAGCAGATTCTGGCATTGTTCGGATAAAATCGTAAAACGATTTTATAAAGCGCAACTTCGTTGCTTGCAACCTAAAACAAAACCCCGTTTCCGGATCCCCGGAGGCGGGGTTTTTCTTTGCAGGCACAAACATTGGCAGACATCTTGCTATATATAGTACGCATACGTGAAAATTCTAAAGTTTCGGGCAAATTTTTCCGATAGTTAAATATACATGCGGAAAATTGTTCCACAACCTTAAACCTAACAATAATTAGCCTTAGACTTATTAAAACCTAAAACGTGATGAATTCGATTTTTTGCGAATTCATCCTTATCAGAAAGTGATGATATGGCCTTAAGTACGAACCTGATATCAGGTCTTTCCAGCGGATTTGACTGGCGCAGCATGATCGATCAGTTGATGAAAATCGAGTACCGCCGGGTCGATTTGATCACGGATCGAAAAACCGACTACGAAGCTAAGCTCACGCAATGGCAGAGCGTCAATACCATGCTGCTTTCCCTCAAAACAGCTTCAGGAGCCTTGAGCACGGAAAGTGCCTTTAAAACCTTTAAGGCCAGTACAACCTCCGACACGAGCACGTCGGCATCGAACCTGCTGAGTGTCTCCACCAGTTCTCGGCTTCTCCAGCCGTACATAACATTAAAGTGAACAATGTCGCCCAATCGGAAAAAATCTCTTCTAAAGATTATTCAGACACCGCAACGTCACTGGATTTGTCCGGCGATATCCTGATTTCGGGAAAACTTGTGAACATCGCTTCCACCGACAGCCTGTCAGACATCAAGGACAAAATCAACGCCGTCAATACCGGCACAACTTCCTCCAAGGTGACCGCCAGCATCGTTGCGCATGCCTCCGACAATTACCATCTGATTTTGACCAGCGACGAGACCGGCGCAGACGGGCTCAGCGTGCTTGAGGGTGCCTACAGCGGCGGTGACAATATCCTTCAAAGTATGGGCTTTATCAGCGCTGCCACCGCCATCAAAACGGCTACCAGCGACGGGGCCAAAAGCGATCTGTTTACCAGCTCCAACGGAGCGATCAAGACATTATTGGGGCTGTCCAATGCGCCGGCCGCCACCAATGTCACCATCGGCGGCAACAGCGTTTCCATTGACCTTTCCAGCGCCGGCGAGTCCTTGACAACCATTGCCCAGAAAATCGATGCCCTGGCCGGAATATCGGCTGTGGTTATCTCGGAAGAAGTGGATGGGGAGACTAAATACCGGATCGATATCAGCGGCACGACTTCCTTTACGGATAACGGCAATATCCTTCAGACATTGGGCATTTTAGAAGGAGAATATGGGACGGAGCAGGCGATCCACTCCCAGGTCTCCGCCGCCAATACGGATGGAGATGCGTCTACGGCGATTACGACCGGCACACTGTTGACCAACATCTGGTCTGACGGTGCTTCTTCAGGTGTCGTCGCCGGTGATACGATCACCATCAGCGGGAAAAGGGGAGACGGCACCAAGGTCGGCACGTCCGGGAATGACTATAAGATAACCTTTACGGTTGGTGCCGGCAGCACCGTTCAGAATCTTTTGGATCAAATCAATAACGCCACCGATGGTTTCGGCGCAGGGACACGTACCGCCACAGCCAGTATTTCCAACGGAAAGATTATCATCACCGACGGTACAGCCGGTGACAGCCAGTTGTCGCTGACACTTGTTGCCAACAATCAAAATGGCGGCACGCTCGATTTCGGGACGATTTCCATGGACACCGAAGGCCGATCCATGCAGGTAGCCCAAGGTGTGGACGCCCAGATTGTGGTGGACAATGTAACCATCAACAAAGCTTCCAATACGATTACGGATGTCATTGCGGGTACGACCTTGAATCTGGTGGGGGCCGACAGCAGTACGACGGTGACCGTTAAGGTGGAGCGGGACCTGGGCACTATCAAGTCAAAAATCAACGACCTGACCGATGCCTTCAACACCATTATGGATTATATCAATACCCAGTTCACCTATGACGAAGATAACAACAAGACCGGCGGGATCCTGTTTGGCGACGGCACGCTTTCCTCGGTCAAGTCCGAGCTTATCAATATGGTCACAAAAACCATTACCGGTCTTTCCGCTAATTATAACCGGCTGCCCCTGATCGGAATCACTTTAGATCTGGCGGATAACCAAGAGGGCAAACACGACAACATCAGCCTGGCAATCGATGACGAGATGCTCACAGACGCCCTTGAATCGAATTTTAATGACGTCCGCAACCTCTTTATCGCCTATGGATCAGGCTCCAGCCCGTACTTGTCTTACATCGACCATACCAGTGCCACCCAGGGAGGCACTTATGCTGTAAATATTACCCAGGAAGCTACCAGGACCACGGTTACAGGCTCAAAGGAACTTGCCGGATCGCTGGGCGAACCTGTTGATGTGACTATTAAAGATTTTGCCACCGGCAGACAAGCGACGGTCAGCCTTGGTGTTTCTTCAAACATCGATGCTGTCGTCAATGCCCTCAATTCACAGTTTGCCCAGGAATATACGGAAGTGCTTACAGGCTCCGGCGCCACCGGGCAATCCGCATCAACTTTATTCAGTGCCGTCACCGGTGCCGACAATGGCGATGTCATCACGTTTTCAGGAATCAGACGCAACGGACTGAGTGTGTCGGGAAGCTACACCATTGTTGATAAGACCACGGAGACTGTGGGCGATCTTTTGGAAAGCATCGAAGATATGTTCGAAGACGAGGTCACGGCCGCCCTGGACGGCAGTGGCAAAATTGTTATCACGGACACACAGGCCGGCGACAGCCAGCTTTATTTTACGATTGATACGCAATCGGCCGGCATTACCGGGCTCGATTTCGGCACGGTCAGCAGCACTACCGAGGGCCGGTACGCCATGGATATCACCGCCTCAAAATCGGGGTCAAACGAACTCGTTTTGACGCACAACACATACGGAACCGGCCACATCCTGGTAGTGTCCGAGACCAGTACAACCGACCCCCTGGGATTGGACACTGCCACCCAGGTGTACGGCAAAGATGTTGCCGGAACCATTAACGGTGTCAGCGCTACCGGCAGCGGCCAGAGCCTGACCTTGGCCAGTGCCGGCAACAACGCCAATGGACTCTCCATCAGCTATACCGGGACGACGACCACGTCGGCTACGTTCACCTTGACCTTGGGAATTGCCAAGTTGCTGGATCGCCAACTCGGTTTCATTACCGACATCTCTGACGGCTATGTGACTTACAAACAAACGTCCCTTCAGAACAGTATCGATAGTTTCAAAACCCAGATCGAACAGATGGAAGCCCAGCTAGACCGCAAGATGGAAGCGATGGTCAATCGCTTTGTGGCCATGGAAGTCGCTTTAAGCAAGATCCAGAACCAGAGTCAATGGCTTACGGGCCAGATCAATGCCTCACTCAGCGGATGGTGGGGAAAGTGATTAAGGCGCTTAAAAGCTCAAAATCGACAACTTTTTGTTGATTTGACATAATTAATTGTACTTGCAGAATGAAAGAAACTGGAAATTTGAAACTGGAAACCGGATTGAGAGAATACCTTCTCCAGTTTCGAGTTACACTGATTAAACAGGCCAAATAAAGGCTAATGAATTATTTTCAATCGATTGGGGTAGAAATTAACAACAGGAGGTTTTAACATGTACCAAAACGGTTTCCAGTCCTATCGCAGGACGAATGTCGTCACTGCAGACCCGGGAAGATTGGTAATCATGTGTTATGAAGGGGCGATTGACAATCTGATCATGGCCAAACAAAGATACGCTGAAAAAAAATATGAAGCAAAATGCAAACACATGAACAAAGTCAAGGATATTATCGACGAACTGTTATGTTCTCTTAATTTTGAAAAAGGCGGTGCCATAGCCAGAAACCTGGAGTCACTTTACAATTATATGACAAGAAAGATCATCCTTGCGGATGTAAACCGGGACATGGATGGTATGGATGAGGTTGTTGGGATGCTGCGTGAGCTCTTGTCCGCCTGGAAAGAGGTGTATGCAAAGCCGGGCAGGGAGATGCAGCCTGAAGCGGTCAGCCTGGGCGAAAACAGGAGGCCGCAGGCTTCGGGATATATGGGCATGTAACCTAACCTGGACAAGCCAGAACCGAAAAAATATTTATCACGAAAGCATCCCGCCTTGGCGGGAAAAACACGAAAACATATTTAA
>JACKQG010003943.1_pt1 | contig 17649 bp, 16 predicted proteins | sample 8237621 | NCBI WGS metagenome assembly JACKQG01 (sample SAMN15677084, study PRJNA649215) | marine metagenome | biome: marine; feature: Black Sea; material: saline water; isolation source: suspended particulate matter (SPM) from the Black Sea western gyre | collected 2013-06-09/2013-06-10 | depth...
GATTGGTTTTACAATCTCAATCCAACGTAAGTAAATTGGAATAAAATTATTTTTGTCTATTTTGATTTTACTTTTAGTAGTGGCTTTAGCTACATTGTTTTTAATAAAAGTGTAGAGTAACTTTTCGTCTTTTTGATAGTCAAAAACATAAGTTTTCGATTTTAAGATAGATTCAATTCTATCTTTAATTAATTGAAATTCTTTTGTTTCGTGGTTGCTTGGGGTTACATTCCAATTAAAGTCGTTGAGATAGAAAATATCTTTGATATTTACATAGTCAACAAAAGCAATTTTTTTGAAGTCAAATGCACCTAAAAAAGCAGGTGGCAAAGTTTTGTCAAAAGTTCGTGCTTTTCCGATTGTCAGAATGAGTTGAACAAACATAGTCGGAATGTCAAAATTCCCTGTTTTGGCTTCTGCCCATAAAAGTGGTGTTCGTCCAAATAAACCATCTTGTTTTGGAAAAACGGTAAAGTCAATATTTCCAAGAATTTCGGTTGTATCAAATCGCTTAAACCAGTCAGTTCCAACTTTGTTTTTTAGTTCTTCTTCTCGGATATTTTTATACTTCATTCTTCTTTTTATCTTTTTACGCTGTGGTTTGTTCTAATTGCCGCCCAACGGTAAGTATAAGAATAGTAGCCGATTATGAGCTTCAAACTTGTCAAGTTACAAGAACTTTTAAGCGGACTACAACCCTTGATATTACAACTATCTTGGCTATTATTTTTATACACTTTTTTTTTATCGATACTTGTATAAATTTGTCAAGTTTTCAAATAATTTTGCAAAAATAAATTCTTTTGAAATTTTAATTCTAACATTTTCAGCATTAAATTTTTGTTAATAAATATTTGACAACAATTTTACTTTACTTCGGTTTTGCCATAAAAATAAGAAGAAATTGGAGATTTGGATGAATAAAAATGATTCAGAAAAAAAGAAAGAGATGACTGAAAAATTTTTGAAAGAGAATATCAATAAAATCAAACACAAACTTATTATTTTAAGTGGAAAGGGTGGTGTTGGAAAAAGCACAATTGCTGTAAATCTTGCGTTCGGTCTGTCGAAAATTGGAAAAAAAGTTGGAGTTCTTGATGTGGATATTCACGGACCTTCGATAGCAAAACTCCTTGGAATTGAAGGAAGAGTTATCACAAAAAGCAAGAATGATAGACCTGGTCCAATCAGAGTTAATGACAATTTATTTGCGATGACAATCGCCTCTTTACTAAAAAATCCTGACGACCCAATAATTTGGCGAGGTCCATTAAAAATGGGAGTGATTAAACAATTTTTAAGCGATATTCAATGGCCAGTTTTAGATTATCTTATTATCGATTGTCCGCCTGGAACCGGCGATGAACCGCTTTCAGCTGTTCAAATTATTGGAAAATTAGATGGCTCAATAATCGTGTCAACTCCGCAAGATTTGGCGCTTTTGGATGTCCGAAAAACTATAAATTTTTCAGTTAAAATGAATGTTCCTATTCTCGGAATTATCCAGAATATGTCTGCATTCAAATGTCCACATTGTGGAAAAGAGATTGATGTTTTTTCTGGTTCAGGAATTAGCAAAGCTGTAAAAGATTTCGGAATTGAAGTTTTAGGAAAAATTCCCATCGATAAAAAAATTGCGGAATCTGGAGACGCAGGTTTAGGATTTATTCACAATTACGAAAATTTAGAATCTTCAAAAGAGATGTTGAAAATTATCGATAAAATTATGGAAAAAATCAGATAAAATATTCAAGTAACGAAACAATAATTGAAATCAAAACGCTTGCAATCGCAGCAGAAAAACAGCCATTGATTTTTATCTCTTTGAAAAATGCCGATGAAATAATCAACATCAAACCATTGATAAATATTAGAAAAATTCCAAAGGTAATTATTTCAATTGGAAAAAATATAATCACAAAAATCGGCTTCACAAGCGCATTCACAATTCCCAAAACAGCAGAAAATAAAATCGCTGTCAGAAAATCCTTGATATAAATCAGTTTCGTAAATTTGCTTACGAGATAGACCGCAAAACTGTAAATCAAAAGATGAATAAAGGTTTCCAAAAATACTCTCAAAAATTATTGTATATCTGTGTTTGGTGGAAAATTGGCGAGATTGTCACTCGGACTTATTTTGTCAGATTTATGAATTCGTTCAATAATTTTTTGAATTTCAAAAATTTCCTGTTCGCGCGATTTCTCTTTTATAATATGCTTGAATGACTGTTTGTAATCATCACTTTCGGGAATTCCTGTCGCGATAATCGTAACATACAATTTATTTTTCATATTTTTTTGAAGGACTAATCCTTCGATGATATTCGTCTCATTATTTGCTTCTTTTTTGATTTTCGAAATGATTTCGGTAAATTCTGAAAGCTTGATATCATAACCGGCTGTAATATTTATTAAAATTGCCTTGGAATTTTTTAGCGATAAATTGCTGAGAAGTGGATTTGAAATTGCTTCTTTGGTCGCTTGTTCAGCTTTATTTTCGCCTTCGCTTTCGCCGATTCCGATGAGCGCGTAGCCCATCTCCGACATCACAGTTTTTACATCTGCCAAATCAACATTGATATATCCATTTTTATTTATGATATTAGAAATAGCTTTCGCCGCATTGCAAAGGATGTTATCGGCTTTTTTGAAAGCTTCGAAGAGTCCCATATCACCATATTTTTCTTTTACTCGCTCGTTTGGAACGACAATCAAAGTATTCACATAATTTTTCAGCTCATTAATTCCGTCGTCGGCAAATTTTCGTTTGACAGTTCCTTCGCTTTCAAAAGGATAAGTAACGACAGCAACGGACATTATGTTATTTTCCTTTGCGATTTTTGCAATTATTGGAGATGCGCCTGTTCCAGTTCCACCGCCCATTCCCGCTGTGATGAACAAAATATCAGAATTGCAAAAAGATTGTAATAATTCGGTTTCATTTTCTTCTGCGGATTGTTTCCCAATTTCCGGGATACCGCCTGCGCCAAGTCCTTTTACCAATTTTTTTCCGATTTGGATAATATTATTAGATTCGGATAAATTTAGAACTTGCAAATCTGTATTCACTGCGATAAATTCAACTTCCGGTAATTGATTCTGAATCATTGTATTTATGGCATTATTTCCAGCGCCGCCAACTCCAATAATTTTTATTTTTGCTTTTCCAATCTGCTCATTTTTTTTGAACTTAAGCATTTTTTCCTCACCTTATTTCTAAGTAAAATTTTTTGAAGCAAACCACTTTTTCATTCTCCCGAACAATCTTTCAAACAGAGAATTATTGAATTCATTGCTGAATGGTTCGATATCAAAATTTGTTTTGCCCCAATAAAGCAAACCTATTACAGTTGCATATTTAGGGTCATTTAGATTATCTATTTCTCCATAAATTCCATTGAAATATGGATATCCTGTTTTCGTTGGCAAATTGAACATTTTTTCAAATAATTTATTAGTGCTTCGCAAATTCGCTGCGCCGCCTGAAATTGAAATTCCAGCAGTCATCATATCAAGATATTTGCTTTTTTTTATCTCATCTAAAACGAGTTTTGCAATCTCTTTCATCCTTGGATTGATGAGTGCAGCCACAAATCTTTCTGTTCGTTTGCTATCTTTATGTCCACCAATTCCTTGAATCGTTATCACTTTATTTTCATCGGCATCGTCTTGAATTGCAAATCCATATTTTATTTTTATCTCTTCGGCATTTTTACTTGGAGTTCGGAGTCCGACTGTCAAATCTCGTGTGATTTTTTCTCCGCCAAAAGGAATTATGCAACTGTATCTTATACTCTTTTCGTAATAAATAGAAACATCTGTTGTTCCGCCGCCTATATCGACTAAAATCGCACCTAATTTTCGTTCGTCGTCGTTTAGAACTGCGATTGATGATGCGATTGGTTGGAGAACGACATCTTTTATATTCAAACATAACAATTGCATTATTTTATAGAGATTCATAAGAGAATTTACATCCGCTGTAACGATGTGCACATCTGCTTTCAAACGAAATCCGCTCATCCCAATCGGATTGAGTATTTTCGTTTTCTTATCGATTGTAAAAAATTGAGGTTCAGCGTGAATTATTTTTCTATCCACAGGAAGTGGCGTGACAGATTTTGCGTCTTCGATTACTTTTTCGACATCAAGTTTTGAAATTTCATATGAATACTTTCGTGAGCGTTCAATTTTGGCAATCCCTTGGCTATCAAAGCTCCGTATCAATTCACCAGCAACTCCAACAAAAACATTTTCAGCATTAATGCCAGACATTTTTTCTGCTTGATTTATCGCTGTATCAACCGATTTTGAAGCGGTCTGGATATTCGTTATCATCCCTTGAGCCAATCCTTCTGAGCGATTTTCACCAATTCCACAAATCTTAATTTTATTGTTCGTATCAATCTTTGCGATTAGACAACAAATCTTCGTCGTTCCAATATCAAGTGCTGTAATAATTTTTTCTTTTGCCATTTTACCTTAAAATAATAATTTCGTTTTTCGAATCCGAAAACCTCAAATCAATTTCTGAATATTCTGCAATTGGATAATTATTATAAACAAAAAATAACTTTTCAATTTTCTCAAGAAATTTTTCTCGTCCTAACAAAAATTTTATTCCCGTATTTCTCTCAAACAACAAAACATTTCCATCAATAAATGAATAATTTGAAATTTTTTTAAGAAATTCAGGTTTTTTTCTCATAATTATTTTATAAATATTTAATAAAATTTTCAATGAGTTTTCAGATATTTTGTCTCCAATTGTCAAATTATTTATTTGTATTCCATCAAAAATCGGCAAATTATTTTTTTTGTTAATCGAAATTTTTTCGAGCAAATATCCTTCCTTGTCGATTGTAAAAATAATTTTTTTTGAGCCAATTATTTTCGCAATTGGCAATCTTTCATCAATTGATAAAATCAGAGTATTTGGAATTCGTCGAATAATTTTTGTATTTTTAATTTTAGGGAAATTATTTAGATTATTTTGTATCGATTCATTTCTAACCAAAAACATATTTTTATTATTAAATTTATTTTGCAACTTCCTCTTAATTAGCAACTTATCAATATTTTTAGTTTTGGAAATCTCAATCTTCTTTATGTTAAAAACTTTCCAATTTGACAATCCATAAAGTGAAAGATAAGCCGAACTAAAAGTGATAAGCAGAAATAAAATTAGTAATTTGAAAAACTGAATGAATCGATTTCGTTTTTTATTTTGTCGTTTCCTTTTTTTTTGCATTTTAAAATTTTCCCCAAAATTTTACTTCTGGTTGAAGATTCACAGAAAATTTTTTCTTCACTTCTTGTTTCATTTTTTGTATTAATTCAAAAACATTATTTGAAGCAGCTTTATCATTATTTACAATAAAATTTGCATGAAAATTTGAAATTTCTGCATCGCCAATTTTATATCCTTTCAAGCCACATTTTTCAATCAATTCTCCTGCAAAATAATTTTTCCCATTTTTAAAAACGGAACCAAATGTTTTTATGTCAAGAAGATGTTTTGAAACTCTTTTGTTAAAATATTTTTCGTATAATTTCTGAACTTCTTTCGGAGATTTTTTTGTAATTGAAATTTTTGTATTAAGAATTATGAAATTATTTTTGGCGATTTTCATTCTCCGATAATCAAAATTGATATTTTCGGATTTGATTATTTCAATTTCACCTTTTTCTGTTAAAATATCTATTTCACTAATTTTATCACCAATTGAATATCCAAAAGCACCCGCATTCATTCTAACCATTCCGCCAATTGTGCCAGGAATTCCGGACAAAAATTCCAAACCACTAATTCCGTTTTCTTCACAATTTTTTTGCATCTTTTTGGCATCAATATTTGCTGAAATTTCCAGAGATTTTTTCTTAATGATAAATTTCTGTTTCAAATTTTTTAAAGAAATTATAATTCCGTCAAAACCGTTATCAGAAATCAATAAATTAGAGCCGTTGCCAAGAATTTTATGCAGAATCAAATTTTTACAAATGAATTTATAAATCAATTTTAATTGCTGAATTGATTTTGGTGTAATGAAAAATTTGGCTTGTCCACCAATTTTTATTGTCGTGTAATTTTTCAACTCTTGATTTTCACAAATGATATTTTTGAGATTATTTTTTTCGATGAATTTTTTGAATATTTTACTATTTTTCATTTTTCAACATTTCTATAAATTTTTCACCAAATTTAAAGATATCCCCCGCACCCAAAGTGATAACGAAATCACCTTTTTTTGAAATTTCAATCAATTTTTGCGGAATATCTTTTTTATCCTTCACATACAAAACATTTTTACATCCATTTTTAATTGCGTAATCAACGATTATTTTGCCAGTTACACCAGAAATTGGTTCTTCTCTTGCCGGATAAATATCCGTAATAATCAACACATCTGAAATTGATAGGATTTCAGCAAATTCTTTGTAAAATTTTTGTGTTCGCGAATATAAATGCGGCTGAAAAACTGATATAACTCTTCGTTTCAAACTATTTTTAATTCCTGCTAAAGTTGCTTTTATTTCGGTTGGATGATGTGCGTAATCATCGTAAATAAGAATATCATTCACAAATCCCTTTCTCTCAAATCGACGATAAACTCCGTCAAATTTCTCTAACCCATCGTGAATTTTGGGAAATGGAATTTTCAACTCAAGTGCAACGGATATTGCGAGTAATGAATTTTGAATATTGTGTATTCCGGGAAGTTGCAGATGAATAATTCCCAATTTTTTCTTTTTATAAATTAATTCAAATTCTGATTTAAATTCGTAAAATTTTATATTTTCAGCACGAACATCTGCGGTTTTATTTAATCCGTAAGTGCAAATTCTCTTTTCGAATTTGTCGAAAATTTTATTTGTTTTTGTGTCGTCCAAACAGACGACAATTAAACCAAAAAATGGAACAGAATTTGCATATTTCAAGAATGCATTTTCGAGGTCTGCGTCGGTCGGATAACAGTCAATATGTTCAGCTTCAATGTTTGTAATTCCCGCAATAATCGGAGTTAGCGTTAAAAACGAACGGTCATATTCATCTGCTTCAACAACAATATATTTTGATTTTCCCAGAACAGAAGTTGAATCAAAATTTTTTACTTTTCCACCGATTATCAGCGTTGGTTTTAATTCCCCTTCTGTCAAAATCATTCCGAGCATTGAAGTTGTTGTCGTCTTTCCGTGGGTTCCAGCAATGCTGATTCCAAATTTCATTCGCATCAATTCTGACAGCATTTCCGCTCTGCGAATTACTGGAATTTTCCGTTCGATTGCAGTTTTGATTTCAATATTATCATTACCAATTGCGGATGATTTTACGACGACATCTGCGTCTGACAGATTTTCTTTACTGTGTTTATAGAACACTTTTGCGCCCATTTTTTCCAATTTTTCGGTGACTTTTGTCTTTGCAATATCTGAGCCGCTAATTTTGTATTTGTAATTTAGCAAGAGCTCTGCAATTCCGCTCATTCCGATTCCACCAATTCCGACAAAATGCAACTTTTTCGTTTTTCCTAACATTAATTTTCTTCCTTAAAATTATTAGAAATCTCTTCAACAATTATTTTTGCTGAATTTGGGATAAACATTTTTTTTGAAGCTTTCGACATTTCATTTAATTTTTCATTATCATTCAAAATTTTGGCAATCTTTTCGAATAATTTTTTTGATGTAAGATTTTTTTCAATCATAATTTCTGCCGCATTATTTTTACTAAAACTTTTCGAATTTAAAAGTTGATGCTGTCCAGCCGAAAATGGAAATGGAATCAAAATTGCAGGTAATCCAAAAAAAGATATTTCGGCCAAAGAAATAGCACCAGACCGACAAATTACCAAATCAGAAGCTCGATACGCATATTCGATATTTCGAAAAAACTTCCGAATAATGATCCCATTTTTCTTGCCAAATTTTTGATTTATCGAACTAAAATCTTTAGATCCAGTTTGAAAAATTATCTGAATATTTTTCTGTAATATCTTATCAACAATTTTTGAAAATGCCTGATTTATAAAGTGTGAACCTTGACTTCCACCATACACAAAAATCGTTTTTTTATTTGCAAGTTTAAGAAATTTCAATGCATCTGTTTTGCCGATATTTTTAAATTTTCTAATCGGATTTCCTGAAAATTTTATTTTCTCATTCGAAATTTTTAGATATTTTTTTGCATCACTATTTCCAAGAAATATTTTCTTTGATGATTTTGCCAAAAATCTTGTGCTGATTCCAGGATAACTATTCTGCTCCTGAAGAAATATTGGAATGTGAAGATTTTTTGCGGCAAGTCCAACCGAACCGGAAACAAACCCACCAAATCCCAAAAAAATGTCTGATTCAAAACTTTTCAAAATCCTTCTCGCCTGAAAATAACTTTTTACTAAAAAATATGGAAATAAGATATTTTGAAAAGTCAATCGCCGATGAAGTTTCCTTACATCAATTTCAGCATAATCAAAATTATGACTTTTTACAATTTCTTTTTCCAAACCATTTTTTGCGCCGATGAAAATTATTTTATGTTTAGGATTTTGTCTGATAAATTCCTTTGCAACCGCAATTCCAGGAAAGATATGACCTCCTGTTCCAGCCGCTACAATCACAATATTTTTCATAATTTTTTACACTATTTGGAATTGATTTTTACCGTATTTTCTTCTACTTTTTTTGCTTAAATTTAATATCACAGCAATCGAAATTGAATCTACAAGAAACGCAGATCCGCCGTAACTTATGAAAGGCAAACTAACGCCCGTCGAAGGAATAAGGCAAGTAACGACCGCTATATTTACCAAAATATTGTACGCCATATTGAATGTAAATCCAGCAATCAAAAGCGTTGCGAAAAGCGTATCAGCTCTTTGAGCCAATGTGAGTGCGAATAAAATCAGAAAAAAATATAATATGATTAAAATCGTAGAGCCGATAAATCCGGATTCTTCACCAACAATTCCAAACACATAATCCGTTTTCGGAAATGGGAGATAGAACATTTTCGCTCGACCTTTTTTTCCGCCTTTACCGAACAATCTGCCGTTCGAAAGTGCTACCAAACCCTCTTTTGGTTGATGCATTTTATCAATTTCTTCTTTTGATAAATTCATTCCCAAATTATATTTTACGAAAGTTATGTATCTTGTTTTTCGAAATTTGTCACCAAATTCTAAATATAAAGTCGCTGAAATTACAACAAGCAAAAAAATCACTAAAATTGTTGAGAATTTTATTCTTGCGACAAATAAAATGCTCAGCCATATCATAAAAAGTATCAAAGTTGTGCTGAAATCTGGTTCTTGGAGTATTAAACCGGCAAATATCAAAAAAATAAAAGTAGTAAAAGCAAAATTTTGTGGGAATTTTCCTAAATTCGATTTTTCTATTAATTTTCTGTTTTTGGATAAAAAATGTGCTAAATAAAGTATAAAAATTATTCTTGCAAAAGTGCTTGGTTGAAAAGATATCGAACCAATTTTGATCCATCGATTTGCATTATTTATTGTTACGCCAATTGGGGGAATTTTTGTTGCAATCAAAAGTAATAATCCGAAAAATAATAAGTAGAAAAATGTTTTGCGGATTTTCTCAAAATCGATTGAGTAAAATAGATAGAAAAAAGGAATCGAACCAAGAATCCAAATTATCTGTTTTATGAAATCTTTGTTGTCAAATCTGAAAGATGTAATGCTTCCCAAAATCGAAATTCCAATTAAAACAAGAAAAATATAAATGAATAGAATATAGTTCTCAATTGCTTTTGTTTGAATTCTCATTCTTTTTCTTTTTTTAAATTTATAACAATTTTTTTGAATTTTTTTCCACGATCTTCAAAATTTTCGAACATATCAAAACTGGCACATCCAGGTGATAAAAGAATATATTCACCGTTTTTTGCTGATGAAAATGCTTTACTGACGGCGTCTTGTAAATTTTCGACAATAATTGTATTCACATAATTCGTGAAAGTTTCATATAAAATATTTTTCGTTTCGCCAAAAAGAATTAAATTTTTTACATACTTTTTCATATTTGGAATCAATGTGGAGAAATTTTCATTCTTGTTTGACCCACCCATAATTAAATTTATCGGAGAGTCGAATGATTTGAGAGCAACTTTTACTGATGATGAATTTGTAGATTTTGAATCATTTATAAATGGAATTTCCTGAATTTTTGCGACAAATTCCAAGCGATGTTCAAGCGCAGAAAAAGATTTTATTCCATCAATAATTTCATCGGCAGAAATTTTACAATGAAGACAAGCAATCGCAGAAGCGAAGATGTTGCTAATATTATGTTTTCCAAATAAAGGAATATCTCTGAAATAAATTTTTTTCTTATTATCACTTGAAAAATTAAATATAATTTTATCATTTTTCACAAAAATTTTCTGGTGAATATTTTTTTTCAAACTATAAAATTCTTTATTCACATTTGATTTTGGTTTCAAATCTCTACAAATATTATCATCGTAATTTAAGATTACAACATCATTTTTCGTTTGGTTTTCAAAAATTTTAGATTTTGATTCAACATATTTATTGAAATTATCGTATCTATCTAAATGGTCGGGAGTTATGTTTAGAATAATACTAATGTCTGGGCTGAATTCATAGATTGAGTCAAGTTGAAAACTGCTCACTTCCAAAACGATGAAATCGAAAATATTATTTTCAATCGGAAATGATGTGAAAGATTGTCCAATATTTCCAGCCAAAATTGCCTTTTTGCCCGCTTTTTTTAGAATATGATAAATTAGAGTCGCGACCGTGCTTTTTCCGTTTGAACCAGTTACAGCAACTATTTTTGCATTTGTATTTTTTGAAATTTGGTATCCGAGTTCAAGTTCGCTCCAGATTGGAATTCCATTTTTTTTTGCATCCATTAATATTTTCAAATCGAGTGGAACGCCGGGACTGATAATAATTAAATTGGATTCTAAAATTTTTTTTGAGTGACCATTTGTCTCAATATCGAAATTATCTAAAATAGTTTTATCCAAATTTAATTCGTCAAGCGATTTTTTGTCCGAAAGAAATGGTGTGCCACCAAGTTTCTTTATTTTTTTGGCAGCAGCTAATCCGCTTCTTGCAATTCCTAAAATAGCGATTTTTTTGTTTCTAAATTCCATTTTTTATCTTAATTTCAGAGTTGCAAGCCCGATGGCTGTCATAATCATCGTGATAATCCAGAACCTCACAACAATTTTTTGCTCCGACCAACCCTTCAATTCGAAATGATGATGAAGTGGAGCACACAGGAAGATTCGTTTTCCTTTTCCAGTTTTTTTACGAGTATATTTGAAATAATATCTTTGAACTAACGAAGATAATGCTTCAACCAAAAAAATTGAACTAATGATGACGAAAAAAATCTCTTCTTTAATCAAAATAGAAAGCATTGCCAAAATTCCACCAGTCGATAGCGAACCCGTATCGCCCATAAAAACTGATGCTGGTTTTATATTGAACCACAAAAATCCTAAAATTGTGCCCATTATCGCGGAAGAAAATATCGCAAGTTCACCTGCGTCTTTAATAAATTCAATTTTCAAATAATCAGCGATTACAGCATTTCCTTTTACATATGCCATAACGCCCAAACCAAGAGCAACAAAGCCGATACAGCCAGCCGCGAGCCCATCCAAACCATCTGAAAGGTTGACAGCATTAGAATAAAAAGTGACATAAAGTGCAACAAACGGAATGAAAAAATATCCAAGTGAGAATGAAACATTTTTGAAAAATGGAATATTTATTTGAGAAAATACTTGTGTCTCCTCAAATCCCAAATACAATGCAAATGCGATTAATACTGCTAAAATAATCTGCCCACTTAATTTATATCTCTCGATTAATCCAACTCGAATATGTTGAATATTCTTCAGAAAATCATCCAAAAATCCGATTCCGGCTAACCAAAAAGTGACCAAAAGAATGATAAGAACAAATGGATTGGCCAGATTATTCCAAAGCATACTCGATACAAGCAAACCCAAAATGATAATGAGTCCGCCCATTGTCGGCGTTCCTTTCTTCTTTTTATGAGAATCTGGCAAATCATCGCTAATTTTTTCGATAGCGTTGTGCTTTTTCAAACTCTTAATAATTTTCGGTCCAAATATAAAGCAGATTAACGCGGCAGTTATGAATGCACCAATTGCCCGAAATGTGATATATTGAAACACATTGAAAACGGAATGATACTTAACTAACGGATAAAAAATGTGATAGAACATTATTTGACCAACCTTTCTACAATTTTTTCTAATTCAAGTTTTCTCGAAGCTTTAATCAAAATTGTGGAGTTTTTTGGAAATGAAATATTTTTTTCACTTAATAAAAAATCAGCAGTAGATTTAAAATGTAAATTGCTTCTGTAAAATTTTGACAACTCGCCAATAGAAATTATTTTATCCAAATTCACTTTTCTTGCCAACTCTCCAATCTCTTCGTGAAATTTTATCTCTTTTTTCCCCAATTCTAACATATCTCCCAAAATCGCAAATTTATGTTTACAATTTTCATTTGATAATGATTTTAAATATTCCAAAGCTGATTTCATCGATTGCGGATTAGCATTATAGCAATCAGCAATTATCGTCCAGTTTTTTGATTCATTTTTCAGAATTTGCATTCTTAAATTCACTTCTGGATTTTTTGACAGACCATTTTGGATTTCCGAAGATTTCAAACCAAAATGTTTTCCGATAATTATTGCTGGAATTGAATTAAAAATATTATGCTTCACATCGCTATTTATGAAATAATTTTCTCCATTTAATTTGAATTTATAAATTTTATTCTCTTTTGAAATTGTGGAAATCACAAAATTATTTTGGTCATTTTTTCCATAAGATAAAAAATTATTTTTATTTTTAAATTTTTCAAGATGCTTAATATTCCCGTTGAAAATTTTCAAACTATCCTTTTTTGAGAACTTGAAAATATCATATTTTTCTCTGAAAACTCCATCAATATCATTCAGAAATTCCAAGTGTGAAGCACCAATATTTGTTATTATAGCAATTTCTGGGTCGCATATTTTTGTCAGTTTTTTAATTTCACCAAAATGATCAGTTGCGAGTTCAAGAACAGAAATTTCGTCGCAGTTATTCATTTCAAAAAGAGTCAAAGGTAGTCCAATTATACTATTCAAATTTCCCTTCGTTTTGTGAACTTTGAATTTTTCGGACAGCACATTTGCGATATATTCTTTTGCCATAGTTTTTCCAACAGAACCAGTAATTCCGATAATTGGTATTTCGAACAAATTTTTGTAATAATATGAAAAATCTTGCAAAGTTTGAAGAGTGTTTTCCACAAAAATAAGTTTATCTGAATTTTTAATATTTTTAGGTTTGAATTGGACAATTGCCATTTTCGAGCCATTTTCGAACGCATTATGTACAAAATTATGTCCATCAAAATTATTTCCATTTAGAGCAAAAAATACCGAATTGTTTCCACAAACTTTTCTGCTATCAATGAAAATTTTGTCGAATGATATATTTTTTTTGTAAGAAGTTTTTCCTTGAATTGCTGACAGAATTTCGTTCAATCTTATTTTTCTCATTTTTATTTAGATTTTTTTCGAATTCATTTTCGCATCTGCGATTAATTGGATTGTATAATTATCAAATATTTTTGAGCCAGGTTTTGGAAATTGGTCAGTTATAATTTCGCCATCTCCAATTATTGAAAAAGAAATATTTTTTGAAGCGAGAAAAATTTTTAATTCAGAAATCTTCATCTTCATACAATCTGGGACTATGATTTGTTTGTTATCAATGCTTGAAATTTTCGTAATTAAATTTGAATTTGGCAAAACTAACATCTGATTCAGTATTTTTTTAAATGTTGGCGCTGCGGAAGTGCTTCCATATCGGTGAATAAAATCAGGTTCATCAAAAATTATTAGCATCACAATTTCTGGATTTTCGACTGGAAAAAATCCGACAATGCTTGAAATATAATTCTCTTCATCATCATATCCTCTTTTGCCAGATTTGGATTTTTCTGCAGTTCCAGTTTTAGCCGCGATGTTTACATAATCGGACTTTACAGGTTTTCCGGTTCCATATTCAACAACATCTTTGAGAAATGTTTTCAGAGTATCGAGCGCTTTTTTATTCGAAATTTTTCGGACGATTTTTCTTTCAGATTCAAAAATGATTTTTCCATCGGCATTAATTATTTTTTTCACAATTTGCGGATACAGGATTTTCCCACCATTTGCAAGTGCGGCATATGCGTACGCAAGTTGAATTGGAGTTACGGAAATTTCTTGACCAAATGCAAGCGAATGAAGCGAATAATCTGACCATTTTGATGGATGGCGAAGTAATCCAGAACTTTCAGAATTGATATTCACTCCGGTTTTATGCCCAAATCCAAAATCTATCAATTTGTCGTATAATTCATTCTCCGTAAGTTCGTCAGCCACGCGTGTTATTCCGACATTACTTGAAAAAACAATCACATCTTTGAATGACAAATCGTGAAATTCGTGAACATCTTTGATTACTCTTCTTCCGATTATTCTTTTCTCACAATCGATTTTATCGTCAGATTTAAATGTCTTTTTTTCAATTGCAGAAAGTGCTGTAAATGGTTTCATAGTCGAACCTGGTTCATATTGCCACGAAATTGGATAAATTGGCATAGAGTGAATTTCGCGAATAGAATTATGAATATTCCCGGACGATATTCCGCTCATTGCGAGAATGTTACCATTTTTGGGAGAAATAATAATTCCAATTGCATTTTTCGCATTGTAATCTTCAATACCTTTTTTCAGATTATTCTCTAAAATCGCTTGAATATGCGCATCAATCGTCAAATAAATTGAATTCCCATTAACCGCTTTCTTGATATTCATATCAGAAAAATGACGATGCGTTCCTGTGCCGTATCTAATCACTTCTTCCCAACCATTTTCACCTGTTAGATATTCATCAAATGTCCCTTCTATCCCGCAACGACCGCCAGTTTCTTCAGAACATAATCCCACCAAAGGACCAGCCAATCCATTTTGAGGATAAACCCTTTCCTGATGTTCTAATTTATAAGCCCGAAGTCCACAAATCTTAATTTTTCGAAATTCTTCAAGAAGGTTTTCTTTTGTAGTTGCATTGATATTCTTAATAAATTCAAATCCGCTATCATTCTCACATTTGGATTTATTCCGATGTATTTTATCGAGAAAATGTTTTTCAGATTTGCCAGAATATTTTGATGTTATTTTTGCAATTTTTTTGTATATTTTTTCCTTTTCTTCAGAATTTATTGAATCACTATTTGTCCAACTTGTCGAGCTCGGAATCAATTCTAATTTGAAATATTTTTGATTCTCGGTAAAAGCATTTCCATTCCTGTCATAAATTATTCCTCGGTCGGAATATAAAATTCGTTTCGAAACGATATATCTGTTCTGTGTATTAGCGTACAGTCCAAAAACATCCAAAATTTGGATAAAAAAAATTCTAATAATTATTAGAATGAATAATGTGGTAAAAATCAGTTTTATGACAAACAGTCGTCCTTTTGTAGTAAGCATATTATTGAATTTTTAATTTTTGATGAATCTCCATAATTATTTGAAATTGCGATTTTTCATTTGTAGAATTGTTCTTTTTTTCATTCCATTTTTGGAATCTTTTCGCAGTATTTTTAAGAATCGTAGAAATTTTCATATTATCTCCTAAAGTTTTTTTGAAAAGATTTTTTGCTTTTTTTATTATCCCAAATATGAAAAAAATTTATCTACTCATTTTCTTCAGCAATAACTTCTGAAGTTATGAAATTAACAAATGTATATTCAATTTTGTCTTTTGAAGATATCTGTTTTTGTGCATAACTAATATCTTTTGGGTGAGGATAATCCATATTTAATTTATTTTTTGCGATTCGAATTATGCGCTCATCATTTGCCAGTTTCGCAATTTCAATTTGAATTTCTGAATTGACATCACGATTTATTTGAATCTCTTTATCGAGCTCATCAAGTGTTCTTTCTTGTGATAAAAAAATCGATTGCTGAATAAATGTGATGAGCAAAAAAACAAAAATTGCGATTACTACACATTCGATAATTTGTGTTTTATTTTTCAGCATCTTTCTGCAACCCTCAGTTTTGCGCTTCGTGCTTTTGGATTTTTTTCAATCTCCTTTTTGGAAGGAGTTCTTGGTCTTTTTGTAATAATATCCAATCGTTTTTCTTTATCGCAAACACATTTGGGAAATTTTGGTGGGCAGATACATTCGAGATTTTCATATTTGAAAAAATTTTTCACAATCCTATCTTCCAGCGAATGATATGAAATTACGACAATTCTACCACCTTTTTTCAAAACTGACAATGCACTTTCCAAACCTTTTTTAAGAGATTCAAGTTCATTATTTACTTCGATTCTGATTGCCTGAAAAACTCTTGCAACTGATTTTATTGAATTTTTTTGTGGAACAATTTTTTCTACAATATTTTTTAGTTCAAATGTCGTTTCAATTTGACTTTTTTTTCTTCCTTTAACAATATTTTTTGTAATATTTTTCCAATATTTTTCTTCACCAAACTCTTTGATTATTTTTCCCAATCTCTCTTCCGAATAATAATTTACAACTTCAAAGGCCGATGTATTACCATTTTGGAGCATTCGCATATCTAATTTCGCATTGTTCATAAAGCTGAAACCACGATTTTTTTCATTAATCTGAAATGACGAAACGCCTAAATCAAAAATAATTCCATCGATTGCATCCCAATAATTTAATGCCATAGCTGAAGTTAGATATGAAAAATTTTTATTCACAAAAATTATTTTATTTTTAAATTTTTCTAATTTATTTTTTGAAAATTTAATCGCATCTTTGTCCATATCAAATGCTAAAACTTTGATGTCGGTTGAAATTTCAAACATTTCAGATGAGTGTCCAGCACCGCCCAAAGTGGCATCGACATAAATTCCATTTTTTTTGATATTCAAAAATTCGACCGCTTTTTTTCTGAAAACTGCTTCGTGATATTTTTCCATTTTATTACAAAATGAATCGATTTTTCTTCAAAATTGAATTGTAATTTTTATCGATTTCCTCGAGATGTTTTTTGAAATTTTCTGGATTCCAAAGTGAAAAATAATTTCCTTCACCTAAAATTATAACTCTATCTTTGATATTTGCAAGATCAAGAAAGCGTTCTGGAACGAGTATCCGACCAGGTCCTTCGACTTTTAATTCTTCTCGGAAAAATCTTGAACTAATCCTAAATAATTTTTTCTCCTCATTTGAATTTTCCGCGAGCCTTTCCTGAAGTTTCTGCCAATTATCGTGAGGATAAACATAAATTGTGTTATTTATTCCGCGCACAATAATTACTTTCATTTTCGATTTAGCGGTGAATAATTTTCTAAAAGAATGTGGAATACTAATCCTTCGATTTGTAACCGAATTTTCAAATTGACCTAAAAATGAGCTCGACATTGTTCCTCCATGCCATAGTATGAATACTTTTGAATATTTATGACATTTTGTGACAAATCGAAGTGGATTTCAGAAACTTGTCAAATTTTTTTTGAATTTTTGTTATTTTTTTTATTTGTGAAAAAGAATTTATCTGCTAAAAACTATTTCACCATCCA
>JACKQG010003944.1_pt1 | contig 17643 bp, 18 predicted proteins | sample 8237621 | NCBI WGS metagenome assembly JACKQG01 (sample SAMN15677084, study PRJNA649215) | marine metagenome | biome: marine; feature: Black Sea; material: saline water; isolation source: suspended particulate matter (SPM) from the Black Sea western gyre | collected 2013-06-09/2013-06-10 | depth...
TACCTTGGTTAGCTCTTTTATGTCTATTATGCTTTTGTTCATGGTTGTTGGTATCTATTAATTAACTTTAAATTTTAATGATTTATTTGATTTTTTGATTAAAACATCATTTGTCCAGGACGAGCTTCTAATTCTTCAGGCATGGATGTTATTATAATGTCTCCCTCGGACAATCCGCTTTTAATTTCTATATAGTCGTAATTATATATTCCAGTTACTACTTCTGCTTTTTTTATTTCTTCACTCTCAGTTAAAATATTCACATAATTTTTATTGTTTTCTTCATATATAGATTGAATAGGAACATAGATGATATCTTTTACTTCAGATGTAGTTATGGTTAAATTTGCAGTTAATCCATATAAGTAATAAGAACTGCCGGCGTCATCGGGCTCTACAGTGATTTCAAATGATATAATACCACTGATATTTTTAGAGATTGGTGAAATGTTAATAATCTTGCCTGTAAAATTCTTGCCAGGATATGCATCAAGAGTTATATATACCTCATCTCCCACACCAAGCTTGGCTATATCAGTCTCATTAATATCTGACTTAATAACAAAATCATCAGAAATAACTGATATTGCAGTCATGGAAGGTGATGCATATTCACCCTTAGAATAGAAAGAATCAAGCACTATCCCATCAAATGGAGCATATATTATATTATCATCTAAATCAAGCCTGGCAAGATCAATATTAATACTTGCTAGCTCAAGCTCAACTCCAGCCTGTTCTATAGCAAGTGCAGTAATAGATATCTGGCTCTGTGCAACTTCTAAGTTACCCAGATTTGACCAGTATGTTACTGACTGGCTTATAAGGGACTGCTCATGCCCTGACTCTGCTGCATCCGTAGCCTGCCTGTTTGTTGCGCTGCTCTGGGAATATGAGCCCTGGGCTGTATTTACATTAGCTTCATACTGTGCAATCTGAGTATCTGGTGCACTAGAGTCTCTTGCTGCAGCCAGTATATTGTTTGCATCATCTATTGACTGAAGAGCAGATGCTGCTGATACCCTTGCAAGTCCGTTTGCATCCTCAAGTGCAGTAAATGCTGCATCTGTTGAAGCCTGTCCCATCTCTTCATTAGCCTTGGCCAGCTGTATTGCTACATGGTTTGCATCAAGTGCTGCCTGGTAGTTAATCTTAGCTAGGCTTATTGCACTTTCTGCTGCTACTATACTTGTCTCTGCCTGCTCTATTGCAATAAGTATTTTCTCATTGTCTACCTCTGCTAGCTTATCACCCTTTGAGAATGTATCTCCCTTGCTGAGTATATACAATGTGTTACCTGACATTTGAAGGGAGTAGTTTTTGGTATTGCTTGTATCTACATATCCGCTTGATGTTACTGTTTGGGATATGTTTCCTTTAACTACTGTAAAGGTTTCTATGTCCAGCGGTTCTTTTTTACATGATAGGAAACTAAATAGAAATAAAAAAATAATTAAAGATGTGGTAAGAGATAGTATTATTTGTTTTTTACTGTTCTTTTTCATTTATTCCTTTAAATATTAGTAAACTTATTAAAATAAAATACTTTCTAATTCTATAGCCTTATAAAAAATTAAGCATATTTAGAGTAATTAGAAAAATTAGTTATGTCTAACTTTAATAGTATTTAAAATTTTTGTCAAGCTTTATTATAATCTTATAATTTAAATTTTAAAGCGTGTATTTTTATATTTTCTCTAAAAGGTAAAATTTAATAAAATTGATATTATTCTGTTATATTTTGCTTCAAAATTATAAGAGAAATTTTAGTATTAATAAAGTTTTTTAAGAAAAATTAAAGAAAAATCTATTATTTAATACATTTATTGTTATGTTATAATATTAAGGCTAATAGTAAAATAATATTATAAAAGAGTATTCTAATAAATAGAAATGGTTTAGATAAGAAGGAGATAGTAAATGGGTGAATTTACAACGATTGTTGAAGTATCTGCAAGAGAAATACTGGATTCTAGAGGTAATCCTACTGTAGAGGTGGAGACAATATTAGAGTGTGGGGTTGTTGGGAGAGCTTCAGTACCTTCAGGAGCATCCACAGGAACTTTCGAAGCAGTAGAATTGCGTGATGGTGATAAAAGCAGGTATTTAGGAAAAGGTGTTAAAAATGCAGTTGAGAATGTGAACTCTATTATAGCACCAGAACTTGAGGATATGGATGCTATTTTTCAAAGAGAGATCGATATGGTTATGATAGAATTAGATGGTACTGAAAATAAATCCAAGTTGGGAGCAAATGCTATACTTGGTGTATCTCTTTCAGTAGCTAAAGCCTCTGCTATTGCACTAGGTTTGCCATTATATAAATATATTGGCGGTGTTAATGCACACATTCTACCAGTACCGATGATGAATATTTTAAATGGAGGAAAACATGCAGATAATAGTGTTGACTTACAGGAATTTATGATAATGCCAGTGGGAGCAAAGTCCTTTACGAGTGCTTTGAGGATTTGTACGGAAGTATTTCATACACTAAAATCAGTATTAAAAAAGGAAGGAATGAGCACAAGTGTTGGCGATGAAGGGGGGTTTGCCCCAAATCTTAAAACTAATGAGGACGCTGTTAAATATATTATTAAAGCAGTTGAAGAAGCAGGTTATAAGCCAGGTGAAGATATTTACCTAGCATTAGACCCTGCTGCTACTGAGTTTTATAAAGATGGTAAATATAATTTAAGTGGTGAAGGAAAAATCTTAACAGCAACTGAGATGGTTGATTACTATCAATCTTTAGTTGAGAAATATCCAATAATTTCCATAGAAGATGGTATGGCTGAAGAAGACTGGAATGGATGGAAACAATTAACAGATAGAATTGAAGGGAAAGTTCAGGTTGTTGGAGATGATTTATTCGTTACTAATACTCAAAGGCTTTTAAAAGGAATAAAACTTGGAGTGGCAAATTCTATTTTAATAAAAGTGAATCAGATTGGTACTTTATCTGAGACTCTTGATGCTATTGAAATGGCAAAGAGATCAGGCTATACTGCCGTAATATCTCACCGTTCAGGCGAGACAGAAGATACAACAATTTCAGATTTAGTTGTAGCAGTCAATGCTGGTCAGATAAAGACAGGAGCACCATCAAGAACTGATAGAGTAGCAAAGTATAATCAGCTTATTAGAATAGAGGAAGAATTGGGAAGTGAAGCAGAATTTTTGGGAATAAACACTTTTTATAATTTAAAAAAATAAATTTGGGTGTTTAATTGATTATAACTTAAGTAAAGTAAAAGTATTTAATATTTTTTTCATATGATTAACATTAATAATAACAATAAAAATAATAGCGAGATTAAGAACCTAATAAAAGATGTGGAAAAGAAAATTGGGGGCAAGTTATTTCTTATTTGTCAAAGTGAGAGTATAGATAATAATTTAGTCCAGAATATACACTCACATTTATCAGAGTTAGGACAATTAGATAAAATTACAATTTTAATTAATTCATCTAACGGCGACATACATTCAGCTTACAGGATAGTTAATTCTTTTTATTGTCACACCAGTAACATTGAAATTATTGTAGTAAATAGAATTGGGAGCGCAGCTACTTTCATCTGCCTCAGTTCTCAAAAGATCTATATGAGTTGCGAAGCAGAACTTGCACCTTTAGATTCTAGATTAACTAGTGTATATGGCCAGATAAAAAATAAATCTGCATTAAATATATTTAAATCATTGGAATACCTGAGGCAATATTCTATTGAGATTTTAAATGACTTTGTATTATTATTTGTGAAAAATTTTAAGATGGATATAAAAGATGCAGTTAAACAATCAGGAAGTTTTGCATCTGAAATAATAAAACCACTGTATAGTAAAATTGATCCTAAAGAATTAGGTGATTTGAGAAGAGAATTGGCTACAGTTGAAGAATATAGCAGAAAGATAATGAAAAGATATGGTTACAGGCATTTAGATATAGGAGAGATAAACGAAATAATTAACAACCTACTCTGGAATTATACAGGCAGTGATTATATCATTGATCCAACAGAAGCAATGATGACTGGACTGAATGTTGAGATGTTGAATGAGGGAGTTGCTAAAAAATGTAAAGAAATTATTGCAAAATCTGGAGGCTGTATTGGCTTTATCGATAAAAATAATGTAAAAGGAAATAAAAAGAATGATAAATCAGAATAGTATAAAAATTAGTGAAATTATAAAAAAATCCAGAAGTGATGTAGATAAGATTATGAGATTATCCCGAGATAGATCATTTTGGACAAAGGATAAATATACTGAGGAAGATTTCTATAGAGACCTTAAAGAGATTTCTAAACCTATAGGTAAACATAATTAGCATTTTCTATTTTTTATAAATTAAAGCTATTATGATTTTATATATTTTTGGATAATATAGGTTTAATTTTGCTAGAAATTCTCCAAGCTGTTTTGTAAGTTACTCCTAATTTTCTTTGTAGTTCCTTGGCAGATATTTTGCTTTTTGTGGAGCTTATCAGGTACAGGGCATAGAACCAGGATCTTAAAGGAGTAGCTGACTTTTTAAATATTGTATTAGTCATTGGATAAATTTGGTTTCCGCATTTGTCACAGCAATAACATGTTCTATTCCTAATTTTATGATGTTTTGTAATTTTATTGCATTTATTGCAGTATATGTTTTTAGAATATTTAAAATCCTTCAGCCATTCCAAGCAGGAATCATTATCAGGAAAATCATTTACAAAATTTTTTATTGTATATTTATTCATTTTTTATAAATGTTTCAGAAATTTATAAAATAAGAATAATAAAATAGCACAAATTTTACATGTAATCAAGGGAAATTGTAATTTTTGCTAATAAGATATACATGTATTGATGGGATATTTTTATAATTTTTTTTATAAAAATACTTGACATTTTATAATTTAAGTATGATAATTATTTTATTAATATATGATATTTCTATAAAATTAAAGAAATATAATTAAAATATAAGAAAAATATTTTTATTAATAAACTAAAATATATAGATTTAAAGAGAATTGTAAAATTAAAATTGATTGTTTTAAAAAAAAATAATAATAAAAAAATGAAGTTAAATAGTATTACACATCTAAATATTTAGAGGAGGTGTAAAAAATGAGTAAGTTGATGAAAGTATTAATAGCTCTTAGCTCGATAATAGGAATTTGTTCAACAGTAAGATGGTAGAGTGTGTAAAAAAGTAGCAAAACCGTTATAATTGTCGTATATCTAAAGGAAAAAGGAAATACTGTTGAGTAAGGTAAAAGAACTGAGTACTAAAACCTATATTTATGTAGTTTTATTAGTAGGAATTTTGTTAGCAATTTACATACTGTTTAAATATGGGAATGTATCTGTTTTAGGTGTGGTGCTGTTTGGTATGTTGGTATTTATTGCAGATAATCTTTCAGCACCACTTCCAAAGGCTGGCAGTGTTTCAGTAAATTTTGGAATATCACTTGCAAGCTTAATTTTATTTGGACCTTCCACTGCATTAATAGTAACTATTATTTCAATTTTTAATATTAAGGAATTTAAAAAAAGAGTTCCTTTTTACAAACACTTATTCAATGCAGGCCAATACATAATATCCATTGGCATTGCAAGTATTGTTTTTAATTTACTTTATAAAGAGAATGTAGAATCTTTTTTTTACCCCAGTAATATTGGGGTTATTTTTTTATGTGCATATATCTTTTTTATGTTAAATACAATACTTACGGCAGGTGTGATCTCTATTAGCGAGGGGATAAATATTTTTAATGTGTGGGTATTTAACTTTGCCTGGCTTATACCGTATCATATTTTTTTATCTGCAATGGCAATAGCCATATCATTTCTTTATAAACTACATGGACCTTTTACGTTAATTTTTACTTCTCTTCCATTAATAATAGCTCAATATACATATCTATTAAGAATTAAAGAAAGAAAAGCAATTCTTAATAGTATTATGCAGATTGTGAAGATAATGGAAGCAAAAGATGTTTATACTGCGGGTCACTCGATTAGGGTTGCAAGTCATTGCGAGCAAATTTCAAGGAAATTAAGATTGAATGAACATGATATTGAAATATTGAATAATTTAGCAAATTTGCATGACATAGGAAAAGTTCAAATTGATCTTTCCATACTTAATAAACGCTGTAAATTAAGTGAGGCTGATTGGGTTGAAATTAAAAAGCATCCAATTGTAGGATATGATATTGTTAAACAGATTGATTTTTTAAAGGGTAAAGCTGATACAATACTTTACCACCATGAAAGAATAGATGGGAAAGGATATCCCTTTGGTAAAGAAGAGAAAGATATACCATTATTTGCAAAAATATTGGCCATTGCTGATGCTTATGATGCAATGACATCTGATAGACCTTATAGAAGAGCATTGACAAAGCAAGAAAGTATTGATGAATTAGAAAAAAATAAAGGAAAGCAATTTGATATTGAGATATGTGATATTTTTATTAATGCTATAAAAGAAGATCAAACGGGATTTAAAGAAGAGGAGAAGATATGAAAAATAACTTCTTTTATATTTTAGCAATAGGGATACTAATATTTATTGCAGGGACAGGTTTGGGGTTGCTTTTTTTTTATTTTTTTAAAGAAGAGAGTGTTTTTATAATAAATAAATTTAAAATACTGCAAAATTTTTTTGGGATAAGCGAATATCAGGAAGGAATGTCATATTGGTATATTTTCGCAGTTATTCTTTTTGGGAATATAATTTCAACAATATGCTATATCGTCCTGGGCTATTTAAGAATTTTAATTCCAATAAGTTTTATTACAGGTTTTTTTATAGTTATTTTTCTAATGTCTGGAACTATAAGACATTCAATGGCGTTACCACTTGAGGTAATAATACTTTCTTCAGCTGAGTCTTTTTATAGAATTTTAGCCTTATCTACAGGGGAGCATATACAGAAAAACAAATTTAAAAATAAAGCAGCACCTGTTACTTCTTTTATTGTTATATTCTTGATATTTTTAGCGTCAGTATTTTATGAAATGCATCAGATATTTGGCTAATTTGATTGATTAACCTCTAATTTTTTTATTCTAATATAAGCCTGTTGTGTTATGATATCTAGCAAAATGATAGATATTTAATGCTATGTTTAAATAAAATTAATAAGTTAACTAGAAAGTTAATATTTGTAGGTGATTTTTTTGAAAAATGCAGTGCAATTTGGAGCTGGTAGTATTGGCAGGGGTTTTATGGGCCAGCTCTTTTGGGAAGTAGGATGCAGGACTACTTTTATCGAAGCAAGAAAAGAGCTTGTAAAACTTATAAATGAAGAAAAAAAGTATCCACTGAAGCTTCTTGATGCTTATGCTAAAAAAGAAATTGATTTGAGTATAGATAATATTGATAGCCTGGAAGCAGGTGATAGGGAAGGCATTGCTTCTGCATTATCAAAAGCTGATATTATTGGAACAGCAGTAGGTGTAGAGGTTTTACAATTAATAGCTCCCTCTATTGCAGAAGGTATTAAAAAACGTATGCAAATAAATCCAGAACCGATTGATATATATCTATGTGAAAATACTTTAAAAGCATACAATATTTTAAAGAAAGCAGTATTAGACAAATTAGATCCCAAAACAAGGATATGGGCTGAAGATAATGTGGGCTTTGTAGGTATGGTAGTTGCACGCATGGTTCCTCCTTCAAATGATCGTTTTGGAGAAAAAGATCCCTTGTTTGTAGCGGCAGATGCTTATCACAAATTGCCATTTGATAGGAAAAATGTAAAAGCAGAATTACCAAATATCAGTGGTATGAAGCCGGTAAAAAATTTTAAAGCAGAATTTGAAAGGAAACTTTTTACTCTTAATCTGGGACATGCTATTTTGGGCTATCTTGGATATTTAAAAAATTATACCTATGTGCATGAGCCTCTTGATGATAAATTTACTAAAAAGATATTTAATAATGTGCTTAGTGAAACTAGTAGAGCATTGATTAAAAAATATCCTGAGGATTTAGATGTCAGAGGACAGAGAGAAATGATAAAGGATGTAAATATACGTTTTAAAAATCCGATGCTAATGGATACAGTTTACAGGGTAGCAAGAGATTTGATTAGAAAACTAGGTCCTGAAGATAGATTAATCGGCAGCGCTAAGCTATGTTTAGAAAATGATGTTTTCCCTGATAACATTGCTTATGTATGTGGAGCAGCATTCAATTATGACTATGAAAAGGATGAAATTGCCCAGAAACTCAAGAAAATTATCGATAAAATTGGAATAGAAGAAGCTCTTGAAAAGATTTCGGAAATAGACAGTTCAAGTGACTTTGGTAAAAAGATAATTGAAAGTTATTATGATATAAAAAAAAGAAGAAAGGATTGGATAAGATGAAAGCGGCAGTATTTTATGGCCCTGGTGATATTAGGATAGAAGATAAACCTAAACCAGATATTGGTGATAATGATATATTGATAAAAATAGAAGCATGTGCAATTTGTGGAACTGATCTAAGAATTTTTCGAAGCGGCCATCGTGGAGTAAAGCCTCCTCAAATAATAGGGCATGAAAATGCAGGAATTGTATTTGAGATGGGTAAAAATGTTAAGAACTTTAAAGTAGGTGATAGAGTTACTATTGATCCAATAGTATCATGCGGATATTGCTACTATTGCTGGAAGGGTCTTACAAATTTATGTTCCACCTTTAAAGAAACTGCAGAAGCTTTTGGATATTATTATCCTGGTGGTTTTGCAGAATATATGGCAATACCAGCTAAAGTAATAAAAAGAGGGAATATTATTCCTATTCCAGAATCCATGTCCTTTGAGGAAGCGGCACTTGCAGAACCTATGGGTTGTGCATTAAACGGGGAACTTTTAGCTCAGGTAGGTGCTGGTGATACTGTTCTTATTGTAGGAGCAGGGCCTGTAGGTGTTATGCATGCAAACTTAGCTAAAATCCTGGGTGCAGCAAAAATAATCATATCAGAATTAGCAGATAACAGACTTAAGGTGGCAAAAGAGATGGAAGCTGCTGATTATTATATAAATCCAGCCAGAGAAGATTTGAGAAAATTTTTGTCTGACATAACCAATGGAGTTGGGCCAAATGTAATAATGATAGCAGCACCCTCAAGGAAGGCACAGGAAGAAGCAGTCGAATTAGCTGCAAATAGAGCGCATATATGCTTTTTTGGAGGACTTCCTAAAGGTGATAACATTGCTAAAATAGATAGCAATCTAGTTCATTACAAAGAAATATTTATACATGGTTCCTCAGGAGCTACCACAGAACATATTAAGATGTGTATTGATTTTATGAGCGGGAAGAGGATTAATGGGGAAAAGTTCATAAGCAAAATTATTGGTCTTGAAGATATATCAAGCATGATACAGGAAGTTGCTGAAGGAAAACATATGAGGGTTATAGTAAAGCCCTAGTCTAATTTTTATTTCTCTTTTAAAATCGTTTTATACTTAGACAGTGATTCTTTATATACTTTGGAATTAGGTTTCATAGCAAGTGCAATTTTAAAATGTCCTAATGCATTATTAAATTTTCCTTCTTTCAGCAAGCATAAACCTAATCCATAATGAGCATAATCATTAACAGCATCTATATCCAATGCTTTCCTGAACTCTTTTTTAGCAGAGCAGTAGAGGCTGCAATTATAATATGCCCTGGCAAGTTCTTCTCTTATAGAACCCTTTTGAGGCTGATGTTTTTTTGCCTGCTCAAGGAGCATTATGGCTTCCAAGGGTCTTCCCTTTTTTGCTAACTTTCTACCTTTTACAAATAAATTATATATATTCTTCATACAGGTAAAATTTTAAGTGTATAAACCCATTATTTCAAGATTAATTTGTTTAATAAAAGATTGGTTTAAGTGTGAGCCTTCTTAGATATGAAGATAGTTTTATATAAAACTTGACAAGAGTTCTAGGTACTATTAATGTTAGGCTTAACTAATAATTGATTCAATAGGTTTTAAGCAATAAATAAATTATAATAATATGTAGAAAGTTTCATAGCATTGAAGATATATTAAAAATATGGATAAAAATAATAGAAAATCTGATATTTTAATAATAGTAAAGGAAGATATATTAAGAATACTAGGTGAAGAAGAGGGCATAGTTCCTGTAGATTCTATTAGGGATGAACTTAAAGTTTTAGATGATTATATATCTAATGCAGTGAAAAATCTAGAAAATGAAAATTTAATATTAGTTGAAGATAATTTCATTAAATTAACACAAAGTGGAGAGGTCAAAGCAAAGGAGATTTTAAAATACCATCTCATACTGGAAAATTATTTCAAAGAAACTAAAAGCAGTGCAGAAGCTCATGAAATCAGTCATATTCTTGAACATTATATTTCAAAAGAAGTGATTGATAACATAAAAAAACTAACCACACTGAAGGGTAAAGGTACGCCATTAATAGAATTTAATCAGAGAAGAGGGATGATAAGTGATATCTCAGTCGGCATAGGATTATTTGATAGAATAATCAGCATGGGAATATATCCTGGTGAGGAAATTACTGTAGTAAATAAGACGCAAAGCGGCGTGATTTTTAAGGTTAAAAATAAAAAATTTTTTTTCAACAAAGAAATTGCAAAAAAGATTCATGTAATAAAAGATGGAAAAAATAAAAGTACTTATTATTGGACAGCCTAATACAGGAAAATCTACATTACTAAATGCATTAATAGGCACAAAAGTTATAATATCTAATTATCCTGGGACCAGTGTAGAAATAACAAGTGGTAAAAAGATAGTGAGTGGTGTAGAAATTGAGTTTTCAGATACCCCTGGAATATATTCCATTTCTGATAGAAGTGAAGAGGAAAAAGTTACAGGGAATGCATTGTTTGAAGAAAAAGTAGATGCAGCAGTTGTAATTGCTGATGCTATGTCTATTGAAAGAAGCCTTTATATTATTCTACAGATAATGGAAGCAAGGATACCAACAATAGTAGCTGTAAATTTTGTAGAGGAAGCTGAGAAAAAGGGTATAAAGATAGATTTTAAAAGATTAGAGAAAATTCTTAATATTCCAGTCTTACCTATAAATCCCTTAACTAAAAAAGGTATTAACAAGCTGACAGATAAAATATTAGCAAATAAAATTTCTACAGAGCAATACTTTGATATTAGATATGATGATCATATTGAAGATGTGATAAATGAAGTTTCTGCTCAGGTTAGGGGAGACCTACCGGTAAGATTTGTTTCTCTAAGGGTTTTAGAGGGAGATGAAGATTTTAAAAAATATCTAAAAAGAGGAAATATTGTAGAAAAAATAAAAGCAGGTTTAAAAAGTCACCCGGAAGTTTCAAATGATATATCTATAACAAGATATGGAACAGCTTCATTTATAGCAGAAGAAGTTGTAGAGATGGTTTCCCTGGAGAGTGAAAGAAGGTTGCAGAGCAGAATTGATAAAATCATATTGCATAAAATATTGGGCCCGACTGTTACTATTATTTTCCTAATTATGATTTTTGGAATACTTTTGTATCTTGGAAATTTTATTCAAGGTTTTCTTATGAATAGTTCAGGAATTTTACTTGGTAAATTGAGTGGAGTAAGTCAATCAATTATTTCTATAATATTAATAAGTGGTTTGGAGGGTCTTGTAGCTGGTATTTCTATTGCCTTGCCTTACGTGTTTTTATTTTATTTTATTTTTGGATTGCTGGAAGATGTTGGATTTCTACCAAGGTTTGTTATTAATGTAGAAAGATTTACAAAAAAGATAGGACTACCGGGAAAGGCATTTATTCCTTTAGCATTAGGGATGGGATGCACGGCACCTGCAACTACTGCTACAAGAGTTTTAGCAAACAAAAAGGAACAATTTCATACTGCTATTTTTTTTGGATTTGTACCATGCTCCAGTAGGATTGCTATAATAATGGGTATTGTTGGATTCTATGGAGGGGTAAAGCTAGCTTTATATGTTTTTGCTACTTTAATTATTGCTGGTTTAGTTCTGGCTGTAATAATAAAGAAATTTGCTCATACAAAAATCGAGCCTTTAATTCTAGAATTGCCAACTTACAGAAGACCAATATTAAAAAATGTATTTGCAAAGAGCTGGCTTAGAATGAAAGAGTTTGTTTATTTAGTAATACCACTGCTAGTAGCTGGTGGAATTGTTTATGGGATCTTAAATTTATTTAACATTAGTGAAATTATAGTAAGACCATTTTCTTTTATTACTACATGGCTAGGATTACCAAGTGTAACTATAATCCCTTTAGTATTTGGTTTCTTACAGAAGGATTTGACAGGAGCGATGCTCCTATCAGTTTTAGGAGATCAGATATCTCTGGCTCTTACCCCGCTGCAGTTATACACATTTGGTGTTGTGGGAACAATTGGAATTCCATGTATAATAGCTTTAGGAGTATTTATTAGGGAATTTGGATGGATTAGATCTCTTATTTTAACAATAGGATTAGCCTTTTATGGCACACTGTTAGCTGGACTTATAAGTAAGATAATATCAATATTTTAATTATTTTATTTATAAACAATTTCCTTGACATAATTTTACAGCATTGATATAGTTAGGCTATTCTAACATTTATAGATTATTAATAAGGAATTAAAATGAAAGCTTTAACACAAAGCCTAGAGGATTATTTAGAGGCAATATATGTAATAAATTTAGATAAAAAAGTGGTAAGAGTAAAAGAGGTAGCAGAATTTTTAGATGTTAAAACACCATCGGTTGTAGATGCAATATCTAAATTAACTGATAGGGGCTATGTTGTTCACGAAAAATATGGCTACTTAAATCTAACTAAAAAGGGTGCAAAAGCTGGCAGTGAAATAAATAAAAAGCATGAGGAGTTATATAAATTTTTTAGCCAGGTCCTTGGAGTGAGTGATAAGGTTTCTAAAAAAGATGCATGTGCAATTGAGCATTATATTAGCAAGGAAACACTTGATAATATGATAAAATTTATAAAATTTATTGATACGTGTCCAGAAGGCTATCCTTCATGGCTTAAGAGCTTTAGTTATTATGTAGAACATGGTAAAAGGCCAAAAAGTTGTCCAAAGAAAGAGACCTGAGATTATTTAGTATAAATCATACCCATTTGTAAATCATTAATAATCGGTGCACTTTTAACTTTAAATGACACTGATACTTTTAGAGCTTGGTATAAAAGTAATGATTAAAATCTTTATTATGCTTTACCAGCACAACCAAAGATATCCATAAGCCATTTTACTTTTTTATTTACTGCCTGCATGGATTCATGGTTTAGCCTTGTAAAGCTAATATAATCTCTTGTATTTAATAATCTTTTTACTTCTGCAGTAGCTTCAGTAATAAGCCCGGTATAATAATTTAGTTTTACAATTCCCCTTTTTATTATTTCTTTATAATCATTAACTGAAAGCCCGGTTGCTCCATGTATAACCAGGGGTACTTCAATTTCCCGGGCAAGTTCAGATATAAGTGTAAAATTTATCTTTGGCTTAGATTTAAAAAAACCATGAGAAGTACCGATTGATACTGCCAGGGAGTCAACTCCTGTATTCTTCACGAATTTTTTAGCTTCTTCTAGATCGGTGTAACTCTTCTCAATATCTTCCTGTTTACTTTTTGATTCCGTTTTACCCTCCAGTCCGCCCTCTCCTTCAATTGCGCCCACTTCTCCTTCTACTGTAACTCCATATTTATGAGCTATTTCTGTAATTTCTTTTGCTTTGTTTATATTTTTTTCAAGATCACCTGATCCGGATATCATAACTGAGGTAAGACCTGAATCAATGTATTCAATAATGCTTTCATAGTTTTGACCGTGATCCAGATGCAGTACTACCGGGACACTGGATTCTTCTGCCATATTTCTAATAGGCCAAATTAGTCTCTTGAAATTGAAATAGCTGTATTTTCTCTGCAAAGGTTCTGAGATCATTAAAATAACCGGTGATCTTCTTTCTTCTGCAGCATTGAGTACGGCCTCAGTAAAATCAAAATTAAACAGCACTGTTGCAAGAACTCCGTATTTTTCTTTCTGAGCCTTATATAAAACCTGATTTAAATTGCACAAGCCCATAATGAAAAAACCTTATAAAATATTAATCTCTCTTAAATACTCTTCTAATACAGGATCTGGACTTTCTTCAGCATATACCAATGCATATTCTATTTCTTTTTCTGCACACTTTTCCATTTCATCAATTACTTTTAAATTCAATATTTTTTCTCTTATTAGCTTTCTCTTGTAATTAATGACAGGATCTTTGGTTTTTTTATAATGGCTCAATTCTTTCTTATCTCTGTAAACCTGTGCATCCTGCAGATGATGACCATAAAATCTATAAGTTTTTGCTTCAATAAGAGTGGGACCTTTTCCTGCCCTGGCTCTTCTTACTGCATCTTTTACTGCTAAATAGATTTCTTCCACATTCATTCCATCTACAGTTATTCCAGGAATGTCATAGGCACAGGCTTTTTTAGCTACACTCTTTTCAGTCATTACATTTTTTATATCTGTTGAAACTGCATATAAGTTATTCTCGCAAATAAATATTATTGGAAGCCTCAAAATAGAAGACATATTCAGTGATTCATGGAACACCGCATTATTGACTGCACCTTCACCGAAAAAACAAATGACAGCTTTTTTACTCTTATCCATTTTACAGCTTAAGCCTACCCCTACAGATATTGGTATACCGCCTCCAACTATTCCGTTTGCTCCCAGTATTCCGGACTCTATATCTACAATATGCATAGATCCGCCTCTACCTCTGCAGCTTCCAGTCTCTTTTCCCAGGAGTTCCGACATCATCTTTTTAATATTTCCACCTTTTGCGATACAATGCCCATGGCCCCTGTGGGTTGAAAGAATATAGTCTTCTTTGTTCAAAGTCAGGCAGGAACCAGTTGCTACGGCTTCCTGTCCAATACAAGGGTGTAAATGCCCCCAAATCCTATTCTCCTGGTATAAATGGATAGTCTTTTTCTCAAATTTTCTGATTTTGATCATGGTATCCAGCATTTTGATTTTCAGTTTTCTATCCATGGGAATCTTATTAGCTTTCTTATTTTTATTGATTTTGCCGGAATTCTATTAGCTTTATTAATTGGTTAACTCCTTCCTTGACGAATTCCGGATCTGTCAGGTCAGAGTCAATTTCAATTATCTGGAAATTATCCGGAAGATTTTCTTTAATATAATCTGCAAATGCACTATTTGCATCAGGGTCAAAAAAGGCCATCCCTTTTTTTGAGTACAAGCTATATGCTCCTTTTGGAATCATAAATACTGCTCTATCCCTGGTATATTTTAACCTTTTTACTACTTCTTTAGCAGCTTCCAGCATTTCTTCTTTATTGCAGCGCACAGTAGTTATAAGGGAGCTATGTCTTATTTCCTCGCGGCCTTTCCATCTTTCAGGAAGCGCTTCTCCTTCCTTGATCCAGAATGCTAAAACTTCAATACCGCCAGGACAGATAACCTGAGGAATTCCCAATTTACCGGCAGCAGTTAATCTCTCAGGACCTCCATTATTTAAACCTTTGTAAATATTATTTGATATTTCGACCAGGGCATAATCAAAAACAGCTCCAATGATCCCATCGCGCATCATCTGTTCCATGGCTCTGCCGCCACTTCCAACTCCATGAAAAACAATAGTGTCATAACCGCATTTTTTTAATAATTCAATAGCTTTAACAGCGCCGGGTGTGGTTATTCCAACATTGCAAATACTAATTAATGGTTTTTCACTAATATTTATGCCAATTTTTGTATTGGCCATGCCGCTTACCGCTGCTGCAGCATTAGCCAGTATCTTTTTCAGGACTGGATTAAGACCCAATATATCTGAAACAGAAGGAATCATGACTATATCTTTTATATCAATGAATACCGAAACATCCGAGGAAGCCATGGTAGAGACCATTACCTTCGGGAAACCATAGGGCAAGGTCCTCATAACCTCAGTAGCCAGAGACGTACCCTGGGTTCCGCCCATGGAGATAATTCCATGGGCTTTATTATTGCTTTCTAATTCTTTTACTATTTTTATGGCACCCCCTGCCATTACCGGAGCAGCTCTTTCCCTGGTTGGATTTTTTAACAGGTCTGAAAGCGGAATGCCTCCCTTTATAGCGACTTCTTCACGGGTTATATCAGCCTTTATAGTAGGTTTTCCCACTACACCTGAGTCGATTATAATAACCTTATCCCCTAAGCCTTCGATCTGGTTTTTAAGGAAATCTGCTTCTTCACCTTTTGTATCCAGGGTAGCAAGGAGAATAATTCTCTTATTCATGTCAACCCTCCCATATTAAATTATACAATCTATTGAAATATTATTTCAGTTCCAATCAAACCTTTTTGTGGTCAAAACTTATCTCTAGCGATAGTTATTGGTTCTATCCTCGATAGGAGCTTCTACAGGTGCTTCTATATTTGCTTTATATTTTAAAAATATCTGGAGATGTTTGCTGGTTAATTCACAAATCCTGGTACCAAAAAACACTATCTTTTTTTTATACATTGACCCTCAGAAGATGTTTTAAAACAAGAATTACTTAAAAATATCAGGCGTTGAGAAACATAATAAAAGTTATTAAATTAAATCTATAATAAAACCAAAAAATTGTCAAATTTGGTATGTTAGTGTCATACAAAATTATGGTATTGTCATTATTAAAAAAACATCTATAATTTTTTTTTATAAAATATTTTTACAAGAAACAGATATATTTTATTAAAAAAGGAGCAAAATATGCTAAAACCGGAAGATTTTTTTGAACTTGAGGGTAACCACCTAAAGGAACTTTTTAAAAATGCGGAGTTTGTATGGGATGGTCTTAAAAATATCAAAGAATATATAAAGGATAACATTACTCCAAATGTCTGTAATCTAAGAAAAAACTCTTCCATTTTAAGCAAAGACATGGTTATTTATAACGGTAAAGTATTGGAATCAGGATTTACTATTGATACCGCCAGCGGCACCGTTATAAAAGACGGGGTCGTGTTAAAAGGTGCCTCTATTATATATGCCGGAGTTTTTCTAATGGATGATGAAATATATATCGGTAAGGGCACGGTTGTAGAGTCCGGAGCATTGATAAAAGGCCCTGCTATAATCGGAGATGATACTGAAATACGGCAGGGAGCATATATGCGCGGCAATGTAATCGTGGGAAATAAATGTGTTGTCGGGCATACTACAGAGATGAAAACCGCAGTTATGCTCGGTGAGAGTAAAGCAGGACATTTTGCATACATAGGCGATAGTATCCTGGGTAAGGTAAACCTCGGCGCAGGGACAAAGCTTGCAAACTTAAAAATTTTTGATTCAAAAATAAGCTTAACTGTTAACAGAAGGAAATATGAAACCGGACTGCGCAAGTTTGGCGCAATTTTTGCAGACGGCGTTGAAACCGGATGCAACAGTGTAACCATGCCTGGAAGCCTGCTTTCCAAAAATGTGCTTCTCTATCCCAATACGACCGCAAGGGGATACTACCCGCCAAACACAATTATTAAATTAAAGCATGTAACTGAAATGGGAAAAAGGAGATAAAACATGAGAAAATTATTTGAAACAGACGGAGTAAGAGGAATAGCAAACGAATATCCGATGACTCCTGAAATGGCAATGCAAA
>JACKQG010003945.1_pt1 | contig 17632 bp, 18 predicted proteins | sample 8237621 | NCBI WGS metagenome assembly JACKQG01 (sample SAMN15677084, study PRJNA649215) | marine metagenome | biome: marine; feature: Black Sea; material: saline water; isolation source: suspended particulate matter (SPM) from the Black Sea western gyre | collected 2013-06-09/2013-06-10 | depth...
TTCCTGGCAGGTGAGATCGATAAGACGATGTATGATCGTGAAATTCAGAGATGCGAAAATATGCGCGAGACCTTGCTTTTTCACGGAACTGATGCTAAGATTGCATCCGTTAGCAAAGTGCTGGATCAATTGAGAGATTGGCAGGCACTTAAGGACATTAAAAAGAAAAGGCTCTTTCGACTTATCCTCGAAAGAGCCTATGTGCAAGGCAACACACTTGTGGCAATCCAACCTACAGTTGTGTTCGCGCCATTGCTTAATCAATATTTCCCAAGTGGGAAACAGAGATGTAACAGCGGTCCCGACGGGAGTTGACCCCGCGGAGCGTAACCCCTTAGCCCTAAGCGTAAAGCTGGCTCTTGATTAAAACCAAGGCCAGCTTTTTTGATTCCCATAAAGGCGCTGGTGGGAGAAGGTGTTATGACAAACAAATCAGTTCAAGATTGGCGATTGATCGAATTATTAACCGTTCCTGAAGTCGCTGAATGGGCCAGAGTACACCCAAAAACCGTATACCGCTGGATCAAAATGGGGAAGTTGGAAGCTATTCAATTTGGGGCACGCACTTATCGAATTCCCGAATATGCCATTGTCGATTACTTACAAAGCAACGGCTATGGCCATCTCATAAGCCAGATAGGGAAATGATGCACGCAAAACAAGCCTGGCTATTTTCTCGAAAGAGTGACCCGTGGTCTGTTTTTGTGTTTTTGTCATTTCTGACATCAATCACGTTCTCGCTCAACGCCTGCGCCAATACAAATTTTCCAAATACTAACGTGGCGATGTCGCTGGTTCCTACATCCCATGCCGGGTATTCAGCGGCTCAAGCAACCTTGGAAGCCGGGCAAGCCAAAGCCCTGGATCTGGCCATCCAATCCACCATGGTGGCGCTGAACCTGACCCAGGCCGCGGCTACGGAAACATATTTCCTGCAGCAAACCGTGCGCGCTCAGCAAGCGACTGCAACCGCGCAGGCACAAGAAGCCACCGCCATCCAACAAGCGCATCTTCAAGGCCTGACAGATACCGCCTCCGTCGTCCAAACACAGGCGGCCCAAGCCACCCAAACTGCCAACGCAGCTCTTACGGCCACAGCCTGGCCCCAGACAGCTACACCCCTGGCAGCCACTCAACAAGTCATTATCGCGCAAGCTGAAGCGGCCCAACGGCGAGCCCACTGGGAGCAGATATTGATTCCTCTCCAGGTAATCGCCTTTAGCGCCTTGGGATTCACCATTTTGATCCTGCTCGTTCTAGGCGGGGTAAGAGCCTACCGCAGGCTGCTGCCAGCCTTGGAGATGCGCCTGCGCACTTTCCGGCGCGGACCCCACGATGCACCCTTGTTCTTCCTCGATGACTTGATCATCGACCTAGACCGCAATTTCGGCCCGGCCTTGTACTTCGACCACGACGGCGCCCGTACAACAGGTCTGGCGCCCAGCCCACAACTTCAAGAACGCCTGGTAGCCCGCGATCAAGCTGTCGATTTGGCTCGCACGCAACCCACAGGGCGATCCCAACGGCAGGTCTCGTCCTATGAAACTTTCCCCAACATCAACCCAGAACCGGCTCGCGCCGTGGAGATCGAAATCATTGACCCCAAACAAGTCAAACCCTGGTTGGATGAAGTCGAACATAAACTGCTCCCCCAGGGAACCGAGCAAAAGGAGTGATCCCATGCCCACAACTCGTTATCTGGCCGCAGCCCGCACTGTCGCCAAGACACTCACAATGGTGCTAGATCAACGCACTTCGACCGATGCCGCCATGATCCGGCGCTGGTTGTTGACCGAAAATGGCACCCGCGTCTGGCTCTTTGGGGAACTGGATGATAAACGTCTCCCCTCGCTGCTCCCCTACACATCTGAGCAAACGCTGCACCATCTCAGCACCGCCTTGCGCGGCAAACCGGTCCTGCTCTCCAACACAACCGGCCTGCGCTACGCGGTGCTGCTATCCAAGCAGCCCACAATTCCCAGAAGTCTTTCATTCCCTGGAGTCATCCGTGGCTATGTTCGCCTGGGTGTGGGTATCGACCAAACCGAAAAGCGTTCCACCTGGCAATCCCTTGGGCATGTGCTGGTAACGGGCAAAAATGGGTCAGGGAAATCAAGCTTCAATCGCTTATTGGTCTATCAGGCACTTGCTGAAGGCCATCGTCTTTTCCTGGCTGATCCCCACGGCACCACTTTCCCCATGCTGGCCGATCACCCGGCTTTGTTCATACCTATCGTCCGGGACGGCGCTGGCGCGCTGGCATTGGCCCAACGCGCCCTGGGAGAATGCCGCAACCGCTCTGATCTGTTCAGCCACACCCAGGGCTATCCTGAAGATTTGGATGAATACAACCGTCTTGTAACGAAGGTTGGAGGCGATCCACTGCCCCGACTAGTGCTGATCCTGGATGAATTCAACATGCTGGCCGATGAAGAGCCTGATCTGATCAAGACCACCAAGATGTTGGGACGGGAAGGACGCAAGTTCGGGGTCAACTTGATCTTCTCCACCCATGGCCTGAACCTGAACGAGATTGGCCGGGTTCGCAATCAGGTCAGGACGGTGTTCGCTTTCCGCACGGACGCCAGCGCTGCGGTGTTGAAGAGTTTGTCGGTGACGCAGGCCAAAGACCTGCCTGACTCTCAACCCGGCCTGGCCTGCACCAACCGTTGGGGATTGGTGCAAACCTACTTCCTTGATAAGCAGCAGCTGATTGACCAGTCCCCATCTCCAACGCTCACCCAACAAGAATACATCTTGGTTGAACGGGCGTTGGAAGAAACCCAGGGCAAGATGTCCATTCCTGCGCTGACCGGTTGGGGGGTGAGTGCCTGGCAAGCGCGTGCGCTGGTGGAAGACTGGGAGCAGCGCGGCTGGCTGAAAAAAGACCCTCAGCGCAAAAATGCACGCTTCATCACCCCCATTTTGGCAGAAATCGCCGCAAACACACAAACAGCTCAAGCTGCATCAAACACATCAAACTGATATTCGGAGGAGATTTATGAAATCCATACACGTACCAGCCACCGTCGGCGTTGGCACAACCGATCTCGGCGGTCTCACTTTGGGAGACTTTAGCAAAGGCCACCGCACTGAAACACCGCACAAAGTCGCCTGGGGGGAAACATCAACCTATCTCGTTGGCGAGAACGTGGCCCAGTTCGCCCGCCCTCTGGAGAGTCTCAACTTCCAACGTTTCGCCGATGGGTTGGGCATGCGGGCGCTGACCTACGCTGTTCTAGGCTTGCTACTCGGCGGTGGCACACATACCCTGTCCATCATGCTTGGCTTGCCTGTTGAAGTATTAGAAGACGAAGAGTTAGCTCAGAAGATCAAACGGGAGTTGCGCAACTGGCTTGAAGGTGAGCACGCCTTCTCCGTCAATGGCATCCAAACCTGCCTGAACATAATTCGTTTTGCGATTATGCCCCAACCAGCGGGCACGTTCTTCGCCAGGGGAATGAATAATCTGGGCCAGTGGATCAAATCGAAGGAAGATTTCGAATCCAAGGTGGCCATTTGCGATGTCGGTTTCAACACTCTTGATGTCTTCACGCTCCAGGGCGGCAAGATCCTGCGCCGTTTCACTGGTGGGGATACCGCCGGTATGCGCCGGGCGGTCGAACTGTTACGGCGGGCCTTAGAAACCCAATACCAGGTCAAATACTCACTCCAGGAAACCGATGCCTTTATTCGCAAAGGAAACCCATGTATCAGCAATATCTCCGGGAAAATCGATCTCACAGACCTGGTCAGCGATGCAAAAAAAGCCGCTGGAGCGGGGATCAGTACCTTTCTAGATGAGCACTGGGGCAATGGTCATCAATTCGATCACATCATCTTCACCGGAGGCGGTGCAGCTGCTTTGAAAGACGCCCTTTTAGAGCAGTATCCGCTGGGGTACCTGATCCCCAATCCTGTAACAGCCAATGCCCTGGGGCTGGCCCGCTATGGCCGTCGTGTTTTCGAAACCGATATCGTCATCGGCCTCGATCCGGGTTTCGGTGGATTCAAAGCGGTGCGGGTTTGATATGGTCACAATAGGAACCATCTATATCCAAAATGGAGACAACGTCTGATGAGCGCTGAAGAAAAAATCGTAATCCGGCTTTACACCCAAAGAGACGCTGACCTGCTGACCTGGTTTCGTGCCATCCCTGCCGGGCATGGCGCCAAGAGTATTGCGGTGAAATCGGCGCTGCGCAAAGGGTTGGCTGGTACTGAAAATAAAGAGCCAGTTGGCTTGCAACTTGATGCCGAAATGCTGCTGGAAACTCTGCTGCCCCCCTTGCGGCGCTTGGTGGAAAACGTCATACGGAGTGAATTAGCCAAGGTACAACTGGCATCCGCTGGAGAGCAGGATATCGACCTACCTGAAGATGATGCAATGGATGATCAACTGGATGCCCTCGGCGCGGAGCTGATGAGCTAGGTAATCCCCATAACAATTTCGAAGAGAGAATTTATCAAGGATATTTTTTATGACGTCACAAGACCAAACATCCGACTCAGTTATCGTGCCGCACAGCCGCGAAGCAGAAGAAGCCGTGCTCGGGTCGGTACTCATCCACCCTGAGGTGTATTTCGACCTGGCCGAGTTCCTTACCGCCAACGACTTCTACATCCACCGTCATGGCTGGATTTGGGAAGCATTCACACGCCTGCAAGGTAATCGTAGTCCGCTGGATGTTCTCAATATCACTGAAAATTTAGACCAGCATGGGAAGCTGGGAGAGATCGGTGGCGCGGCCTATCTGACAACGCTGATCAACAGCGTGCCATCTTCTCTTCACGCAGTCAGCTACGGGCACATCGTAGAAGGCACTGCCATACGACGACGCATGTTAGCAGCCGCCAACCAGATTGCGCAGCTGGCCTATCGCGAAGACGAGCCTGTTGAAGCGGTGATAGATGATGCCGTCAAGACCGTCCATGATGTCGGCGACAAACTCCACAAGCGCGACTTGTTGCCTTTCAGCCAGATCATGCCGAACTTGTATGACCCTGTCGATCGTGCCGCCCAAGCCCGGCAACGCGGTGAAATCCTTGGTGTGACTTCCGGTTTCAAGGATTTCGATAACTTACTGGGTGCTTTGCAGCCTGCTGACCTGATCGTGGTGGCATCACGCCCTGGGGTCGGCAAGACCAGCTTTCTACTCTCGTTGATGAAAAATGCCGCCGAGCAGGCGCGTCCAAAACACATCGCCATCTTTTCACTGGAAATGCCTAACGAGCAATTGGGGCTGCGCATCATCGCCCAGGAAACCGGCTTGAACACGCAGCGCTTGCGCAATGGAGATCTCGGGGAGCAGGAATGGGCACTATTCATCCAGGCTATCGATGATTTGAGCCAACTGCCCATCTTTGCCGACGATACACCTTCGATCTCGCCCCTACAGATGTTGGCCAAAGCGCGTCGATTACACCGGCAGAACAAGCTCGATCTGCTGGTGGTGGACTATCTGCAACTAATGAGCGGGGGACGATATTTCGGCAATCGTGTTCAGGAAGTTTCCTACATCTCCCGGCAGCTCAAGCTCATCGCCAAGGAATTGAACATCCCAGTGCTGGCGGCGGCCCAGTTATCTCGGGCAGTCGAGCAGCGCGCCGACAAACGCCCAGTACTCTCTGATTTGCGCGAATCGGGTGCGATTGAGCAAGACAGCGATGTGGTCATGTTTCTCTACCGGTCTGAAGATGCTCAAGATGGGCACACGGAAGTAATCGTCGCCAAGCATCGCAATGGGCCCTTGGGCGTCGTACCGCTGCAATTCGTCGAGCAACAAGCCAAATTCCAGGATATTGAGTGAGGTTGCCAGCATGTCCAAGAATACCAGCCACTTGCTAATCAACGAAAATCCCCTTCAGGTGCTGCCGTCTCTGGCCACCCTGGTGGGTCTCAACGAAGCTATTGCCCTTCAGCAGGTTCACTACTGGATCGAGCATTATCGCAAGGCAGAGGAAGAACATCCGGAGTCAAAACGTTATCACTTCAAGCAAGACAGCGCCGGGAAAGATCGCTGGTGGGTATACAACTCCTATGCCGAGTGGAGGGAGAGCAACTTCCCCTTCTGGTCCGAAACCACAATCAGGCGCGCTTTCAAGAGTCTAGAAAAAAAGGGGTTGCTCATTTCTGAACAGCTTTCAGAAGACAAGCATGACCGCACAAACTGGTACACGATAGACTACAAGAAACTCAACGGACTGAATGCCGAAACTGAACCGGACAAAGACACGCACGAATCAACGCCTGATAACAGCCCCGAAGAATCCCAAGAAGATACAACCAGTGACCAGATGCATGTGTCCAAAATGACCACATGGAAAGAACCAGAATGGCCCACTGGATTAGGTCAAGATGACCCGATGATTAACGGTACTTTAACAGAGACTACACAGAGAGTGGAGGAGGAGGTTAACGATGGCTCCGCCATCGGGGACACCGCCGCGACACATCTGGTGATTGATCTTGATCTGACTGAGGCTGCCACCTTGTTCGAGCACACTGGTCGGGAATTGACCCAGGATGTCCTGACGCGCTTCGAGCAGATGGCGGAGCGCGGCGCAGACGCAGCCCAAGCCAACGGTGAAACCGGCGGGGACTGGCTCAACCAGGCGCTCAACCTGGCATTGGGTAAGGCCAAGCCCCAAAGCGTCTTGAATTACGCTGATAAAGTCATCGGCGGCTGGGTAGAGCGCGGCTACCGTATACGGCGCAGGAAACGCTCCACCGGAGAAGAATTGTCGCCCGAATTGGATATTTTCCAACAGGCGACGGGGCGATTGCCTCTGCCGGATCAGCGCAATATCGCCATCTCTCTGATCCATCAACACGCGTTTACCAGCGCTGATCTACGTCCCTTCTGGGAAGCCTGGGTGGCACGGGATAAGCGTCGCTCTGATTTGACCTGGCTGACCGATTGGGCCGCCAAGGGTGAAATCCCACAGCCTTCCCGCGGTAAGCGCAAGAAGACACCCGACGGGATCAGTCCTGCCGTGGCAAATTATGTCAAGAAACAGACCCCAGGAGAGCATTGAAATGGCGACTAAAAAAAACATCTTGCAAGTGTTGAATTGGTTGGACCTGAATACCGACCGTGATCTCGATGAAACGCGCATTCCCCTTTTCATGCAAGTGTTAGCCGATCTCCCTGACGAAGTGCTGAAACCGGCAGCTTTGGCCTACGCCAGCCATTCCCGTTATTTCCCCCACCCTTCCGAACTGCGCCAGGAGGCTTTAGCCCTGCTTGCAGACGCCCATTCAACTCCAACTGAGTTCGAAGCCTGGGGTGAAGTGCAGACGGAGATCGAGCGATCCGGGTATCTGGGTGAACCGGCCTTCTCCCATTCTTTGATCGGGAAGGCAGTGAACGTTTTCGGTTGGCAGTATCTATGCCTATCGACCGAGCGCACCATAGACCGTGCTCATTTTCTCAAGGCTTACCGCACACTGCTGGGAAAGCACACCCGACGATTGGCATTACCTGAGGCCGTCAAGCAATATTTTGACAGGGGCACGAACACATTGCCCGCACCCCGAGAACCCGATCAGGCCCAACCATCCAGCAGCGAGGCAGATATGAAGCTGGCCCCTGGCAAATAGTGTGCTGACGGCCTTATAGGGGTAAGGCCGAGAGAGCCAAACTTGACCTGTCCATTCGGACAATTCTGCATGGCCGTATATGCCAATGCTGCATAGCCGTATGTGCCTATTTCTGACAATGAATATACCAAAAAGGAGCAATCCATCCATGAATAACTGGCATCCACCACGAAAACCCGATCATCTCCCCATCACAGACCAAACCTGGCCGCGTTTGGCATTCGTTTTGTACCAGATGGCAACCAGCGGACTGTCCGTGCGCTATGAACTTGCCAAAATCCTGGCGGCGCATTTTGATCTCGGTCTGAAATCAAAACCCATCCGCTACACCTTTCAGCGCCTGGTTGAACTGCAATTGATCGACAAGACCACCATGAAAGTGGTTGAAGGCTACCGAATGGCGGTAGTGCGTCTATCCGATGAAGGTCAGACACTGTGCCAGTATTTAGGCTGGGAAGCGGTGGAAAGTGAATGGGAACGCATGATCCGTTTGCACAGTGGTGACAGTCAGTGGCGTCACACGGCTGCGGTGCTGTCGATGGCCTACCAGGCCCGGCTGCGCGGCTGGTATCCACAGGTAGTGCCCAGCATCGATCGTCCCGCGATTTTCCCCGATCTACTGGTTGAAAAAGGTCAGGAGCGCATCTATGTCGAAGTCGAACTGCGGCATGGCAAGCTCAACAAGTGGCGCAATATGCACGCTTTGCAGGGCTTTGTTGCCTTGTGTGCCAAGACGGACGAGAGCCGGGAAACACTAGTCGGGGAATGCCAGCAGTTGGGTATCCCTGTGGTGGCCACCGATTTGCTCTCTCTCGCCAAAACCCATCAACTGGACAACCCTGGACCACTATGGATTCAACATTGGAAGAAGGAAACCACAGCATGACGAAGAAATCCAATACGCCCGTTTATGCAATTATCGGTGTTGCGATGAGTGTCCAAAACACGCTGGGAAATGGCGCCACGCTCAGCCAGTACCGTCGGGCAATGCTCAATAAGCTGCGGGCGTTGAACTACCAGGTTGCCAGCGCTGACGCCATTCCGGTTGTTGATGATGACGGGGTAGTGCTCGTAAAACTAAGACCTGATTTTTGGATATTACCGCTCAAGCTGTTAATCAAAGTGGTCAAGATCAAGGCTACTATGGGTTACGCCCATGCCGAAGAAGCGCGTAAGTATTTGCGCTACAAGGCGGATGCTGAAGCAGTTCTGATGCTCAATTTTGGAATGCGCGAACTGAATTCTTGGGAGTTTCCTGAAATCAAGTAGGAGAACCAATTATGGATACATTTACACGTTTTGAGAAACACTTGCAGATGCGAGATTATTCACCAACCAGTATCAAAGGCTATTGGGGCGATGTGCGCCATTTTTCGCGCTGGTATGAGCATCATACCGAGCAATCGTTTTCGCTCGAAAGGATGGATGTGGGGGATATTCAGGCCTATCGTCAGTCGATGCTGTCGAGGGGATTAAAGCCCAATACCATCAATCGACGTTTAGCGGCTTTGGCAATTTTTGGCAGTTGGGCTGTTGAAGTGGGTCATCTTCCTCAGAACCCAGCCTTGCACATTCGCAGCCTGGACAGTGTTTCGCTGGCTCCTAAATGGCTCGACAAAAAACGGCGCGCTGCAATTGTGCGCGCGGCCAAAGACGACCTAGTCATGGCCAAGAAACGCTATCCGCGTTTGTGGTTGATGCGCCTGCGGGATTCCGCCATTGTGATCACCTTACTGCACACCGGGCTGCGGGTGCATGAGTTGTGCAAGTTGAGCCTGGATGATGTCGAGATCAGCGCCCGTAAGGGACAGACCACTGTGACGGGCAAAGCCTTCAAGCAGCGCACAATCCCCTTGAGCGAGCCTGCCCGGGCGATGCTGCGCCAGTGGTTGAAACACAGACCATCATCAGAACGTAATGCCCTGTTTATAAACCAGCGCGGCGCACCATTGAAGTCACGATCGGTGCAGCGGGCCGTCAAGCGCATTGCGAATGCAGCTGGATTAGATGGGGATGTAACGCCGCATACTTTGCGGCATACGTTTGCCAAATCGTTGATCGACGAAGGGGTGTCGTTAGAAAAAGTGGCTAAATTGTTGGGACACAGCAATCTCAATACTACGAGAGTCTATGTGACTCCCAGCAAGCAGGATCTGGAGGAGGCAGTAGGTAGATTATCATACTAATCCCCGAAATCATCACTAATCTGATACTCCCAGGGCATCCAGGCAACACTTTTGATAGATGGATTCAAGATATAATTGATTTTTCTTTCCTACTTATCTATCCTTGTAACGGATACCTTATTATCAGCGTAATGAAAAGATACCATCTCTACTTTCAGAATTATTATGATATCGGCCCCCACGGACGGCTGCATTTTCACAAGGATTATGATACAGTAGAAGAGGCGCGCCAGGCCGCCGCGGTTTCAGATATGCACGGCTACCAGATTGAAGATTTGAAGACAAGAAAAGTTGTTGAAAAGGGTTTAGTGAGGGATTTGGCCGAGATGGACCAGAGGCTTCACAATGGGGAAAAGTAGTTTTGTGACATAATTCATTGTTCAACCCAACTCACAGACCAAGATCTCTGACCAGAATTCGGCGCACTTTCCACTGCTCCACTTTCACATCATCGCCATCTTCGAGCCTGACCCAGAAAGTTGGATATCGTTTTTGGGCTATGCACAAAATCAGCGTTTCCTTAGAATTCCATTCGGAAATTTTTCACCATGACTGGATCCCGATGAACCTAAAAAGACATCTGAAAAACTCATTGTTTTGATCTTTAATCAATGAGAGCCAGGTATGAAGAACCTGGCTCTCGATAAGGAGGAGAAGACTAATCCCTGCTACTCATATATTACTCAAAATCTATTTTATTTGCTTGACGTTTACTATACGTTTCCATTAAGGAATTCCAACCTCTTCATAATTTGTCAACTGATGTTGCCCGTGGCACACAAATGCATTATTCTGAAAAATCACCATGGAATTTCCTTATCCTGATCCCAACTGCGGCAAAAGAGCCTGATTAATTGGGTTCAAGAGTTGCTGGAAAAGGCAACTGCCTGAATAAAGCACTATGCACATAATCAGGCTCCGGTGCGAAAATTATCGGAGCCTGATTTTTTACTGTCGGGTTGACAAGCTACCTTTTCCGCGTCGGCCTCGTTTGGTGCGTTTAGCGGTCTTCTTCTTTGATAATGTTGGTATCTTCAAAGTTGGCAACGAAAGGGAAACTCGTGGTTTAATCTTTGCCCGCGCAGTTTCCAATTGAGCCAGTGTCTGCTGATGAGCCTCTGGCTTACCCCATTCATCATATAACTCGGCCAAGCGCTCTAATACATCAACTCGATCTTGAAGCTTGGAACGCGCCAAAGCTCGCAGCAAGATAGTTTCGGCACGCTTATATTCTTTGTGAGAATCCTTCATAATCCAATATTCATCTGCCCATCCGATATATGCCCAGCCTTGTTCGGGCAGGCGCTCAACCAGGGCTGCGTAGGCTGCTTCGGATTCTTCCTGGCGGTCTAGCTGCCATAAGGCCTCAGACTCACCACGCCCAAAATTAAGTTGGATATCTTCATTTTCATCTGGGAATTGGGCCATGAACTCACGGATAAAGCTCAAGCGGTGCTCGAAATATTTGGCATCATCGATTCCGGCGTTGTGCAGCTCGAACATAAAATCATAGCACCAGTTTTTGAAATCTGTTTCCAGGCGAGGGTAAGCCAGCGTAAAATCTCTACATGTGAGCATTTCAGGTCTGGCGAGCCTTTTTACCCTTGCCCAGGCCTGGAGCCATGATTGACATGCTGGCACCTGACCTGCGCGATCTCCGAGAAGGTCGTAGCCTTCTTGAATGATATTCTCGATTTCTACTTCGTGGTGCGGATTTTTATCCATTGTTCAATCCATAACCTGGTGTGAGACCAGTCATCCCATCGATTCAATAAAGAAAGACATTTTATTATTCCATCATACTCCAGCTTTCTGGAGAAGATTCTCTTAGAATTCCATCTTAGGGTTTTCGGGATTGGGCCCAGCCCACACATCGAGCCAGACCCGAGCGTCCGGATATTGCCTGGTATAAATACAATATTCGATTACTGCAGAGCAGAGAGCATCGTATTCGCTGATATGAAACTCTCGCTGTGAAAATAATGGGGCCAGAAACTCGGACGCCTGCTCGAAGTTACCTACGCGCAGGGCAGTAATCGCCAACGTAGTACGCGCGAAGAGATAGTCAGGGAAAAGAATGTGGATCGCTTCGATGATAGTCGTGGCTTCGTCATTGCGTTCTTGAGCGATTAATGAACTTGCCAGGTTGTTCAGCAGATCAGGTTGAATCGGTTTGAGGGCAATCGCTTTGCGAAAGAGTCGCTCTGCCTGGGCACCCTTTCTGGCGCGCAAGAGGGGCATGGCCTTATCTAAGATCTTTTCCACTTCAGGAGTGTGAAGAATTCTTTGAGCGTTGTTGACAACAAAGTCAGATTGCAACAACGCCATGCCAATCGGTTGAGTTGAATCTTTCCGTTTACGAGGCATACTATCTAATCCTTAATAACCCCACTCCGCATGGGCCAGGGGCGCACGGTTTAGTTCTTCCCGGTACTGCCGCCACTGCGGAAGGAACTTACTGATTAACTCGATGAAACGCTCGTTGTGCTGCCGTTCTAGCAGATGCGCCATCTCATGGACAATGATGAACTCCAAACAGCGAGAGGGTTTCTTGACCAGTTCAAGGTTGACCCAAATCCGGTGGGCTTTGATATTGCAGCTTCCCCATTTTGTTTTCATTTGCTTGACTCCCCAATCGGCCACCTGCACTCCCATGACCGGTTCCCACTTTTCGATCAATGGCGGGATCATCGCTTTGAGATTGGCCCGATACCAGGCGGTTATGATACGCTCACGCTGGACGCTATCACTTCCAGGACGGATATAGAGATCAAGATACTGTTTGTTGCGGACAATTACTTTTGGCTGTGTATCCTCTTCGACGATGTTCAAGCGGTAACGTGCCCCCAAGAAGTAATGACTTTCCCCATTCAAATATTCGCGTTTGGTCTCACGTTCCTGGGCTTCATACTTGGCTCGCTGACGCTTGATCCAGGCCAGACGAGCGATCACAGCCAGGCGCACAGCTTCATCGTCCAACCGCAGGGGAGCCGCCACCCGTACCCTGCCATTGGGCGGATAGACTGCCAAATGCAAATTCTTGATGTCCTTGCGGACAACATCCACAGTTAGACCGTTTACATCAATCTGGTGCATGGATCAATACTCGGTCTGGTTTTTGACCAGTTCAAAGATGCGCTCAGTTTCGGCCTCATCTTCGATATATTCCTGGATGACATAGCGCACTTCACGCTCCTTGATGACATGCCCGCGCCAGTCATCTTTACGGGTGGCGCGAATATCGCCATCCAGGGCCAGCGCTAAGGCTTCGTTTTGATCCAGGTTGTCGTATAAAGCCCGTTTGGCGGATGAGTTCAGGGTTTTCGGGTAGCTGCTGCCACCACCGCTACTGGGGTCGGCGACCTGCCGGGTTAATTCCACCAGTTTTTGGAGATAGGCAGCGTAATCTTGGGCCTTTGCTTTCCGTTCCTGAATGAGGGTATCCAACAGCAAGGACATTTTCTCATAATATTTGGGGTTGATGGGCTGCTCGTCAATGATCAGCCGCCGCAGGTTGTTCTCAATGGTTTCGGCGACCGCGGTAGGTTCCTTGGCGATGTCTTCTGGTAATTCATCGACGGCATCAACACCGCGCTCAACGATCAACTCCACCAGGGTGAGATCATCAAAGGCCGAGATTTTCCGGCTTTCTTCAGCCCGAATATAGGTATCGATCAGGTGGCGCATGGCGGGTTCGTACATCTTCAGATCGATATAATCGCCACTGGCAAGTTTGACTTCGCCACGCGCCTTTTCATAGTGATCGACTTCGGCCTTGATCTTCTCGATTTGCCCAGCGCTGTACCCTGCTTCGGGGAGTTCGTTGGCAATGTTGGCGTAAGCCCGGATCAATGAGACCGTTAGCTTGTATAAAGCGATGCGCTTGGGCTCGTTATCTTTGAGCTGGTCTTTATCCGCAGTATCCTGGGCGCAAAAATAGCGGATGTAAGCCTGCGTATCTTTGGGTGGCTCCACCGCTTCACACAAGGCCCGGATCACTTCTTGGGCTTCTTCCAGGCGTTCTTTGGCCTTATCCAGCCGGTTGGTTAGCAAGCCCTGGACATCGCCTGCGTCATAGGCATCGAAAGCCCCGGATGTATAATCGGTGACGGCTCCTTCCAGGCTTTGGAACAGGTCTTTGTAGTCGATGATGTAGCCGTATTCCTTGTCTTCGCCGTCTAGGCGGTTGACCCGGCAAATGGCCTGAAACAGACCGTGGTCCTGCATGTGTTTGTCGATGTAGAGATAGGTCGCCGGGGGCGCGTCAAACCCGGTCAGCAGTTTATCCACCACTATCAGCAGTTTCATCTGCCCCGGTTCGTTGATGAATTTCTTCTTGACTTCTTTCTCAAAGGTTTCGACATCGACCCCATTCAACATCTGGTTGTAGATCTCGTATTGGCGTAATTTTTCGGTGTAACCTTCGCCGCTTTCTTCGCCTTTGATGTCAGCGGGGGAAGGTTTATAGGATGTGATAATGGCGCATTTGGGAAAACCGGCGGCAACGAAAAGTTCGTAGAACTTACAAGCCTGATAAATGCTGCTGGAGACCAGCAAGGCATTGCCATGACCGCTTTGTAAGCGGTCGCGGGTTTCCATATCGAGCAAAATATCGGCGACGATCTTCTCCAGGCGGTCTTGCGAACTGAGCACGGCCTGCAGGGTGCCCCATCGTCTTTTGAGTTGGGCGCGGGCGATGTCGTTCAGTCCCTTGGTTTTGGCTTCGAACCACAGATCGATTTTCTCTTGGGATGTGATGTTTTGATCGATGTCACGCGCTTCGTAGCGCAAATCTAGCACAACCCCATCTTTGACGGCCTGATCGTATTTGTAGGTGTGGATGTAGCCACCAAAAATTTCGATGCTGCGCTGTTTATCGTCTTTGAGCAGGGGCGTGCCGGTGAAGCCGATCAGCACGGCATCCGGCAAAATGGCCTTCATCGCCTGGTGCAAATCTCCCGATTGGGTGCGGTGGCACTCGTCTACGAACACGTAGAGATCACCCTTGGGGCTAAATCCGGGCGGCAGGTTGCGCTCTAAATCTTTGATATAGCTTTTGACATCGCCTTCGTCCCGGTTGGCAAACTTGTGGATCAGCGAACACATCAGCCAGGGTTTGGCGGTGTTGAGCTTGGTGACCAGATCCTGCCCACTGGTGGTGCGCTTTATATCTTCCTTGACGCCCTTGAAGACCTTCTCGATCTGCTCGTCGAGTTCGATGCGGTCGGTGATGATCAGTACACGGGCCTCGGGGACATGTTCACGGATCCAACGGGCCAGCCAGACCATGATCAGGCTTTTGCCGCTTCCCTGTGTGTGCCAAATAATGCCACCTTCATGGTCACGAACACGCTGCTGGGCGGCTTTGACGCCAAAATACTGGTTGTGGCGGCATAGTTTCTTTGTGCCTGCATCGAAGGCCACAAAATCGTGGATCAACTCTAGGAACCGGCTCTGCTCGTAGATTTGGGTGAGGGCACGTTCGAGGTGGTTCTCAATCTCGCTGGGTTCGTTCCAGGTCAGATAATATTTCTCGCGGGTTTCGATGGTGCCATAGCGCAAGCCTTCGGTGTCATTGCCTGCCATGACAAATTGCATGGTGGTGAAGAAATGTTGGATGAACTCTTTTTTCTGGTTGTCCAGGTTCTGACGGATGCCCTCGCTTACCGAGACAATCGAGCGTTTTAGTTCCAGCACCCCCAAAGCGATTCCGTTGACATAAATAACCACATCGGGGCGTTTGGTGTGCTCTCCACTGATAGTGACTTCTTCAGTGATGGCAAAATGGTTCTTGTGTGGTTCTTTCCAGTTGATCAGCTCAACGGTTTCGGTGTGTTCGCCTACATCGGGTTTGACCTTGACACCATAGCGCAGTAGATCGTAGACATCCCGGTTGACATAATACAGGTCACGGCTTTGGTCACCGGCAGTTTTGTTGAGCACAAACAAAGCGCGGCTAATCAACTCAGCAGCATAGCCTTGCGCCTCCAGATAGGAACGCAGATATCCTTCTTCGATATTGCTGTTATTTGGCCGATCCTTCCAGTCACCCAGATAGGTGTAGCCCAGGATGTCACGGAACAGGGCAACCACACGAGTTTGGGTACGGCGTTCAAGTTCTCCCACTTTGCTCATTCTTGCTCCAGTTTGCCACTACTTTAAATTTATCAAGTATCATCCCAATCAAAAGTATTGTCACAGATATTTCCATCTGGTTCAATATTGACATGAGTTATTAATTGGAGACGTGTACGTATTTTCTTACCGGTGCATTCTTCTATCCAATGAACCCAATCATGCTTAACACGAGCATCAGATAATTGCACATTCCAATGTCCACCGAAAGGATTTCTGTTGTTCACCGCTCTTCCTCCTTCCCATTCCCACAGACCTCCCAGAGAATCACGATAAGCATTTTGGTAGCGGCGGGGAGATTCACCAGGATGCCAAGTATCAGGTGGTGAAAATCCTATTGGGCCAAAAGGCAACCGTTCATCACCCCATAAACATTGACGGACCCATTGTTCCCATATCCACCCATCAGCTTGAAACAAGAACAAGATGTTCTTTTCTTCAGGCTCATCACCATTCATATCGACAACCGAGCGACGTAATATCCGTGCATTTGGAACATCAGGGGATGCCGTTATAATGCAGCTTCCAAGAATAGGGACAGGTTGGTCAAATTCGCGCGCTGAAATAGTATGATCGAAAGCACAAATACCTACCATCTCAATCCAGCTCTCTTGCATTGCGGCAAGAGCCGGAGGAAAAAAGTTGTCAGGTTCATCCCAAGTGTAAAAATGCTCGACTTCGCTAACGTCTATGTATAACGTAATTCCTGCATCGCGTTGCTTATTTCGTAATAAAGCCAACACATCTCGTTTAAGCCGGTGAAGATCACTCCCTCTCCGAATTTCCGTCCAAGGCGGTGTATTTGATAACTGCTCATACAATTGTTGGGTCAGAGGAATACGGGGGTAACAATTCTTAATCGTGCTTGTAGATAACTGCTGGTTTAACTTGCGAACAAGATTGCGCCGGGTGACAAAACGGTGATAAGCTTCCGTCTCTGAAAGTGGACTACTATCAATTCCTGTCCACAGCCGCAGATCGAAAAGAAATGCGACAATTATCACTCTGATGCATCCTGCTCTTTTTGTCGCTTCTCGAACCCAGCTTTTAGGATTTTTTCATCTAAGATAGTGACGTCGGGCAAGAAGGAAGGTGGCCAGTTTAGAATCTCACCATAAGAGGTTATTTTTATCTCCTCAATGTGGGCACCTTCATGTGTTGAATCTGGCGCATGAACAAAAAGTGTTTGGGCATTTTCCGCTAACCAATTCGTATCGTCCTGAGCAATTTCAAGGCAAAGATGTTCGATAATATGGCTGCTATGCGTCTCTACCAGTACCCGCCTACCAGATTTCGCCAGTCCAACAAAGAATTGGATAAGTTTAGCCTGCACATCAGGATGTAGATGAATTTCCGGTTGTTCGAAAATGATCAGTCCCCCAGGTGGTGTGAGCAACCCCTGAACAATAACCGGTAGGATTTGGTTGTACCCTAAACCGACATCAGCCAGTGTGATTTGTTTTGGTTTTTCGCCCAACGTTTCAACTCTTACATCAAGGATATCTTGGCGCTGTTCTATAGGCTGCACTGTGACTTGCTGCTTAAGTCCCAAAATTTCGCGCTGAACCCAGGCAACGGCTTCGTCGAGGCGCATCTCATAGCGCCTCTTTTTATCTGGGTAAGGAAAGTCAGGATGTACAAAGTACACTGGTTTGTCTCTGTGCTGCCACCAAACCTGAGGAAAGTTACCGCCCTGAGGATCAAGCGA
>JACKQG010003946.1_pt1 | contig 17631 bp, 17 predicted proteins | sample 8237621 | NCBI WGS metagenome assembly JACKQG01 (sample SAMN15677084, study PRJNA649215) | marine metagenome | biome: marine; feature: Black Sea; material: saline water; isolation source: suspended particulate matter (SPM) from the Black Sea western gyre | collected 2013-06-09/2013-06-10 | depth...
AACCACAAAATCCTGAATTGATGAAAAAGTGCGTGAAAATTTTAAAAGCAATAAAAAAAAATGATTCCTTATTATTTCATGAAATTTCAGAGCTAAATTTTAGTCAAAATAAAGGAATGATGTTTTTTTTAAGAAAGAATAATATTCCGGTCATTTTTGGAGAGAATAATCTCATCAGAAAGTTGAATTATTTTTCAACCATATTCAATGAATTATTTGAAAAAAAATCATTAAATAGTGTTCTGGCTTTGGATATTCGATATGAAGGTCAGGTTGTTGTTAAACAAAAATAGAATAGGAGAAGCCCGATGGCAAGTGAATATATTGCCGGTCTTGACATAGGAACAACAAAGATCGGGGTGATCATCGCAGAAGTTTCAGAAGACAATTTGCCGAAAATTGTCGGTGTCGGAATGGCTCCTTCGGATGGATTGAGAAAAGGAGTAGTCGTCAATATTGAAAGAACTGTTCGTTCCATTGAAAGCGCGGTTGAGCATGCAGAACAAATGGCTGGAATTAATATTGAAGAAGTATATGTTGGAATCGCTGGAGATCACATCCGGAGTTATAATGGACGAGCAGTCGTTGCAGTTGCAGGCGCCAATAATGAAATTAATGAAGATGATGTAAGGCGGGTAATCGATGCAGCCAAAGCGGTTGTCATGCCAATGGATCGTGAAATATTGCACAACATCCCACAGGAATATATTGTTGACGATGAACGCGGCATTAAAGACCCACTGGGTATGACCGGCACAAGATTGGAAACAGAAGTTCACATCGTTACCGGCGCTATTACGTCGGCACAAAATATAATCCGCAGCGTTGAAAGAGCAGGAATTTATGTTAAAGATTTAGTATTAGAACCACTGGCTTCCAGTTATTCCGTGCTTGATGATGATGAGAAAAAGCTGGGTGTTGTTGTCATGGATATGGGCGGCGGTACAATTGACATTGCGCTTTTTTATGATGAATGTATCCGCCATACGGCTGTTGTTGCATTAGGGGGTGAATATGTAACGAATGATATTGCTCATATATTACGTACTCCTGTTGAACAGGCAGAAATTGTCAAACACCGGTACGGATGCTGTCTGTCTCACTTTATTGAGAATCCTGATGACCCCATCGAAATTCCGGGAATCGGGGGAAGAGCGCCAAGAAAAGTATCCAAAGAATTGTTGACAGAAATTATCCACCCGAGAATGGTTGAAATATTTCGTTTGGTTGCAGGTGAAATCAAAAAATCAGAGTTCGGAAAAATGATGACAGCAGGCGTTGTCCTAACAGGTGGTGGCGCTATGTTAAAAGGCGCTACAGAATTAGCTGAAGAAATTTTTGACATGCCGGTAAAGATGGGAATTCCTAAGGGTTTCAGTGGCTTAATTGATTTGGCAAGAAGTCCAATTCATGCAACGGGTGTTGGTTTGATACTATATGCCTTGAGCAATGAGCACGAGTTAGAAGATTTTCTCAGTGATGACGAAACAGGGAGATTTGAAAATATTTGGGAGAGAATGAAAAGCTGGTTTACATTTAAGAAATAAGGTGATTGGGTAATTAAGTAATAGGATAATTTGTTAATTTAATTATTTGCGTACACAAAGTACAAGGACAATAAGAGAAACCAACGGATAGAAACAATCCAACTGATGAAAGATTTTGATTCCAACTAAAGGCTAAGATTAAAGTTAAGGTTAAGAAAAAAAATATGTAACCGTTCAGCATGGTCATAAATGTCATTCTGAGGGAGCTTGCGACCGAAGCACAGTCTGTACTTCCTTAAAATAATAAGGTAACTGTACAGGAATCTCCCCAATATTCACACAATAATATGAGATTCTTCACTTCCCACTCTCCCCAATCCCTTCCCCCGTTCAGAATGACATTGGTTCGACGAATGGCTGAACTATTACAAAAATATTTATTTATTGATCATAGTCTCAACCTTTTTTTACAAATGATAAATAATGAACAACAAAATATTAACCCATCCCAATAAGGAGGGCTAACCATGAATGAATTAAGATTAAATTTCGATGACTCAGTAATCCCGACAGCAAAGATGAAGGTTATTGGAGTCGGAGGCGCGGGAGGAAACGCTGTTAATAGAATGATTGTTTCTGGTTTAACCGGCGTTGAATTCGTTGCAGCAAATACTGATTTGCAGGCATTAAATGTGTGCAAAGCGCCGGTGCGTTTGCAAATTGGAAAAATGTTGACCAAAGGTCTGGGCGCGGGTGCAGATCCGGATGTTGGCAAAAGAGCGATTGAGGAAGACCAGGAAGCTGTTTTTAATGCACTTAAAGGCGTTGATATGGTTTTTGTGACTGCCGGTATGGGAGGCGGTACCGGGACAGGAGCTGCTCCTATTGTTGCGCAAATTGCCAAGGATCAAAAAGCGCTCACCGTTGGTATTGTTACAAAACCATTCTCATTTGAGGGACCAAAAAGAATGGCTCGGGCTGAAGAAGGAATAAAAGAATTAAAGCAATATGTTGATACGCTTATCGTTATACCCAACCAACGACTGTTGTCTATTGTATCAAAGGATACCAGGCTTAATAAAGCGTTTCAAATGGCTGACGAAGTTCTTTATAACGCAACCAAGGGAATTTCAGATTTAATCACTGTGCCCGGATTGATCAACCTGGATTTTGCAGATGTGAAAACGGTGATGTCGGAAATGGGAGATGCTTTAATGGGCTCAGCAATTGCTAAAGGCGATGATCGTGCAATTGAGGCAGCCAGGAATGCTATTTCGAGTCCACTATTGGATGATGTTTCAATTGACGGCGCCCTTGGCTTGTTAGTAAATATTACCGGCAGTGAAGATATCACATTGAATGAAGTTGAAAACGCTGCAAACTTAATCCAGGAGGCTGTCGGCGAAAAAGCAAATATTATTGTCGGAGCAGTTATTGATGACCAATTTGATGATTCCATCAGGGTAACTGTGATCGCAACCGGCTTTAATAAGGAAGTTCGTAAGCACAAAGTTCCGCTTTCCCGGAAAAAAATGGATTTCATCCATTCAACAATTGATTACCTGGATGTTCCGACTTATCAAAGAAATGGTGAAAATAATTTCGAAACTGAAGTTGATGAGTCAGGGACAGGTGCCACAATTATAAAAGGAAATCCCAACGGGAATGGACATGATCCGGAATTCGAATATGAGGAGGAAGTTCATAAAGAATTAAGACCTGATGACTATGAATTTCCAACTTTTCTTCGACGCCGGCATGAAATGTAGTTTTTCCTGCGTCAGCCTGCTGAGTGTTGAAACATAATTCATTGTGGTATGGTTCATGGATTCTGGATGCTTGATCCTGGTTACTGGTTACCCCCATCCCATCAAGAATCAAGTTTCCAGCATCCAGTATCCAGCATCTGGAATCCAAAGAAAAAAGAGAGTTTGTAACTGATTAATAGTTTAGCAATTTTGCATAATTCGGACAAACACAATTTATAATCAATCCTGATACCAAGCATATAAGTCGGAAAAGAATTCGGGTCTTGTATTGATTCACATGACTTTTTTTCATGGGTTGAAGCTAACTTTTGTCATTTGAAACAATGCTTTAATTTCGCATAAATAATATGTTTTGGAATTCAGGATTGATTTTTTTTATTGCCGTAACTGTTCAGCTATTTATTGTATTATTGTCATTCTGAACGAGGGAGGGTGGTGATGTTGGAAAGTGAAGAATCTCATAATATTTTAAAAAAGTGGTGACGTTGGAGAAATTCTTCGGTCGCAAGCTCCCTCAGAATGACTTTTCTATGCTGGCTGAATAGTTACTTAATGCCTATGAAAAAAACACAGGAAAATAAATTCTTCAGTTTCAGTAAAAATATACTGAACAATGAAAAGAATAGTGTTAAACAGCAGCGAGAAGGGCTGCTTTCCATAGCCCTGGTATTTCCCAATTCTTATGCTGTTGGCATGTCTAACCTGGGATTTCAGACCGTTTACAAACTTTTTAATGAATTTCCCGGAGTCAGCTGTGAGCGCGCCTTCTATTACCCATATTTTCCTACTGTTACGAAAACACTGGAATCAAACCGGGAGTTAAGAGAGTTTGATGTCATAGCGTTTTCCGTATCTTTTGAAATGGATTTCATCAACATTATCCAAATATTAATAAATGGTGGGATAACGCCTTTATCTTCAAATCGTGATTTCCGCGAGCCGCTCATTATTGCCGGAGGCGCTGTAACCTTCCTAAATCCTGCCCCGCTCACTCCTTTTGTGGATATTTTTCTAATTGGAGAGTTGGAACCGAAGCTGCACACTTTGATGGAATCATTGCTCAATTCAAAAAAACAAAATCTGTCTAAAAATGAAATATTAGAATCGTTCAACGCCTCCCCCGGGTTTTATGTGCCTGCAAAATTTGAAAATCACCAAAAAGTACAAAAAGTACATTTCCATTTGAAGAATGAGAATCCTCAATATTCACCAATTTTAAGTCCGGATAGCCATTTTAAAAATATGTTCTTAACCGAAGTCGGACGTGGTTGTGGACGTAAATGTAATTTCTGTGCAGCCAGTTTCATCTATCAACCTTTTCGTATCTTTCCGGTGGAGCGAATTCTTGAAACGATCCGGACTCATTGCCAGGAAACAAAAAGAATCGGGCTAATTGGTTCAGCAATTTCCGATTACCCGAAAATCAAAACCCTCTGTTTGCAATTGGTGAAAAAAAATTATCAATTAGGTCTTTCCTCCTTCCGTCTTGATAAAATTGATGATTCTTTTATAAATATCCTGGAACGGGGAAAAGTAAATTCGATTGCCTTTGCCCCTGAAGCAGGAACTGAAAGATTAAGAAAAACAATCAATAAAAATTTATCCCAGGAACAAATTATTGATGCCGCTGAAGTTATTTCGCATTCATCTGTGAACCAGGTCAAACTTTACTTTCTAATCGGATTACCGGGAGAAACATGGGAAGACATTGAAGGGATTGTTACTTTAGTGGATAAAATGCAGCAAATTTTTTATAGAAGTAAAAGAACCAAAAAAATGACTATTAGTGTAAACACTTTTATCCCAAAACCATTCACACCATTTCAATGGGCAGCAATGGAAAAAATCAGTGAGATTCAGCGGAAACGAAAACACCTTAATAAGAAATTGAAAGCTTTGACCGGAGTACAGATTTCTCCTAAAAGCGCTAAGGAAGAAATCTTGCAGGGAATTTTTTCACTCGGTGGGAAAGACATTGGGAAAGCGATTTATTTTAAAATTATTGATAATTTAGACTGGGAGCAAGCCTGGTTAAAAGCCGGGGTGAACGAACAAAAAATATTATTTTCTGAAAAACAATCTGGTGAAGTTTTTCCATGGGATTTTAATGAAGCATGATAAATTGGACACTCATGCACTCACATCGATCCGCAGCGGAGGATTGTCGATAATTGCTGGGTAATATTATTATTAAAAATCTTTGTGTAACTTTGAGGTTCTTTGTGGTACTTTGTGGTACTTTGTGAAATAGCTATTACACAAAGAAGACACAAAGTTTCACAAAAAGATTAAAGCGAATAGTGCGAAAACATCGCCAAAACTTCTACTATATTTATTTTTTATAGCTGCTCCAAAGGAACCATATTATTAAGACATAGTCCTTAAAAGTATGTAGTATCTAACCAGTATACTTCTGCACATTTTTTTTCATTGACATTCTGAATTTGATATTGTATATTATTTTAAAGAATATTTTAGGAGATGATTTATTATGAAAATAAAAGTAATAGTCGAAAAAGGCGAGGATGGTTATTTTGTGGCTCATTGTCCTTCATTAAAAAGCTGCTGGAGTCAGGGTAGAACTCACCAGCAGGCGTTAAAGAATATCCAGGAAGCAATAGAATTATACTTAGAGCCGGAACCTGAATATTTTGTCAAAGACAAAGACCATAAAATTTATGAATTAGTATTATGAAACTTCCATTATTATCAGGTCGGGATGTATTACTAACATTAAACCGTTTGGGTTTTGAAGAACTTCACAGGAAAGGCAGCCATGTTAAAATGAAACATCCTGACGGAAGAAAAATCGTTTTTCCTTTTCACAAAGAAGTTGACCGATATACTATGAAAGGCGCTTTAAAAGATGCAGACGTTGATATTGAAGAATTTATAAACAATATTTAATAAACATCCCAATATAAAAATCCCCTGAAAACTCCAGGGGATTTTTTTATTTAGTTCATCGACGAAAAAACGATCTTGTAACATTCTAAAATGCTCTCTATCAACCTTTAGGAATCGCCGTCATGGTAAACACCATTACAAACAAAGCAACCGTTTCAACAATACCAACAACCATGATGTAATTTCCAAAACCCTTTCCGGTCTCCCCTAACGCATCCGCTGCTTTGGCGCCGGCTTTTCCCTGCATGTAAGCTGAAAATGCCATAGCGAGTCCGGCAAAAGCGCCAAGCAACATCTGGTAATGATAGCTTTCTGCTGGCAAATTAGCGCTCTGTATTGCGTTTCTTAATATCATACCATAAATCGTTTGCGTCAAAGGTGCACCGGCAAATGCAACCAGAATGAATGGCGCAGCTTTGTTCTGTATAAATGCTCGTTTCCATGCACCTATCGCAGCCATTCCGGCAATCCCGGTTCCCAATGCAGAACCTATCGCTGCAATTGCTAACGATAAACTCATGTCTCCTAATCCTGATACCATAATTTTACTCCTTATTATAGGATTTATTTTTTTTATTCAATTATTTTACATTTATTGGTTTATTTGGAAAAATTCCAATTTCCAAATAACAAATTCCAAATAAATCTCAAATTCCAAATCTCAATGACCAATGTTTGAAATTTGATTCCAACTTGGCGGGACAGCTACCCTCTATATTGGAAGATAAAAAATCTTTCCTTCCCATTCATTAAATTTGCTACACTCATAAACTAACAGTATATCTTCTATAACTTGACTAATCAGTGTATCCTGTTTGATTATAAAAATAGCCGGGATTTTTTGACCAGCCTTTTCACGTTCGTAAGCAAACCGAGGAATCGTTTCAGCATCATGAGTTAACAGGATAAGATTTTCTTTGAAGGCATAATCAAGAACTGTTGTATCTTCTACGCCTGAAAGACCAATATCCTGAATTCTTACAATATCCAACTCATTATTTCTTTGTCTTAATCCACGTACAATGTGATTATTGAAGTTTTCATCAGCTAAAAAACGAATCATCAAATTTTATTCTTTCGCATTTTTACGCTTTAATAAACGTTCACGTATCATCTTAGTATCAAAATGTGATTGAATATTTTCCTTAATACTTTCTGCCAAACGATCATGTTTTTCCAAATAAGATTCTACTCTGTCCTGATCATTTAAGTAATAACTTATTGCTGAATATACATCGGCAAGTTTTAAAACAGGATATTGGTAAACTATTTCTTCACATGTTGACCCATTTTTAAAAGCAGTTATCACTGTATTTAGAGTTACACGTGTATCTCCAATTCTTATTATTCCTTCAGAGTCATTTACAAAAGGTACAGTTTTTGTAGCAATCGAAAATTCCATCACACTAAAATCCAATAATTAATTTTCTGATAATGTTTACAAATAAATATAACACTTTATTTCTATCTTGTCAATAAAATTCTGTTCCTTAAACCATCTTAACCTTTATCTCGATCTTGACCTGCGTTCTTTATTCTTATCTTGTCAACAAAATTCTACTCCTTAAACGGTTGATACGGACTCCCTGTCCATTGCACCCCCACATGTCCGGAAAACTCCAATAAATTTAAACGCACGCCGTGTACCAAAATAGACATGCCACATAACGCCAGGTTAATGGAATGACCGAGCAATAATACCACCGCCGCAATTACTCCGCTAACAACCGAATCAATTCCAGCGCCGATCGCCATAGAATTAAAATTTGTTGCAACGATGACAGTTGCTAATCCCACGGCATACAGCCGAATATAAGATACGATGTCAGAAAATGAACTTATTATGTCCAAAGGTAAATTTCCTAAAGTAGCCAATACACCTTTGATAATATTTTTCTGAAAATTAGCAAATAATAAAATAAGAACAACACCGGAAATGAACAGTGGCATTGTTAATCCTGACATCTCTTTTCCCAACACAATGTTATTAGCAATAAAATATACAGCCCATAAAACAAGCACCCAACCTAATTCAGCTATTGCTGTCATTGAGTTTATCCTGCGAAATGCACTCATTAATCGACCGACACTTAATTGAACAACTCCGATTATAAAAGTCAACTTCATGATAAAATCCGATGAATCAGGATTAAAGCTATAAATTTCATCAACAATAAAAATTTTCAAAAATGGCAACTGGGAAATTCTTTCTGCGCCAAACCAGGTGCCTGTTATTAATCCCCATAATATTGTTACTGAACTCATAAAATACATTAAATAGAAAAAATCCTTTGAGCCCTGTTTATTTTTCCTGGAAATGAAGAAAGTAGCAAAGAGAAAAACCAGACCATAACCGGCATCTCCCACAATCATTGCAAAGAAAATACTGAAAAATGCCAGAAATACAAAACTAACATCTTGTTCATTATAACCCGGCAGTGTTCCCATAAATTCGAACAATGGCTTGATAATGCGAATCCACTTTGGATTTCGGGTTAATGTGGGAACTTCGCCGGGATTTTCGGGTGTTTCAATCATGTATCCCCAGCCATCAGCTTCAGCCTGCTTCTTTATTTCCGGCACCAGATCAACCGGGCAAAAACCTGACAGGTAAGCGATCTCCCCTTCCTCGCCCATTCCATATTTAACCAGGTTCAACTGTAACCGACTTTTCAAATCTGTTTGGTATTCCAAAATTCCATTGCGAATTGACGAGAATGACTCAATTGCATCTTCCAGTAAATTGATCTCATCATTTAATTGGGAAATTTTATTTTCCAATTCAACAAGTTCAACCGGCGGAATTGGCTCTTCTCTTAAATCCAGTTTCTCTTCCGGAGATTCTGAAAACAAAGCCAGGTAAATGACATTTTGTTTTTCTTTCGCGACATGAAAAATCTTGTCTTCAGGCAGATTTTTGAGGAAATTTTTATCAGCAATATAAAAACGAATATAAATTCCCGCGTTTTTCAATTGTTGAATTGAATTGTATGAAACAGCTCCCCATTTTTCAAACCAGCGATGGATCTCTTTTTGTTCAGCTAATTCTCGTTGTAGGTTTTCTTTATTGTGCTGATGTTCCAGTATTAAATCAATTTCCGATTGAATATTTTCTATATCCGTTAGCAGCTTTTGGTTTTCAGGGTCACCAATAATTTGTAACGTTTTTTCGACATTCTCTAACTTTGATTCTAACGATTGAATATCTTCCGAAAGCGGATTATTTATATTTTTTATATGCAGCACACCTAACTTTCGTAATTTTTCCAATGCAAAATCACGATGTTTGCCGCTCACCAAAATGGTAACCTTGTTCATTTTGACTATCATACGGGGCTCACTTCTTTCTTCTTTTCAATCTTCCCTTTGGCAATTTTACCACGAACAACCGCCGCTGTCAGTTGATCACCTAAAAAAATTTGAATGATCCGAATACTCTCTTTAGCTTCCGGGATTTTCACTTCTTCAAATAGTTTAATTCGCTGAACAGTAATACGTAACTCTTCTGCTATTATGTCCTGCTGTTCTTTTAAAATTTTTAATTCAGCTCTGCGTTTAATCTGGTCTTTTGTTACTTCAATTCCTTTGTCTATCCAGAGTGGCGTATTGTAAAGATCAATTTCTGCATCTTCAAAAACAACATCCAGGTAAAGCGGAATATCAATACCGGCGATATTGTCTTCATCAGTCTTTATTTCTTTCACCTGAAAAAAGTCATTCAAATCAATGTCCTCAGCAAACACATCAACCCATTTTGTCACCTGTCTGTCTGACTTTTCGATTTCACTTCGCAGTTCATCAATTTTGTTCTGAATTAGCCTGATCTCGGCTAATAACTGTTTTTTCTTCAACTCGAGGGTTGGTAAATATCTGGTGAACCGTTTCAGGTTTTCCTTCTGGACTTTCAGTTCATTTTTTGTGAATCTTATTTTTGCCATTGCAGGTCCTAATTGTTACAAATATGATCTACATTCTTTTTGCAAAGATAATAAATTCCAACACTGAAAACACTGATACCCACCGAAATAAATTTTTTAATTTTTTTTCTTGCTACCGGACACTTTTTTAAAAACTGTACTTTTCGATTATTTGTCATGCCCGAATGCTTCTATCGGGTATCCATTTGATCAATACTTAGGGGATTCCCGCTGAAAACATGCGGGAATGACAGGCTCTCCATACACAATTTAAAAAGTGTCCGGTAATGAATTTTTTTTCAGTGATATTCAGTGTTATTCGGTGTTTAATTATGCGAAACACATCGCTACGTCATTAATTGGAATTATCCGGCCAATCATTCATTGTCATTGGAATACCTGTCTCTGCTTGATGTTCTGCATAATCGAGATACATTGTTACAATTCTATTCAAGAATTTAATTTCTTTTTCGCGTAAATAATTTTTGGCTATTACTACGTCCGATTTAATAATTTTACCGTTTGGCGCTTTTTTCCAGGTAGTTAATCCCATATAATCTTTTTTATGATCCGCGCGGTTTACAATAAGTTCTGCTGCGGTTTGTCCATGAGTTGCAAAATGAAGCTTGTTCTGAACTATTGCAAAAAAGGTTTTTGTTGTGGGGGATTGCAAATCATAATCAACGGCAGTTGCATAAATATCGGTGATTTGTTGATAAAAATTTCTTTCGCTCTCACGGATATCACGAATTTCAAGTATTAAATCCTTGAAATATTGTTTGCTCAGATATGCTCCGTTTTTAAGCCTAACATCATCAAGAACATATCCACGAATCGCGAAATCTTTTAATACTTGTGTTGCCCATCTTCTAAAATTTGTGGCTCTCTCGGAATTTATTCTATATCCGAGTGATATTATCAATTCTAAATTATAATGTTCAACTTCTCTTTTTACTTTTCTGTTTCCTTCCTTTTGAACTATTAGGAATTTCCTAATAGTTGAATTTTTATCCAACTCCTTAATGGAAAAGATATTTTTTAAGTGTTCATTTATTGTAGGTATTTTTACATCAAATAATTTTGCTATTAGTTTTTGAGTAAGCCATACATTTTCATCTTCTACCCGCACTTCTATACCATCTTTATTAGCTTGAGATGTAAATATCAAAAACTCTGCTGTACTATTCCTTATTGTAAGTCTGTTCTCTTTCTTTTTCATAATTCAATAACGGTAATTCTCTTTTCAAGTGAAAGTTAATAAAATTATATTTGCAATCTCTATATAAAAAAGACAAATTTTTTTAATATGTGCCTAACGGTAACTATATGAAAAGTAGGCGATTTCGTGGCATTTCACTATCAAGTTATACAAAGGTTGAAGCGAGCTACAACCCTTGAATTTACTACAATCCCGCTTATTTTTTATATACATTGTTGTGCGGCGTACTTTGTATTAATCTGTCAAATAATTCTGTTTTGATAATGTATTTTTCTGCATTCCAGCCATTTTCACTCTCAATTTTAATTAGTCCAAAATAGTCCAAAAACCTGTCAAATGTTCGCAATGAATAACATCTTCTTGCCTGCTCCTGATTTGTCTTAAAATTTGACTCTGCGATTTCATTTATTAGTTGTGGAAACGCTTTAAAATATTTGTCCGAATAGAATTTATCGATTCTTTTTTCAGTTCCATATTTACTAAGAAGAATCAATGAAAATCCAAATCCTAATTGTCCAATACTATTTTGTCCATAACCATCATAATAAGCCCAATTAAATTTTGTCCCGAATATTGTAAAAATCAAGAATAGTAGTTTAAAGTCGTTACCAATTATTGATTTCCCTTTTTTTGTCAGGCTTAGTTTGTTATTCCACTTTTTTGCAATTCCTGATATTTCAATTAAAATTCTTGTCAGGTTTATTGTTGAAGAATCAGTCTCTTTATACAATTTCGAAATTCCAGAATCTATGTGTTCCTCTTTTTTTATAAATCCTTGATTGTAAATATCCGAAACAATTTTCGTTGGTAGAAATCCTTTATTTGTAAGTCTTAATTCTCCATGATTTTCAATAAGTTTTAAAAGATATTTTATTTGGTTTAGTATTGGAATTCTTTTGTAGTCTGATTCTGTCAATTTTAATAATTGAATTGGACTATTTTTTTCAAAGGTGTTACAAAGAATATATTGCATTTCAATCGGTGAATATCCATCAAAATCAGGAAGTCCTTGATTGTTCTGCTCATTCATTATTTTGTCGATATGTTTTTGCAATTTTTCTATATCTTCCATTGTTCATCAGTCTGTTTAGTATGCCACACAACGTATGTGTATATTCATTGCTCTTATACCGCTAATTTGGTAGTATAAGAACAATAGATTTCTTTATTCTATCAATATAAAAATTATAAGAAAACCTTCATCCTGACGATTCTCAAATCCACCGTAGCGTTCCGGTAATGAATTACTATTTAGAATTATCCGGCCAAAATTCATTGATCAATTCTGAACGTATTCGAGTCTCCTCAGAAGTGAAGCACTCCGATAAAATTTGCCATCCACGGTCAAGCGCTTGTTCTAACGGAATATTGACTGACAGGTCCATCATTTGTGATCTGAACATACCACCATATTTTAAAAGCTTATTGTCCCAGCTACTCATTCGGAATCCCATGGAACGTTTTTCTTCTGTTTCTAAAAATTGTGCATACAACTGAATCATACCATCCATGATTGCCCGGTGATCTTTTCGGCTTTGTTCTGCGCTGTTCACGTTTTGCTTTAACCGGCTCAATGATCCAAATGGATCAATAAAACCCGTGTGCAAATAGAACTGACCTTCGGTAATGTAACCGGTATTATCCGGGACCGGGTGCGTTACATCATCGCCAGGCATGGTTGTTACTGCCAAAACAGTAATGGAACCAGCGCCTTCAAAATCCACAGCCTTTTCGTAACGAGCAGCTAACTGGCTGTAGAGATCGCCGGGGTAGCCACGGTTTGATGGAACCTGTTCCATGGTTATTGCAATTTCTTTTAACGCATCAGCGAAGTTTGTCATATCTGTCAACAGTACAAGCACTTCTTTTCCCTTTAATGCAAATTGCTCTGCAACTGCAAGGGCTAAATCCGGCACCATCAAACTTTCCACGATGGGATCGGCTGCGGTGTTCATAAAAAAGATAGATCGTGAAAGCGCGCCGCCCTCTTCGAGTGTATTTTTAAATTTCATGTATTCGTCATACTTCAACCCGATACCGCCCAGAATGATCATATCGACTTCCGCCTGCAACGCAACACGGGCTAACAACTCGTTGTAAGGTTCCCCGGAAATGGAAAAGATGGGCAATTTTTGCGAAACAACCAGCGAGTTAAAAACATCGATCATGGGAATATTTGTACGGATCATTCTTTTTGGAATAATTCTTTTTGCCGGGTTAACGCTGGGCCCTGCCACGTTGATCAAATGTTCTGTAAGCAATGGTCCTTTATCCCTGGGATTGCCGGCGCCGTCAAAAATTCGTCCAAGCATATTATCGGAAAACGTGACCTGCATGGGACGTCCAAGAAAACGGATCTCATCATTTATGGAAACACCCCGGCTGCCGGTAAAAACCTGCAACGAAACCAGGTCATTGTCGATTTTAATTACCTGTGCCAGCGACTTTCCTCGTTTTGTAGTTATTTCAGCAAGCTCTTCATATTCAATATCCGTCGCTTTAACCGTGATAACATTTCCGCTTATTTGTAATATTTTATTATAAACTTTTCTCATTTTCCGAGTACTCCTTAATTAATTTCTCTATCGCACCTTCCTGGCTTTTAAACTCGGTGGAATCCATTTTGATATAGTTCCAATCAATGAACAATTGCCGCAATCTATTAAAAAACTCCCTGGCTTGTTCTTTTTCTTCTAAAATGAATTCCGTTTCAAGCACTCTCTCAACAACATCAAAAACATATTTTTGTCTTTCTTCACTCGAAGCAGCGTCCACTTCGTCAAACGCATTCTGTTGAAGAAACACACTGTCCAAAAACTCGGATTTCATATAGGATTGGAAATCATCAATCGATGTTCCTTCTTCGCCAACTACCATCATCATTTGACCAACATCATTTCCCCTTCTCAGCATATCCTTGGCATCATCAATTTTTTGCTGGGGAATGAAACTATCGTATTTGCTCCAGCTATCCAATGGATCAATGGATGGAAAACGGCGAGCATTGGCTCGATCACGGGACAGTCCGAGAAACGCGCCAACAACCTTCAACGTAGATTGTGTAACAGGTTCTTCAAAATTACCACCGGCAGGACTAACCGTTCCACCGATTGTTAAACTCCCTGTTTCGCCTGTATTCAATTCAACCAAACCGGAGCGTTCATAAAATTCTGCAATACGAGATTCAAGGTAAGCCGGGAATGCTTCTTCCCCGGGAATTTCTTCCAACCTGCCGGAAAGCTCGCGCATTGCCTGCGCCCATCGTGAAGTAGAATCTGCCAACATCAAAACATCCAATCCCATTTGCCGGTAATATTCGCCAAGGGTCACTGCCGTATAAACCGAAGCCTCTCGGGCAGCAACCGGCATGGAACTGGTATTACAAATAATTATCGTTCTTTCCATCAACGTTTTGCCGGTTTTCGGGTCTTCCAATTCGGGAAACTCCCGCAGCAATTCCACAACTTCTCCAGCCCGCTCACCACACGCAGCAACGATGATAATATCTGCCTCTGCATGGCGGCTCAAAATATGTTGCAGCACTGTTTTTCCGGCGCCAAATGGTCCGGGCACACAAAATGTTCCTCCTTTTGCAACCGGGAAAAATGTATCGATGATCCGTGCCTGGGTAACTATTGGTTCTTTGGGAACAATTTTATCGCGGTAAGCATTAATTGGAATTTTCACCGGCCAATTAAAATACATGGAAATCTCATGAACACCACCTTTTTCATCTTTCAATTTCGCAATAGTATCTTTAATTGTATATTCCCCGGCTTCAACAATGTGGTCAACAGTCAACTCACCCGGCAGGTCAAATGGCACCATAATGGCATGTTTAAAAATCCCTTCGGGAACAGTGCCAAGTGGGATGCCTTGGACTACCGTATCTCCTTTTTTCACAGAAGGTATAAATTCCCATTTTTTTTCGTCGTCCAATGGTTTAAGTTCCACACCGCGCGGCAGGAAAAATCCATAATGTTCAGCAAGATCGTGCAAAGGATTTTGCAGTCCGTCATAAACCTGCCCTAAAAGTCCGGGACCTAATTGTACTGATAAAAGCTGACCGCTGAACTCAACAATGTCCCCGATTTTTAATCCCTTCGTACTTTCGAACACTTGTAAAAATGCAACACCGTCACCAATGCGGACAATTTCTGCCTTCAATCTTTCCTCACCTTTGATGATGTATGCCACCTCGTTTTGCATGATATTTATGTCAACGGAAACCGTAACCATGTTTCCACTAATACCAATTATTTTTCCAGTATTCTGGTTCATAAAGATACCTCCTGACGCGCTAAAGCGCAGGCGAAGGCAGAGGCAAAGGCGAAGGAAGATAAGAAAATCCCTAATCCCTGTTGCTTTAATCTTTTACCTTACTTCGCCTTAGCCTTCGCCTCAGCCTTTTCAATGTAATAGTCATTAAACTTGGTTAATAATACTTTTGCGAAATAACAAATATTTAAATTGTAACACTATAGAGCTTTTGAAATTTTTCCATTCCTGCTTCTTTATTAAAAGCGAAGTACCTGCTCAATAATTGTAGTTTTAAAAAATATAAAATAAGAAATCCAATGTCAAAATGATGTTCACGTTCCATCTCATCGATGAACGTCCACTGTTTTTCCATCAGCCGAATTTCGATCTCAAGGGGATCCCCATCTTTCAACATTGAAACGGGAAAACCGGTAGGCTTAAAATCCAGGTCCCGGCGCTGCGCATCACGCCAGAGTCCGATGTCAGATCGCATTTGAGATTCAAAATCGTTATATTGTTTCAGCACGTGATCTTTGGTTTTGCTGTCTGACAAATTTGCTTTGCTGATTCTCGAAAGCGAAGTCAAATCTTTTTCACTTACCCACTTTTGCGCTTCATCCAAAAATTTTGTGATACTCATATCTGTTTCTTTGCCAAAAACTAATGTCGGCAATTGGGAAACAAAATAGTAATATTTATCCATTCTGTTTCTCCAGAATTTCTTTCAACCGCGGATTGATCAATGATTTCAAAACCTCGGCAATTGCAGCATCCGAAAAATCATAATAAACCTGCTCCCCTTTTAAGCCAATGCGAAACCCGTTGCTCACATCCGGACTGACCTTGATGGTTACGGAGTCCTGTAACTCTTTTTTCAATCCACTGAATAATAAATTTTCCAGTTCCTGTTTATCCTTCTCGTTAAGGATAATTTCAGTGTCCCCGTTTTTTGCCCAATTATCTAAAATATTCGTAACCAACTCATTCAAAAAATTTGGTCTCAAAACAGCCGCCACTTCTTTTTTGAATACATTATCGAACAGCCCGTCAATTTTTTCCTTTAACAAAAGTTCGGCATTTCGGACGGCTTGCCGCAAATCTGCTATGGCATTCTGTTGAAATTGATCTGCCTGCCGCTTTCCATCTTCCACTATTTTTGCGGACTCTTTTTTTGCGTCATCCAAAACAGTTACTGCCTGTTTTTTAGCGTCACTAATTATTTCATCCGCCTTCTGCTGCGCATCTTCAATACCTTCTTTTCGTATTTTCTCGATCAGGCTGTCTAATTTGACATCCATCTATATTCCTCCTAAATTTTTTGTGAATTTAGTAATTGGTGGAATGTGCAATTGCGTGAATAGGTAATTAGTGGAATGGGTAATTAGTAGATTAGGTAATTGGGTAAAGAGTTAATTACATATTAAAATTCTATTATTCTATTACCCTATTTCCTTATTACCTACTTACCATATTACCTTAATACCCAATTACCTTATTACCTAATCATCCTATATACCATTATTCTCTTTGAACTAATTATCCACTCTAATAACAAACAAAAACTATCACTTCCCTCCAGCTTTCGCCCATCGCGTTCCCAGTGTTACTGCGGCAATAATTCCAATAATCACTCCGTAAGTTGTACTCTCCATTATGCTTCCCAAAGCGAAACCCAATAATATTCCCACAGCTACTCCTGACCAAAGACGTATTCGGGCTTTTCTTGGAAGATAACTCATAAATGAAACCTGTTACTTTTGTATTACAATAAATTGGCTGGGATGCAGAAAATTAATTCAAAAATTCTCTGCAATTTTGAGTGATTTATTCTAATAAAACGAATGCAATTATAAGGAATTCGGAGAACAAAAGCAAGAGATTTTTTGAGGGGTATTGTTAAAACTTTTGTTTTGGTCTTGTATATCTAAACGAGAAACTTTACTAAACCTTTAAGGTTTAGTAAAGTTAATTTCGTCATTTATTCCTTGACTTTTCAAATAAATTGTTTTATAATTTCACTAATTAGTGTATGTCCGAGAAAGCAGTCATTCCGGTTGGAGCGCAGCGGAATA